>Ga0307477_10004016_pt1 | contig 10782 bp, 12 predicted proteins | sample atmos_gasesECM2C_FD_203316 | JGI IMG/M metagenome (GOLD analysis project Ga0307477, IMG submission 203316) | Hardwood forest soil microbial communities from Morgan-Monroe State Forest, Indiana, United States - atmos_gasesECM2C_515 | ecosystem: Environmental > Terrestrial > Soil > Temperate... | reverse complement strand
TAAGTGTAAAAGCACCCCATCAACTCTGGTGTATGGACTTCAAGCGGTATTTCGCGACAGGGGACGGTTCCCGTTGCGATCCGTTCACGATCACCGACGCCCATAGCCGTTACGACAGGCCCACCGAGCCCGCGACCTAAGCCGCACTCGCGATGTAATATTCCTCCGCCTCTGCCTCAGTGGCTGGTTTGAGTAATTCCACAGGTACGATGCGGAAATTCCTTGCCGCGAATCGGACTAAAGCCGTGCCGTCGTCAAAGGTTCTTATGTGCTGAGCTAAAACGCCGTGGCGCATATTCCGGTCCTGACGGACAAGGACAACGGGAGTCGAAATGGCAGGCGAAGAGTTTAAGTCAGCCAGCCGCTCCCGGATCGCAATACCGCACGCCGGCCGAGCCGCGCAGTGTTTACAATCTGGTCGGTGGATTCTGAGGATCGACAGCAGGTAACAAATTCGAGATCTCAAATTCACAGCACTCACCCCGGCGCAAGGGCTGCTGAATCTATCTAATTGTCACGATTAGGCCACCGGGGGGCCGTTCTGTCTGTACGCTTCCGTACTACTCCGTTGTTTTATTTTCATCCTACTTCATGAATAGTCGCGTTGCGAACGGGAGCAGAATTGGCGCGATATTCCCATGCCAACAATCGAGGATGTGCGAGTCGCTGAGAAGAAGATGAAGGACATTCTCGCCGGGCTGAGAAAAGATGACCTGCTGAACTCGGACGCGGCGGGAGCCTGCATATCCTTCACTACGGATGGTTTGAGCTGGATTCGATCGGTGATTCATGCATGCTGAGGATGTACCAGTGATTTGCAAATTTACGGCAAAGCATCATGCCCCGGCCCGTGGTGTGAACCGATGAGGATTCAATGGTGTAGTCATACAGGCTCCAAACCACGTCACCCACCGCGCGTTGATCATTCATGCTCATTGAAAGATGGGCGTGCGGGTTTCTGTCAAAATACTGTTGCCGGAAATGATTGGTGGCCTGTTCCCGTCCACGTAGTTCCCCGCTCGGAGAACTCAGGATGAAATCCGGATCGAAACAAGAGGCCAGCCGGTCGGTGTCTGCGCTGTTGAAGGCTTCCGCGCAGAAATGCATTGCTTGCTCCATATCTGCAATAAGTGACGCCTCCCCGGCACTTGGTGGGGCGACGCCAAAGCGCGCCACGCTACGCTTCAAGTCGATGGTTACGCCCAGCTGCTCCAGCAGGTCGACGCCGAGAATTCCGTCGATTGGGCCGCCACACGCTTTGGCGATTGCGGTCAAGTCAATCGCCGGCAGCTTGACGCCGCGCAGACTGTGGCTACCCAACGTGAACTCGCCGATCGGAACTTCGCGACCGCTCAACGCGGTGGTTTCATTCCACGATGTGACGTGGACCTCTTTCCTGCGCCCACTCGGGAATGACTTCTCATTGAGTATGGATGTGGCCGCCGTGTCAACCAGGAAGCGCTTGTCGGCCTTATCTACCTGGAGAATTGCAACCGGCAGTCGATCGCAGCGCTGCAGAGGGATCTCGGTGCCAACGCTGGCGGTCTGTGCTCCCGCGCCCCGAGCAGTCAGCGAGACGATCAAACTCGCGAAGAAGAAAACGAGCAGGCCTGGACCGATTCGCATCATTCCCTCGATTGCATGGGTTCTGTGGCTTGGTCGATTCGGTGCAAAATCGCAGCGCTGGCGGCACCGAAAGCTTCTTGATCGCGGAACAGGCGCGAGCTCCAATTCGCTCCCATGGCGAGCGCTTGAATTTCGAATGCCAGCTGGCGCACATCCACTTCCTGCCGGATTTCACCGGCGGACTGCGCGTCGCGCGCTGACTGTTCCAGATTTCCCAGCCACTTCTTCATCAGTTCCACGATTCGATCGCGCACGCGGCCGGGCCGATCGTCGAATTCAAGCGATGCGGCAGAAAAGAAGCAGCCTCCGGGGAAAACCCTCGCCTTGCCGTAGGACAGCCAATTGTCGCAAAGCGCTCGCAGACGCTGGAGTCCACGGAACTTAAATGCGGGGCGTACTACGCTTTCGACAAAGATATCGCGAGCTTCATCAACCACGGCACATTGCAAATCTTCCTTGGAACCGAAGTGGGCGAACAGACCGCTCTTGCTGATTCGCAGTGTGGAAGCTAGGCTCCCAATCGTCAGCCCTTCGAGCCCTTCGAGCGAGGCGAGGTTGACAGCCTTCCGCAGTATCGCACGGCGCGTTTTCAGTCCGCGTGGCCGTTGGAAACCCTTCAGTGCGCTGCTATCGCGGCGCTGAAACGCCCCGTTTTGTTGACGCCGTGCCCTCATTATGGCTGCCATAATAGCACGATCGTTCGTTCTATTTAAAGCTGATTTCTGAAGGAGCCGAGGCTGCAACAACCATCTGACAGCTCCTGTGTAAGCAGGTCGTCTCGCCGGCGTCATTACATCGTGTGGGAGCCATTGAAAACGATGGAAGAACATGGCTCGGCGAACTCTTCAGTCAAACAAAGCCGCGATTGATATCCGATTCAATGCGATAAGCGAGGCGCACGGAGGATCGGTTGCCTGAACCCTAAGAGGAGGCACTGCGATGACTTTCACCTTGTCTAACGGAGAAGCCGGCTCGTTCGGAGCGGCCGAGACGCCCGGCAGCACTGCAATTTCTGACTCCCCCAAAGGCGCTCTCCCCCCGACGCCCTGGTCCTAAAGCGCAACGCCCAACTGCGGGATTTTTGACGCGAGGGTTCTCAATGCCACTACAGGAACAGCTCGGAACTAGCGTGAATTCTCTGAATCTAAAAACTGCGAGACCGGATATAAGCCGGCCTCGCAGCGTTGTCGAATCTCCCTTTATTAGTAGACAGTGACGCTTCCATCCAGCAGGCTGCCACTGTTGCTGTAGCCATCGTTCAGCGTGATGCTGAACAGGCCGGGAGGCGCCACCGAGCTGTCGGCACCGACGATAGTGAACGTTACCGAATGGCCATTGTCGGTCCCGGATCCGGTTAGGGTCACGGTATGCGCAACCTCGTCAAAAGTTGCGGCCGTGACCTGCGTCGCCTGAAAGTTGACGCCCGAGCCGGAATCGCTGTAGGAGGCGCTTCCAGTGGGTTGGGTAGAGTCGTCATAACTGAAGCGGAAGGCTGCCTGGCTGCCATGCTTGCCGTTTACCTGGCCGTTGCCGCCAGCTTCATGGGAGGTTCCGGCGCACTTGCCTTTGGTAGAGATGCCGCCGGCTGCCGTTTTTTCCCGCGTGAAGTACGAGACAGAAGGACCGGCATGATTATCCGCAAAGGCGATGTTGACCAGATGGTTCGGGTCAATGCCAATCTGGAAGAAGTCGGCGAGGCTGCGGTCGGAGGCGCCCGTCAGGCCCCCGGTTGAGATCTGCCCCGTGTGGTTGGAGTGGTCGGTGGCCTGGCTGAACGTGAAAACCGGCGAGAGGGCATGACCGTTGACGCTCTCAGCAACGAACACGTTCCAGTGTGTGTTGGTTGCCGAGACCGTGTTGGAGTTTCCGACTTGATCGGCGCCATACCAGGCTATGGCCACGTGGCCGTTGCTGTCAGCCGCGATCCAGGGGAAGACGTTCGACTTTCCGGCTTGAGACGTGTTGCGGGTTACCTTGATGGCCGGAGACCAGCGCGTCCCAAGAGTAGTCGAGTACGAGTAATAGACGTCAGTGTTATCCGACCAGGTGGCGTACACGTATCCGAAGTTGTCTACCGCCAGGGCGGGAAACAGGTTGCCGAGGCCGGCCGTCGAAGGACACGTGGAACCCGCACCACAACTGAAAATCTTGTAGTCGGTGAAAGTTAGCGCGGGACTTGTCGGAGTCACGCCCGTGGCCACGCCCACGTAGGCAGCGTTGAAGAAGGCGCTGCTGTTATTGGCATTGTCCGCAGGATTGTCTGGACCCACAAAGATCTGGTACAGATTGCCATGGCTGGAACAACTGCTATTGTCCACCTTGATCTGCCCCGCGATGTTACCGGAAGGAGGGCCGACGCTGGGCTCGGTCGCAGCGTCAATTGCGACGCCCAGGGCGCCGCTGTAGGTCTCGCCTCCATCGCTTGAGCGTTGCACGAAGATTTGGGACGTGGTCCCAAAATCGTGGTACTCCATGTAGACGTGTGAGGGATCGTTGAGGCCATCGAGCCACATGCGATCGTCGAAAGGCACCCCGGTGGTGGCGGGATTCGGAGTACTGAACGCATCCGCACGGTTGGTGGAGTGGCTGCCTGTAACTTCCGCTGCGCTCAGGCTGACGACGGCTAGATTGGGAATGTTTGAGTTCGAGGGGTTTGGAGAATTGACGGCAACGTCGCCATCGCCTCCTCCCGGTGCCAACCCGCTCTCGCTGCAGAACGGGGTTACGAACATGCCGCAATCAGGCTGACCTTCGTACTTGAAGGGCAGGGATCCGTCAGCGTTGGGACTGCCGTCTGTCGTCCTATACCAGCGCCACAGGTCAAGCCCTCCGGGCACTCCGCGGATGGACTCGACGTAGATGGTACCCTGCGAGTCCACGGTCATGCTGGGCTCGACAGCCTGGCCCGCTCCCGCGGGTAGACATAGACTCTCATTGGGGGTGTAATTCGCGGTTCCCACACCAACGTACGCCGTGACAGCCTGACCAATCGGGCAGTTGTGTTGACCGGTCGGGTTGCTGGGAGGAACGGCGGCAGCCGGATCGATTCGGACCGGGTAAATGGAAATTCCGGTCATCGCATTGAACCCCACGGTATTTCGCAGAAAGTCCCCGTTGGCCGTGGATATGACAAACACCGGAATAGTCGATGGGGCGGTGGCTGCACTGTCACGTATGAGGAGGAGAGCGACGCCTCCGGCACCCTGACAGTTCGCGGCTATTTGGCTGAACAGCGTAGTTCCGGTCAGATCACGGGTATCGGCAAGGCAGATTCGGCCGCTTGTAGCACTCGGGAAGTCGGTAGGCAGAGCCCCGCCATTGGTGGCGAAGACGAAGTTTGCGCTAATCGGTGCGCTAATGTCAGTGCCCGCGTTGGAGGTCGTGGACCAGACCGCCGGAATGCATTGCGGGTTAACAGCGCAGCCTGCGGTGTTCGCGGGCTGTGGTCCGCTATTCAAAACATCAACGCTATTCTGAGCGGCGAGAGGAGCCACGCTAACCAGCAATATCGCTCCCCACAAAGACAACATCAGCAGTTTTTTCATCGCTTCTCCTTATGCTGTGACTGCGCCAGGTGAACGTGGAACAGGTTCAAAGCAATTCGTTCTTAGGAAATGAAATAAGCCAAGTTGCGGATGAAGCGATAAGAAAACTAGGTCCGCGGTACCGATCGCAGTTAACCTGCGATCAGGTGCAGGGCAATTCGCAGCGCAAAGATGCCGGTATTGGCCCGGAAGGTTGTCTCGATCTGTAGGAAAATCAAAAACAATTTTGGAGGAGTCTTAGACAACTGCCGCCATTCTGAGTGCCGAGTTAGTGGATTAGAAGGCCTCTCGTCCACGCTTGTGACTGCTCGCGCGCGCGGCAAATAAGATCTCAAAACTCAGTGTTGGGGAGCGAGCCGTTCCGGATCACTCCCCGGAAGGGGAAAAGGCGCTGAGGGTGGCGAAGCCTTTATTAGATTCGATTCAACCGCGGTCCAGCTTCGAAATGTTGTGATTAGGAACCAGCTGTAAATTTATTGTCACATAATTGTCTGGACCTACCTCGGCCCGAGTGCAGTCTAGATTCCGAATCGACTACTGTTGCCTGTCATCTCGACGATTGGGCCGAGATCGGATCCTCCGGCGAGGTGGACACTAAGTAGAACCTTTTCCGCGACTTTAAGTCCTTTCATGACAAACTCGAGTGGTTTGCACTTGGACCGATAGACGTGCACGTGTTTGGGAATGTCGCCGTGGCCCATGGCAGTGTCAGCGAAAGAAGGAGCCGGGACGGAAAAGACACTCGTGGTGAGTTTGCTTGGGAGGATCTCCTCGAGAAGCGTGACGGCAAATGGGTAGTCTTGCGCAGCGCAGGCGCTAAGGTGGTTTGGGCCGACTCGCCCAAGGGGCAATCCCAAGATCCGGCCGTTGTCGAGACCATCAAGCAACTCGAACGGGATATGGGGGATGCAATGGTGGCCGCCAACATCGATAAGCTCAATCAGATCTTAGCCGATGATTGGGCAACGATCGGACGCTCCGGCAAAATTGTCACTAAGGAGAGCGTTCTACGCGATTTCAAATCCGGTAAGGACAAACTCGTGTCGTATGAAGCAGGGCCTGTAGACGCCCAGGTGTTCGGCAATGTTGCCGTGGCCCATGGCGGTGTCATCGAAAAGAGGATCCGAGACGGAAAGGACATTAGCGGTGAAGCCGTTTATATGGATCTCCTCAAGAAGCGCGACGGCAAGTGGGTGGTCGTGCACACCGCGGGCGCGAGGGTGAATTGAGGAAGTGAAAAGCTGGGCGAAACCAGGCCCATCGATATGATCGTACCGGCCTTTCTTTTGGGATTTGCTCAAGCCGCTCGTGATTTCGGGATCTATGTGATCGAAGCGGTCGATAGTGCCAGTTGGAAAACGAGAAGCGAGGATCTCGGGCGACTGGTCCAACGCCAGAAGCATCGAGTATCTGCCCACGGTAATCAATGGGTACGCGACGTACCCCTTCCGAGCCTCCGCTCCCGGCAGACGGCGAAGGGAAGGCATTCGCACGCTACCAACGTAGAAAGCACGTTTCGATCATGTGCCGAGGGCCGGCTAACTACATCTACTCCCGGCAAGAAATGCGACGACAGCCAACAACTCGCCCCGACTAACTCCTCGACGCTGCGCTATCGATTGGGCATGACAATGGCTATACTAATAGCGCGCCAAGTGGATATTGTGCCGGACCGGTTGCCATGTCACTCTGTGGTCGCAACGCCGACGATACCTTGGAGCAGATGATGAGAAAACGGGTAAGATTTACACCGACCGCCCTTTTCCTGTTATTTTTGTTGGTATTCCTCACTTCGAGCGGCAGTTCTCAGAATCAGACTGGGAATCCACCAAACGCCGGCAGCCAGGACCAGACGAAGAGCAACGTTGTTTACGTCTGTGCCTGCATGAAAACAAGATCCTGCTCCTGCATGACTGAAGCCAAGATGGAAGGCCCTTGCGCTTGCGGAACCGAAGGTGGACCGCCACTGAAGGCGGTACCGAAGGATAGCGCCTGGGCGAAAGAGAACCGCGAAGCCCTTGCAAAGTAAATTCGGCCGGGCTAGGTTAATCACCATTCGATCCATCACCAACATAAACGGTTTTCTGAGCCGTCGTAACGTCGCTCTCGCCTTTGTAGTGATAGACCACATCCCGGTCGACTTCTCCTCGGGTGCACGCAGCGCTACATCCCGCTCAGCGTGCGCGAAACACAATATGCGTCCAGGGAACCGCGCTACTACGATTGTCAGCCATTCGACGAGACTCTTGATACTGTTGGCGTCGGACCGGCCGAGCCCCGACCATTAGCCTCTACTCTCCTACCTGCCAGGGCCCACGAACCTCCCCACAAAGCGATGGCGATGAACAAACTGGACCATTCAGCGGGACTGTGCGGGCCGCTTCCACCGGCAAGCCCAAAAAGAGTTCTGGGAAGATGAAGTGTGAACACCCACACAGCGAACATCAGGCCGATGCCGGCCGCGCCCCAGCGCAGCCGGAAATTGAGTCCGATGCTTGGACCGGCCGCTATGAATCCAGCTCCGAAGAAAGTGATCCAGAACACGTGCCATGGAATCCAATTCGGTACCAGCGTCGCGATAAATGCGAGACCGAGGAAATGGTCTACTCCGAACACGATGAACGACACAGCGAGCAGACAGCGACTCAAGACTGCCAGCCAGTTCGGTACCGCGTCCCGGCCCGGTAAGAGCCAGCCGAGAGTCGCAATCGCAAGCAGCTCAAAGACTAGGGTGCGGAAGCCCATGTTGCCCGGCGCCGCGGCATACTTCGGTACTTCGAAGACTACGGAATATGCAAACAGGAGAGTGCCCAGCGTCAGGGCGGCCGCTCGCAGCGTGCGTTTTAGCAGGAGGCCCACTCCGCAGGCCGCCAAGGTCGGACCGATTGCGGCTCCGAAGCGGCTGGTCTCAATGAGGTTTCCCGTCAGAGTGGCTGCGCACACGAGCGTCTCGATGCCCAAGGCGATGATTGCCAACGCGAACAGGGAATGTCCCAAGTCAAGAAATGAATTCATTGCATTTTCGATTTCAGCCGAATCAGTCGAGATCGCCTCTGACATCCGCTCCTCCGCAATCCGAACTGGATCTAACAAACAAACAAGGTAGACCGCAACTAAAGCACACGAACCTGAGCCCCTCTCTCATCCAGTAGCGGCAATACACTCAGTCCGCTGTGATCTTGTACCGGGAAGTTCATGACAGCACCTCAAACGGACCGGTTAAAGCCTTTTGCTCTGCGCAGATTGAGCTGTCGTGACTACCCCAGCTTGGTTCTGAGTGAGGTCGGAAGCAATATCCATTTCACCGAATTGCCGAAGACCACTTTCGTCGGTCCGCGAGGGCCCTTCCCCTGCGTCCGCGGCCACAGGTCTAGGACCGAGTGGTCACTTGCTCGGCGAGGACTCGTCCCGGCATTGCTGGAAGTGGTTGACGACCTAACTGCCAGGAACGCTTCGGTCGCGCTTACGAGTGGGTCGCTGTTAGCTTGGGTACCTACGCGGGGTCGAGAAAATCGGCTGCGGAGCGGCGGTTGGCCAGCGTTCCGTCCAATCTACATTGCGGAACGTTCTCTTCGGGTCGAGACGTTCAACGGGAGGTAAGCATGGTTCGGAGTTTGCGAACGGCGTTGGGCATCTCCTCGACCGCGGTGCTGCCAAAACCCAAGATGAATCCCTGCCGAGTGGCCTTACCCAGGTAAGAAGTCGAGAGCGGCACGAGCCAAAGGTTCTGGCGAGCAGCCCGCTCAGCAATTTCGCAATCATTGATCCCATTCAGAGTTACAGAAACATGCATGCCAGCCTCCCCTCCAGTTACTTCCGCGGCAGAGCCCAAATCTTTGAAGATGCAATCGATTAGTGCGCTGCGGCGTTCCCCATAGAGCAACCGCATCCTACGAATATGGCGCGAAAAATGTCCTTGACTGATAAAGTCCGCCAACACATGCTGAAAAAAGGTCGGCGGTCCGATATCCATCGCCAAGCGGACAGCCACGAAGCGGTCGAGGAGATCGGGAGGAATAACTAAGTAGCCCAGACGCAAGGACGGAAATAAAACCTTGCTAAAGCTACCAACATAAATAACCCTGGAGTTCGAATCGAGTCCCTGCAGAGACGCGATCGGCCTGCTCTCATAGCGATACTCACTATCGTAGTCGTCTTCGATGATCCAAGATTCAGAACTCTGAGCCCAATCCAGCAGTTGCATACGGCGAGAAGCGCTCATGGTGACGCCGAGCGGATATTGGTGAGAAGGAGTAACCAGCGCGGCTCTCGCCGTGCGACACAGCTTGATACCAGCAGCAACATTCACACCCGAGTGATCAACTGGAACGGGCACGATCTTGCAACCATTGATGGCGAAGACATTGCGCGCAAAGCGATAACCAGGTTCTTCCATCCAGACTCGACTTCCTCGATCTAGGAAAACGCGGGCTGAGATGTCGAGTGCCTGCTGCGAGCCGCTCACGACCATGATCTGCCGTGCTTCACACCTGACGCCGCGCGCTGTTCTGAGATAGCCGGCGATGGCCTCGCGAAGATCCTTGGCTCCCATCGCGTTACCGTAATCAAGGGATTTCGCATAAGCCTTTCGGCAGTGCCGCGTCACCAAGGCGTTCCATACTTGGAACGGAAATTGACCGAAAGCTACCTGACTGACACCGAAAGCTCCCCAGCCACGCCGCCACGGGACACCTTCGACGGGACCAAGGTTTGAGAAGCGTTTCGATAGACGGCGCGATCCCACTTGGACTCGCGCTGACTGTGGGCGGCGCGGTTCCGCGAACGTAACTTGGTCTGGCAAAGATCGGGAGACAACAGTTCCCGACCCGACGCGACTCTCGAAATATCCTTCCGCGACAAGTTGAGCATATGCAGTCAGGATAGGAATCCGGGATATCCGCAGTTCCGAAGCGAGTACACGAGTTGATGGAACTCTCTGCCCGGCGCGTAACGTGCGATCCAGGATGGCGGCACGATAAGCGTCATACACCTGCCAGTGCAGAGCCCTGGGGGCCGTCCGGTCGACGGCAAAGATCAGGGAAATTCCGGTGGGAGTTTTCTTCACTTCTCCGCGGAATCGTAATGGTTATATAAACCGATCGTCAAATAAATACTGCGAGATACCGCCTCCGAGTTAAGGTTCGTCTCCCCCGCACCCGTTCACCGTTCGAACAAAACGCATCTTTATGGAAACTTGCGGCTCGGAGTAGCTCGGCCTGTACGGACATCTCCCACTGGTTAGAGATGAAACCGACGGCAATGTCGTAGGTAGGACACTATCCAAATCGGGCCGCCCACATGCCTCTGCCGAGTAATTGCTGACGGATCCGCATCCACAATGCACACAGTGCTTTCTCCGCGACAGCGCTTCTGCCTAGAAAACTATTTCCGTGTTTGGTCTTGATGGTCACCATGTAAATGGTCATATCTGATCTGGGCTAAGTGGGTATTGCCGCCAACCGGCGAAGACTGCACTCTGTGGAGTGCCGAGCATGACGACCGAAAAATCCCATCGAGGTCTGGAGCTTTACCCATGAATTCAACGTCGAATTCTCTATCGTCCGTGCTGCTCTCTACTCAGAGTCTCATTTCCGTTACCAAAGCAAGCTGC
>Ga0307477_10004015_pt1 | contig 10782 bp, 8 predicted proteins | sample atmos_gasesECM2C_FD_203316 | JGI IMG/M metagenome (GOLD analysis project Ga0307477, IMG submission 203316) | Hardwood forest soil microbial communities from Morgan-Monroe State Forest, Indiana, United States - atmos_gasesECM2C_515 | ecosystem: Environmental > Terrestrial > Soil > Temperate... | reverse complement strand
TTAGTGCGGAGTCACATGCGCAGCAGTCTGCAGAACAAGGCCGTAGTCGATGCGCAGGACCTCGAGGCAGCGCTGGAAGATTTCATCCCACCGTACTATCCGACGGAAATTGATCTGCAGAATATGGTTGCCGTGCTGGAATGCACGAGTAAGAGTCTGCTTCCCAAACAATACCGGGATCTCGAACGCGCCGAACTGATTCGGCGGACCAACGAGCTGCTGGCAGCTTCCCGGAGAATGTCAGATAACTAGTGCGAGTATGCACCTCAGGGGCTGAAGAGTGTGCGTGAGAACTCCTCTTTCGCTCCGTTGGGGCTGGATCATTTCCCACTTGTACCCCTCGGCTTACGGCCGTGGGCTTTATTCTTTCGCCGCTTCGCGGCTAGAAATTGCTGGCCTTGTTCCACTCTGAATCTCCAAGCGAGATCTCACGCACACACTGAAGCTCGCGTCTTTTCTGCTGTCGATGGCGCGGCTGAAGCGTCGCCCTTTCAAAACCAGCGAAACTGCCGTGGTCCGACCTGGGTTGTGATCGAGTGCACAGCCATCTGTGATCGCTAACCAATAGATTTCTCAGGGTCCAGATCGTCTGTTGCTTTCCTTGCAGAGGAGACAATCCTTGGACGCGAGCATTTGTCTGTGAGAGCAGAGCGGCTCCGGCCACCTCTAATTCCTTCCTAAACCATTTGCAATCAATCAAATACGATTGCGCCAGCCGCGGACGGTGAAACTTAGACGGGTGGGCACAGCCATCGCGGAGACGACGCCCGCTCGTTCAAGGCATGCGGCGCCGATTGCTCAAATTTGTGATTTGAATCACATTCGTCTGTGATCGGTCATCCGGCGGAGTTTCCATCTGAGACTCTATATTTCTCTCATCCTTAGGTACAACTAGAGGCCACCACACCTCTAGGAACTCATAACTAGGAGGCGATTCGTATGAAGAAGCTGGGAATCCTATTGCTTGGCGTGGTGCCGGTTCTGCTGCTGCTGTCGTTCAGCGCAATGAATCCGCCGAGGGTGGACGCGGTCCCAAGTTACGCGAGGCAGACAGGGTTAGCTTGCAGCGGCTGTCATTACACGCCTCCGGAGTTGAATCCGGCGGGACGGAGGTTCAAACTTCCTGGGGTACGTCGATCGGGCCGATGAGACCAAGACGGTCAAGGCAGACGGAGGCAAAAAGCGCGCTGCGCTCGACTTGCTCGCTTCACTGCCACTGTCAGTCATGCTTGATACTTCGTTTACATCCACAAAGTCTCCTATCCCGACGACACAGAACGGCAGCTTTGAGATGCCGCAAGATATCTCGCTTTTCCTTTCGGGCGCCTGGACCACGCACATGGGCAGCTTTGTCCAGGTGACATACGACACCCAAGACGACCACTTCAGCATGGATAACACCGACATTCGTTACGCACGGATAACGAAGGTCGGCGGCAAGGAACTGGTGTTCGGCCGCAGGTCCGCGAGATTCTGGAGACGGGCGACATCACGCTGAAGTTGAACCACGCTGCCGGTCGCGATTTTACGATTTCCGAACTGCGGCGGCAGGGCTTCGACGCCGTGCTGATCGCCGTCGGAGCGCATCGCAGCCGCGATCTCAGCATTCCAGGGGTCGATCTCGACGGAGTCCACAAGGGCATTGATTTTCTGCTCAATGTGAATCTGGGATACAAGTTCACGATCGGGAAGAAGGTCATCGTCATTGGCGGCGGGAATGTTGCGATGGACGTGGCGCGCTCGGCGGCGCGCGAAGTTCTCAAACAGCACGCGGGTGGAGTGGAAGATGCGGAACCGTCCGCGGAGAATGTATCGGCAGTTGCGACCAAGGAGATGGTCGACATTTCTCTTTCCGCCTTGCGCATGGGAGCGCGCGAGGTGGATCTTGTTTGTCTGGAACGCCGCGAAGAAATGCCGGCCGCGCTGGAAGAAATTGTCGAGGCCGAAGAGGAAGGGATCATTATGTATCCCGGTCTTGGCCCCAAGCGGATTGTGGGGAGAGACGGCAAGGTCGCTGCGCTCGAAACACTCAAGACCAAGTGGGTATTTGATCAGAACAAGCGGTTCAATCCGGCGTTCTACGAGAACAGCGAGAGTCAGATCGCGACAAGATCATCATGGCGATCGGACAGGCTCCTCGGCTCGACTTCCTCACTCCTGAAGATAAGGTCGATATCTCTCCGCGTGGCTTGGTCGCGGTCAATCCGCAGACGTCGGCTGCTGGTATCTTCGCCGGGGGCGATTGCGTGTTTGGACCACGGCTGATCATTGATAGCGTGGCAGACGGCAAGCGCGCGGCAGTCGGCATCGACGAATATCTGCGAGGCGGAAAACATCCGGAACCGGTGATCGAAGTGGAGTTGCTGAAGCGTCATGCGATGGCGCTGGGATATCTGGATATCAACCGGCAACCAGTTCCGATGCTTCCCTTGGAGCGTCGCACGGGCGTGACCGAGGTTGAGGTTGGGTACGACGCGGCCAGCGCCATGGCGGAGGCCCAACGCTGCCTGCATTGCTGGGTGAACACGATTTTCGAGGGCACTCCCGAAGACGGCAGCATGTGCATCCTGTGCAGCGGCTGCGTGGATGTTTGTCCGGAGAAATGCCTGGAACTGGTTTCGCTCGATCGCATTGTGTTCGAACCGGAGACGGTGAAGCAGATTCGGGATAACCAGGAATGCTTTGGCGTAGAGTTCGACGAGGTTGCCGCCGACGAACTGGGCGTTGTGACCGCCGCTGCGATGCTGAAAGATGAGACCCGCTGCATCCGGTGCGGACTCTGCGCGATGAGGTGCCCAGTGAGCACCATCACGATGGAATCGTACAACCTGCTTCCCGCAGAGGCGACCGGGCTGATTTCGATCGCTGCGATTGGCGCGGGATTGCAGAGGTGAAGTCCCACCCTAAACGTCGCAAAAGGCGCAACGTTTAGGATGGGGCAGGCGTGACCTTTGATCCTGTGAGCGCTTTGACTGATTCCAGCGGACAGGCTACAACCAACGTCGCATTAGGCGGTATGGCTGGACGGTATCAGATCGCAGCTTCAACGTTCGACAAAACGCACAAGAAGGTCGAATTGAAGATCGAAGAGATTGCACTGGGATACCAGCAGACGCTCGGACGGCGCTTAAATGAACAGTACTGCGATCGCTGCCACAATGCCGAGTCTACGGCGGAACGGGTTTCACACTACGATAACCTCGAAGTGAAGCCGCATCCGTTCACCGAAGGGGGAGACGCTGAATAAACTCAGTGATGCAGACCTAACCGCGATCATCACCTACGGGGGTCCCGCGCTTAACAAATCAGCGCTGATGCCCGCTTGGGGAAACACGATCAAAAAAGCCGACGTGCAGGCGTTGATCGCATACATCCGCGCGATTTCCGATCCACCATCCCGGAGTGCGGGTCCGGTATACGCGAAGAATTAATTGCGCTTTTTGGGCTCGGTGCGCGTCGACCGCTGGGGCTGCAGCCCGGTATTTGTGGGTGCCCTCGACGGCGCGGCTGTAAGCCGCGCCCTTTCAAAGCCATTTTTACGAACGAATGCTAGTGCGTGTGGAGAGTGCCACAAAACAATTCCTAGTCTGCTGCCATTCCCTGGGTCTCGGGCTCCATTTGCGGAGCTAAAACGTCAGCGTCGAGTCTCTCTCCTCGCAGTTGCGCTTCCAGAGCCGCCAGTTGTGCCTCGATGTCCTCTCCAGCTTTGCGTTTGCGGATCACTTCCTCGCGGTAACGCCGCAGGAAGTAGTCGATCGTCTCGACGCGAATCCTGATCGAGCCCGTCGGCTTGTTCTCATCGAGATCTTTGAAGCAGAAATACGGAGTACCCGACTGCTCGATGATGCCTTCGATGACGCCGTAGATTGGCGCATCGTGTCCGCACTTGAAGCTGGAAATCTCCAGCGCCACCAGGTTGGGATGCCGTGCCGTGAACTTTGCAGCCCATACCTTGTGGTTGGTGCTGCAGGAGTAAGAATTCTTCCACGCATCAGTGATGTCGAGCGGGCTGGTGACTATACCCGCGCGCACTTCCTCGCCAAACAATCTCTCGAGGAGATCGTCGTCCAGCGGCAGAGTGTTCTGGGAGAAGATGGGATAGCCCAGCTTCTGGAATTCATCGAGAATTTCGTGGTTCAAGCCGGGATCGTGATGATAAGGGCGCCCGAGCATGACGATACCAATACGATCCTCGCGCTCGAGTTGATCAATCACCTGACGCGCACGCCGGCGGATGTTGGTTTCGTAGTCTTTGAGCGCGGCGAATCCCGACTCGACAGCGCGATCGTTTTCTTCCAGTGAGAGTCCGAGAACCGGCTGCAAGGCCTGCAGCATCTGGTGAGCGAACAACTTTCGGTCGGAGAAGTTGAGGACCGGGTCGATGTACTTCACATTGTGTTCGGCGAAGACATCGTTTTCCTTGGTGAATGCCGCCTTCACCGTTTCAGGAGTAGCGGTCACCGTGGGGCACGCATTCGCTCCAACAATCTTTACCAACGGCGAGTGCAGCACGTCGTACATCGGGAAGAAGATCGCATCCAGCGGCTTCTTGCGATGCTTCTCCTGGATCAGGTTGTAGACGTGAGAAATTCCGATCTTGGCGGGGAAGCATGGATCAATCGCGCCACGGCTCGCTCCCGCGCGATAAAGCTCGGAACTCGTGTAGTCGGAGTAAATGATGTTTTCCGGTTGCACACCGAGGCTTTCGAAATAGGCGTTGAACAAGGGAGCGTAGGTGTAAATGTTCAAGACGCGGGGAATGCCGATGCGAAGCTTCTTGCGATTCTCCATCAGGGCGCGGCGTTCCTTGTCGTTCTTTTTCCAGCCGGCCCAAGCTTTGGCCGGCAGTGGGTCAGCCACGCTCTTCGCATTCGTCGGCCGGAACACTTCCTTCGAAGCGTAGTCCACGAAGTTCGGGTGCTGCGCACGGATCGAGTCGAGACCGGCCTTGATCCCCTTCATGTCGTTGACATCTTCCACCGTGCCCTTTTCGCAGGTGGCGATGATCAGCCGCTGCTCGCCGTGCATGAGGGGAACCTTGGTGACTTTCTGAATAGGCACAAAGCTGAGGTCGTTCTTGGGTTGCGTGCGAATATCGATGAAGGTCCGCAGGCAATCGTTCTTGCAGAAATGGCAGCGCGTATCTTCGTTGCGCGTGGTGCGGTACTCGATCTTGCGAACAGCGTCGAGCCCGACGAACGTAGTCTGCTGGCCGTTGCGCCACAGGCGTAGGGATTCCTGGGCGGCGCCGATGGCACCGGACTCGCCGCAATGCTCGTGAACGATGATCTCCGGCTGTTTGCCCGTCGCACGGAAGCTGTTGCGGATGAAATCGACTTCGGCCTTCACGACGGCAAGATTGTTTTGCGTCCCGCCCTGCAACACGAAGCGTGAGCCCAGCGCAGCAAGATTGGGAATGCTGGCGACATAGAGGAAAACGTTCTTCGGCAGGACAGCCGCGAGTCCGGCGAGAATTTCTTCTGCTCGCCATCCCTGACGCTGGAAGTTAACGATGTCGGACTGCATAAACACGGCGCATCCATAACCGAACACCGGCATTGCCTGCGCGGAGAAGGCGAGGTCGGCATATTGATTGACGCTGAGTCCGAAGCCTTCGGCGGTGGATTGCAGGAAATAACCGTTGCCAGCCGAGCACTGAGTATTCAGCTTGAAATCTTTGACGCGTCCGTTATGCAGGATGATGATCTTTATGTCCTGCCCGCCCACGTCAACGATCACGTGCGGATCTTCGTAGAACTTCAGGGCCGACTCGGTGTGGGCGACGGTCTCCACCAATGCCACGTCAGCATTGAGAACATCTTTCAGGATGTCTTTCGCGTACCCTGTGGTCGCCACGCCCAGCACTTCCATTTTTGCGTTCTGACTCTCGACCTGGGAGCGCAGGTTCTCAAACATCTCGATCGTGTCCTGGATGGGATTGCCGTTCGAGAGCTGATACGACTTGCATAAAATGTCGCCGTTCTCATCCAGCAACACAGCCTTCGTGGAAGTCGATCCGCCGTCAATTCCGATGAATCCTCCAACCGTGCTGTTCTTTGCAAACACGGCAGGGGTGAATTTCTTGCGCCGGTAAGCATCCTTGAAGACATCAAGGTCTTCGGGCTTTTCGACCAGACCTTTCCCGCCGGACTTGGCCTTTTCTTCCTGCCGGCCGTAGTCGATGTAGTGGATCAGCTTCTCGTAGCCGCAATAGCAGCCAATGCAATCGTCCTCGCTCCGGCCAAACTCAACCGCACCCAGAGCAGCGAAGTACTGCGCGTTCTGCGGAACCTTGATTAAGTCCTCGGGCTTGGCGCCATCGGGAATCTGAACCTTGCGCTCCTGCCACATGCGCGGGATGTTGGCCTGCCATGCTTCACGCATGCCGCGAATGAAGCTATTCGGGCCACCCAACAGCAGCACGTGTGGCCGGAGAGTATGCCCGCGCGTGAGCACGCTGAGGTTCTGCAGCACAATCGCCTCAAACAGCGAAGCCATCAACTCGTCCGAGGGCGTACCGACTTTCTGCAGCCCATTGATGTCCGTCTCGGCAAACACACCGCACTTCCCGGCAACCTTGTGTAGCTTGATCCCGTGATATTTCTGCTCGGCCAGCAGTTCGGTAGGGATCTTCAGCTTCGCGTTAATTTTGTCGATGACTGCGCCAGTGCCGCCGGCGCATTTATCGTTCATGGATGGAATTTTCTTCTTGCGACCCGTCTCGTCGTCATCTTTGAAGACGATGATCTTGGCGTCCTGCCCACCGAGTTCGATGACCGAGTACACCTCGGGGTGAAGCTTCTCGACTGCCAGTGATACAGCTGTGACCTCTTGAACAAACTTGGCGCCGATCTGTTCCGCAATGCCGTTTCCGCCCGACCCAGTCATGAAGATGCGCGTGTTGTGGCGGTTGATGCCGGACTCGGCTTCCATCCGCTTCAGGAACTCTAGTGTCTTTTCCGGTTGCTTAGTCTCGTGGCGCTGATAGTCCTGCCAGAGAACCTTGTCGGTCGCGGCTTCGACGACAACGGCCTTGACCGTGGTCGAGCCTACGTCAAGGCCAACGAGAAACTGGGTCTTTTCGTCATGGCCATGATGCGCATGGCGGACTTGCTGGATGGATGGCGGTGGCACCTCGAGCGGCGCAATCTGGATCAGTTGTGGGCCCTTATGGTCGTGCATGAATTCCTCATTCTTTCAAGAAGATCGAAATGGCTGAACCGCCGAGATCGCGGAGTTCCTCAAAACAAGAGGAATTCTCGGCGAACTCGGCGGTGAATCGCCTTTAGTCTCCGGACATCGCAGGTGCTGCTTCCACGCGAACTCGCGACCGCTTCCAGAAGCGCGTGTCTTTATCGATCCGCTCGCTCACGTGCAGAACGAATTGCGCCGCGGTTCCGGCCACGCCGTCGCGGTGCGGAACGTGATAGAACGGGCGCTTCAGTTCGGGATGCTCGTCGATGTATTCGCGAATCTGGCTCATGGTCTTTCCAGTCGACTTGAGGCATTCTTCAAACTCCGTCTTGGCCTTGACCTTGGCCTCACCGAGCGCCATCTGCACCCGGCTGTGCGCGTTGACCTCGCCTTCGCCGGAAGTCTCGATGGGCAGGAAGATCATGTCCTTGAACTTGTTGATCACGGCCGACTGCACGCCATCGGACTGCGACGATGGCATGCATCCGAACGGCTTCAGCGCCAGCACCATGTGGCAGAGTTTGTGCACCGTGTAGTAGACATTTTTGCCAACTTCGAGGTGTCCCTCGCCACCGCGCGCAAACTGGTTGTAAAAGGGATGTGCCAGGTCGGCTAATTCCGCTTGCGGGGCCAAATGATGGGTGATTCCGCCCATGTTCTTCGCGGTGCGGTGATAGAAGAAACCCCACATCCGCTCGCCTGCACCGATCCCCCAGAGCTTCTTACGCAGCCCGATATAGTTCGCGAAATTCTTATTCAACTCATACCACTTCGGGTCCCGGTGCGGACGATTGACTGGCCATTTCGCGATCGCGTGCGCCTTGGCCTGATACATCAGATAGGCAACCCAGGTCGCAATCGGCTCAACCAGGACCTGCGCGCCCTCCCGCTCCAAGAATTCGAACATATGGAAATTGCCGTCACCCTCGGTGAGCTGCGCCCAGAATTCGCCAGTGATCTTCACCAGTGGCTTCACGCGGGTACGATCGACCTCGATGGAATCCATCTTTTCGCGTGCGTTCTTGAGGGCATTTAGATAGTCCTTGCCCCACATGTGCTCGTGCCATTTGCCGAAGACGTTGAAGGTGTTGCGCAGGATCTTATTGCTCTTGAATTTTGGTTTCGCCCAATCAGGAGCGCTCTTCTCGATCTCAAACGCCTTGCGATTCTTCAGGTCCTCGCAGAGCCCGTCGACCATCTCGCGGAAGACACGATCGGTTTCGCCCTTGCTCGCTTCGTACGGACGAATCTGATAGATGAGATCGTTGATGACATCGCCCAGGTGCATCGCATTCAGCATGCCGAAGCCGAAATCGACAGAGAATTTCAGCCCCGGCTCACCGGACGCGGCTTTGATGCCGTCGCTGTCCTTGAAGAGCAGGACGCGGAAGCCGTCGAACCCGGCATTCTTCAGCGCGAACCGGTATTCGGCCTCGTACATGCCAAAGCGGCACGGCCCGCAAGAGCCGGCTGTGAAGAAGACGTAGTTGTCGAGGATCTGCTGGCGCGTGAGACCTTCCTTCTCAAGAAATTGCAGATACTGCACCAGATTGCCCACCGTGAAGTAGGTCGGATTGCACTGCCCGTTGTTGCCAAATTCCTTCCCGGTCTGGAAGGCCGGGACGTCCGGTACCGGAAGCTTCTCGCAGCGGTATCCGCAGCCTTGAAAGACAGCGCGGATCAGATCTTCGTGCTTCCAGGTAAAACCGCCGAACAGGATCGTAGTGTGAGGGCGTTGTTCGGCCGTGAAGGCCCGCTCCACTGGGCGGTGAAAGTGTTCGGGCTGGTCGAGTCCGGCAATCTTGCGCAAACGGGCGCGCTCGGCTTCGAGGCGCTGCTTGATTTCGGCATCATTCTCAATCTGGACGAAATTCGTCGTCGCCATATCTTCCTCCGGCGGTAGAAACTAACATGTAGGGATTTTGGTTGGTGAGGGGTGGGGGACAGTTTCGGAAGCGTACGGGTTGGACGCAGACCACCGCGGTCGAGACTCTCAGAAGAGCAGTTCTCCCGCCAACATCAGATCTGCTGCCGTACCTCATCCAAGCTCCAAAAACAAATGGCTATGGGCCCGGAGTCTTGCAACTATGAGTGCAGACTCGATTGGGGGTGGTTCAAAGTGTCCGCGTTTAGAAACGGACAGCTGGGAGGCGGTTGCCTCGTTTCTTTTCCCCAAGCAGAATTGCAAGGACGAAGAAGCTTGATTAGGTTTTTTGTAGCAGAAACCCGGCTCCGTCGGCAAGTCGGGAAAAGCGATTTGACCAATAGAGATTTCTCAATCCCGTCCGACTCAGCGCAGGTGTGGCTGATCAAATTTCGCCGGCATTCCGTGCAAATCATTTAGAATCAATGCGATTTACGACGTAGGTTCGGGTGTCAGATCGACTTGGCCGTAATGGAATAAACCGATGTAGCGGCGGGCGCTATTCATGTCAAAACTGAACGTCAAAACAAAGAAACAGGGCAAGTGGGATCTTGTCAGCCTCGGAGAGGTGATGTTGCGGCTCGATCCCGGCGACGAACGTATCGCCACTACACGCCATTTTCGCGTTTGGGAGGGCGGCGGAGAATACAACGTGGCGCGAGGACTGCGCCGCTGCTTTGGCCTGGAAACCGCCATCGTCACCGCCCTCGCCGATAATCCTGTTGGACGCCTCGTCGAAGACCTCATGCTGCAAGGTGGCGTTTCGCAAAAGTACGTTCGCTGGGTGCCATTTGACGGGGTCGGACGCGCGGTCCGTAACGGGCTGAATTTCACGGAGCGCGGATTCGGAGTGCGCGCCGCTCTCGGCTGCTCCGACCGCGGACATACAGCCGCGTCGCAGTTGAAGCCCGGCGACACCGACTGGCAGCAGATTTTTTCCAAGGATGGGGCACGGTGGTTTCACACCGGAGGAATCTTCTGCGCGTTGTCTGAAACCACGCCACAGGTCGCGCTGGAAGCCATGCAAGCGGCCAAGCAGAACGGCGCAATCGTTTCCTATGATTTGAACTATCGTGCCTCGCTCTGGAAATCGATCGGTGGAAAATCGAAGGCGCAGGAGGTAAACCGTCGACTCGCGCCTTACGTCGATGTCATGCTCGGCAACGAAGAAGACTTCACCGCTGCGCTCGGTTTCTCGGTCTCGGGCCTTGACGAACAGCATTCGAAAATCGACACTGGCGGTTTCAAGAAGATGATCGAAGCCGTAGTGAAGGAATATCCGTCGATGGCCGTGATTGCCACGACGCTTCGAAATGCGAAAACGGCTACTCGTAATGATTGGGGAGCGTTGTGCTATCACGACGGACAATTCTTCGAAGCCCCGATGCGGGAAGATCTGGAGATTTACGACCGCGTGGGCGGCGGTGATTCCTTTGCGTCTGGACTCATTTATGGATTCCTGTCGGGAAAAGATCCACAATGGTCAGTCGAATGCGGTGCAGCGCATGGAGCTCTGGCCATGACCACTCCCGGGGACACGACCATGGCGACACTTTCCGAAGTTTTACAGACGATGTCTTCGCGGACGGCTAGAATCGAGCGTTGACGCGAAAGCGAGGCTGAATGCCAATTACCGAGCTGAGCATTGAAGACGTCATCCGCAA
>Ga0307477_10004013_pt1 | contig 10787 bp, 6 predicted proteins | sample atmos_gasesECM2C_FD_203316 | JGI IMG/M metagenome (GOLD analysis project Ga0307477, IMG submission 203316) | Hardwood forest soil microbial communities from Morgan-Monroe State Forest, Indiana, United States - atmos_gasesECM2C_515 | ecosystem: Environmental > Terrestrial > Soil > Temperate... | reverse complement strand
AGGTCGGGCAGAACACGGAAACCATCACGGTCGAAGCAGCCAGCCCGCTGGTGGAATTCTCCTCGGGCGAACTGAACAACGAGGTGGACACCAAGTCGATCGTGGATTTACCGACCGAGGGCCGCGATTTTAAGTCAATCTTGGCCCTTACCCCCGGCGTGCAGCGCAGCCCAGGCGGAGGATTCTTGGATGTCAGCATCAGCGGCCAGCGCACCACCACCAACAATTACATGATTGATGGCATGCCCAACAACGACCGCTTCTACGGCAGCGAGGTCGTCGGGCAGCCCGGCGTACTGGGAATTCCCGCTTCCGTTTTGGGTAACGATTCCATCTCGGAGTACACCGTTCAGGAGCTTCCCACGGCAGAGAACGGGGTCAAGGGGGGCGCGGCCATCAACGTGACGCTCAAGAGCGGCACCAACGACTTCCACGGTACGGCCTTCTATTTCGGAGACTACGACTGGCTGAACGCCAACAACTTCTTCTCCAAGACCAGAACTGCCTACCACAATCACAATTACGGAGGCACTCTTGGCGGCCCGATTGTCAAAAATCGCACCTTCTTCTTCTTCGCGTATGAAGGGCAGCGCAACGTAGCCTTGGAGCCTTATAATCTGAACATCCCCACGCAGGGCGACTTGGCCGCGGCCCTCGCGGACTTCGCCAATCCCGCCCTCAACACAAATAACCTGCCCTTCAATACGGCAGGCTTGAACCTGCTGAAGTACTATCCATGTTCAAACGGCGCCGGCGGGATCGTCTCCTGCACGCCCGCCGCCGCGAACGCCTCAGTAGCCACCGGCGGGTTCACTCAGACCATTTCCAGCCCCAATACCGACAAGATGGGCAGCTACATCATCAGGGTCGACCATAAAATGAACGACAGGATGAATTTGTCGGGGCGCTATATGTTCGCTGACAGCACCCAATCCGCGCCACTCGGTGGATATACCCTTCCGCCGGCACCTGGCAGCGGCCTCGGACCCGACGCATTTAACTCCATCGCCCCGACACGCGTGCAATTGGCCGGTGCTACCTGGACCTACAGCATCTCGGCCAACAAAATTCTCGACGTGCGCTTCAACTGGTCGCGTTATGCACAGATCCTGGCGCCAAACAACAAGGTTGATCCTAAGAGCCTGGGCATCGACACGGGTCCCCTGAACCCCGCCGATTTCGGCGTACCTCCGGTCTATGCCAGCTCCGTGACCTTCGCGAATCCTGGTGGCATACAGGGCTATCCGCTGAGCACCCGCCCCACGCAGACTTATGATGTGTCCACCCACATTTCATGGATGAAGGGCACTCATACCTTTAAGTTTGGCGGCAACTATCAGTATGCTTCCACGTTCAGCCTGCGCAATCGCGCGCGGTCTGGCCTGTTCAGTTTCCAGACTGATTTTGAAACCTTAATTGATCAGTTGCTCCTCGGCCGCATGGATGAGGCTAGCCGCTCCTTTGGGGATACTTCACGCCACCTCTATCAGCCCTCGATGGGATTGTTTTTCCAGGACGAGTGGAAAGTCAGCCCGCGCGTGACGGTCAGCTACGGCTTGCGCTGGGACGTTAACGGTGCGCTGGGCGACGCCGACAAGAATGCCTCCAATTTCTTCCCCTGCGCTCCGCCGGAGCCTACGGTATGCGCGCCCAAGGGGTTTCCGAACGGTCTAGTTCAGATACAGCAGGGGTTCCCGCGGCTTTACAACCTGGACCTTAAGGACTTTGGCCCACGCGCCGGACTTGCTTGGGACATCTTCGGCAACGGCAAAACCGCTCTCCGAGTCGGATACGCCATGGCTTACGATGTGGCGAATTTTTCTGCTATCAGCGCGCCTTACTCTTTCCAAGGTGCCCGAGCCGGCGCCTTTACAAACTCTAACCTCGGCGTCTTCTCGGTCAACGCGATAGGGAACGCCTGTACGTCTGGCACGATCGATCCCACGACTGGCAAATGCGCGTCTGGTTTGCAGAACCTTTTCGAGGCCTTTGGGCCCAATACATGCTACGACCCTGCCAACAATACCGCTTCGCCAGACTGGGTTTGCATTGGTCCGCAAGCGGGAAGCCCCAACCCGACCGTGCCGTTCCAAACCTACGGGGCCAATCCCACCGGCACACCGCCGTTTAACATTTTCGGAACTGTTCCTAATTTGAAGACGCCAAGAATCCAGTATTACAACGCCACGATTCAACAGCAGCTATTCAGAAACAACGCCGTCACGGTGAGTTACGTTGGAGCGCACGGAACTGATAGTCTTCTTGAGCGAAGCTTGAATAACCGCCCCATTGGCTGCTGGGATGCCGTCAATGGCGCCCAGTTGACCACCGGGAATTGCGCCCGCCCGTTTGATTCTGTGTACCAGGTGAATGGCGTGCCGAACTTCAATTACATCATGCAATTAACCAACGATGGATACTCCCGCTACAACGCCTTGCAGGCGACCTACCGCCAGCGCGATTGGCATGGGTTCAACACCCTGGTTAACTTTACCTGGTCGAACTGCATTGACACCAATTCCGTGAATCGTGGCGGTACCTCTACCGTTCCGATCGAGGAGAATCCCTATAATCCCAGCAGCAATCTAGGGCCGTGCGATACGGATGTCCGGCTGAACTTCAATGTCGGCGTGGTCTACGAATTTCCTCACTGGCGCGCCGCCGGACGCTTGGGAGAGGGCTGGCAAGTGGGGTCTGTGGTGACGGCTCTGACTGGGCGTCCCTGGACTGCGTTGCTGGGCTCCAACTCCGACGAGTCCGGCCAGGACTTGGTTTACCAACGGGCGGATTGTTCGGGCGTAAAGCCCATTTATCAGTTCAGCGACCCCAACAGCCCCACCATCACGAATGCGTCCGCGATATTTTCCGTTCCGGCCCCCAACACCATCGGGTCCTGCGGCCGCAACGCCTTCCGCGGACCCCGATTTAGACAGTGGGATTTTAACATCCTCAAAACCACCAAGATCACCGAGAGGATGGGGCTCCAGATCCGCTTTGAGGTCTTCAACCTCTTGAACCATCCTAACTTCAATCCGACCCCGGCCAGCAACAACATCGCGAACAGTGGCTTCTCCACCTACTCGCAAACGCCGGATATCGCCTCCGGCAACCCGTTCCTTTCTCAAGGCGGCCCGCGCGCTGCGCAGATCGGTGCCAAGATCATTTTCTGATCTTCGGCTACAGGCTGTTGTTCCAAAAAGGGAGTCTGCTACAATGCAGACTCCCTTTTCTCTTATGCGGCGCGCTTGCATCTCCTTCCTTTTGCTTCTGTTGCCTGCGCTCGCCGCGGCAGCCACTGACCAGCCCAGCGTTATCCTGATCACCTTGGACACGGTCCGAGCGGACCGCATGGACTTTCTGGGCTCAAAGCAAGGTTTGACGCCGCAACTGGATGCGCTGGCCAGCCAGAGCGTCGTCTTCGAGCGTGCCTACTCCCAGGCGCCCATTACGCCGGTCTCTCACGCGACCATACTCACTGGGACCTTTCCCCAGTTCCACGGCATCCGCAACTTCGGCGACCGCTTGCCTCCAAGCATCCCCTTTCTGCCCGAGATTCTTCACGCCCAGGGCTACCACACCGGGGCCTTCGTCGGCAGCATCATCCTCGACCCGAAAAACGGGTTTGCCTCCGGATTCGAGCGCGGCTTCGATGTCTACGACGCCGGCTTTCACCGGCAGAAAACCGGGGAGCGCCGCGAGGCTTCCATGCAGCGCCGCGGTGAGGTGACCCTGGGACACGTGCTCGAATGGCTCGCCCAGCAGCAGGGCAAACCGTTCTTCCTGTGGTTTCATCTGTGGGACGCGCACGACCCCTACAATCCACCCGAACCGTTCCGCACCCGGTTCCCGGGTGCCCCTTACAACGGGTGTATCGCCTATCTGGATGCCACGGTAGGGAAGCTGCTCGACTATTTGAAGAGCCAAGGGCTATACGACAATGCGTTGATCGCCGTCGCCGCCGATCACGGTGAATCTCTGGGCGACCACGGCGAATTGACCCACAGTATTTTTCTTTACGACTCTACGATCCATGTGCCCCTGCTTCTCAAACTTCCCGGCAGTCGTCTTTCTGGCCAGCGTGTCAATGCCTCGGCCAGCCTGGTGGATTTGGCGCCAACTCTTCTCGAAGCCCTGGGGCAGAAGCCGCCTCCGGCCATGCAGGGCCATTCGCTCCTCCCTCTGATTGGTAGCCCTCATCCTGAGAATCGTCCTTCGTTTGCCACCGGCGACCACTCCGAACGTTCGTTCGGGTGGAGCGCGCTTGTGTCTCTGCGCGTCGGAAACCAGCTCTTCGTGCGCGCGCCATTGCCCGAGCTTTACAATCTGGCCTCAGACCCTGACGCGAAGATAAACCTCTATCGCGTCAACCGCGTCTCCGCGGTGCGTCTCGCAACCCAGTTGGACAGTTTCGTGAAGAGCATCAGCACCGGCGCACCTCAGGCCTTGCAGGACGGGCTCACCGAAAAGAGCAGGGAACAGCTCTCCGCGTTGGGCTACGTGGCTTCGGGAAAGTCCAGTCCGCCAACAAGTATTGACCCCAAGGACCGCATCGATGTGGCCAACGATATGCACAATGCCAGCCTGGCTATCGAAGAGGGAAGGGAAGCCAGCGTAATTCCGCTACTGCTGCGCGTGGTGGCCAAGGACCCGCAAATCCAGGCGGCGCAGTATTACCTGGGCATCGCCTATTCGCGGAAGGGCAACTTTGCCAAAGCCATTCCTCCCTTGCGCAAAGCCGTCGAGCTACGGCCGGATGCCCTGATGGCGCAGTACGAGCTGGCCATCTGCCTCTATGAAACCGGCGATCTGAAGACCGCCGCCGGCCATTTCGAGATCTTGGTGGAAAACCGCCCAGATTGGAGCGACGCCCGTTATTCTCTAGCCTCCATTTATGCCCGTACGGGACGGCCTCAGGAAGCAGCCAAAAATCTGCTCGAAGTCCTCCAGGCGGACCCGGACCATTACCGCGCAAACCTGCTTTTGGGGCGCATGCTGTTTCTGAATGGCACTTTCACCGAAGCCCTGTCCTACCTGGAAAAGGCCGCGGCGGTGCAAACGGATTCCGCCGAGGCACATTCCTTCCTGGCGGACGAATATGAGAAGCTTGGCCGTGACGCGGATGCCGCCCGCGAACACACCGAGGCCGAGCGCCTCAAGTCCTCCACCTCTCCCTAAGTCGCGATGCCATACTCCGATTTTCGCGCCAATCAGCAACTCCCCGAATCGCCGATAAAATTCACACAGGCAAGTCCCGAGAAGTTCTAAACTCCCACAATCATTCACAGCCGACTGCCTACGCGGAGGTCTTCATGCCCCGACCTTTCTCCATCATGCGCTCGCTGCAGCTGCTTATTTTTTTCCTGAGTTGTCCGTTCCAGCCATCCGCTGCGGCGCAATCTTGCGGATCGCAGGGCGTCGCCGTGCAGGTCCTCGGCTCCGGCGGCCCTGAACTGCAAGACAAGCGCGCGTCGAGCAGTTATCTCGTCTGGCAAGACGGGCGGCCCCGAATTCTCGTGGATGCGGGAGGGGGCAGCGCCCTTCGATTTGGAGAGAGTGGCGCGCAAATGTCCCAGCTCGACTAGATTCTGTTCACTCACTTTCACGTCGATCACAGCGCCGACTTCCCGGCCCTGATCAAATCGTCTTGGTTTGAGGATCGTAAGCGTCCCCTCCCGGTCTATGGGCCGGAAGGGAACGACTTCATGCCTGCCACCACTGAGTTCGTGGCCGACTTTTTCGGAAACAAGCATGGCGCGTATCGCTACCTAAGCGAGCTCCTGGTTCCAGGAGAGCAAGGGAGTTACAAATTGCAGCCTCACAACATACTCGGTAGCCCGAAACCCCTAAGCGTATTTCGGAGCGGCGATCTTGCCGCCTATTCAGTCCGCGTTATTCACGGAGGAGTCCCCGCCTTGGCGTGGCGCGTAGAAATCGATAGCAAACTCATCGTCTTCAGCGGAGACACCAACGGTGAGGGAGGTCTTACGGAATTGGCCGCCAACGCGGATTTGTTCATTGCTCACAACGCCGTCCCGGAAGGAGCTGCCGGAGTTGAGAGACGCTTGCACATGCCTCCTTCCGTAATTGCGCAGATCGCTGCGGACTCTCATGTCAAGCAACTGGTCTTGTCTCATCGCATGCTGCGGACTTTAGGAAAGGAAAATCAGACCCAAGCCGAAATCAAAAAGCGATATTCCGGCCCCGTAGAGTTTGCAAACGACCTCGATTGCTTCCCGGTGAGATAACCTGACGACACCGATGCAACTATTCCGCGGATGTCCACGAACCAGTCAGAAACCGAGCTCAGAAAACTAAGCGGCAGCGGAATTTTGTGGACAGGACATCGTTAAACTGCTACGCTATCCCCGTTAAGAAGTGCGCCTCCTTTGCTGGAGATTCCCCAAAAATCCCAAATCGACTCTTACTCCTGGGTTGCGTGTCCACGTGCAAGCTCCAATAACCGTTCCGCGTCTGTGCCTAGAGGTTTTCGGACTGTCGCGGTTCTGCCGCTTTTTGCACCGAGGAACCAACACAGATCCTCGCAAGGCATCAAATCTCGGGAACGGATAGGTTGGGCCGGACAGCCAGCAGTTTGACGAATCGACAGCGGATGGGTCCGAATCGATCGTCGTTAACCCTTTTAGAATGAACACTTACAGCAAATAATAGCCCTAAGCCCCTTAGAATGAACACTTACGAGAAACCCCGGGGGAGGGGTACCCCGGTCGCGGCATCGCAACCTCGGTTCAGGTTTCGTTAAACCAAGCATCCAACCCCGAAGTTGCACCGTTATTACATTTAGCAGCCTTGACTTGAACTAATATGGGGCCTACGCTTGCGCAGCTGCCGTTTCCTTCCCCAGGGAATCGACCTATGAGCCACAGCACCCGCACCTTCGTCCTGCTGGCCACCGTAATCGCTTCCCTTGCGCCCATCGCCGCCGCCCAGAAGGGCCCGGCTCCCCCGCCGCCTCCGCCCTCCGCGCCCTCTGGCCGTTCCAGCGCTCCTATATCCCCCAACTCGGATCCCACGCAACCGAGAGACGATCTCGTAATGTTCCTCCGCGGCCGCGTCTCCACCGACGACGGCACGCCCCTTCCACATGATGTGTTGGTAGAGCGGGTTTGCAACAACCGCGCCCGTCAAGAGGTCTATGCATCTTCCCACGGCGATTTCAGCATGCAACTCGGATCGCGGACCGATTCGTTTCCCGAAGCCAGCCCCGACTCGACTACGCAAGGTGACACGCCTAACAAAGATTCCAACATGGGAATCTCTCGCCGTCTGTTGATGAATTGCGACCTGCGTGCCTCGGCCGCTGGCTATCGGCCCGGCATCGTCGGCCTACTGGATCTCGATAGTTTCGGCGGCTCCGCTGACGTGGGTGTCATTGTGGTTCACAGAGCTGCCAAGGTTAAAGGCACGACGCTGGACGCCACTCCCTACAAAGCCCCGAAAGATGCCAGAAAAGCCTACGAGAAAGGCCTCGACGCCGAGAAAAAAGACAAGCTTGCCGAGGCACAAAAATATTTTGAATCGGCGGTGCAGCTCTATCCCAAATCCGCGAACACCTGGTTTCAGTTGGGCACCGTCTTGCAGAAACAAGACCAGCAAGATGAGGCTCGCAAAGCCTTTACCCAAGCCACCGTGGTTGATGCCAAGTTTCTGCCCCCGTATCTGTCCCTGGCGTCTATGGCCACTCAGGCAGGAAACTGGACCGAGGTTCGTGATCTTACCGGTCACATCCTGGATCTCGATCCTTTGAACCGCGTCTCCGGCTACATCCTCGATCTCGATCCCTTGAATTACGCCGACGCCTATTTCTATAACGCGCTGGCAAACTACAAGCTCAACAAGTTCGCAGACGCGGAAAGAAGCGGTCTCAAGGCCGAGCACCTGGACCTGCGCACGCGTTTTCCGCAGTTGCATCTCCTGATGGCTGAACTCTTTGCTCGTAAAAACGACTATGCCCTTGCGATCGGCGAGGTGCAAACGTACTTGGCCTTGGTGCCCCATGCGAAAGACGAGGATCAGGCCCGCGAGCAGTTGGCAAAATTCGAGAAGCTGAACGCCTCACCCTCAACCACAGAAAAACCCGATTAGAAATAAGTATCGCTTCGTTACATCTGCGCCTCACGGCCAACACCACGCTCGTAATCGGAATCGCGATAAGTAACTCTTTCGGAACAGTCGAGGCCAACCGACGTATTCAACGCTCTGTTGCAGTGGAAGATTATTGGCACGCGGTCCATATCCGTCTCGGCGATGCGGGCCGTGCGCGAAACGCAGTGTATGTAAAGGATGGAAATGTTCACAGTGGTTGGTTTGACCTTAGATGAAGTCTCGTCAGGATCGCTGCCACATGTTCAATTAGCCAAAACGCTCGACAATCGGATGACCAAGAGCAACTTTCGATTTGCCGAGATAATCCTGGTCTATACAACGATCGAGACGGACACCCAGGGCTCAGCGGCCCGCACCAAGTACAAGCACCAAGGTCAGTTTCTTGTGTTTCTGTATTTCAATGACGCCGCGGTAGAGGCTTGCAAGGAAATTGGCATTCCCATTCGCGCTCTGGACCGCATCGATGAATCCGAGCTTCCGCCCCGTCGAGCTACTGTCCTCGAGCGCCCATATTTGGCTCCGGTGTCGAAGTAACCGGCGAAACCGCTCCCACCAGTTCTAGCCGGGTTGCGGCAACGTGTCCACACCGCGCAACTGACCAGATCACTCCATGGCCACGGCGCGGATTTGATTGCCGCTGACTTTCAATTCGATGCCGTAAGGCGGCCGCACATCGTTTCCGCGCACGATCGCTCCGCGCACCAGGATGTTTCCGGGGAGTTCCGTGTGTTGAAGCGGATCATGGATCGCACGGCTGCAAGGATTAACCACCATGGGATGCGCAGCCACGAATCCGTACTCGGAAGAAAGCTTCCCCATATTGTCGAGGTACGCAAGCTGACACTGACTGAACGGCGCTTCCAGAGAAAATGCCCAATAGGATTTGCTGTCCGACGCCGGGCCCGGCAAGCGAACAATCAGCGCCGGAACATACTTGGAAAGTGTCAAACTCCGGAAGAAGAATTTCTTGGAAGACCACGGCTGCGCTAGCTCGCTGACGGTCGCAACATCGGGATTGGACTGGGTCACGTAGACCGGCCTCTCCGCTGAATCCCTCGTCGCTGAGTCCGTCCCCGTACTTTGCGGTTCGCTGGAGCTACCGCTGTCCTGGAGCACAGGCGGCACGTCCGAATCGGGTCGCTGCATGCGCCCTATCATTTTGATGCCCGCAGAGCCGAGCATCACCGCCAGCACGATGCCGGCGCCGATCTTTGCCAGGCGCTTGACCGCAGCGCCGAGATCCGGCTTGATCGTTGTGCCTGGGTAAGTGGGGTCTGCCTGCTGCACGGTTTCAGGCTGAACATTGCCATGCGTAACACCCACCGAAGGTGCAGCCGTCTTGGGGCGCGACGCAGTCGGAGAAGTGGAGCGCGGTTCGACACCGGGAATTCGCGGCATCTCTACGTAGTAGTTTTTGTCTATCTTTGCGTGAATGGGCTTTTCGTGAGCAGGCTTTTCGCGAATTCCCGGCGGCGGTGGAGCAGTGCTGATCGAAGGCGCCGCGTTTGCCTTGGCAAGGTTCTCGCCCGGCCGATAATTCTTCAAATCCTCCAGCAATTCGCGGCAGTTCTCGTAGCGCAAGTAGGGACTCTTGGCCATCGCTTTCATGATCGTGCTGCTGACACCCAGTGGAATACTGGGATTTAGCTGCTGTGGCGGCACCGGTTCTTCGTTGAGAATGTGGTACAGAATCGTGGCGATGTCCTGGCCGCGAAACGGCTTTTGCCCCGTGGTCATTTCGTACAACATCACGCCTAGCGAAAAAATATCGGTACGGCCATCCACGGCTTTGCCTTTGATCTGCTCTGGCGACATGTAGCCGGGGGTGCCCATGGTAGAGGTCTGCTGGGCGGCGCCGTATTGCATGATCTGGGCGGTGCCGAAATCCGTGATCTTCACAAAGTCGTCGGCGCCCAGCATGATGTTGGCCGGCTTGATATCGCGATGCACTACGCGATGATCGTGCGCGTACTGCAGCGCGGAACAAACTTGCTCCATGATGCCCAGCAGACGCGGCAGCGAAAATTTCTCACCCGCATCCAGCATCGATTGCAGGCTCTTGCCGTTCACCAGTTCCATGGTGATGTAGTAGATCCCGTCGGATTCGCCAACGTCGTAGATCACCACAATGTTGGGATGGGTCAACAGCCCCGCGGCGCGCGCTTCGGTTTGGAATCGCTCCACCAATTGGGCATGGGACATTCCCGTGCCCTCTTCGGAAAGCTGGATAGTCTTGACCGCGACGGTGCGGCCAATCGACGGATCCTTGGCGCGGTAAACGACACCCATGCCGCCGCGTCCCAGTTCGCCCAGGATTTCATACCGACCTGCTTTGGAGGCTGTGACCATCTTCCTATTCCAAGGAATAGACACAAAACGGCTTACTGTGCACATTCGCGCCGTTCTGTGCGCAGGTCAATGCCCCCTCTGCGCCAATGTTTCGCACTCGCCACGGGCGAAGCTGCGGACGTGGCCGTGCGCACGCGAGTTAGTAGTGACCCGACTCCCGCCCCTCGGATCGCTAGACATCCGGCCACGCCTCATTACGCCCAATTCGTTTGTCCGGTTTGGATGTCTCAGCCGCTAACTTGGGGCATACCGAACGATTTCAGACCATGGTGGTTCGTATCAATGCGGCTTGAATGTCTTTCCGGTTTCCAGCA
>Ga0307477_10004012_pt1 | contig 10788 bp, 8 predicted proteins | sample atmos_gasesECM2C_FD_203316 | JGI IMG/M metagenome (GOLD analysis project Ga0307477, IMG submission 203316) | Hardwood forest soil microbial communities from Morgan-Monroe State Forest, Indiana, United States - atmos_gasesECM2C_515 | ecosystem: Environmental > Terrestrial > Soil > Temperate... | reverse complement strand
CGGTAACGCAACGTGTGCAGCGCCATGGCTACCGCGACGAGCAGCATCAGAGCGCAATTGAGCGTCAGCGCCCCGGGGTTGAGAGGAAGTATCCTCATCGCCTCGACGTGGTAAATCCCAAAGGTGCTGAAAAAGAGCAGCGCCCAGCCGCCGCCGATGCCAGTGCGGCCGAAGAGTCGATAGCGTTCGTTCTTTTCGAGGTAGATACCGCCGACGAGTAGAAAGATTGCAGTGAGGTAAGAGATGGCCACTTTGCCGAGCGGGCCGAGAGCGCCCAGTTCGTAAATACCGAAGAGGGCGACGCCCACGACGAGGATGATGATGCCGAGTTTGTTGAGCCAGTTGGTGCCGAGGGTTTCTTCAATGGCGGAGACTGTCTTCATGCGTTGCTGGAACGTGGGCTTCGGCGCAGGCACGCGGAAAGCGGAAGTTGGTGGCGGAGTCGTCACCCGCGCGGCAAAGGCGGGAGGAATCTCCGACTGCGCACGCGGCTGCGGCGTGGGAATTCGCGGGGCAGAAGGTTGGCTGGCCGGCACAACTGGCAGAGCAGTTGGTGGCGGCACAGCCGGAACGTGCGGCTTGATTTCGGCAGGCGACTTTGCGGCTGCAGGTAAGCTGGGCTTCGGCTCGACCGGCACGCCAGGCGCGGGCGGCTTTTGCAAAGGCGTGCTCGTCGGAGCAAGTGGCGGCTGCGGAGTGGGAAGCGTTACAGGCGCAGGCAGTTTGATTGGTGCCGGCACGACGGCACGCGGAGTTTCGACGGGGGTTTCTCGCACGGTTGGCGAGGCCGGGGCAGGAGGGGTGATTGGGCGCTCCAGCGGTTTTTCAGCGGGAGTTGCAGCAGGATGGACCGCGCCGGGCAATTGCCGCTTGAGATCGGCTACTTCGCGCTGGAAGGAATTGTGCTGCCGCGCGTTCTCTTCTTTAAGCTGATTAAACTCTGTGCGAAGTCTGCTGTGCCTCACCAGAAGGACGAGCGCTGTGATGGGGGTAGCGATCAAGACGACCGCGATCAACAAAAGTAGCAACACCGCCTCGGGGGGCATTGGGCATCCTTGGGAGTGCGTTGTCTCTTTCTGTCCATGTTAGAACGATAGCAGAACGGAATCTTGCACTTTGTTTCCTAAGAAGACCTGCGAGTAAACCGCCTAACCGTAAACTGCTTCAAATGAATGACATAGAGGCTGCCGTAGGATTCATCATTCGGCTGCCGCGAGCAGGGAAGGTCGGCGGTTGTGAATAAGTGCACGAAACGCCCCGAAGTGTGATATACTGCGTTTGCGCTTATTACCTCGGTTGTGTTGTGCGGTCCCTCTGGTGCAGTACCTGATCTGAGACTACCCGCCTGCAGTTTTCTCCGTAAGTTTTACGCGTAATCTAAACCAAGGCTGGCAAAGCAAGCCGCCGGTTTGCGTGCAGGTTTGTGCGCACCGCGACGGCTTCTGCCAGCAAGAAAGTAATATTGAATGTTGAATGTTTCAGAAGTGAACTCAGGGCGCTCCGCGGAGTCTCTGAAAGAATATGTTGCAGGACCTCTCGCGGAAGGCTCTTCGGAGCGATTCGCGGAGATGCAGATTTCTCCTTATGTGAAGGAGAGACTGGCCACGGCGCGATTTACGACACCGACGCCGGTGCAAGCTGCGGCGATCCCGCAAGCGCTGGACGGAAAAGACGTGCTGGCCACGGCGCAAACCGGAACCGGCAAGACGCTGGCGTTCCTGGTTCCCGTGATCGAGAAACTGCTGAAGGACAAGACGCCGGGAATCGCAGCCCTGGTGCTGGTTCCGACGCGTGAATTGGCGATGCAGGTGGTGGAGCAATTTAACGCGCTGCGCGGCAAGCAGCTCTTGCCGGCGGCGTTGGTCGTTGGCGGATTGGCCGAAGGCGGACAGCTCCAGGCCATTCGCAAAGGAGCGCGGCTGGTGGTGGCGACTCCGGGGCGGCTCGAAGATTACCTGGACCGCAGGCTTTTCCACTTTAATGCGCTGCGAACGCTGATCCTCGATGAAGCGGACCGCATGCTGGACATGGGTTTTCTCCCGGCGATAAAGCGGATCGTGGCGATCCTGCCGAAGGAACGCCAGACCATGTGCTTCTCCGCGACCATGGAAGGGGATATGGCCCGTGTTGTGAAAGATTATTTGCGCAATCCCGTGCGGATGTCTTTTGGATCGACCTCAAAGCCATCGGAAAACGTGCGCGTCCAGGCGTTTGAAGTGGCCCTGGACCGTAAGCAGGAGATGCTGCAGCGCTTGTTGAACAAAGAAACGGGAAAGTGCCTGGTGTTTGCACGGACCAAGCGCGGAACCCAACGGATTGCCGAGAGCTTGAATCGCAAGGGCTTCTCCGCCGCGATGATTCATGGCGACCGCTCGCAATCGCAGCGCATATCGGCGCTGACGGGATTCCAACAAGGACGCTTCCGCATTCTGGTGGCTACGGACCTGGCTTCGCGCGGGATTCACGTGCAGGACATCGCCCACGTCATCAACTACGACCTGCCAGAAGTGGCGGAGAATTTCATCCACCGAGTGGGCCGCACGGGGCGCAATGGCGGACACGGCGTGGCTTCGACACTCTATGTAAAAGAGCAGCGGTCGGAACTCTTCCAACTTGAGCGTTCGCTGGGCATCAAGATCGAACGCATGCGAACCGATGAGACCAGTTCCCTTCCCGAGAAAGTAGAACGCAAGCCGGTCAATCTGCCGCGGATCGAGGGAGTCCAGGGAACAGAGAGATTTGTGCTTCCGGGCGAAGTTTTTCAATCGCAAATAGAAAACTAACCCTTACTCAAAACAGTAGTTCGTCTTCGAAGACGATTTCGGGTAAATCAGGGCGGCGAAGGAAAACTTCGCCGCCCTGATTGTTCATTGGGGCCCACGAACAGAAACTGACGGCGAACCGCCTCGCGCCAGGCGAAAAACGCCCTGCGCACCGAAACTCGAGAGCGGTTTACTTCTGCGCCGCGGCTTGCGCTTCGATCTTGTCGATTACGATCGCGGTCGAGCCGCCCCGCTTATAGAGCGTGCCGGTTGCCGTGACTTTCTGTCCGGCGAAGGGAAGCAGCTTGGGGTTCTGGCCACTCGATGGCGTGGTGCCGGCAATGGGCCAGTAGACGGTGCCATTTTCTGCCAGAATCACGAGTGGAGAACCAGCGTTTGCGCAAGTGATGGCGCATTCTTTGCTGATTGGTTTGTCGAGACCCTTCGTGAAGGCGCAAGCGGAATCCAGGACGTAGCCCTTCACGGTTACGGGTGCGGAGAAAACTCCGCTGGCCAAGACTGCTGCAACCAGGACCGACAGCAGAAGAGCTTTTGCAGCCACACTAATCGTTTTCATTGGACACCCCTCCCTGTAAAGCAGAGTGGACCTCTCAAAACGTCTTGAGGACACGTCCGAGGACCACCGAATGGTTCGCGACTTTAGTTGCTGCTCGTTTGCAGGGCAATACTAGAAAAGTATTAGATGCCAGAGAAAACGTCTGGAACCCTCCGTCATAGTGGAAGGCGTCGGTGCGTGACTTGAAGAACTACGCGGCGCAGTCATGGCAAGATACGAGGATGTTGATCCGGGCTGCAGCCGAAGGCGACGCAGATGCGATCTGGGCGATCCTGGAGCCCATCATCCGGGCGGGCGAAACCTATTGCTTGCCGCGCGACATGGACAAAGAAAGCGCACTCGGGTACTGGCTTTCTCCCGAGCGCGAGGTTTTCGTCGCGGAAGATGATGACCACATCGTTGGAACCTACTGCCTCCAAGCGAACCAAAAAGGCGGCGGAGCGCACGTGGCCAACTGCGGCTACGTGACTGCCGTTCCGGCCACCGGCCGTGGCGTCGCACGAGCCATGTGCGCTCATTCGTTGGATCGCGCACGGGAACGCGGATTTCGCGCTATGCAGTTTAATTTCGTCATCAGCACCAACGAACGCGCCGTGCGGCTGTGGCAGAGCTTCGGCTTCGAAATTGTCGGGCGCCTCCCCGGAGCCTTCCAGCATCCGACACAAGGCTACGTCGACGCCTTCGTCATGTATCGCGATCTCTAGCAGTGGTTGTAGTCTGAATTTCCAGACTATTGAACGGTTACGTCACTCGTGGCACCGTAGTTGCCGATAGACACTGTGGCGACGATCAATCCATCTCTCAAATCGCTAGCTTGGACATGTAAGGTCTTGGCCATCCTCATTAACGTTGGTGGACCATTGATTTTTCGTCCTCGTTGGGGAGTTAATCGGATTGCAGATGTCCAACTTATTGGCTTGGCGGTTCTGTCTCTAATTCCTAATCGCTGGCTTGTGTTCTCGCGAATATCTTTTGCCATATTTCTGCTACTCGCGTTGCTTCCATTTGATCCTTTCTTTCATATTTCTTCTTACAAAGATCTCGATGTAGCGACAGTGACAGCTATGATCATCGTCGTCTTTTTTGTTGCACCGTTGCCTTTGTCCTTGGTGTTGAGTCGGATGCGTTTTCGGAGAGGAGATAAGTTCACATTTGCCTAACCGCGCCGGAGCGAAACCAGCTTCAAGCCACGGCACAATCCACTCTCTAGCCCGTTTGCGCGGATGCGCGCGGCTGTGCTACACATGCTGCATGCCCGATTTTGCTGCTCCTGTCGAACGACTCATCGATGAACTGAAGCACCTCCCCGGAATTGGCCAGAAGACCGCGCAGCGCCTGGCGTTTTATCTCCTGCGGGCCGCGCCGGAAGATGCGCTGGCGCTCGCCGATGCCATCCGTGACGCGAAAGAAAAAATTCGCGCCTGTTCCGTCTGCCACAACATTACGGATTCTGATCCTTGCTTGTACTGTGTGGGACCGACGCGCAGCAAAAAGACGATTTGCGTGGTCGAAGAAGCCCACAATATCATGGCCATCGAGAAAACCCGGACGTACAGCGGGATGTATCACGTGCTGGGCGGGTCGCTTTCACCGCTCTCCGGGCGCGGGCCGGAGCAGCTGCATATCAAATCGCTAATCGAAAGACTGAAGGGTGGAACGGTCGAAGAGATCATTATTGCCACGAATCCAACGGCAGAAGGCGAAGCGACCGCAGTCTACCTCTCGAAACTCTTGAAGCCGCTGGGCGTGCGCGTGACGCGGATTGGCGTTGGGATCCCCGTGGGCGCGGACCTAGAATACGCCGACGAAGTGACCATGTTGAAAGCCCTGGAAGGGCGGCGGGACTTGTAGGTTCTTCTCTCGCACAGCACTAAGAACGCGCGGCCTTGGGTTGGCAAAGGCGGACCTCGTTTCCGAGCGCAATAGACGAACAGCAGTAGAACTCTTAGTACGTTCAGGACGCTCTAGCCAATTCTGTCATTTGGGTATAGAGTTTGATTCTCACGGTGGCTGTCCCCCCACGTAAAGCATGGCAGCCGACCGGCGGCTGACTGGAGGTGCGCTAATGCCGAGCCTGGCGCACTACATGGCGCAGTACGATCACGAGCACGAGTCTGCCTGGAACAAACTCCTGCATGGAGTCGGCATCCCGATGATTTTTGCCGGGATGCTGCTTCTCATTCTCATGAAATGGATTTGGGGAGCGGGATTTTTCCTGGGCGGATGGGTTTTCCTCTTTCTCGGCCACCGGATCGAAGGAAACAAACCGGCGTTTTTTCAGGGAGCGATTTATTTGCTGGTTGGGCCCATCTGGGTCGCAAAAGAAGCATGGATGTTCCTAACGGGCACGCACCGCAGGCCGACCTCGGAAGGTACTCCGCAAAGCGATTTGATGCAGTAGATGCGGCGATTTCATTCGGCCGCGTGAAATCTAAATTACTGAGGGACGGTGGCAGTCTGCATGAACGATTCAGGCGGCAATTTTGCCGACGGGACAATTGAAATGGTGTCCGAGAGTGTTAATAACGCCAGCGCGGAATTAAGGAAGCGCCGCAGCACGCGCATCGTGCAGGCGGTCCCTCTGGTGGTGACGGGTGTCGACGCGCTGGGACGTCCGTTTGTGGAACGGACTTCCTCACTGATTATCAATTGCCACGGCTGCCGCTACCAATCGAAGCATTACGTCCTGAAAAATATGTGGGTGACGATGGAAATTCCTCACCCGGAGGCCGGGCAACCGCCGCGCTCGGTCCGCGGACGCGTGGCATGGATCCAGCGGCCCAGGACGGTACGTCAGCTCTTTCAAGTGGCGCTGGAGCTGGAAGTTTCCGGCAACGTTTGGGGCATCGCCTTTCCGCCGGAAGATTGGTTTGTATTCTCGGGCGGCGCCCCGCTGGCAACGAAGAAAGAAGCGGCACTGGAAACGGAGCAGTTGCCACCCCCGGCGCGTGAAACGGAAGTTGCGCCAGCTCCAAGCGAGGCGGAGCTTCCGCCGGCGATCGGGACTGACAACTTAAGGGTATTTCCTTCTCCGGCAAGCGCGACGGACGCGTCTCTACAATTGGCGCGGCAGGTGGCCAGGCTTGTGGCTGATGCCAAGCAACAGATTCAGGCCGCGACACGAGAAGCGGCCTCTCACGCGGTATCCGCAGAGCGGCGACTGTCGTTTGAGCAATGGGAGCAAAAGTTTGCCGCGGGACGGGCGGAAATCGCCAATGAAACGGCGCACGCGGTTGAGAAATTTCAGCAGGAAGCCGACGAGCATTCGCGGTCAGCCCATGCCGCCGCCGCCGAGGCGTTGCGCACGGAATTACCGAGGTGGCTGGCGCCGCAGCTGGAACAACTCACGCGCGATCTGACGACGCGGCTCTCGCAGGAAGCAATGGCACAGCGTGACGAACACCTTCAGCATCTGGAGAGAACCGCGGAAACTCTGAAAACAGTTTGCCTGCAGGCGGAAGAAACCGCCGCGCGGCTGAGAGTTCAATCGGAACAGGCAGAGAAGCAAATTGCAGCGCGCGCAGAGACAGCAGCGCGGAGACTGGATGAATCGGCAGAACAGAGAGCGGCGGCGTCCGCGGCTCAACGCGAGGCGCTGAACGCAACGGCAAGTGAAGTCCAGCAACAGGCGGCAGCGGCGCTGGCAGGGGCGCAATCGTCATTTCTCGGGCAGGTTACGAGCGAACTGGAAACCGCGCAATCGCGTTGGCGGGAAGCTCTTGAGAGCACCCTGGCGCAGGCGCAGGATCGCGCGGCGGGCGGACTGAACGAGCATGTGCGCGGGCTTACAGTCCAGTTGCAGGAGGACACGGCGCGGCACGCGGCAGCGCTGCATGAATCGGCGTCGAGCGCGGCCGGGGAATCGGAACAGCGGATGGCTGCCGCGCGGCAGGCGCTGGAGGAGCTTTCGCAAAGAGTGGAGTCCATGCTGGTACGCGCTCAGGAAACCGGTGAACGGCTAGAGAATCATGCGGGGCGGCTGGAGAACACCCAACAGCAGGCTCTCCGCGGTTTTGAGTCGCAGTTGGATGACGTGCTCAACCTCCACCGGAATGAATTGCATCGTCAGTCCGAATCGCTGGTGGACGACATCAATTCGCGGATCCGTAATGAATTTGAGGAAGCCAGCAACGAAGCCGTGGAACGATTTGACCGGCAGATCAAAGAGATGGTGCAGCCGCATGTAGCGCGGACCGAGGAGGCCATCCACCGGCTGGCGGGCGGGCGGGCGCTGCTGGATGCGGCGTTGACGCTGCAACAAGACCGCATTCGAAATTCAGCGGACGAAGCCTTCGCGGAATCGTTGGCGCGCTTCCGGGAGAATCTAGGAAGCGTGGAGCAAATCCTGCAGGAATCCGCACAGTCGATTACCGGCCGCAGCCTGGCGGAGTTGGAAGGAAAAGCCAGCGACCTGAAGCACGAAGCGGTCGAAGAACTGTTCAAGTCCGCGGAATGGTACGAGAAAAAAGCGCAGACGCAAATTCAAAATCAAGCAGAGAAGGCCGTGGAACAGACAGCAAATCAATTGCGAGACAAAGCCGGTGAGATTTCCGGCGTCTTCGCGACCGAGCTGGACCATGCAAGCCGCAATTTTATGGGACACACGCAAACGCAAATGGAAGAAGTCGTGCGAGAAGCGTTCGAACGGACGCGGGCCCTCTTCGCGGAGGCCGCGGATACGACCGCGGCGGCGTTTACCGATGAGATTCAGCGCACGGGCCGGCAGGAACTCGAAGGATTTAGCGAGGAGTTGCGTCACTCCACCGATGGGACGCGTGTGGAGCTAAACGCCATGCACGCGGAATCGGCGCAGCGGGCGTCGGCCGAACAGGAAGTCTTTCTGCAGCGCTTCCAGGCGGCCCTGGGCGGGTCACTGCAAGCAGGCGTGGCGGAGGCCCAGAAGAAAGTGACGGAAGGATTTGGGCCGCTGCTGGAAAAATGGAAATCGATGACCGATGCGCACCAGAAAGAAATGCAGCGCATCTACGGCGAAATGGGTGAACACGCAACGGAGCAGCACAAGCACCGGCTCGAAAGCGTTTCGAATCAATGGATGCTTGCAACGGTAGCTTCGCTCGATCACCAATCGCGCGAGATGATCTCCGGAATTGCCGCCACCGCGGAAGAGAAGTTGCGCGAGGCGTGCGCCCAGGTATTCGCGGGCGTGGGCGAATCCCTGCGAGAACGGCTGAAAGAGATTGCGCAGGGTTTTGCCCTCCCGACGGAACCACATACGCGCGCAAAAGGCGCCGGCACTAGCAGCTGAGCACCGCATCCTGCAAAGCTAAAGATCAACTGCGCTAGGGAACCCCAGCATAAGCGGCGAAGAGCGCCTGGATTCGCCACTTCCCCGCTGACCCGCTATAATCCCAACGGTTTCAAACACCATGGCCAATCACGCCTACCTGCGCGTATGGACGCGCGATTTTTCCCTGGAAACGATGCTCGCTGAATTCGCGCGGTTCCTGACGACCGCGCCGCTTTCGGCCACGCAAGATACTTTCAGCGAACTGATCGTGCAGGCCGTGGATGCCACGGAGATACCGGTTGCGGAATGGGATCTGCGTCCGCTGAAATTGGGACCCGCGGAAGTAACCGCGCTGGCAGTCCAGCACCTGAACGCCGACACGGCCTACACCGCAGGCGCAAAATGGGATTTGTGGAGCTTCGATATCGAGAGCATGAAGTGGCGGCACCAACCGGAGCCGCTGGAGCTAACCTGTTACGGGCTGGAGTATGATGAAGGAATTGCGGCTTCGGCGGGGCATTTCGTGGCGGATTTGGGTTTCGAGCACTTTTTCACCGGACATGGCGGGCTTCTCGCGCCGGGAGCGGCGTCGAATCCCTTCAACTCTTCCGATCATCCCCTCGAGCACACTTTTCGCCAGTGGATGTCGGCGAGCAATAATCTAAAGGAATATCACGTGAAGACTCGGGAAAACATCAAACAATTGTTCCGTTGGGTGGAGGCGATTGAGGGAGCCCTGCCTGTAGAGCGCAGCGAATTGTGGAGCGAGGGAGAAGAAAACTTTGAAGCGCGGCTGGATGCCATCCTGGCGCAGAGGTAATGCATTCGAATCTTGAGCAAACTGAACTAGACGAGTCCTTCCAAGGAGGGCAGGCAACGGATAGAATTGTTGTATTGCACCTTTGATCGGGTGGGTCCGGATGTGGCAGGTAATGGAACTGTTTTGCACTCCGGAGAAAGATGGGAAGTTCGCGCGAGTGATCGAATTCATGCTTGCCGAGCCAAGTCTCTGATGGAAAAAACCTCACTAAGCGAGTCCTCGCGTGCTAACGAGGCGGGCAACGTTCCGTCCTTCCTAAAGAAGGGCGTCGCTGTTGCCGCTGTCCGAACCGGGAGATTCCCGCTGTATTTCTTTGCAGGTCTATCGTCCCTTGCTGCTTCTCTGGGCGGGTGCGGTGCGGATGCGCCCAAACCTGCGCCGCAGGCGGAAACGAAGCCAGCGGAATCCGCTGTGCCCGAAGAGATCCAAGCAGCAGCAAAGTCGGTGCTCGGAGACGAGACGCAGGTGCTGGCTTATGGAGATCTGGCCAAGAATGGAAAGCAGGAATTCCTTGCGGCCAATGTCGTGCCAAAAACTCCGACCAACAATTTACCGGGAACCATCATCACGCGCGCGGTTGTTGTGGAAAACGACGGCGGGAAATGGGCGGAAGTGCTGCGCTGCGATGAACACTTGAAGAATCAAAAAGGTTTTCTGGGCCTGACTCCTTTGGTAGCAGTCACGGGCTGGCGCCTGCAGTTTGAGCAGAGTCAAGAAAAGGGCCTGCAACTCTACTTCACGCCGTTGAAAGGCACCACCGATTCGCACGTCCTGCCCATCGGCGTGTGGTGGAATCCGGCGACGAAACGCTACCAGTCGCTCGACCGCACGTACGAACACTTCCTGCTCGAGGCACCTGCTTTGCAAGACGCGAGGTCCGTTCTCAAATGAGTGCGGCCCCTCCACCCACTGGTAATCGCGCGCCCGAAGCCGCCCGGCAGTCCCCTCCCAAAAAGGACTTGAGCGGCCTGATGCCCTATCTGCGGCGCTACCCGGGCGGCATTTTTATCGGTCTGCTCATGGCCGTGCTGATGAGTCTAGTCGGCAACGCGCTCCCGCTCGCGATCGGCGTGATGACCGACACGCTCGCCGGAAATCCAGTTCCTTTTGAGCACACCACGCCGACGGGAGCTCCTCCGGTTACCTTCGGTCTCAACCCGGCAACTCTTAGCCGCTCCATTCCTTTCTATGCGCCGCACAGCCGCCGCACTCTGGGCATTTATTGCCTCATCGTCATTCTGTGTGTTGGGATCAAGGGCATTCTCTCCTTCTCGGCACGATGGTTGCTCATCGGAGTATCCCGCGATATCGAGTTCGACATTCGCAATGATCTCTTGAAGCGACTGCTGAAGCTCGAACCCGAATTTTACGTCCGCAATCG
>Ga0307477_10004011_pt1 | contig 10788 bp, 5 predicted proteins | sample atmos_gasesECM2C_FD_203316 | JGI IMG/M metagenome (GOLD analysis project Ga0307477, IMG submission 203316) | Hardwood forest soil microbial communities from Morgan-Monroe State Forest, Indiana, United States - atmos_gasesECM2C_515 | ecosystem: Environmental > Terrestrial > Soil > Temperate... | reverse complement strand
ACGAGTTAACGTACAAAACCGAACACGGGATTGGGTTCAGTAAGCGGCGGGTAGGCGACACCGTTAAGCGGCTGCTTGGTTCTGGAGGTGGTGACGAGGCGTCCCTGGCAGCATTGGGTCAGTTGACAAACGCAATTTGGGAGAAGCTTCGGGCACAGGTGACCATCCAAGCGCACGCATGAGACCGACAGACTGGCGGGTCGGTCTAACGCCGGAACAAAAGTTGTAGGAAACGAAAGAAAATTGTTAAAGTCAAACGTTCCAGCTAGTGGAAGAATGAGAGTTTTAGGCAAAACGGCGATCCACAGATTAACCCAGGCACGCCGGGCATACAGGCGTAGCGTGCCGCTTCGCACCTTGACATTCCGAACGATCCTGCCTCTTGCGACACTGTTTCTCGGACTGTCGCCAGTCGCCCGCGCGGACGATTTCTGGAAACACAAGCCTCCCGCGCAGTGGACGTCTGCGGAAGCTCTAAAACTTGTGCGACGTTCGCCCTGGGCGAAGCAGGAAGTGGCGGTGTTTCTCCGACTGGAAAATCAGGCGGACTACAGCATTCCCACAGGCCTCAAGCACTGCGACCCGGATGCCATCGACGCGAATGGGAATTGCACGCAGAAGGGAAGAATCGAAGTGCCGGTTGATTCCTCCCGCGGGCCAAATGCGGGGCCGAGACTTTCGCCTTCCACCGCTTTCCTTGTGCGCTGGGAATCTGCCACAACGGTCACTCAGGCGTTTGCGCGGCTGGCGGAACTCGGCGAACGAGCGGCGGCCGAGTTTCAGGCGCCAGCGCCACGGGTCCCCACGGAGAGGTACGTCATCACGGTGAAACTCGAGCAGGCCGGCCGCGCAGGTTTCGAGCCTTTCACGATCACAACGGCCGGAAAATCCGACTTGCGCGCGGCCCTCAAGACGCATCGCGGCACCGTTGCACCACTTGAAGTCGAGTTCGGCGGAACGGGCAGTAGCGCCGCCGTTCATTTCTTTTTTCCGCGGACTCTCGACGGCGCTCCACTGCTCGGACCGGAAAGAGATTCGGCGGAATTCATCTTGTCCGGGGTCAGCTTCTCGGTGCGCAGCAAGTTCACACTGGACCCGGAGTTTCTCCACTAAACCAATCCGCAACCGCCCCAGTTCTTTTGCAGTTCCCACTTGCAGGAGCTGCAGGATTCATAGATTCTTGTTGACAACAAAAAGGATGGGCATACAATCTCGTCTCAAAGCGCAAGCCCTGCGGGGGGGTTGCACTCTCGAAGCTAGGTGGGGCGAACATGTCCAAATCATATTGCGGACGCTTTAGTTCTATTTTTGTGTTTGTCCTTGTCTGCGCTGTCTCTCTATCCGCGCAGATTACAACGGGTGATATCAACGGTACGGTGACGGATCAGAGCGCCGCCGCAGTGGCGGGCGCCACGGTCACGGCGGTCTGTCCGGACACCCAGTTCACCCGCACGATCAAGTCCGGCTCCGTTGGCGAATATCGTCTGTCAGAAATGCCCAGTTGCATTTACAGAGTCTCCGTCTCTGCTCAAGGGTTTAAGACTACGGTGCGCAATGTGACGGTTACTGTCGCCCAGCAGACCAAGGCGGATTTCCGGGTTGAGGTCGGACAGAACACGGAAACCATCACGGTGGAAGGAACCAGCCCGCTGGTGGAGTTCTCCTCGGGCGAATTGAACAACGAGGTGGACACGAAGTCTATCGCGGATTTACCGACCGAGGGCCGTGATTTTAAGTCGATCTTGGCCCTTACCCCCGGCGTGCAGCGCACCCCTGGCGGTGGATTCCTGGACGTTAGTGTTAGCGGCCAACGTACCACCACCAACAATTACATGATCGATGGCATGCCCAACAACGACCGTTTCTATGGCAGCGAGGTCGTCGGGCAGCCCGGCGTGCTGGGGATTCCGGCTGCCGTTCTAGGCAACGATTCCATCTCCGAGTACACCGTTCAGCAGCTTCCGACGGCAGAGAACGGGGTCAAGGGGGGCGCGGCCATCAACGTGACGCTCAAGAGCGGTACCAACGATTTCCACGGCACAGCCTTCTATTTCGGAGACTACGACTGGCTGAACGCCAACAACTTCTTCTCCACAAAGAGAACTGCCTATCACAATCACAATTACGGAGGCACCGTAGGCGGGCCGATCGTCAAGAACCGCACATTCTTTTTCTTCGCCTTTGAAGGGCAGCGCAACATAGCCTTGGAGCCCTACAATGTGGCCATCCCCACGCAAGGGGACCTCGCCGCATCCCTGGCGGACCTCGCCGCGAATAACTTTACTCCGAATCCGGCAGGCTTGAACCTGCTGAAGTATTACCCGTGTTCGGATGGCGCTGGCGGGGTTGTTTCCTGCACGCCCGCCGCGGCGAACGGCGCAGTGGCCACCGGCGGGTTCCCGCAGACCATTTCCAGCTCCAATACCGACAAGATGAGCAGCTACATCATCAGAGTTGACCATAAAGTAAACGACAGGATGAATTTGTCGGGGCGATATTTGTTCGCTGACAGCACCCAATCCGCACCAGCCGGCGGATATACGATTCCGCCGGCAGCTGGCAGTGGTCTCGCACCCGACGCATTTAACACCATCGCTCCGACACGCGTGCAATTGGCCGGTGCCACCTTGGCCTACAGTATCGCTACCAACAAAATTCTAGACGTGCGCTTCAACTGGTCGCGCTACTCGCAGATCTTGGACGTGAGTAACAAGATCAACCCGCTGAACCTGGGCATTGACACGGGTCCCCTGAACCCCGCCGATTTCGGCGTCCCTCCCGTCTATGCCAGTTCGGTGACCGCTGGAAACCCTGGTGGCATACTAGGCTACCCGCTGAGCACCCGCCCCACGCAGACTTATGATGTGTCAACCCACATCTCATGGATCAAGGGCACTCATACCTTTAAGTTTGGCGGCAACTTTCAATACGCCTCGACCTTCAGTCTGCGGAATCGCGCGCGGACTCCCATGTACAGTTTCCAAACTGATTTTCAGACCCTTCTTGACCAGTTGCTTACCGGCCGCCTGGATGAGGCTTCCCGTTCCTTCGGCGATACTTCACGCCATTTGTATCAGCCGTCAATGGGATTGTTTTTCCAGGACGAATGGAAAGTCTCGCCGCGCCTGACAGTCAGCTACGGCTTGCGCTGGGACGTCAATGGTGCGTTGGGTGACGCCGACAAGAATGCCTCCAATTTCTTCCCTTGCGCTCCGCCTGAGCCTACGGTCTGCGCGCCGAAGGGGTTTCCGAACGGCCTGGTGCGGCTACAGCAGGGGTTTTCTCGCCTCTATAATCTGGATCTTAAGGATTTTGGCCCGCGCGCCGGACTGGCTTGGGACATTTTCGGCAACGGTAAGACGGCATTACGTATCGGTTACTCGATGGCCTATGACGTGGCAAATTTCGCGGCCATCAGCGCACCGTATGCCTTCCAAGGCGCCCGAGCCGGGGCATTTACAAACGCTAACCTGGGCGTGTTCTCGGTCACGGCGGACGGGAATGCCTGCCCATCGGGCAATTTTGACCCAGTCACCGGTGCGTGTTTACCTGGCCTTACAGCTTTGTTCGAACCGTTCGGGCCGAACACCTGCTACAACCCGGCAACCAATACCGCTTCGCCCGACTGGATCTGCATCGGTCCGCAACCAGGAAGCCCGAACCCGAACACGCCGTTCCCAACCTTTGGCGCCAATCCCACGGCCACACCACCGTTTAACATTTTTGGAACCGTTCCAAATCTGAAGACGCCAAGAATCCAGTATTACACCGCGACGATTCAGCACCAGCTATTCAGAAACAACGCAATCACCGTCAGCTACGTCGGCTCTCACGGAACAGACAGTCTCCTAATGCGCAGCCTCAATAACCGCCCCGTAGGCTGCAATGGGCAAACCACCGGAAATTGTGCGCGCCCGTTTGATTCTGTGTTCCAGGACAACAATGGTAACCCATTGTATAAATATGTCATGCAATTGACTAACGATGGGTACTTACGCTACAACGCTCTGCAAGCGACCTACCGCCAGCGCGATTGGCATGGGCTCAACACCCTGGTCAACTTTACCTGGTCGAACTGTCTTGACACCAATTCCGTCAATCGTGGCGGTGGGGCTACCGTTCCGATCGAGGAAAATCCCTATAATCCCAGCAGTAACCAGGGACCGTGCGACACGGATGTCCGGCTGAACTTCAATACCGGCGTGGTCTACGAATTTCCTCAATGGCGCGCCGCCGGACGCTTGGGAGACGGTTGGCAGGTCGGGTCCGTGGTGACCGCCCTGACGGGGCGTCCCTGGACCGCGTTGCTGAGCTCCGGCGCCAACCTCTCCGGCCAGGACAAGGTCTACGAAAGGCCGGATTGTTCGGGCGTGAAGCCTGTTTACCAGTTCAGCGACCCCAACAGCCCTACCATTACGAATGTGCCCGCGGTATTTTCCATTCCGGCTCCCAATACCATCGGGACCTGCGGCCGCAACGCTTTCCGCGGACCCGGATTCAGGCAATGGGATTTTAACATCGTCAAGACCACCAAGATCACGGAGAAGATGGGCCTCCAGATCCGCTTTGAGGTCTTCAACCTGCTGAACCATCCTAACTTCAATCCGTCCCCGGCCAGCGCCACGATCTCTCAGAGCAGGATTGACAACTTCCCGATCACTACTTTCTCCACCTATTCGCAGACGCCTGACGTCTTCGCCGGCAACCCCTTCCTTTCTCAAGGCGGTCCGCGCGCTGCGCAGATCGGGGCGAAGATCATTTTCTGATCTTCGGCTCCAGGTTTTGGTTCCGAAAAGGGAGCCTGCTACAATGCAGGCTCCTTTTTCTTTTATGCGGCGCATCCTCATCCTGAATCTGTGGGTTTTGGCTGTATTACCGTCGTTCGCGGCAGCAGCCAGCCAACCGAACGTTATCTTGATCACGTTGGATACAGTCCGGGCCGACCGCATGGGCTTTCTAGGCTCAAAGTATGGTTTGACGCCGCAACTGGATACGCTGGCGAGTCAGGGCGTGGTGTTCGAGCATGCATACTCGCAGGCGCCCATTACGCCGGTCTCTCACGCGACCATACTCACCGGGACTTTTCCGCAGTACCACGGCATCCGCAACTTCGGGGATCGCCTGCCGCCAAGCGTCCCCTTTCTACCCGAAATTCTTCACGCCCATGGCTACCACACCGGGGCCTTCGTCGGCAGCATCATTCTCGACCCGAAAAACGGGTTTGCCTCCGGATTCGAGCGTGGCTTCGATGTCTACAACGCAGGCTTTCACCGGCAGAAAACCGGGGAGCGCCGCGAGGCTTCCATGCAGCGCCGCGGCGACGTGACCCTGGGACTTGCACTCGAATGGCTCGGTCAGCAGCAAGGCGGGCCGTTTTTCCTGTGGCTTCACCTGTGGGACGCGCACGACCCCTACAATCCACCTGAACCGTTCCGCAGCCGGTTTCCGGGCGCCCCTTACAACGGGAGTATTGCCTACGTAGATGCCACTGTAGGGAAGCTGCTTGACTATTTGCGGAACCAGAGGCTCTATGACAATGCGCTGATCGCCATCGCCGCTGATCACGGCGAATCCCTGGGCGACCACGGCGAACTGACCCACAGTATTTTCCTTTACGACGCTACCATCCACGTGCCCCTGCTCCTCAAACTTCCCGGCAATCGTTTTGTCGGCCAGCGTGTCAATGTTGTGGCCAGCCTGGTGGATCTGGCCCCAACCCTCCTCGACGCGCTGGGGCAGACACCGCCTCCGGCCATGCAGGGCCGTTCGCTCCTCCCTCTCATTGGAAACCCTCATCCTGGAAATCGTCCTTCGTTTGCCACCGGCGACCACTCCGAACGCTCTTTCGGGTGGAGCGCGCTTGTTTCCCTGCGCATCGGCAGCCAGCTTTACGTGCGCGCGCCATTGCCCGAGCTTTACGATCTGGCCTCAGACCCTGGCGCGAAGACAAACCTCTATCCGGGCAACCACGCTAGCGCGCTGCGCCTCGCAATCCAGCTGGATAATTTCGTGAAGCGCATCAGCACTGGCGCACCTCAGGCCTTGCAGGACGGACTCGACGAAAAGAGCAGGGAAAAGCTCTCCGCGCTGGGCTACGTGGCCTCTGGAAAGACCGGCCCGCCCGCAGGCATTGATCCCAAGGACCGCATCGATGTGGCCAACGATATGCACGATGCTAGCCTGGCCATCGAAGAGGGAAAGGAAGCCACCGTCATCCCGCTGCTTCTGCGCGTGGTGGCCAAAGACCCGCAAATCCAGGCGGCGCAGTATTACCTGGGCATCGCCTACTCGCGGAAGGGCAACTTTGCCAAAGCCATTCCTCCCCTGCGCAAAGCCGTCGATCTGCGGCCGGATGCGCTGATGGCGCAGTACGAGCTGGCCATCTGCCTCTACGAAACCGGCGATCTGAATACCGCTGCCACGTATTTCGAAATCTTGGTGGAAAACCGGCCCGATTGGAGCGACGCCCGCTATTCTTTGGCCTCCATTTATGCCCGTACTGGACGGCCTCAGGAAGCAGCCAAAAACCTGCTCGTAGTCCTCCAGGGAGAGCCGGACCATTACCGCGCAAACCTGCTTCTGGGGCGCATGCTGTTCCTGAACGGCACTTTCGCCGAGGCGCTGCCCTACCTGGAAAAGGCCGTGGCAGTACAAAAGGACTCCGGCGAGGCGCATTCCTTCCTGGCGGAAGCATATTCGCAGTTGGGGCAGGAGGAGAACGCCGCTCGCGAGCGGGCGGAGGCGGAACGCTTAAAGTCCTCCAGCCAGCCTTGAAACTGCGTAATTTCGAGCTGCGGCTCCTCGAAGTAGACACTCGCAACCAGCAAATATATACTCAACCTTCCAAACACGGAGGCGCTCTATGGATTCCCGGAAAATTCCATTGCTGTTGGCATCTGTGTTTCTGCTGCCGATCTGTCTTCCGGCGCAGGAGCACGGTGTTCCCAAGCCTAAACCGCACGTTATCCTGGTCGGCGTTAATGGCATGGAGCTGGACATCATCCGTCCGTTGCTGTTGAAGGGCCAAATGCCGAACTTGTCCAGCGTGATTGAGAAAGGAGCCTACGGAAAACTGCGCACCGTGTCCGCGCCGAACTGCCCGCGCGTATACAGCACGTTGTTCACTAGCACGAATCCGGAAGAGCACGGAGTGACGGGCTTTATTGTCGGCGGCATCACCGCCAACACCAACATGCTGAGACGGGAGCCCTTCTGGTCGATACTATCGATGAGCGGCGTCACCGTCGGCATGGCCAACGTGCCGGCCACTTTCCCGGTCATTCCGGTGAACGGATACATGATCAGCGGCATGCTCACGCGCGGCAAGAACTGTGAAGATGGCGTGCTTTGCGCACCCAAGCTGAGCGAAGTAACGGGAGGCGACGCGGTTTATCCCAGCAGCATGCGCGAAGAATTGTTAAAAAATGTGGGAGATTTCTATATCGACTGCGAGCGCATGCCCTCCGCAGTCGAGCTCCACGGTCACGAAGCGGAAGTGATCGACAAGTGGCTGGCGCGCGTGCAGCTCATTCGCGAACAGCAGACCAAGCTCTTCGATTATTTGTTGACAGCGCACCCCACGGACTTCACTTTCCTGGCACAGTCGTGCGAGGACCGCACGGGACACTGGCTGTATCCCATCACGCCGTTTAACGTCGGATACAACGCGAATATCAACGGCGTCCGGCAGTCTGCTTTTCCGAACCAGTACGTCGCTTTCGACAAAGTGCTCGGCACGATCCTGAGGCATGCAGATGAGAATACCTATTTGATGATCGTCTCCGATCACGGCATCAAACCCTTGCGCGAGTTTGAAGAGAAAGATTCTCACGCGCATGCGGACCACGAAAAAACCACGCCGGTGATTGCCAAACACGACTTCGCCGATGGCGATGATGTGCCCGGCTCATTATTTGTGATGGGTCCAGGCATCAAACATGACCTTCGGCTGATGGGATTGGGAGCCAGCGTGTACGATATCGCGCCAACGCTTCTGCACATCTACGGCATCGAGCAGCCGAAGCAGATGCACGGGCGGGTTCTTGCGGAGATTTTCGAGGGCTCTGAAAATAAAGTAGCCACGAACAAATAGCCGGTTCTGGGCGCGCGCTGCCTTTCTGCACGGGCTAGTCTCAAGATCGGCGAACACCTCGTGGTAGGAACTACTTTTTCGGTCCGCGCAAGGTTTTGACGTGTAATTGGGCGCGCCGCGCGTCTTTGAGCCGTCCGAGGCCAGCGTAAGCTTGCGCCAGCAAATCAAACACATCTGGATTCTTGCTAGAGGATTTGGCAAGTGGTTCCAGCAGCTCCACCACATCAGAGAACTTTTTCTGGCTGATTAAAACCTTCGAAAGACTCGTCTTTGCCTCGACATTTTCAGGCTGCATGAGTGCTGCGGCCACAAGCTGATCCTCCGCTGCTTTTTGATCTCCAGAACGCGAATAGATTTGGCCCAACAAGAGCCGCAGGGAGAATTGCTCCGGATTCGACTTAAGACTCGCCTGCAAGACGTCGCACGCGCCGGCCGGATCGCGGTTCAATTCCAGTGCTCGCGCGTAATCCAAGGCCGCCGCTTCGTCTTCCGGGCGCAGCTCATGTGCCTTGCGCAGGTACTCCAGCGCTTTGTAGTAGTTCCCTGAGGTCATTTCCAGGTGGCCAAGCTGAGACAGAGCGATAGCTGACTTGTCGTCCAATTGCAGCAGGCTTTCGAGCGCGGTGCGAGCTTTAGCCAGCTCATCATTTTCCATTGCCATCATCGCGGTGTGCAACAAGTTCTGCTCTTCAATTTTGTCCTTGGGATCCGGCAGCAGGGAAGGTTCGGGAACGTCGGTCGAGCTTCGAGCGTCGGCTGGACCCAAATAGCCGAGCGCGTGGAGTTCATCGATTGTGTCTGGGGATACGGCAAAGGCTGAAGGTTTTCCGGAAACCGGCGACGCGGAGTTCAACTCCGCCAATGTCTTGCGCAGCTTCTGGACGTCGGTATTCCACGGCACGTATTCATTGCGCAACTCTCCCGAGTCTGAGCGCAGATCGTAAAGTTCCGGCTTGGGCGCTTCGATGAACTTGAAACCCTCTTTCCGGACGGATCGCAACGGAGCCCAACCAAATCTCAGCGTGTAGTCTGTTTGGCCGAAGACGGTGCGATAAGTTGCTTCGGTGCCGGCGAAGAGAGGCTTCAGAGACTCGCCGTCCAATTTTTCCAGCGGCGGCGACCCGACCAGTTCCAAGATCGTAGGTACGATGTCGGTCGTGCGCACTTGCGCCTCCACCTCTTTGCCTGCCTCACGATTGTTCGGCAGCTTCACGAGCAAGGGAACATGCGTCGTCGAATCGTAGAGAAAAATGCCGTGCGTATCTTCGTGATGTTCGCCAAGACCCTCACCGTGATCCCCCACCACTACGATCAATGCTCCGTCGTACCAACCCTGTTTTTTCAGATAAGCAAGGAAGCGACCCAAGGCCGAATCCGCGTACGCAACCTCGCCGTCGTAGAGCCGATCCTTATATATTTCGGAGTATGGCGGCGGAGGTTCGTACGGATCGTGAGGATCATAGAAGTGCACCCAAACGAAGTGTGAGCCAGCTGAGTGCACGTTGAGCCACGATTCTGCACGGTGCTCCACTTCCACACCTCGGCGCTCGAGGCGTCCCCACCGGGACTTAGTTGTCGGGTGCTCCGGGAAGTTATCGTAAAACTCGAAGCCGCGATCGAGGCCGGGCGCGAGACTCCTGCTGTCGAGGATCACAGCACCTACGAATGCCGCCGTGCGGTAGCCCAGCTTCGCGAGCAATTCTGCCAGGGTGGGGTGTGTAGCGGCCAAAGGGACGCCGAAGTCGCTAACTCCGTGCGAGCTCGGCAAGAGCCCGGTCATGATGCTCGCGTGCGAGCTATTAGTGATGGGGCTGGGCGTGAACGCTTGAGTGAAGCGGATTCCTTGCTTTGCTAGCAGGTCTAGCGCGGGAGTTCGGATTCGGTCGTACCCATAGCACTGAACGTGGTCGGCACGCAGAGTATCTATGGTAATGAGAAAAACGTCCGGGCGGGACGGTTTGTCCCGTGCGCGTTCGCGGGCAGCGCTGACGCCTATAGCTAGATGGCAGCAGAGGATTATTAGAACGACCTTCATAGCGGTGAGCGTACCACAGCCTGTGCTATCAACAGCTGTCAGTGCAGTTCCTCGCAGGTAATCAGAGCTGTCGGGAGGCTCCCAGCGAGCGTAGCCCGCCCCGCCTTCCTCTTGCTCGCGCCCTACAATTCGGGCTCATAACGGCGCGGAGGGTAGAACCCGACACTTACTTAGCCGACGCTTCTCAAGCCAGCATACGACGCGAACACTTTGACTCTCGCTGGCGGGGATCGGCGAGATGTCAGAGGAAGTCTTTCCTCAACCTTTGGGTTGGGCACGCGAAAGCCAGTTACCACGGCGTTTGTCAGGCGCTGTCGTGATATTCTCGCGGTCTAAAGTGACGCTTCGGCATCTAGACGCCGAGATATATTGAGGGGTTCTAGTGCTGTCTTCGCCAGAAATGGACGCGATGAAGGCGCGAATGACGGCCATTATTCTGCGGGATTCAGAGGGTTTCTTTGATGATCCTAAAGAGAGTGAAGACCTTCAAATTGCGGTCAGGATCGCCTGTGAATTCTTCGCGTTCTTGCAGCAGTCAAACGACGTTCCTGAATTGGGTGATGCCGAATACATGGCTGGAACGATCCGTTCAGGACTGGATTGGTTTTTCTCAATCGCTCACACAGGCGGCATTCTTACCGGATTAAAGTTGCAAAGCGGG
>Ga0307477_10004010_pt1 | contig 10790 bp, 5 predicted proteins | sample atmos_gasesECM2C_FD_203316 | JGI IMG/M metagenome (GOLD analysis project Ga0307477, IMG submission 203316) | Hardwood forest soil microbial communities from Morgan-Monroe State Forest, Indiana, United States - atmos_gasesECM2C_515 | ecosystem: Environmental > Terrestrial > Soil > Temperate... | reverse complement strand
CATCCGGACCTGCTCCCTGTCTCGCCTGATGTCAACGACGGCCACCCGCGGGTCACCCGTGCGAGAACTCGGAAGACCGCTACTGACACCATCGGCAGGTCCGGGCTGGGACCTTTAGCCGTTCGGGGGTGGGGAGGCCCGATTTCGCCTTTTTAGCTCTCCCGGGTGCTGATTAGCTCTCCCGAGTGCTGATTAGCTCCCTCGGTGCTGGCTCAGAGGATGGCCGTCAGGCGGCTGGCCGAGGTACGCCGACTGCGCGCGGGCTGCTCAGGCCCCTCCACCTCACCCCCGATTGCGGCGTCTCCAACTGGGCCGCCTCCAGATGTGCCGCTCCGGCCCTCTGAGCTGTCCGGCCCGCCGGGGTCTGTTGTGAAGTGGGCCCCCCTGCGGTCGACGCAGAACCAGCCTCTCGGCACCCTTAGGTTGTCGGCGTGACGCTCGCAGAGCGGCCACCGGCCTACCCTGCCGGTCGCGTCATCGAGCTGGTCATCAAGCCACGCGCACTGTGCCCCGTAGTCGTACGCGAGCCAGGCGGCGGCCGCGTTGGCGCAGCCAGGGCGCGCACAGCTGGCGAAGTTCACAGCTCGAAGCTACACGAGGGCCCCGCCATAGCTCGCCATCGCCCTAGGATTGTCCGATATGAGCCGGCAACCCGGGGATATGAGGTCGCGCCCGCCTGACCGGCCGAACGGCGCGCCCGGCGGCACTGGCCCCGACCGCTCGTGGCGTTGGGCCTTGATGGTCCTACTGGGCGTTGTCGTCTTGGCCGTGCTGGTCTCCAGCGTTGTGTCCCAGCAGTCAAGCCCGACGGTCAGCTACAGCCAGTTCCTAACCGAGCTCGAGCATGGCGAAGTGACAAAGGCCCAAGTGAACAGCAACACCGGCGCGATCAGCTTCCTGGGGCCCAACGGCGCGAGCTACGACACTCAGGGCCCGCCGGGTGGTTACGACCCCCAAGAGTTCACGACTCTCAGCAAGTACCTCACCGCCGGCAAGAGCCTCTCGTTCACGACGCCTGGCCAGAGCCTACTCGTAAGCCTCCTACCCGACATCTTCCTCGGTGCGCTGATCCTGGTCTTCATCTTCTGGATGGCACGGCGCGCCCAGGGCCAGATGGGCGGGATCATGTCGATCGGCCGTAGCCGGGCCAAGGTGTACACGACTGAACGACCGCGGACGACCTTCGCTGACGTCGCTGGTTACGACGGGGTCAAGATGGAGATCCGTGAAGTCGTCGACTTCCTGCGTTCTTCCAGCCGGTTCAAAGAGATCGGTGCCAAGATCCCCAAAGGCGTCCTCCTCGTCGGCCCCCCGGGCACCGGCAAGACCCTCCTGGCCCGGGCTGTGGCCGGCGAAGCGGGTGTCCCGTTCATGTCTGTAACCGGCTCGGACTTCATGGAAATGTTCGTCGGGGTCGGGGCCTCGAGGGTGCGTGACCTGTTCCAGAGCGCCCGTAAGCAGGCACCGGCGATCATTTTCGTCGACGAGATCGACTCCATCGGCCGCAAGCGTGGGGCTGGGCTCGGTGGCGGCCACGACGAGAGGGAACAGACCCTCAACCAGATGCTGGCCGAAATGGACGGCTTCGAGGCGACCGAGGGCATCGTCATGATGGCGGCGACCAACAGGCCGGACATCCTGGACCCGGCGTTGCTCCGGCCCGGCCGATTCGACCGCCAGATCGTCGTGCCGCTCCCCGACCTCGAAGAGCGCCTGCCGATCCTGAAGGTCCACTGCAAGGACAAACGGATCGGGCCCGACGTCGACCTCACGGTTGTCGCGCGTGGCACCCCGGGCATGAGCGGCGCCGACCTCGCCAATCTCGTTAACGAGGCCGCGCTCCACGCCGTCCGCCGCAGCGCTTCGTCAATCGCGATGAGGGATTTCGATGCGGCGCGCGACCGAGTCCTGATGGGCCAGCGTCGCGAGTCCACCGTGCTTTCCGAGAAGGAAAAAATGGCGACCGCGTACCACGAGGGGGGCCATGCTGTCCTGGCTTACATCCTCCCGGACGCCGACCCCGTCCACAAGGTGACGATCCTGCCCACCGGTATGGCGTTAGGTGTGACCCAGCAGCTCCCGATCGAAGAGCGCCACACCTACTGGCGCGAGTACATCGAAGACGCGCTCTGCGTAATGATGGGCGGCCGCTGTGCCGAGGAGCTCATCTTCGGGACCTTGTCGACCGGGGGTTCCAACGACTTGCAGCGGGCGACCGAGATGGCCCGCAAGATGGTGCGCGAGTTCGGCATGTCCGAGCGCGTCGGGCCGATGGCCTGGGGCAACGGGGGCGAAGTCTTCCTTGGCGACGACCTGATGCACACGCGCGACTACAGCGACGTCACGTCCCGGGTGATCGACGAAGAGGTCGAGCGGATCCTTCGAGACCAGGAGTCACGCGCCCTTCGGCTCCTCCGCGAGCACCAGCGCGGCCTGGCCGCGATTGCTCAGGCCCTGATCCAACGAGAGACGATCGACGGCGCAGAAGTCGCACGCCTGGTCGACCAGGCATACGGGCGCCCCGTGCACGACCAGGTTGCTGTCCCGAGCTTCGCCACCGCCGGCAACGGTGGTAGCCATGGCGACCCGGAGGCTTTCCCGGCAGAGGCGCCGATTACCACTGGCGCACCGCCTCCGCCGTTGCAGGCTGGGTGGGCAGCGGTCACGCCGAAGCCGGGCGACAACGGCCACAGTTGACGCGACGGCCACGAGGGCGCGGCCGGCCACCTCTTCACGCGATTGGCCTCAAGGGGACAGTCGCGGGCACTAGCCCAGGCGTACCGCCGGTGACAAGGTCATGCCGCTTGTCGGCTGGTACCCGTACCAGTCCTGCTCGACGAGCACCGCCTCGGAGCTCGAGACAACGAGCGCCTCGCCCGAAGCCGTATTAGGCAGCAGCGTCCCACTTTGTTCCCCGGGTGGTACCACGAGGGGACGCGTGCCCGGCAGTGGGACGAGCCTCCCTCGCACGAGCGCGCTGATCACCAACACCGCCGTCTTCGGGCCTTGGTCCGACGCCTCTAGCCAGAGCTGGCCCGAGGGTTGGGCGGCCATGGTGCTCGCCACGAGGCCGGCAAGCGCCTGGTCCACCAAGCCCGCCAAGCGTTGAGGCAGCGCATGAGGTAGCGGGAGGACTGGTGTGGCCATAAGGTGCCCGAGCCTGCTGAACGCCAGCGCCGGGCTCCCGGGAAGCAGCCAACGATCCGCGGGTTGGTCCTGACCGAGCAGCGCGCCAAGGCCGCGCTCCGGCGACGGTGGGCCCCCGGCCAGGGAACGCTCAGCCACAACGGGTACCCCGTTAGTACTCACGAGATGCGCTCCGTAGGCGATGCCCGGGAGCGCCCAGGGCTGCCCGTTGGTCGTGACTCCGGCGGTGGCGTGCGGGCCGATGGTCACCTCTGTTGAACTACCCAGGCCGGCGCCAGCGCCCTGGGAGATGAGGCTCAACCTGAGGGTGGCCGCGTGTTGCCCAGGGTTATAAAACTCGTAGCTCTCGGTCAGCCCACCACCATCGGAGCCTTCCGGCCACCACCACGACGTCGCTGGCTCGCTCGAGCCGAGCGTCAACGTCGCCCCGGCGGTCGGCGCAGCTGGGTTGAGCCCGCCGTTGGCGCCAACAAGCGGCGCGCCCGGTGGCGGCGGGGTCACCAGTTCGGTCTGGAAGGCAGCTACCTGACCTGTGCGCACCCTGACGGTCACTGCAATTTTGACGCGCCTTCGCAGGTGGCTCCCGAGGTTTACGACGGTCAGGCCGTCGGCCGGGACGACGACGCCCTCGAACGCGACGGGTTGTTCCTGGCCGTACTCGGTCGTGAAGGAGAGGTCGGCGATCGCGACCTCCGGGTACGGGTTGATCAAGGAGATCTCTTCGGTAGCGTTGCGCAGCGTTGCCCCATCGACGAAGTACCAATGGGTTGATGCGGACGAGGCGCACGGCTGGGTGGAAAGGCCCTCGGGCGACCTCACGAGCTGGCTCACGCTCGCCATCGCACCGTAAAGGGTGACCAAGGCGCCGACCCACGGCGCGCCTGGCCCCCCATGAACGCTCGGGAACAGCTCGCCGAGCGTGCTGGTCGCGCCGGCAGGCACCGCCACCTTCAAGCTCTCATCGCGGCCGCTGTGGGACACGAGCTTGACCGACCCCTTAACGCTCTGACTACCGGCGTTCGCGAAGACGAGCTCACCAGGGGCGGGGCCCCCGTTCGACACCGTCGACCCGGCACAAAACCACGAGGACGACAACGCAACTGTGGGGGCCTCGCTCGGGGCTTGCACCTCCGCCGCCTGAGCCGAACGGCCGACCACTCCGGTGTCCCCTAGCGCCAGCCCTGCCACCAGGACAGAGGTCAGGCCGGCCAGGACCACGAGCCGGCGGGCGTCAGCCAACGCTCTGCCCGTCCAGTACCGCCGACCAATCGATCTCCGAGACGTCCGCGCTGGGTGGTCCGAGCTCGAGGCTGGCCATCGTGAGCTGGTCCCCCCACCTTGCGCGCAACCGGTGGAAGGCGGCCGAAAGGGCCACGCCCCAGCCGAGCAGCAACAAGACGTCGGCCAACTGCTGCCCGAGGGAGCCCGCCCGGCTGAGCGTAACGTCGTCTTCCCCCACCGGCAGCGCCCACGCCGTACCCCCTCCTAGCGTGGGCCCCCCAACCACTGCACGGCCGTTGGCACGAAGTTGCCAGGAGCGGTCCGGCACGGCCCCATAGACCTGCGGCGACGGAGCGCGCGCGGCGATCGTGAACGACCTACCGTCCGAGCCCCCGACCGGCAGCTGCAGAGCTGCTGCAAGATCCAACTGCTGCAGCTTGTTGGCGGTCACCCAGGCGGGCTCGGGAACTTGGGGCGGGACCTCTCCCGCCGGCCCGCTCCCCGCCATTACCGAGAAAAGGGGTACCCATGCAGAGTTGGAGAAGACCCGGTATGACGAGTCAGTCCCTACCGGCACCAGGTCGACCTGTCGCGCCAGCGCATTGATGACCGGGAGGTCAGCCTGGTCGGCAAGCTCAACGCCGCGCGGCACGACCACGTAGCGGACTGCCAACGAGGCAAGCAGGTGGCCCAAGGCGGTCGTCTCGTTGCCCTCGGCCCAGTGCAGATCCTGCGCTACCAGATGGGCGCTCCCCGCGTCGTCCGGCGCCCAAAGCTGGCTCGCCGAGGGCAGCCCATCGAGGGAGGTAGCAAAGGCCACGTCTCCCGACTTCCCTTGCTGCGCGAGTGGGATGGTCCCGACCTCGCCGACCCACAGGACCCGGTAGTCACCGCCTTGTGAAGCGGTCGGGAACGCAAAGGACGCCTCGGCACCAGATTCTGCCAGTCCCCACTGGCCTCCTCCCACCCACGACAGGAAGGGCAGTGACGCGGCTACGACGGCCAACGCCCCGAACGCCGGGGCGAACTGCCGCCAGCCAAAACGGTACCCGGACAGGTCCACCTCTACCGATGCCGCACCGACCGCCACAGCTAAGGCGAGGGCCGCACCGGCGGGCGCCAGTACGAGCTCGAGCTGTGGCACAGGGAACCAGCCCCGCGACCCTGCCCACGCCAGCGACAGGCAGGTGAACGCCACGACCCAGAGCCGCGCGGCCCACGCCATCCGCCAAGAGCGCCCGATGAACAGCGGCACCGCCGCGGCCGCGACGACCGCCCAACCAAGTGCTCCCCCTCCGTAGGGCCCGGTTTGCAAGCGGAGCAACTGGCTCACCGAGAGGGTGTGAGCCGAGCCCGAAGGGGCGCCCAGGAGCGCCGCAGATGAGCGCAGCAGCCCGACGGACCACGGAGCGAGGCCGACGAACGCCACGGCCGTCGCTATGAGCGATGCGAACAAGAACCTTGCCCCGCCCTGGTGGCGGCCGGTGAGAAGCGAACCCACAAGGAGCGCCAGGCCGATAATTGGCACCAGTAGCAACATGGCGGGTGCAAGCGATGCTGCCAAGGCGACCAGCAAGCCGAGCGAGATCAATCTGGCCCATGCGCCGTCCCAATGGGTGAATGGGTAGGGGGCCTGTCCGCCCAGTCGGCAGAGCGAGCCGAGAAGCCACGGGGACGCGGCGTAGCCGATCAGGCCGGCCCAATGCCCCTGCGACAAGGCGTTGTACGGGATGGGCAAAGCTGCATAGATGACGGTGGCCGCAAGCCGGCCTCGCTGCGACCCGAAACGCCGCGCCGCGAAATAGATCCCGAGCGGCCCGAGCGCCAGCGGCCCAAGAACCAGGACGTGCAAGGCAAAGTTGGTCGATCCGAACGAGACAGCACCGACTAGGCCCATGAAAAAGAGGCCGGGCGGTGCGAAAGACGAACCACCCAGCCCTCCTGGGCCGAGGCCCGACCACCACTCGTGCCACCAGGACCCGACGCCGCCGCTGAGGAACGGCAGCTGGCCGACGAGAGGCAATGGCTGGGACAAGACGTTACGCGAGCCGATGAACAGCGCAAGGACGACGGCACAGGCGGTTGCCGCGGTGACCCTCCAGTTGGTCCGAGTGACCCCGGCCAGAGCGGCAACGACCGGCGCCGGCTCATCGGGACCATGAGGGGGCTGATGCCCGCCTGGGCCCGAGCCTGGGCCTGGGCTCCCGGCGCTTTCGTTTGCGTTCCTGCCCTCAAGAACAGCGGCCGCCCTTGCGGCGGCCCACGCAAGCTCGTGGCCTCTTTCGAGCCTGAGGCGCACCAGGGTGCGAAGCCGGGCACTGCCATGGCTTTGGGCCTTCCAGAGCGCCCGGTCGCTCACCCGCCGGAGCCGCTGAGTACGCCGTCGGGCGGCCCATAAAAGCCGTGGCGACCGAAGGGACCCGCCAAGGGCCGCAAATGGCCCGAGCACCTCTCGAGCGGCCTTACGGTGTGACAACGCCCAGAGGGACTCGGCGAAAGTAAAGACGACGACCACCGGGACGACCAGGACGAGGGACCGGGCGCTGTAACAGGTCCAAAGGGTCCGGAGGCGGTGCTGCTCGCTCCCGGTGGTCATTTCGTCTCGTTTGGCCAGGGGATTGCCTGCGTCGTCCCGCCGGAGGCCCTTCGACCTGGCCTCCAGATGGCGGGCGCGCGCCTGGGGAGCCACCACGACGCGGGCGCCGGCTAGCTGCGCCCTCCAGCACAGGTCCAGATCCTCGCCTGGCCGGCCTGCGCCAGGGTTGAAGCCGCCGAGCGCACGCCAAAGGTCAGTGCGCACAAGGACCGCGCCGCTCGGCGCTACGAACACCTCACGAGCGGCATCGTGCTGGCCCTGGTCCAGCTCGCCCGGTTCGACGAGCTGGTGGACGACACCCAGCCGGTCTGCACCCATCCCGACCGACGCCAGCCGGTCAGGGGCGTCCCACATGACGAACTTCGGGCAAGTCAGGCCCGCATTGCTTCGGTAAGCCTCCTCCAGGAGGAGCTGGACGGCGTCCGGCTCGAGCACCACGTCGTCGTGGCAGACCAGGACGTGCCCGACTTGCTCGACCATTTGGAGGCCTTTGTTGGCCGCGTCCGCAAATCCGGTCCCCTTCGGCATCCGGGCAACGTGCGCCTCCGGGAGGATCGTTGCGACCCTGGCCACGGTCGCGTCGTCAGCACCGACGTCGATCACGAGCACCGACAGGTTGGGATAGCCCTGCCGCGCGAGCGAAGCCAACGCCTCGTCCAACCACGGCGTGGGACCGCTGGCCACGACCACCGCCACCACGCCAGGCGCGGTCAACTCTGGGCCCATCAAAGATCCTGAGCGTAGCAGGGGGACCGGCGCCGGCAGCGGTACGATCCGGTTATGGCAGATGTGAACTTCGGCAAGGTAGTTAAAACCCTTGAAGAGCCTGTGTACGTTGCAGTGGGCTTCGGGGTGCTCGGTTTCCAGCGGGCGCAGGTCTGTAGGCGAGGACTGCAGCGCCACTTGGGCCGCCTCGCCGGTGCGGCGAACCACGTGGTCGGTGGCACAAAGGATGTCTTCGGAGTCGCCAAAGATGTGGCCGGTGCGGCAAGCCACTTCGCCGGCGCCGCAAGCCATGTCGCCGGGGCCGCAAGCCACTTCGCCGGGGCCGCAAGCCACTTCGCCGGGGCTGCGAACAACGTCGCCAGCTCCGCCAACCAAGCGGCCGAGGTGGCAGCTGACCTCGTTGGGGACATCGCCGGGCAGCTCCCGGAAGAGGCCAAGGAGTTCCTCAAGGCGGCCGCTGACGTGGCTGGAGACATCACCGGGCAGCTCCCGGACGAGGCCAGGGAGTTCCTCAAGGCGGCCGCTGACGTGGCCGGAGACCTCCCACGGGAGGCGGGAGAACTGCTGAAAGAGGCGCTGGCGGTTGGCCGCTTCGCCGTCAAGGTATTACAAGGGCCGGTGGCGCGCCGCGCCAACTCCTGAGGCGCTCCTCGGCACTCACTGGGCAGGGCTGGGGGAAGCCCCCTTGGTGAAGGCGCCGAGCACGTCGGTGAGGGTCTGGTCGATCGACAGCTCCGGCTTCCACCCGGTCAGAGCCGTGGTCCGGCTGGGGTCGCCGACCTGCTTGGGCACGTCGGCTGGCCGAGCTCGGCCTGGGTCGACCCGGACCGGGACGTCCGTGCCGGCGATCTCCAAAAGCCGGCGCAGCAGGTCGGACAAGACGAAGGCCTCCCCCCGGCAGACGTTGTAGACCTCACCTGGCTCACCGTGGACCAGGAGCGAGCGATAGGCCCGTACAACGTCGCGCACATCGGTGATATCCCTGCTCACCTCCAGGTTCCCCGTGGTGATGCGGTCCAAGTCGCCCCTCGACGCCTGGGCAACCTGTGCAGCCAAAGCGGGGATAACGAAGCTCTCGCTTTGGCCGGGCCCGGTGTGGTTGAAGGGCCTGGTCCGGATGACCTCGAGGCCGCGACCGAGCCAGGCCTGAAGGCCGACCATCTCTGCAGACGCCTTGCTTGCGGCGTAAGGGGTTGCCGGTGCGAAGGGGTGGTCTTCGCTGACAGGGAGGTGCTCGGGCCGAACTCGTCCATAGACCTCCGCGGAGCTCACGAGCAGGAGACGTGGAGACGGGTCGAGGGCTGAGGCGACGTTGCAGACGTTCACGGTCCCGAGCGCGTTGATGGCGAAGGTCCCCGCGGGATCCTCCCATGACTGGCGCACGCTCGACTGGGCCGCCAAGTGACAGACAGCGTCCGGCTCAGCGGCTGCCATGGCCGAGCGCAGGCCGTCCGGGTCCCGGATGTCGGTCACTTCCGGAAGCTCCAAGGCCTCATCGCCGCACTCCTCGAGGTGGGCGATCAGCCATGGGCCCACGAAGCCCCGGCTCCCGGTAACCAGTACGCGCACGGCAACGATCATCGCAGAACTAGCTCCAGGGCCACCTACCGGCCCTGCGACCTTGCTCGACTCTCGGTCGGTGGCGGTTAGCAGTCCCCCTCAGTCACAAACTTTTGATGTCGGCTTGTCGTGGCGGCTTTCATGCCGGCTTTCATGGCGATTTTCCTGGCGGTGACCGATCCGGCTCCGAGCCGATGGCATCAGTGAGGCTCATGCAAAAAAAGGGCCTTGCGCGTGATGGATGTGGACTTAGCGAGACCACATCGGTCACGCTCGGGTCGGGCTCGTCAGGCTGGTCACCCTCGGGTCACGTTTCGGTCACGCTCGGTCAGGCTGGGGTCACGCTCGGTCGCGCTGGGGTAACGCGGGTCAGGCTGGGGTCACGGTCGGTCAGGCCGGGGTCACGCTGGGTCACGTGGGTCTCGCGAGGGATCAGCCAACCAGGTCCTTGTAGACCTCTAAAGTGCCCGCAGCCGTGGCGGCCCACGGGAACATTGCTGCGCGCCGCCGGCCGGCTTCGGCCAGCCCGGCGCGTCGCGAGGGGCTACCGAGCACGTCCTCGAGCGCGCCCGCCCATTGCCCGACGTCACCGGGCGGTACCAGCACGGCCGCGTCGCCGGCGACCTCCCGTATGGCCGGGATGTCGGAGGCCACGACCGGCGCCCTAGCGGCCATCGCCTCGAGCACTGGAAGGCCAAAACCTTCATGGAAGCTCGGGAAAGCGAAGACGGTCGCCCCCGCGTATAGGGCTTGCAGCTCGGCCTCCGGCACCGTCCCTAGCTGGTGAAGCGACTCGCCGAGCTGCGCGCGCTGTTCAGGCGGGATGACACGGGAGTTCTGCCAGCCGGCGTAGCCGGCCAGGACCAACGGAGTCGCTTCGGCCCGTGTTGCCAGCCGCGCCATAGCGGCAACGAGGACGCCAACCCCCTTGCGGGGCTCCAAGCTCCCGACCCAAAGGACGTAGGGCGTGTCAGCGAGCCCGTACCGGCGCAACACCGACGTCGTGGGTTCTTCACCGCGGGCGAGGCTATTGGTGTCGACGCCGTAGGGCACGACCGTCACCAGCGACGATGGGAGGCGGGTGTAGGCGCGGAGCTCCGCCGCCGCCGCTTCGGTCCCCGTGATCACCCTGTCAGCGCGTCGAGCAGCCACCCGCACGCCGACGCTGTGGAACCAACGGCCCCGCGGCGTGAAGCTCTCCGGGTACAGCCATGGCGCCGCATCGTGCACGCTCACGACCAAGGGCTTCCCGCGTTTTGGGGGGACCGCCAGGGACGGGGCGTGGAGCACGTCCACATCCCTGTCGCTGCTGAGCGGTGGCCAGGCCAGGAGGTGCCAAGCATCGTAAAGGGCCGCCCTCGGGAGCGGGAGCACCGTTGGCTCCGGGACCTCATCGAGGCCGAAATCCTGCCAGGCTGCCTTCACCTCACCGTGGGTATGTCGCGCCACGACGGGCTGTACGTCGACGCCGAGGGCGACGAGGTTGGTCGCCAACTTTGCTGTGTAGCGCCCAACGCCGCCCGGCGACGGTGAGAGGAGC
>Ga0307477_10004009_pt1 | contig 10790 bp, 8 predicted proteins | sample atmos_gasesECM2C_FD_203316 | JGI IMG/M metagenome (GOLD analysis project Ga0307477, IMG submission 203316) | Hardwood forest soil microbial communities from Morgan-Monroe State Forest, Indiana, United States - atmos_gasesECM2C_515 | ecosystem: Environmental > Terrestrial > Soil > Temperate... | reverse complement strand
GCGCTGGCTCGCGAAGCAAATCCCGCTGGTGCGCCGCGACGTCGCGCTGAAACACGCGCACATGGCGGAGTCGCCCTTCGCTTTTTTTCGCGCCACGTTTTACCGCTGGCTGCAACTGTGGCATGCACATTGTGTGGACGTGGTCGGCGCGCCTAAGGTGTTGGCGGTCGGCGATCTGCACATCGAAAATTTCGGCACTTGGCGCGACCAGGAAGGCCGGCTCATCTGGGGCGTGAATGATTTGGACGAAGCGTGGCCCGGACCATACACGCTGGATCTGATCCGCCTGACCACCAGCGCGTACCTCGCGATTTCCGGCGAGCATTTGGGCCTCACGAAGCGAGAAGCCGCGGAAGCAATCGAAGAAGGCTACGGCGACGCGCTAAACGACGGCGGCCAGGCATTCATTTTGGCGGAACATCATCAGTGGCTGCGGCTGATGGCGCTTAGCAAGCTGCGCGACCCCGTGCATTTCTGGGCGAAGATGACGCGAAATCCGCCCTACACCGCGAAGCCGCCCGCGGAAGTGCGGCGCTTGCTGGAGGCATCGTTTCCAAATCCTCACCCTCAGTACGTGCTGAAGCGCCGGATTGCCGGGCTGGGCAGCCTCGGGCATCCGCGAATTCTGGCGCTGTCGTCGTGGAAAGGCGCATACGTCGCGCGGGAAGCGAAGGCCATTCGCACTTCCGCGTGGGCCTGGTATCGCGGGGATTCAACGGTAAATCTGTACGGCCCAAAGCTGGTGCAAAGCGCGATTCGCGTGCAGGATCCGTGCGTGCGATTCCACGGGCACTGGCTGGTGCGGCGGCTGGCCCCGGATTGTTCGCGGATTGAGATCGCTTCCCTGCCCGCGGAGCGCGACGAGGCGCGTTTGCTCTATTGCATGGGGTGGGAAACCGCGAACATGCATTTCGCGAGCGGGCGCGCAATTTCGCAGGTAAAACGCGATCTTGGCGCGAGGCGCGGGCGTTGGCTGCATAAAGCGGCGAAAGCCATGCTTAAGGCCACCATGACGGATTGGGAAGACTGGCGCGCGGGCTGGAAGCGCGCGTTTTAAGGGAGCCCGGAGCGCGTGGGCTGCCAGCGTTTCGATGCTGTCCCGTCGGCCCGGCAGCACGGCCAGCCGCAAACTTTACTGCGGGTTTTGCGCGCTGTCCCAAGACTGGACCACGGGTCAGTAGATTGATGCAAGCATTCCGCGTAGCTTCCCTAACAAGGGATGAATAAACAAGCGCGACGCGAGAATCGCTGGCATGGTCTCCCGGGATCATTCCACGTTGCGGGAACGGCTCGGAAGAAGGCTCACGCAACGGGCAGTGCCGATGCCGATTTTCGGCGGTACGCGAAATCTCAAAATCCCTCTAAGTCCCTGGAGGTGAAGTGATGCTGGATACGGAAGCATTCCGCGAGTTCAAGCAAGGCCTGGCATTTTTGCGCGACGATTATGCGGTAAAAGCGCTGCCGCACATGCGCCGCGCCGCCGAACTAGACAAGAATAATCCCTACTACATGTCCTATCTGGGCGTGGTGTTGGCGCGCTCCGAAGAGAAATTTGGAGAAGCGGAAAGGCTGTGCGACGCGGCCGTTCGCATGAAGCGCAATCAGGCGCAGCTTTATTTGAATCTTGCAGAAGTGTATAGCGCGGCCGGGCGCCGCGACGAAGCGCTGGAAGCGCTAGAGGCGGGCCTGAAATATGCGCGGCGCGACATCCGGCTCACCATCGCAAAGAACCGGCTGGTGCCGCGCAAAACGCCGGTGCTCAATTTTCTTTCGCGGCAGCATCCGGTAAACCGTCAACTCGGCAGAATAAGGCATCGCGCGCTGCAGGCCTTCGGGCAAGCGTAAATTTTCAGAAATTCCTCCACCCCCAAACACGAAGGAAAGGCGTTCCAGCTCTGCCGGGACGCCTTTTCTTTTTCAGCGAAGAGTTTTTTGGTTCAAGTGCGCTGGGAAATTATCCGCGGGGCGGTTCGAACGAATACTTGTGCTGCGGGCCGGTTTCGAGGAGCAGTTTGACGCCGATTCCGGTCAAGCCGTTGGCCAGAGAATCGGTTCGCACGACTTCGGCCAGATATTCGCGGTTGGTGGAGCCGGGATCCTGCGAATACGGCATGACGAGAAACAGCCGCATGCCCACTTCGTAGCCCTTTTCGCTGGTCTGGAAATAGACGCCGGTGCGCGAGACGCTGATGGTGCCGCGCATATCGTCAAAATGCTGGCGTTGCGGATCGGAAGGCCAAATGCGCATGAGCTGCGTGAATTTGCAGCGGCGGCTGCCGCGGCGTTCGGACTTTGCACGCGGGGCGGAAACCGATTTTTGCGTAAGCTTATTCATTTATTTCCTGAGCCGGCCAATCCTTACTCGGCAGTTGCTTGGGTCTCCGGCCACTCTGGCAGAGCGATGCTCCGCGTTTGGTAAGCCTGAGACAAGCGCAACAAAAAGCCTATAGCGGAGACGTACCCACGGCGATAGAACGTCCCCGAGCGATGGTAGTACGGAAGTACCAGGAAAGGAAGGATGGGTAGCGAAACCATCAACGAAAATTTAAACTGCGTGGCATGAGTATCGAACTGAAATCGGAACGTGGTCTGGTACCGGAACGGCACTGCCACTCAGGGAAGGTGCGGCAGAGCCGGTGCTAAGTGTTAGCAGCACAACGAGATATCGCTGCGTGGAGATGAGAAGCTCCTTAGGAATGCGGCTGTGGAATTGCAGCGGGAGGGACGCTTAACGTGCCAGATCGGTCGGCTGGCCGTTTGAGGCCGGTGGAAGCCAAATAATTCCGGAGAGTGTCTGACCATGAGTGCAAGCGCGCGGAGAAACCTGGCAACTGACATGGGGTCGGCGCGGAATGGAAGACTGAATGGAGCCGGGCAAGCAGCCGGTGAATTGGGGGAAAAAGCGGGGCCGGATGCCGGCGGAATGCCAAAGGCGAAGCTCAGCGTGTTTGTGGCAGCGGACAATCGCCTGCTGCGGGAAGCGCTTGCGCGCATGCTGGCGAAGAAAGGCAATATCGAAGTGACCGGCCTGGAGTCGACCGTGCCATTGCGGGCGGAATCGGTAGCGCAAGCGAACGCAGATGTTTTGTTGCTCACTTCGCAAGGGGCGTTGCATGACGATTTGCTGATGATTCAGCAAGTGCGCGCGACAGCTCCGGAGATGCGCATCCTGCTGCTCGGGATGGTCAAAGACGCGGGAGAATTCCTGCAGTGCGTGCGCGCCGGTATAAGCGGATACCTGCTGCACGACGCTTCTTCGGACGAGGTGCTGGACGGAGTGCGCGCGCTGCATGCCGGTGGGGCAGTCTGTCCTGGCGTGTTGTGCGCGGCGCTGTTCCGGTATTTTGAAAGTGAAGGTGTGTCGATGGCGTGCGTTAGCCCGCGGCGCAGGTTAGGCCTGACGCGGCGAGAGCAGCAGTTGGTTCCGCTGATCGCGCAGGGCCTGACGAACAAAGAAATCGCCAATCATTTTTCAGTTTCCGAGCAGACCGTAAAGAATCACCTTTATCGTATGAAGCAAAAGATCGGCGCGGAAGATCGGCTGGATATTGTGCAGCTGTACCGAACACAGGGTTTTCTCGTCTAGCGGCACGGTGATGAACGCAGAAGGAAATGCGCTCTCGTTAGTCACAAGAGATTGAAAGGCGTTCACTTCAGCTTGGCGTATTCGGACTTGGCGGCGATGAGGATGGGGATGTCGGGATCGGCGTCTTTCCAGAGCGTTAGGAAGTCTTGATATGCGCTCTTCGCCTTTCCCGCATCTCCCGCAATCACATACGCGCGCCCCAGTTGCAAATGCGCCAGCGCACCTATAGGGTTATTCAGCACGATGCCCCTGTGGTCGAGCACCTTCCGGAACTCGGCGGCTGCGGCGGTGCCGTTGTGCATATTCAAATACACCTGCCCACGGACTTGTGCGGCACGCAAATCTGACAGCTCGTAAGGAGTCGCGGTTTCGAGGAAAGCCAGCGCCTGCGCGAAATTGTCTGCCTTCATTTCCAGATAAGCGCGGGCAATCGGTATCCAATAGTTGTTCTGCAGAGTATCGGAGGGTCGCGTCCTCTCCAATTCACTGATCAAGGCTTTAGCTCGGACGGTATCATCCGAGTACGCAAAAAGTACCGCTTCTGACCGTTTGGTGTCTGGGTTCTGCGACAATGCCACGGCCGCATTTATATATTCTCTGGCCGCCGTTACGTTGCCTAAATCCGCTTCGCGCCAAGAGGCGTCGACGTACAAGTCAGCAGCTCTTTTCTTGAAGTTTGCGCCAAGGGCCAACGCCGTCGCGCGCTTGGTGAACTCTCGGGCTTTGCCCAATCGGCCGTAATATCCCTCGGTCGAGGCTTGCTGGCCAACCAGCGCGGCTTCGGCGTACTTGCCGGTCGCCCACGCGACTTGCTGCTCCATTCCTCGTGTATCGCCATCGAGGAACGCCAGGCCGTACATCTGCTGGCTCAGCCAGCGATTATTCAACTTGCTCTCTTGTGCCTGTTGGACGGCCGATCGAGCATCGCTCAGCCGATTTAGCGCTAGGTAGTCGAATGTAAGGTCGCCATAGGGAAGTGCTTCGTTTGGCCACAGGCGCTGGAGCTCTTGCGCTTGAGCCAGCGCCTTCTCCCACTGACCTAGCGCCTCGTAGAGGCCGACTAACCTCAGGTGAGGCCATGCATCTTGCGGATAATTGGTTACCCAAGACTCGAGCACCTGAAGGGCCTTTTCCGTGTCACCTGCGAGCAACTCGTAGTAACTGGCCGAGATGTCCCACTTCTCCCGCTCGCTTACCCGCTCGCGAAGGTCGTACGCTTTCTTCAAGTTCGCCTCGGCCAAGCTCAACTCTCCTTGGTAATAGTAGATCATTCCCAACTTTGCGTAGGCCGATGCGAAATTAGGGTCGAGTTCGACCGCGCGTTTACAAAAAGGAATTGCCGCCGCATTGCCCTTGGTTCGCACCGTTCTGCCGACCATGCTGTAAGCTTGTAAGGCTTCCAGTGAAGAAGTTGTCGCTTCGAGAGGAACATCGAACTTCTGCACGGAGGCAAGCGTCTCTCCAAGTTTTTCGCGGAGGCTGGTGGCGGCCCGACTCAAAGCATCGAGGACCTTCTCCTTGCTTGGCGCTTGCACCTGCTCGTGTGTCAAAGAATCGCCCGTGGAACAGTTCACTGCATTCAGGCTAATCACATAACTGCTTCCCAGACTCGCAATGGAGCCAGCGATGTACGCTTTGCTTGCCGTTCGCTGGCAGAGGTCGCGGGCGATCTGTGGCGTAAGCCGCGAATCGGGTGGTTTCTCCATCAGGCGAAGGGTTTGCTGGATGCGATCATCGGAGATAAGAGTGAGGAACGGCGATTGTTCAAGCTGCACCGCCAGCCCCTGACGGAGCGTGTCATCAAAAACGGTGTCAGGTGTTTTGTTCGCGAAATCGGCGAGGACAACCGTGTCCTTGTCGGTGAGCTTAGCGGAGGCGCGACCATGCCAGAGGTAAAAGCCGATGGCGAGGGCGGCCATGAAAATTGGGGAAGCGAGCGCAATCCATCGTGTCTTGCGCGATGTTGAAGTCGAGCCGGAGTTTACGTTGAGATTCTTCGCTTCGCTCAGGATGACACCGGGTGTGGTGGCGTTTGCGGAAGGAATGGAGCGAGCGGCGTTGGTGTCGCGCCTGAGGCGCTGGAGGTCGGTGCGCATGTCGGAGGCGTGCTGATAGCGGAGCTTACGGTCTTTCTCGAGGGCTTTGTTGATGATTTCTTCCAGCTTGGGAGGGAGTTCTGGATTCAGGCGCGCGAGAGGTGTGGGCGCGCGGTTGAGAATTGCTTCCGTAATGACTCCCGACGTATTCCCCGGAAATGCCGGACGACCGGTGGACATCTCGTAGAGGACCAAGCCGAAGGAGAACAGATCGGTACGGGAATCGAGTTCTTCGCCGCGGACTTGTTCGGGAGACATGAACGCGACAGTGCCAACGGCGGCGCCGGGAGTGGTGAGCAGGTCTTCCGCGGTGACGGTGGGCATGGCGGAAACGCCTACGCCTTCGGCGACGCCGTGAGCTGGAGCGAGCTTGGCCAGGCCGAAATCGAGGACTTTGGCATGACCGCGCTCGGTCACGAAGAGATTCGCAGGCTTAATGTCGCGGTGCACGATGCCTTTGGCATGCGCGGCCTCTAGGGCGTCGGCGATCTCGATTGCGAGTTCCAGCACTTGGTCCACCGGCAGAGGCTTGCCGGCGATTACATGCTTGAGCGTCTCGCCTTCCATGAATTCCATGGCGATGAAATGCTGGCCGTCCTGCTCGCCGATGTCGTAGATGGTGCAGATGTTGGGATGATTCAGCGCGGAGGCAGCTTCGGCTTCGCGGCGGAAGCGCTCGAGGGCGGCGGGGCTTTGCGAGGTTTCCGGAGGGAGGAACTTGAGTGCGACGAACCGCTTGAGGCGAGTGTCTTCGGCTTTGTAGACCACGCCCATGCCACCGCCGCCCAGCTTCTCGAGGATGCGATAGTGCGAAATCGTCTGGCCGATCATGAGGGAAAGCGACCTTCGTGGCGGTCATCTTAGGTTGCCGCGCGCAGACAGGTCAACATCATGCGGTGGAAGGCGAGCCGAGAAAGCGTTGGTCGACTTTGCGCGACGCTTGGTCAGGGTGTAAGGCCCGACGAATCAAGAAATCGACTCACCGTTTTCTCGCAAAGGAAATGCAGCGGCGAAGGCGGCCCTTCTTCTCAGGTATGGCGAAGAAAATTCGATGGACACGTGAAAGATCAGCGCCACTCGTAAATTTTACAAGTACCAGTGAAATTTGCTCCTGCGAGAAAACGCCTCTCTTCATCATCGTTATAACATGCGGATTATCAGCCACTTAAAAGGCTCTCGATTTGGAACCTCCTAAGCACATCATTACTTCATCCAGCTCATCTAAACTCTTCTCGTCCCCCAGAGAGCGGAGGCACCGGCCTCCCAAACCATTGGCTTGGAGACCGAAGGTAAGTCGGATCTCCAATCAAGGCCATACGTGTCGCGCCGGGGGAAATCTTACGCAACCCTCGTCGCGTATTGAGATGTTAAGAGGGACTCATGCGCCCAATCATCTTGCTGGTCGATGTTGCTTCTTCCAATCGCACGAATTGGAAATCATTCCTTCAGAATCAGAGTTATGAAGTATTTGCGGCGGGAGACAAAGAGACAGCTTGCCTGCCTAGCGACTTCGCCGATCTCGCCGAAGCGGAAAAATCAAAACCGCGCCCTTGGGAGTCAAAGTTCAGCACGTTGGCTACGCGGGTGAATTTCGGTCCTACCCGCAGGCAGGCAATCGCTCCGGGGTGACGACAAAGGGAATGATCACGATGCCTTTGCCGAATCTCTTCGGGGCGAGACAGCGAAATTGCGGAAAATGGAGCTGCAAGATCGTGTCCAGGTTCGCTGTCCAAGTGGTCTGAAAGACCCAAACTCGATCCCCAGGTTTTAGCTGGTATTGGCTCACGAGTTTTTCAAATTTCGATGGAAAATTAATGTCGTTCAGATCCCACGAGCGGTAGTTCAGGGGGACGAAGGAATGCCCGCCGCAACTCAACGGAATGAACTCTGTTTCGGACGTAAAAAATGCGCGGCTTTCTCTCGAGGCGCAAAGATAGTATGCGATCGGGAGGCTGCTCTGGTAATCCACCAGGATCAAGTCGTTCGGTGGGATTGACTCGTGAACGAAGTTCAAAGCAGCGCTCATGAAGGCCCGCCCCTGGCCTTCGGTGCTGATGGATGCCGCCGGTGAGTCGCCAAAAACGATCGATACACCCATCAGAAGAGTCGCAATCAAGAGACCCCTCCAGAGCTTTTGGCCGACGATGGATGCGAGCAGCGCACTCACGGCCGCTATGGCAAAAGGGGCTAGAAAGATGGTGTGGCGGCTGGGAATATAAGGATATTTGCCGGCAACAGCGGCGCCCCAAAGAAACATAAAGGGAAGCAAAAGTAGAATCCCCAACTGGCCGGAGCGCGAATAGCCGCGGCCCGGCGTCAGGCCCGTCACAAAGAGAATCGCGACACCAACGACCCAGAGCAAAAACGTGATCTGGCCGATGTACACTTGGCCAAAAATATACCGAAAAATGTACGGAGTATATTCTCGAAGGAAACCGAAAATATCCGCAAAGCCTCCATGAAAATAAAACCGATTATAGGGCCCGGCCCATTGCGGAATGATGCCCTTGAGCTTGGATATGTGCGTCACATAGAGAAACCCATAAATCGCAACGGCGCCGATCTGTCCGATAACCCAGGTGGCAATAAGCTTTCGCGGGAGCGGGGCGTCTGCGATTCGTGCTAGCGCGTACAGACCCATAGCCAGAACAAAGAAAATCGCGCAGTAATGCGAAAGAATTGCGAGGTAGAAGGCGACGGTGAAATACCACATTTTGAGGGGAGATTTTTCCTGAATAGCCGCCTCAAGATAGTACAGCGCGACGGCCATGAAAAATAACAATAGGGAGTACTCGCGCAGCTCAGCCGAGAGGCCGATCAACGTGGGCGAAAAAGCGACGATGATGAGGGCGATGAGGCTCGCCGCCTTGCTAAAAGAAATCTGCATCCATTTGAAGGTGAACCAACAAAATGCGGTTCCTGCAAATACGGACGGCAGGCGAAGGATTAGCTCGGAGTGACCCAGAAAATGCCAGAAGTAGAGCACGAGGAAAACAAGGGGAGGATGGGCGTTGCTCAGACTGGCTTTGTAGGCCAGAAAAGCGGACTGCTGGTCAAACAGCAGATAATGAAGTGCTTCGTCAGGATTAAAGAAACTTCTGCTGGCAATGACCAGTCTCATCACGAACGCGGCAGCGACTACAATCACCGCCACGGCAGTGAGGTGATGTTGAAGCCAGCGCTCGACGAAGCTTTCCCTTTCGATGGCATCGAGTTCGCGCGCGCCAGGGGGAACTTCCCGCAGCGACTCCCGTTCCTTGCCGGTCGTGACTATTTGGATCACTGCTGGCTATCCTTTTGGAACATTTTCGTGGGTGGAATCATGAGAGAAATGATGATTGCCGGGCGCAGTCGCGACCACAAACTGGTAGCCGAGTCCGGTTTTCCAGCATCGCGTCAGCATGTAGAGTCCCTCATGGAGTGGCGCAAACCATTTCTTGTCGGTGAATGGCAAAACAATTTGCCAAGGCAGAGGAGTTGGAACGACGCGAAGAGCTCTGCACGATACTTCGCCCAACATCTTGTGCAGACTTCGAAGCGTGAAAAATCGGAGGTGGGTTCTGTCCAGAATCCCCCGGTCCATGTAGTCGAATTTTCCGAACAGCAAGCTGAGACGAACGACAAGGTTAGCGACATTCGGCACAGAGACAATGATTTTTCCTGACTCCTTCAATGCTGGGAGGCACTTTCGCAAGACAACGGCAGGATCGCGCAGGTGTTCGAGGACGTCGGCGAACAGAATGTAGTCGAACTCTCTCCGGTAAGGGAACCCGTAGCTTTCTAGATCGGCCAGTTGAAATGAGTCATAGTAGCCCTTTGCTTTTTCCGCGGCTGCTGCGTCGTTCTCTATCCCAGAGACGGAATGGCCTTTTCCTCGCAAGATCTTCCCCAAATAGCCACCGGCGGTGCCGACATCGAGAATCTTGAGGTGCCCTTTTTCGGGCTCCAGGATTTTCAGGATCCAGTAGTGACTGCTGTACTTGAAGGGTTTGAATTCATATTCAGGGCCTGGCATGTTCAAACGAATTACTCGACCCGGCTATATCTGGACTGAAAGGGTTGAAACTGTCGAAACTCGACAAGGGATATTCTGTGCATCAGGAAGCGACTGAGGAGATAAAGAATGCTCAACCCGTAAACAACGCTGTCCACGAAACTCGCCTGGGACGCTTCCGGAAAGTATTTCGTGGGAACAGGCACTTCCTTGATTCTGAATCCCAGATGAGCCGCCTGTACAAGCATTTCCTGATCAAAGACGAACTTATCTGAATTCAAGGAAAACGGAATCTCCTCCAAGACTCGGCGACTGTATGCGCGGTAGCCGGTGTGATATTCCGACAGGCCTAGTCCGAGTATCCAATTTTCGAGTTTGGTGAGGAGTCGATTTCCCACGTACTTCCACCAGGGCATGCCCTGCTCGACCGTGTTACCCGACAGGAAGCGTGAGCCCAAGACAATATCGCACTCACCGGCCTGGATCGGAGCCACGACCTCCGGCAGCAGCGTCGGATCGTATTGATAGTCCGGGTGGAGCATCACTACGATATCGGCGCCCTCTTTAAGGGCCTCCGTATAGCATGTCTTCTGGTTGGCCCCATAACCGAAGTTGCGTGTGTGAACGAAAGCGGTGAGGTGCAATTCCCGGGCAATCTCGAGCGTCTTGTCGGTGCTCCCATCATCGACAAGAATAACTTGGTGTACGGTTTGCTGTGGGATGGCTTCGTAGGTGATTTTGAGGGTTTTCGCCGCATTATAGGCAGGCATCACCACGACAATCTTGGGCCGGTCCGATTCTCTTCCGTGTGGGGCCATGACTTTATCTCGACAGAAACTCTATTAGACTCGCTGCCGTCTCGGCTTGTCCACGTGCGGTACGTTTACGTTGCCGTAAGGACTAATAGGCGAGGTTATGACGCCCGGAAGGCGGCGGCCCTTCGAGCTGAGGATAAACAAGTCCGCCGCACTCCCAAAGGGGTCGTGCAGGTGACTTTGCGTGGCGGTTTGTGCGATGCTGCGTGCTCGATGTGTGTGAGGGCAGCGAGGAATGCTGAAAAAATTCAAGGATTTGAGCGAGCGGGAAATTCTGGCGCTGGCGATTGCTTCGGAAG
>Ga0307477_10004007_pt1 | contig 10797 bp, 8 predicted proteins | sample atmos_gasesECM2C_FD_203316 | JGI IMG/M metagenome (GOLD analysis project Ga0307477, IMG submission 203316) | Hardwood forest soil microbial communities from Morgan-Monroe State Forest, Indiana, United States - atmos_gasesECM2C_515 | ecosystem: Environmental > Terrestrial > Soil > Temperate... | reverse complement strand
CGCGTCAACGCTTTTCGTGTAAGACGGAGAACGCTGGGGCTGAGCGCGCGAAGCTCGTCGAGAAGCGCGCCCACCGCAGCGGGAAGCTCATTATCGGGAACAACCCGCGAGACGAGCCCGAGGCGATGCGCTTCGGCGGCGCTGATCTGATGGGCGGTGAGGATCAGATGCGCGGCCGCTTGCATGCCCATCAGGCAAGGCAAGGTCACGAGAGCAACGGGAGGAAAGCAGCCGAGCTTGATTTCCGGCTGGCCGAACTTGGCGGATTCCGTAGCAAGAACAAAATCACAAAACGTCGCGAGTTCCATGCCGCCCCCGAGGCAGTAACCGTGGACGGCAGCAATGGTCAGGCACTCGGCGGCGGCCAGGCGGCGAAACACGGCATGAAACGCGGAGAGCATTTTGCCGACACGTTTAGGGGTGTGATCGGCAACATCGGCGCCCGCGCAAAATGCTCTAACGCCAGCGCCCTGAAAAATCACCGTATCGGATTTCGGCAGCGCGCGTTCGAGCGCCGCATCAAGCGACTTCATCATGGCAATGTTCAGAATGTTCAAAGGCGGGCGGTCGAGCGTGATCCACGCCCTGCGGTGCTCGATGTGCAACCGAATCGTTTCGGGACGGGTAGTCATGCGTAGCAGGAAAGGAAAAGGAGAGCTAGTTGCCGCGGAATTTGGGCGGCCTCTTTTCAAAGAATGCGCTGATTCCTTCGCTACAATCCTGAGAGAGATAACAGCGAATTTGTTCCTCGACCTCCTGTCCCAGGGCCAAAGTCAGTTTTTCACTCTCGCTCGAAAACAAAGTTTTCTTGACGGCGCGGATCGCGAGCGGCGGGCCCTGGGCAATTTTTTGCGCGAGCGAGTTCACTTCGGCTTCGAGCTCGGTGGCCGGGACAACTTGATTCACGATTCCCAGTTGCAGCGCGGTTTTTGCGTCGATCATGTCGCCGGTATAAAAGAGCTCGGCGGCCTTTGCCGGGCCGACGAGCTGCGGCAAAAAATACGTCCCGCCGAAGTCCGGAAACAAGCCGACCTTGGCGAAATTCTGGCCGAACACGGCCCCCTCCGCGGCGATTCGAATATCCGCTGCGAGAGCGAGGTTCATTCCCGCGCCGGCGGCAGCGCCGTTGACGGCGGCGACGACCGGCTGCGGCATCGAGCGCATGGTTAGCACGGCTTGCGTCCCGGAGGCCAGGAGCAATTCCAGGTCACGCGTCGCGGCGATCGAGCGATCTTGTCCAATCAAGGCAAGATCGCCTCCGGCGCAAAACGCGCGACCGGCCCCGGTGAGCACTACAACGCGAACGGATCCATCTCTTGCGATGCGACCGAGAGTATCGTTGAGCGTGGTGACAAGCTTGGTGTCCAGAGCGTTCAGCCGGTCGGGACGGTTCATCACCAGAGTGGCGATGCCCTCGTGCCTGGCTTCCAGGAGCACCGAAGCAGCCTGTACCGGTTGTGGAACATTGCTCATAGAGTGCCCCGTTTAGTGTGCTTGAGTGTCCCTGTTTTTTTCAACCTTCTCTACCAGCTTGGCGAGTTTTCGAAAGTGCAGCAGTTTTTCGCTCTTGAACTTGTTGTTCGCACCGCTTGTAGAGGGCAGAACGTAAACACGCGCGCCATAAAGCAATTCTTTCTGTATCCCGTACTTGCAGCGGCGCTGCGCGAATTGCTCGTAAGTGAGCTTTCCGTTAAAAGCCACAACGTGGGGAGTAAACTCCTCGAGCTTTTGCGAGAGAACGATGCGTCCCTCCGCAAAATCTTCGCGTTTCAACTCCTCGACGCCTTTGGTGGGGCGCTTGACCAAGTCGGTGAGGCCAATGCCAAATTCAATCACACGCCGGTCGTCGTGGTAATCAAAGGGCTCGGGCACGACACCACTCTCGTACAGGATGGGCCAGAATTCGTTGCTGCGCCCGGCATAGTAGTGGCCCACACGGACGGAAGACTCGCTGGGATTGCACCCCACGATGACAAGCTTCATGCCTTTGCGAAGATGGTCTGGGAGCGTTCGCATGAGGACAGCTTACTATGCCTTTTGGCCTTTTTATTCTCGTTTGAACGCGAGTGCGCGCTTTTCTAAATAGGCAGCCCTTGTCTTCCAATCGGCTAACTCCCGGAGCCGTCAGCCCAAAACGGCAGTTCCCTGCCGAGTTTTCTCTCGCGGGCGGCAGCATACACCTTCATAGCAACGGCCAGATCCCACGAAGCAATGCCGTTGGACTTGAACAGGGTGATCTCGGAGTCGCTGGTGCGCCCGCTGACCTTGCCGGCGACCACATCGCATAGCTTCCGGACACCGTTCCAGCAGATTTCGTCTCCTTGGAACGCGAGGATCAAGTCGCCCGCTTCCTGGCGCGATTGCTCGACGGAATCGACGACAATAATGTCGGCGCTGGCGACAGCCTCGTCATCCAATTCACGCTTATGTGAATGGTTCGCGCCAATGGCGTTGATGTGCACGGCCGGGGCCAAGTCGGTGCCGAAGACGACAGGTTGCGAGGACGTCGTCGCGGTGCAAACGATGTCGGCGCCACGCACGGCTTCGCCGGAAGAAGAGCACGGGTTCACGGGGATGCCCACCCGCCGAGACATTTCCCCCGAGAACTTCTCTCGTTTGGCGGCATCGCGGCCGTAAACACGCGCGGACTCGAGCTTTCGAACCGCAGCAACGGCTTCGAGCTGCGTGCGCGCCTGGCCGCCTGTTCCAATGATGGCAGCAACGCGCGAATTCTCGCGCGCCAGGTATTTGGTGGCTACGCCGGAGGCCGCTCCGGTGCGCAACTGCCCCATGTAGTCGGCCTCGATGACCGCGAGCAGATCTCCGCTGGCCATTTCATAGAGCGGAACAAGAAAGCGCAGCTTGCCGCGTACGAATGTGTATTGCTTCATGGCCACAAATCCTGCGGAATAGTCGGCCGCGGCCATATAGTGAAAGAAGCCGCTGTGGGACAATTCGAACCGTCTTCGCGGGTGCACAACGACTTCTTCTGCAGCTTGTTTGCGCGAAGTCTCCTCGACAGCGCGAAGCGCCCGCGGCATGTCGAGCATTTGGCGCACTTCCGCTTCGCTGATATGCAGGGTCATTCGGTTTTTCTCCGCGTGCGCCATGGTGCCGCAAAAGGACATTCGATTCTCGACGGCCAACCAGATTAACGCGTTGCTGGTTTGGCGTGTCTCACTGCCGCCCGTTTGCCCGAAGATTCTCGTGGTTCGCGGACACGCCGCACCACGGTCTCGATCAGGCGGTAGACACGTTCTTCTTTGTCTCCGTTCATGATGCGGAATCGGAATTCCGGCTCGTCCTTGGACCCCTTGCCGACGCGAATGGGCAGTTGTCCGCAGAGATTGTTTTCGATGAACGCGGTCTCGTAGCGGCTTTTCTTCGCATACCAGGTGTACACCCGCAGCGCGCTGAAGTCGCATGCCTGGCCCTCCGGACCGCGCGTCGCGGCCAGGAGGTACTGTGGTTTGTCCCCGGAGGGATCCGGGACGCGATTCAGCTCAAACCAGGCCACGGGGCGGATGTTTGCCGACGACGCGCCTTCGCGCACGGGATCCGGCAAATCCAGTTCGATAAAGCGGGCAATCACCCAGCCGGCAATCGGTACGGTTTGATCCCCTGGTTCTGTGGTTGTCGCGGTTTCGGCGGCTCGCGACGAAGTCTCTCCCGGCGGGCGCGTGGCGATGCCGCGAACCAGGAACCAATCTTCGCGCTTGTTTTCCTGCGGCTCGCCGGAATCCTTTTCATCGGCGGTTTGCACCCAATTGGCTACGCCGCGCCCCACAATTTCGACCGGAACATTTCGCGCGAACTGGTAAAGACGCGGCTCGGTGCGGCCCGGCAGTACCCGGAGGTTGGTGGACACTTTCGTGCGCCCGCGCGCCTGCACCGGCATGTCGCGCAGGCGCTCGAGCAGCTTGATGCTACGCTGCCAGAGCGCCGGCTCCATCAATTGGTGCGCCTCGACCCAGCCGATGGCGCCGCCGGGCGTTCGCACCTTCATGTATTCATTGCGCTTGCTGAGGACCTCGACGCGCTCCCCGTAATGTAATTCACCCACCTGCTGCCGCACCTGGGCGATGCCGCTAAGCACGGGAGCGACCTTTTCGCTGACGAAGGCTTCGCTCTGCGTTTCGCGCTTGGGCCGGAACATCCACGCGGCGACGGCCACCAGGCAAAGCAGCGGCACGGCGATAAGGAGCCTGCGCTTCATGCGCCTTCTTCTAACGCTGGGACGTTAGTCATGAACAGAATTTTCCTCTCGGTCATAAGCTCCGCGTCTCTGCCTGCGTTAAAGATTGTACCCGAAAGCGTTGCGAGGCCGGAGTGCGCCGCTCGGCCCGATCCTTTTCTGTTAAAATGCCGCCGCTTCCCTAAAAATCGCGCAAGAGCCTTCTGCGGAGGTATTTGGATGAAGTCTCTCAACCTGCTCCAGCCGTTTGGGTTGCTGGCGCTGCGTCTCGCGCTCGGCGTGATCTTTTTCGCGCACGGCTACCCCAAGCTGGCACATTTGGGCGGCGGCATGCAGGAGTTTTTCGTACAGCACGGTTTGCCGGGATACTTCGTCTACGTCGCAGGCGTTCTGGAAGTGTTTGGCGGTCTGCTTCTGATGTTGGGGCTGTTTACGCGGCCGGCGGCGCTTTTGCTAGCCGCAGAGATGGGGGTGGCGATCTGGAAGGTGCATAGCAGCAAAGGTTATCTGGCTATCCACGAATACGAATTTCCCCTGGCTCTTGCCGTGGCTTGCTTTGCGCTGGCCACCGTCGGCGCGGGAGCATTTTCTTTGGACAAACCCTTGTTCGAGCGAGGAAGCTAGCGTTACGAAGGGTTGTGCCGATGCCCAGCCCCCGTTTGTTTGCGCCGGACGAGGGGATTACGGCGCGGCCGGCGCTGATGTCGAAATCACGCCGCCCGGGGCCAGCGGCAGAACCATCCAGAGAATCACATAAGCCAACAAACCAGTGCCAAAGCAAAGCACGGCAATCAGCCAAAGCAGGCGAATCATCGTGGGATCCATGTCGAAGTAATCGGCAAGGCCGGCGCACACGCCGGCAATTTTCTTATCCGTGGACGAGCGCATCAGTTTCTTCGTGCCGCCGGTTTGTGGTGAGAGGCCCGGCGGTGGAGTTTCCGGCTGTTTGGCGCCGCAGTTGTAGCAGAACCTGGACCCAATGGCGATATCTTTTCGGCAATTCGGGCAAATCATGGATTAACCCTCGCAGAAGGCATTCTCCGCATTCCATCACTAGATACGCAAATCATGACCGAATAGTTTCCTGCGGGTTCCGAGGGCGCAGTTTAAACCCGCCAGTCTCAGTATTCCAGAAGCTGTTTTACAGCGGCGGCGATGTGGCCCGTCTGCGGCAGGATCACGTCTTCCAGCTTCGGCTGGTAGGCGCAAAACGTATCCATGGCTGCCACGCGCTTGACCGGAGCGTCCAGCTCGTCGAACAACTGATCGGCGATGCGCGCCGCAATTTCCGCCCCGAAGCCCCAGCTCAACATGTCCTCGTAGGCCACGATCACGCGGTGCGTTTTGCAAACCGTCGCGGAGATCCCTTCCCAGTCGAACGGCGAAAGCGAGCGCAGGTCGAGAATCTCCACGTTGAGGCCCTCGCGCTGCAGTTGCGCGGCGGCCACTTCCGCGCGGTGCACGACAGCGCCATAGGTAATGATGCTCAGGTCGCTACCTTCCTTCACCACGCGCGCCTTGCCAAACGGAATCGTGAAATCCGGCCCGGGGTTCTCCGAGCGATTGTACGGCTGCCGGTACAGGTGTTTGTGCTCGAGGAACATCACCGGATCATCCGAGCGAATCGCCGTGCGCAACAATCCCGCGACGTCTAGCGCCGTCGAAGGCATAACCACGCGCAACCCCGGGCAGTGCGTGAAGATCGATTCACCGCTCTGGCTGTGATACACGCCGCCGCCGGTCAGGTAACCTCCGATGGGCACGCGCAGCACCACGGGCGCCTTGAACGCGCCATTCGAACGCCAGCGCATCACCGCCAATTCATTGCGAAGCTGCATCATTGCCGGCCAGATGTAGTCAAAGAATTGAATCTCAGCGACGGGTTTCAAGCCGCGCACGGCCATGCCGAGCGCACGCCCCACGATGCCCGCCTCCGCCAGCGGGGAATTGAACACGCGGTCGTGTCCATATTTCCGCTGCAGCCCCGAGGTCGCTTTGAAGACTCCGCCCTTCCCCTTTACGTGCTTCAGGTTTTCTTCCCGGCTGGCGTCGGCTACGTCTTCACCAAACACGACGACGCGCTCGTCGCGGGCCATCTCGTCGGAAAGGGTCAGCGCGACCATCTCCACCATGGTTTTCGGTGCGCCCTCAAAATGCCGCTGGGTTTCGAATGCCGCCGATGTCGGATCCATCTCCGGCGAATACACGTTGGCAAGAATCGAATCGCTTGCCGGCTGTTCCGCGGCAAGCGCTTGATCCGCGGCCGCGCGGATTTCCTCGTCAACTTCTGCTTCGAGGTTCTCGATTTGCTTCTGATCCAAGATTCCATCGCGCAGCAAACGCAGCGCCATTTTGGAAATCGGATCGCGCCGCGCTTCTTCCTCGCGTTCTTCGGGCGCTTTATAAAGCTTTTCGTCGTCCGACAACGAATGCGAATATGGGCGCGTCACGTGGGCATGCACGAGCGCCGGCCCGCGGCGCTCCCGGCAATACTGCGCGGCTTCTTTGCAAACCGAATAACTCTCAAACGGATCGGTGCCGTCACATTCGGCGACGTGTAGTCCGGGGAAGCCACGCACCAACTTCGAAATGCTGCCGCCGGCGGTCTGCACTTCGATGGGCACGGAGATGGCGTAACCGTTGTCTTCAATCAGATACAGCAGGGGCAGTTTTCTTGCGCACGCGACGTTTAGCGATTCCCAGAACTCGCCTTCACTCGTGGCTCCATCACCGCCGGAGACGTACACGATCTCGTCATCCTGGTGCCGAACGTATTGGCCGAGCGGCGCTTTTTTCGCCTGCGCCAGCGCTCTGGCGCGCCCTCGGTAATACAGCGTCGCTTCCGCTGCTCCCACCGCTTGCAGGAACTGGGTACCCGTACAGGAGGACTTGCTGACAATGTTTAGCCGTGGCTGTCCCCAATGCGAAGGCATTTGCCGCCCGCCGGAGCTCGGATCGTCTTTGGCGCCGACCGCGGCGAGGAGCATCTCGTATGGCGTTACGCCCAGCATCAAGCAAAGGGCGCGATCGCGGTAATAAGGAAAAAACCAGTCCACGCCCGGTCGCAAAACTAACCCGATTCCTGCGCAGACCGCTTCGTGTCCCGCACTGGAAATCTGGAAGAAAATCTTGTTCTGACGCTTCAGCTGGATCTCGCGGTCGTCGAGCCGACGCGAAAGATACATCGTGCGGTAAATGCGGAGCAGAGTGTGGTGATCGAGGTCCTGAACTTTGAGTGAGTCAAGCTTGGTCAGTCTGACGCGTGTATGAAGCGCCATTCGTTCCGTCCTCGTGTTGGAGTCAGGGGCTTGAGGCTCAGCGGGAGTTGATTATACCGGATTTGACTCGCCACCGCCCCAACGCGCTTTCCTGGTTGTGATTCGTGGCTCAAGCGAATCAGTCCAATTTGGCTTCAACCGAACCTTCTCACCGGTCGTCGATCTTCCCTATTGCGAGATGGATCGAATTGCTGGTCCGTCGCCTCGAATTCCGGATCATTCTGGTGGATCACTTTCGGCGACGCGCTCTTGAACGGCTCTTCGCCGGGAATGCGCGCAAGCCAGCGCTGCTCGGAAAGCTTCTCGTGCGGGGAGAAATAGAGCCGGACCAGCAAACCCACTCTGCCGTCGGCGGCCGCCTCTTTTGCCGCGTCCGGCTTTGTTGGTTCCGCCTTAGCCGCTTTGGATTCGCCCGATTTGCCCGCGGTTTTGGTTGTGGCCTTGGCGGCCGGCTTTTCTTTTCCCTTGGCGGCAACCGCCGGTTTTTCCGCAGTAGCCGGCGCGGCTTCCGTCGCCGCACTCTCCGGCCGGTCCATTTTGTATTGGACTCGCTTGTCCAGCCGAAATGCTTGTCTCCATCCGTCGAGTTTGTGCCGTGCTTGCTGGGCTTTCTCCTCGTCGGTTCCAAAATCGAATCGAATATAAATGCCGTATGCGTGAGCCATACTTCGAGTCTGCGACGCCGGGCACGCCAAGTCAAGATTCCGGCTGCTACGGTGCTACGGTCGCGCTTCCTCGCGCTCCACCTTTGCAGAAGCCGGATAAGCCGGATTGCGGATGCTGCCGTCTAACCCTTTTCAGGGTATAATAAGCAACAAGTGTGAACTGTACATGCCCCCCAGGTCGCAAAACCGGCGGCGTTCGCTTCTGGCGGTGCTCTGTCTAGTTGCGGTCGCGCTATTGTACGCGCCCCTTGGCGGGGCTGTCTGGTCTCTCTACTCGGCACCTTGCTGCACGTCCGGAACGCAATGCCCGGTTCACGGTCATCATCACTCTCAGACGCCTTCCGGCCCTGAGCACGCCATGGACTGTGGCCACGACCTGCCCGCCATAACAGAATGCAGCATGTCGTGCTGCCACCATCCTGAGCGGCCTGCGCTGACTCCTGTTGTTTTCCTGCTGCCCGCTCCGTTCACGGTCACCGCCACGATGGACTTCGAAGAGCTCGGTCCTCTTCCTGGATCACGAAATACCGTCGCCTCGCTTAAACCTCTCTCTCCTCCTCCAAGAATCCTCGCCCTAGCCGCCTGAGCTGCGGCCAGTCCTGCCACACCGTTGATTCACTCGTTCCGCGGGCATCTTGTCCGCGCACCAAGCCGTTAGGCCATTGGAGGAGGAAAATGAAGCGTATTAGGGTTCTGGCAGTTTTCCTATTCGCGGCCGCTGGGGCCTTGGCTACGATTTTTGGCAACGTCCGCGGCATCGTGCACGACCCGCAGCACCGCCCCGTCCCGGGCATCACCGTAATTCTCAAAGCGCGCAATTCGGAATTTACGCAAAGCACACAAACCGACTCCGCGGGTGAGTTCCATTTCGAGGCCGTTCCGGTGGGCGAATATACCGTTTCCGTTTCCGATGCAACTTTCGTCACCCAACCGCAAACCATTACCGTGCTTTCCGGCACCGCGCCGATTCTGCATCTCGCACTGCGGCTTCCTTCAGAAAAACAGACGGTCACCGTTTCTGCCGAAGACGGCCAGTCCGAGACGGTCACCCCCTCAACTCTGGTGGACCGCTTGCAGATTCAGGAAACGCCCGGCGCATCGCGCTCCAACAGCCTCGCCATGATTACCGATTTCGTTCCGGGGGCGTATCTTACCCACGATCAACTTCACCTTCGCGGCGGCCATCAAGTGAGCTGGCTCATCGACGGCGTACCCATCCCCAACACCAACATCGCCAGCAATCTTGGCCCGCAGATCGATCCGAAGGACATTGCGGCTCTCGAAGTCCAGCGCGGCAGCTACTCTGCCGACTATGGCGATCGTACTTATGGGATTTTCAATGTGGCGCCGCGCACCGGCTTCGAGAGAAGCAACGAAGCCGAGCTTACGCTCTCCGCCGGCAATTTCTATCAAACCGACGGCCAGCTCAATTTCGGCGGGCACACTAACCGCTTTGCGTATTACGCCAGCCTCAACGGCAACCGTACGAACCTTGGTCTTGAGCCTCCCACCGCTAGGGTGATTCACGACGCCGCTAATGGTTTTGGCGGCTTCACTTCGCTCATTCTCAACGCCACTCCGAAGGACCAGCTTCGCTTCGTGGCACAATCCCGTCGAGACTTTTATCAGGTTCCCTTTGACCCTGCCGATCCCAACAACACGCCCGGTCAATTTCTCCGCGACGCCAACCGCGAAAGCGATTCCTTCGCCGCCTTGTCATGGGTGCGCGTGCTCAATCCCGGCCTGCTGCTCACCGTTTCGCCTTTCTTCCATCACAATTCCGCGAACTACGAGAGCAGCGCACAAGACTTCCCTTCTTCGGCCATTCAAGATCGCGCCTCGAACTATGCGGGCGGCCAAGCCACTGTTTCCTGGGTCGCCAAGCGCAACACTTTGCGGGTTGGTCTATACGGCTTTGCGCAAGAGGATCACCAGACGTTTGGTCTCGACTGTCATGACCTGTCGCAAAGCCAGTGCCAGGGCTCGACTGTGTCCGAAGTCGACAATCCCTCGGGCGGCCAAGTGGCCGTCTATGCTGAAGAGCAGTTCAAGGCTACGTCCTGGCTCACGCTCAATGCCGGCGTGCGGCAAACTCACTTTTCCGGCGGCGTGGTGGAGAACGCTACTAGCTCGCGCTTCGGTGCCTCCCTTCGCGTTCCGAAATTAAAGTGGGTCTTTCGCGGTTTTTACGGTCACTTCTATCAAGCGCCTCCTTTGCTCACCGTCTCCGGCCCGCTTTTGCAACTCGCCACAAGCCAAAACCTCGGATTCGCGCCGCTCCATGGCGAGCGCGACGAGGAACACCAGTTCGGCGTCACCATCCCTCTCCGCGGCTGGACACTAGACGCCGACAACTTTCTCACTCGCGCCAGCAACTTCTTCGACCACAACAATTTCAACAATTCGGAGATTTTCATTCCCATCACCATTGAAGGTGCTCGCATCAACGGCTGGGAACTCACGCTGCGCTCACCACGTCTCCACAAGCGTGGCCAGATCTACCTCACGTACTCAAATCAGCTCGCACTCGGCTGCGGTGGCATCAACGGCGGCCTTACGGATTTTTCTTTTGGCGGCGGTTGCGGCTTGCTGGACCACGATCAGCGCCACACGCTGCACGTCGGTAGTCAGTGGACTCTGCCGTGGCAGGCTTACGCGT
>Ga0307477_10004006_pt1 | contig 10798 bp, 8 predicted proteins | sample atmos_gasesECM2C_FD_203316 | JGI IMG/M metagenome (GOLD analysis project Ga0307477, IMG submission 203316) | Hardwood forest soil microbial communities from Morgan-Monroe State Forest, Indiana, United States - atmos_gasesECM2C_515 | ecosystem: Environmental > Terrestrial > Soil > Temperate... | reverse complement strand
TGCGCCGCCGGATCGAGTGGGTCCTCCGCTCGGGCTGGCCGCTCGTGCCCGAGACGGTGAGCTGGTGGAACGCGCTCGTCTCGCGCTGAGCGTCGCCTGGCTCGCCCTCGCGTGCCGAGGGGATCGCGACCGCCCGGCGTTCCCCGTGCCCGGCGAGGGGGCGCCGCATGTGACGGTGGAGGTGTTGAATGCCAGCGCCCGCCTCGGCGTGGCGCGTCTCGGAACGCGGGTCCTGCGCGAGGCGGGGATCGACGTGGTGAGTGTGGGCAACGCCCGAGCCGAGAGCACGCCGCTCGATTCCACGCGGATCGTCGTGCGGCGGGGTAGCGCCGCGGTGGGCGCGCGGGTACGCCGGGCGCTCGGGGTCGGGCAGGTGCTGATCGCGCTCGACTCCACGCGGCTACTCGACGCGAGCGTGTTCCTCGGACTGGACTTTAGGCCGCGGGGCGACTTCCACCCGTAGCTGCCCGCAGGCGGCCGCGATGTCGAGGCCGCGGCTGCGGCGCAACACCGCCTTCACCCCGCGCGCCTGCAGTCGCCGTTCGAACTCCCGCGTGCGGTCGCGGGAGCTCGGGGCGAGGTCGGGCGCGCCGCCCGGGTGCAGGGGCAGCAGATTCACGAGCGCCCCGAGTGGGCCGGCCAGGTCGGCCAGCCGCTCCGCGAGCTCCGGCGCGTCGTTCTGCCCGCCGATCAAGACGTACTCGAGTGTCACGCGACGTGCGAAGTGCCGGAGGGCGGTGAGGACGTCGCCGAGCGCGTATTTCTTCTCAATCGGCATCAGCGCGCGGCGCAGCTCGGGGGTCGGCGCATGCAGCGACACGGCGAGCCGGAACTGTTCCGGCCGCGCCGCGAGCCGCGCAAGATTGGGCACGATGCCGACCGTCGACACCGTGATGTGGCGCGCCCCGATGCCGAGCCCCTCGGGGTGGTTGAGAATCGTAAGGGCGACATCGACCGCGTCCCAGTTGAGCAGCGGCTCTCCCATTCCCATGAAGACCACGTTCGTGGGGGCGTGCTCGGGGTCGCGGAGCACGAGCTCGCGTACCTGATTCACGATTTCGCCTGCCGACAGGTTGCGGCGGAACCCCATGCGGCCCGTGGCGCAGAACACGCACCCCAGGGCACACCCCACTTGCGAGGAGATGCACAACGTGCGCCGCTTGCCCTCGGGGATCAGAACCGACTCGATCGCTTCGCCGTCCCCGAGCGTCCAGAGGAATTTCTCCGTGCCATCGCTCGACACCTGATGGGCTGCGAGCTCGAAACGCGTCAGCGGAAACGCCTGGTCGAGTGCCAGCCGCAGGGCCGTCGGGAGCTCGGTCGCATCCGCCCATGCCGCGACGGGGCGGCGCCACAAGCGATGCAGAAGCTGCGCGGCACGGTAGTGGGGCTCTCCCCGAGTGGCGAGCCATGCACCCAGGGTGGTCCGGGCCGTTTCGGGGGCGAGCGACAACACGTCAGGCTGGGGTGGGGCAATCTGTTGCATGCGGAAGGTTTACGTGGTCACGTAGCGCTGTCAACTTAACTTAACAATGGAGTGACGACGTTCGAACCGCTGTAACTGCTTCACTTGCGGCGTCGTTCCTCTTATGCCCGTAGCCCTTCCCGTAGTCGGCTTGCGCCACTTTGTCCCGCCCACCGCCTGACGTCGCGGACGTGGGAAAAGCAGGGTCCTACCGCGACGGTCGAGCACGTCGCCGCCGCGACGTACCAGTTGCGCCCTCTCGGCGGCTCTACGCTCGCGGTTTTCCACTCGCGGCGTTGACGGGCCCTGCGAAAGCAGCGTGGGACGCTCGAGCGGGACTGCTGGGCTCGGGCGAAGCGCTCGTCGGCTGCAGTAGCGGGCCCACGGGTACGGGGCGGCGAGGTGCGGCGAGACGGCGCTTCGAAGCGGGCCCTCAGGTGAACTCCAAGGTCCCGGCGGGAATATCCCAACCGGGCGCGGAGTCTCCAGCATCGGAAGTAGGTGCGACCCCACGCGGATGGCTCGGCAAGATCGTGGGTCACGCGCGCGGTTGATGGACGGGCCTGTGTTGGCGTTGTGTTGGCGTAAGGTAATGGGGCACAATCACTCGCAGACTTCGGAAGGAAGACGCTATGAAGCCAAATGTATTCACCCTTGTTGTCGTGCTCGGCGTAGGCCTCGCCGTCGCGGCGTGCGGGCACGGCACCAGTTGCTGCGTCGAGACGATGCCCGACATGGTCATGTGCGCCCCCGGCACCACGTGCAACAGCACCATCCTGGTCCCCACGCCACAGCGCCACGCCCAGTTGCCGGCGGGCCCGGCTTTGGCAAAGGAAGTCTCGCACTAATCGGTTGGGGGGGGCCGAAGCGGGAGCATCGTGGTGTGACGGAGTCGCTAGCCCCCGGCGCTCTCTCCGCGCGCTGGCAGGGCACTCGAACGGTGCACCCCCGGCACCGTGCCCCCGGCGGTCCGTCGTTTTCTGTAGCCAACTGGCGGGCGGCTCCGTCACTCTTCCTTCTTCTCCACGAGACTCGCCAACAGCTTCCCAAATGACGGCGAGGGTGCTGTTCAATCTTGACCAGCGTCTCTTCCACGAGCTTGTCGTTTCACGCGTCGTCCTTCCGCCCAAGCGCTTGCTTGGCCGCGAGCGCTACGGCCGTTGGGCTCGCCCGTCGAAGTTGAAAGCTGAAGCTGCGCCTTCCTTTGAGGTAACGAGACCGGCTCTCGCACGCATGCACGTTCACGCACACCCGTTCCGCGATTTCGTCCGTCTCCTTCTTCGTCACCAGCTCGAACGGCGGCTTCTTCAGACCCACCTGTCCAAACCCCCAGACGCAAAAAGCTCCGCCGAGTCCAAGGGACTCAACGGAGCAGCGAAGGAGCCTGCTCTGAGCGATTGTTCGTCGGGTGCTGTCCCCGTGACTAGTTCACGAGTCCCGACCTTGTGCTGCGCCCATGTTCGCTTGGACGCGTCATACCGCGTCGCAGCACGTGGTTAGGCGCCTTGAGCGGTCCTGCCTGCTGGCAGCGTAAACTTAACTTAACTATCTTCAAGCGCTTACGACACTTGGCCTGACATGCGCCTATCGGAACTCCTGACGCCGAGCCGAATCCGCGTCCCCTTGCAGGCCCATGACAAGGAGGGCGTGCTGCGCGAGCTCGTGAATCTCCTCCTCCCCAAGGACGGGGGGGGTGAGGGTCGGGGCGGGGGTGGGGGTCGGAGCGCGGATCGGGCTACCGGTGGGGCTCCGGCCGCGGAGCCCCGCGCGCCAGGCGCCAGCGGACCCGGGGCCCCGGGGCAGGCGCCTCAGGCCGTGCTGGTCCGGCTAGACGCTCAGGCGGAGGTGCTCGGGGCAGTCCTCGAGCGTGAACGGCAATTTCCCACTGGCATCGGATACGGGGTGGCGGTCCCGCACGGCAAGACCCCCGCGCTCTCCGGGCTCGCGGCCGCCGCCGGCACCACGGCCGCTCCCGTCGCCTACGAGACCATCGACGGCGAGCCGGTGCGGCTCTTCTTCCTCCTCGCGGGACCCGAGGCGCAGGCGGGCCAGCACGTCCAAGCGATCAGTCGCATCTCGCGGCTCGTGCGCCGCGAGCCGGTTCGCGCGCGCCTCCTCCGGGCGCGCACCCCGGAGGAGTTCTACGCCGTCCTGTGCGAAGTAGAGGGGACCATCCCGTGACGGCGACCAGTCTGCGGACGCACCTGGTCGGGGTCCTCCGGGCCGATCACGTGGGACAGCGGGTGCGGCTCGGCGGGTGGGTCCATCGGCGCCGCGATCTCGGAGGCATCGTCTTTATCGACCTGCGGGACCGCAGCGGGCTCCTCCAGGTTGCCTTCGGCCCCGGGTGGTCCCTGCCCGAGGTCCTGGAGCGGGCGAGCGGCCTGGGGAGTGAGACGGTGGTGCTCGTGGAGGGCGAGGTCGTCGCTCGGCCCCCGGGCGCGACCAATCCCGAGATGCCGACCGGTGAGGTCGAAGTGCACGCGACCGGGCTCACCGTGGTGGGAGTGGCCACCACGCCCGCCATTCCCGTCGCCCGGGCCAAGGGTGACGAGCTCCCGGCCGAGGAGCTGCGTCTCAAGTTTCGCCACCTCGATCTGCGGCGGCCCGAGCTCCAGGGGAACCTCGTCCTGCGGCATCGCCTGCTGCAGCGCGCCCGGCGCACGCTCGCGGCGCTCGAGTTCCTCGAGATCGAGACCCCGATGCTCACCAAGCCGACCCCAGAGGGTGCCCGCGACTACCTGGTCCCCTCCCGGGTCCACCCCGGCGAATTCTACGCGCTGCCCCAGTCGCCGCAGATCTACAAGCAGCTCCTGATGGTGTCGGGATTCGACCGCTACTTCCAGATCGCTCGGTGTTTTCGGGACGAGGACCTGCGCAACGACCGGCAGCCCGAGTTCACGCAGATCGATCTCGAGGCCTCGTTCGTGACGCAGGCCGATATTCTGGGCATGGTCGAGATCGTGCTCCTCGCGTTGTGGGAGGAGGCGGGCCACCCGGTGTCGGCGCCCTTCCCGCGTCTCGCGCATGCCGACGCGATGGAGCGCTACGGCACGGACAAACCCGATCTGCGGTTCGACTTCCCCATCGTCGACTGGACGGCAGCCGTCCGCCCGCTCGGAGTGCCGTTCTTTGGGCCGGCGTCGGCGGACGGGGCGCGCGTGCGCGGCCTCGCGGTGCCGGGGGGCGGTGTGTTGTCCCGTAAGGATGTCGATCAGCTCGCCGCCCTGGCGAAGGAGCTCGGGGGCGCGGGCCTCGCCTGGGCCAAGCGGCAGGGCGAGCAGGTCGTGGGGTCTGTCGCCAAGCACTTCACCACCGCCGTCCTGGGGCAGCTCGGCGTGGGGGACGGAGACGCGGTGTTCCTCACCGTCGGTCCAGATCGCGTGACCTCTCCGGTGCTCGACCGGGTGCGGCAGGAGGTCATCCGCCGACTTGCCCCCCGGCCCAAGGTGGAGCACGCGTTCGCCTGGATTGTGGAGTTCCCGCTCTTCGAGCCGGATCCCGAGACCGGGCGCCCGGTGTTCGCGCATCATCCCTTCACGGCTCCCCGCCCCGAGGATGTGGGCCGGTTGGAAAGTGCGCCGTTCAGCTGTCGCGCGTTGCATTACGACGCCGTCTACAACGGCAACGAGCTGGGGTCGGGGTCCGTGCGGATCATCGACCCCGCAGTGCAGCGCGCCGTGTTCCGCAACCTCGGGTTCTCCGCTGCCGAGGCCGAGGCGCGGTTCGGATTCCTGCTCGCGGGGCTCGCGGCGGGGGCACCGCCGCATGGCGGATTCGCGATCGGGTTCGATCGCGTGGTCATGCTGCTCGCGGGCGCCGCGAGCCTGCGGGATGTCATTGCTTTCCCCAAGACGACGGCGGCCCGCGCGCTCTTTGAGGGAGCCCCGAGCCCAGCGGACGCGGCCGACCTCGCGGCCCTGCACCTCGCGGTGCGCGTATGAGCCAGGATGTGATCCATCGGCTCTCGACCGAGGGCGTCGATCCGCTGGCGCTGGCGGGCGTGAACGACGGCAACCTGGTCGAGCTCGCGAAGCGGCTGGGGGTGCGCGTCTCGCTTCGCGGGGACACCCTCTCGCTCGGCGGCTCGCCCGACGCCGTCTCGCGGGCGACGAGCATCGCGCAGGCGCTCGTCGACCTGGCCCGCATGGGGGAGATGCTCGGGGTCGACGACGTCGACCGGCTCGTGCGCGACGGGGGGACGCTCGGGGAGGTGGGGGCGCCGGCCGCGGGCGCGCCCGGGCACGAATTCCAGATCATTTTGCCCGGCCTGCGCCGCGTGATCCAGCCCAAGACGCGGGGCCAGCGCGCCTACCTCGCGGCGATCGCCGAGCAGGACATCGTGGTCGGCATCGGGCCCGCGGGCACCGGGAAGACCTATCTCGCCGTCGCCGCGGCGGTCGACGCGCTCGCCCGCAAGCGGGTGCGCCGCATCATCCTCGCGCGACCCGCGGTCGAGGCCGGCGAGAACCTCGGGTTCCTCCCTGGCGACCTGCAGGAGAAGGTGGATCCCTACCTGCGGCCGCTCTATGACGCCCTGGAAGACATGATGCCGCGCGACCGCGTGCAGAAGGCGCTCGAGACGCGCATCATCGAGATCGCGCCGCTCGCCTACATGCGCGGCCGCACCCTGGCGGACGCCTTCGTGATCCTCGATGAGGCGCAAAATGCCACGGGCATGCAGATGAAGATGTTTCTCACGCGCCTCGGCGTAAACTCACGCGCGGTGATCACCGGCGACAAGACGCAGATCGATCTCGCGAACCGCGAGGACTCGGGCTTGCTCCAGGTCGAGCGGATCTTGCCCGGGATCGAGGGGATTGGGTTTTGCTACATGGACGATGGCGACGTCGTGCGCCACCGCCTCGTCCGCGACATCATCCGCGCCTACGCCGACGACGCGCAGGGCTGATATGCGACTGCCCCAACTCCCCACGAAGGAGCAGGTGCGCTACCACGGCGAGCGCTGGGTTTGGGTCCCCGGGCTCGCGGTGCTCGCCTTCCTCGTCTTCCCCTCGAGCTCCATCGACCTCGCTCCCCTGCTCCAGGCGGGCAAGGTCGCCAATCGCGACGTGATCGCGCCGTTCACGTTCTCCGTGAACAAGACGGACCAGGAGCTCGCGCGCGAGGCGGAGGAGCTCGCGAGTACCGTGAAGCCCATCTATGCCTTTGAGCAGCGCGCGCTCGACAGCGCGACGTCGGCCATGCACGTGTTCTTCGCCCAGCTCGACGCCGCGGCGGGGCAGGGGGCTGGGGGCATCGTCCGGGCCGCCCACGACCTCGACATCGCGCTAACGTCGCAGGAGGCCAGCTACCTCGCCAACGGGAAGAAGCGTCACAACGTCGAAGTGGCGCTCGCCGATTTGTTCGACCACACGCTGGCCCTCGGCGTCGTCGGGCCGGGCGTGCTGCAGGTCGAGCAGGCGCCCGACGTCATCGTGCGCCGCGGGTCCTCAGAGACCGACCTGACGCGGGAGCAGGTGCTCTCGTATGCCCGCTATCTCGCGCGCGCGCGCCTTATGCATCCCGACAAAGGGTCGGCGGCGGGCGACGCGGTGTACGTCCGGCTCGCTGGGCACTTCTTCCGCCCCACGCTTGTCCCCGACACCGGCGAGACCGACCGCCGGCGCGACGAGCTGCGCCGCAGTGTCGATCCGACGAAGTACGTCGTGCGCGCGGGCGAGCGCATTGTCGGGGCGCACGAGGTGGTGACGAGCGAGGCACAGGAGCGGCTCGCGGCGCTGCAACAAGAGCTCTTGCGGCGCGGGTCGGCGACGAGCCGCGCGGGGTTGGGCGCCATCGGCCCGATCCTGCGCGACTCCTTGGTGCTCGGCATCTTCTGGGTGCTGCTGCTGTTCTACCGGCGCGAGACCTACCGGGACCAACGCCAAGTGGCGCTCGTGGGCTGCCTCTTTGCCGCGGCGCTCCTCGGCGGGGCCGCGATCGCGCGCTGGGCGCCCGAGCATCCGGTGCTGATCCCGCTGCCGTTCGCGGCCATGATGCTGACCGTGCTGTTCAACGGCCGCGTCTCCCTGATCGGCGCCATGATTCTCTCGGTCGTCATCGGCCTGCAGCCGGTGTTCCACGATTCGCCGGCGTTGTTCTTCTGCGTCGTGGGCGGGGTCGCGGCCGCGCTCTCCGTCCGGGTGTTGCGGCGGCGCAGTCATCTGATGGTCGTGGTGTCGATGGTCGGTGCGGGGTACTTGGCGGGCGCCGTGGCGATCGGTCTCGTCGGCGGCTGGAGCGTGGGGGAGACCCTCGAGCGCGCGCTGCTCGGCATGGCGAACGGCCTGGTGTCGGCGGGCCTCACCCTCTTGCTCCTGCCGGCCGCGGAGTCGCTCACCCACATCACGACCGATCTCACCCTGCTCGAGCTCTCCGATCCCAGCCGACCGCTGTTGCGGCGCCTGTCGCTCGAAGCGCCGGGCACCTATGCCCACAGCATTGCGATGGCCAACTTGGTCGAGGCCGCGTGCGAACGGGTAGGCGCGAACGGTCTGCTCGGGCGCGTGGGGTGCTACTACCACGACGTCGGCAAGGTGAAGAACCCGCAGTACTTCGTGGAGAACCAGACGCGGGGGAACAACCCCCACGATCGGCTCGACGCGCACCGCTCGGCCGAGATCATCAAGGCCCATGTGATCGACGGGCTCGCCCTCGCGGCGGAGGCCCACTTACCCGACGTCGTCGCGGCGTTCATCCCCGAGCACCACGGCACGAGCGAGATCACGTACTTCTTGGACCGCGCGAAGAAGAGTGCGGCTGGCGCCGTGCCGCAAACGGCGGACTACACCTATCCCGGCCCCAAGCCCCGCTCGATCGAGACCGCGGTGACGATGCTCGCCGATTCCGTCGAGGCGTCGCTCCGGGTGCTCGAGGACCTGACGCCCGAGAAGATCGCCGAGGCGATCAATCACATCGTCCGCACCAAACTGAACCAGGGACAGCTCGACGACGCGCCGATCACCTTGCAGCAGATCAGTCTCGTGAAGGATCAGTTTGTGCGCAGCATCACGGGGATGTACCACAACCGCATCGACTACCCGGAGTCCAGTGGCGGGATCTCGGCGACCTGGCAGCCCGCGGCGCACGCTTGAGCGCCGTCTGGCGCGCGCGGCCGCGCGGGTGCTCGGTTGGGAGCGGGCCCGCGGCGCGCGCGTGGAATTGACCCTGGTCGACGCCTCGGGGATGCGCCGTCTCAACCGGCGGGCGACCGGCCGCCGCGGCCTCACCGACGTGCTGGCCTTCGCGCTGCCGCAGCCCGACGGCACGCTCGTGGGCGACCTCTATCTCTGCGCCGCCGCGGCCGAGCGGTGGGTGAATGACGCGGCGAAGCGGGCGCGCGGCGGCGGGACCCGGGAGGCGCCCGCGCGGGTCGCGGACGAGCTCCTGCGCCTCGCCGTGCACGGCACGCTCCACCTGTTGGGCTACGATCATCCCGAGGGCCGCGGCCGCACGCGCTCCTCGATGTGGCGCAAGCAGGAGGCGTACGTGCGTCGCCTCCTCGCGCGTTCCTGATGCTTAGCGCCACCGCGCTGGTCCTGGGCGGCGTCGCCGCCGCGCTCGTCGCGGCGGTGTGGGCCGGGGTGCTCGCCTTGGGCGAGGAGGCCGCCGTCGGCGAGGCGCTGCATACCCTGGGCGACGCGCCCCCCTCGAGCGCCGGCCACGTGCCCCTGCACCGCGCCTTGCACATCGCGCGCCTCGCGCTCCTCGTGTTCGGCGCCGTGGCGGCGGGCGACGCGGTCCTGTGGTGGCAGTGGCCGTGGCCGCAGGCGATCGCCGACCTCGCGCTCAGCGCCGGGCTCCTGTTCATCGTCGGGGACGCGCTCCCGCGGAGCCTCGCCCGGCTCGCCCCCGAGGTCGCTACCGCCGCCCTGCCGCTCGCCCGACGCACGCTGACCCCGTTCCAGCCCCTGCTCTGGCTCCTCGCGTGGGTCGACCGCGGCCTGCACGCGCTGATCAGCACCCCGCCGCCCCTCGAGCCCGACCTCGGCGTCGCCCAGCGCGACATGCTGCTCGGCGTCTTCACGCTCGCCGACACCACGGTGAGCGAGGTCATGACCCCGCGGCTCGACATGGTGGCGATCGACCAGGGCGCGGCCTTCGACGAGCTCCTCGAGCAGTTCCGCTCGAGCGGGCACTCCCGTCTCCCGGTCTACGACGGCACGCCCGACAACATCGTGGGCATCGTCTACGCCAAGGACCTCGTGCCGGCCGCCACCGGCATGACCGACGCGGGGACGCGCTGGCAGACGTTGGTGCGCCCCGCCGCCTATGTACCGGAGAGCAAGACGCTCGACAACCAGCTCCACGACTTCCAACTCGGGCCCGCCCACCTCGCGATCGTCGTGGACGAGTTCGGCGGCACCTCGGGCCTCCTCACCCTGGAGGATGTGCTTGAGGAAGTGGTCGGCGAGATCCGGGGCGAGCACGACGTGGACACGGCGCCCCCGATCCGGCAGGAGGGCGACCGCTATTGGGTGGACGGCCGCGTCACCCTTCCCGACCTCTCGCTCGCGCTGGGCCGGACCTTCGAGCATCCCGAGGTCTCGACCGTGGGGGGACTGATCTACTCGGCGCTAGGCCGGGTGCCGCGCCAGGGGGAGGAGCTGACGCTCGACGGCTTCCGCGTCGTCGTGGAGAAGGTGGAGCGACGCCGCGTCACCCGCGTCTATTTCGAAAAACAATGATCGCCTCGTGGATCGCGCTCCTCGCGGGCCTCGCGGTCGCGGCCGCGTCGGCCGCCGTGGCGGTCGCGACGGCCGCCGTGAGCCAGGTCGAGCTGACGCGCTGGGTGGCCCACCGCTTGCGCGGCATGCGCGGGGTCGCCGGGCTGCTCGAGAACCCGGGCCGCGTGCTCGCCACGGCGAACGCCCTCACCACGCTCGGCATCGTGGCCGCGGCGGGGGCGGTACCCGCCTTGCTCGCCCAGACCACGCCGACCTTCCTCGGCGTTTTCACGGCGGCGGTCGGCGTGCCGCTGTTCGTGAGCGCGGCGTACCTCGTCCCGCGCGTCGTCGGTCGGCGCTGGGCCGAGCCGATCGTGGCCCACGCGGTCCCGTGGCTCGAGCGGGTGAGTGGCCCGCTCGCGCCGTTCATCCCGCAGCGCGATCCCTCCGCCCGCACGACGCTGGCCGCCGTATTGTCGGGGGCCGACACGCACGCGCTCGCCGCAGCCGACGAGATGGCCGTGGTCTCCGCCGTCCTCGCCTTTGCCGACCGGCCCGTCAACGAGATCATGACCCCGCGCACCGCCATCGTCGCGCTTCCCGAGGGCATGCCGGCCGCCGAAGCGGCGCACGTCTGCGCCCAGGCCGGCTACAGCCGCTATCC
>Ga0307477_10004005_pt1 | contig 10798 bp, 11 predicted proteins | sample atmos_gasesECM2C_FD_203316 | JGI IMG/M metagenome (GOLD analysis project Ga0307477, IMG submission 203316) | Hardwood forest soil microbial communities from Morgan-Monroe State Forest, Indiana, United States - atmos_gasesECM2C_515 | ecosystem: Environmental > Terrestrial > Soil > Temperate... | reverse complement strand
TATATTCACATTAGCTGGTAAGGACAGCCTATTCTATCGTAATGTGGTCCCTGGGGTACCATCATTTGGAGTAGTCCAACAAGTGGCTGATAGGATAGTCATTGAACTCCAACCACAGCCAAATAGAAGTGGAGGGGTTACTACCATTGCTAATGCAGTCTTGGCTACTGACACTAGTATCGTCCTTACTGATGTCAGTGGATTCAAGCTGCCATTTGGAATGGCCCAGCTAGGACAGAATCCCACTGAGATAATTAGCTTTAGTACTATTAGTGGCACTACTCTAGGTGGCTGCATTCGTGGCTTAGGCGGCTCCATCCCAGCTGCCTATGCTGGCGGCGGAACAGTTTATGCAGCTGAGGCAAATTTAAGATTAACTGGCCTAAGAGTATTTAATAGCCCTAATTACACCGTTGGCAACCAATCTACTTACCTCCCAGTGCCAGCTGGTTGGCGCGAGGCCCTCCAGGACTATATCGTAGCTAAGTTTAGAGAGGCTGAGGGGAATATCCAAGAATGTCAGAGGTTAGAGCAGAAGTTTCAGGCTACTATATTAACTGCTCTTAAGGGTAATAAGCTTGTTGGGGGTCCAAGGCAAGTTGGATTTCCTGGGGCCGGATCACTCGATACGTTTCCGAGCGCCGGTTCCGGTGGCCGTATCATTGTGCCGTAGAAGGACTTACGGGATTTTAGGAGAAACATAAGCGAATGCCCCAAAATGACAATGTTAGTAAGGTAGCTGATGCCATCAGGCAAGGTATAACTCTAGCCAATCATCTCCGCAACGTTCAACTCAGCCGTGATGCCGCTGACCGTATGGTCACTTATTATGGCGGTGGCGATATGTCTGGCGAGGGCGACCGTTTTAATATGGCTAAGACGTATACCGAAGATGCTGCTAGGCTACCTGTTAGAGATGCTGAGGATCAAGCCAGAATGGTAGCTAAACGAATGATGGCTAAGCCTGATTCATTTAAAAGGGGTGGAACTGTTAAGAAAACTGGTCTAGCTATGGTACATAAAGGTGAGAGGATATCCAAGAAGTCTAATCGGAAGTCGTCCAGGAAATCATCTAGGCGTTAATTATGACTCAACCCCTCACTCAACGGTCGTTTCTAAAGGGCCTTGACGCCTCGACTGATAAGCTAGATCAGCCAAGGGGAAGTTTGCCACGCTTAAGTAACCTATTATTTACCCGTAGAGGCTCATTAATAACTGTCGATGGCAGCCAGCCTCTAACCACTCCCACTAACAAATTCGCTCCTGCCGCTAGTCAAGGCTCCATCATCGCCATCCAGCAGTTTCTAACCGGCAGTCCTCTAGCTGGGATCGTCACCCCATCCACTACTTACCTCCCAGCCGGAACCGGCACTGACCAAATGGCAGGTGGGGCTAATGGCATCTGGGGCAACCCTGGCAATATAACCAAAGAAGATGGCCTGACAGCCTCCACTAGCATATTCACCGGCTTCATTGGCTTTAACATCACCCATTCGCTAATAGCAACTAACTTTAACTTTAACATCCCCCTTGGGGCTACTATTAATGGCATCCAGGTTAAGGTTAAAAAGTATCAAAATAACGCTGTCCAAAATTGTCTAGATTCCAGCGTTAAACTAGTCATCGGTGGAGTCATCAGCGGCACTGACCATTCTAACGGCATCCAATGGCCAACAACTTTAACTAATGTCATCTATGGTAGTAATGTTGACCTGTGGGGGCTGGCCATAACCCCAGCTCAAGTTAATGCCGCTAACTTCGGAGTGGCCATCCAAGCATCAACCACTTCCAGGTCAACTGTCTATCCTAACGTCGATGTAATATCCATAGCCATCAGCTACACTGGCGGCGCTGGTGCCCCAAAGGTTCAAACTGGGCAATCTATCCTATATCTCCAAGATCCTAATCCTGGCAGCCAATTAGCTGAAGTTACCGGCCTCGTGGCGGCTGATGCCACTGGTGGCACCCTAGTCCCAACCACTAATTATACTTATGTAGTCGTAGCCCTCGATGGTCGCCAAAATGCCACAAGTGGAGTCACTGTTGCCCATGTGCTAGGGGGTGGCCAGTCAGCCGTCAAGTTAACCTGGAATATCGTCCCTGGAGCCAGCAGTTATCTAATCTATGGTGATATAGCCCCTATTACTAACGCTTCCAACATCCTCGGCCAAGTGTTCCAGCCTGACTTTAGCCAGAACTCTAGCGGAATTGTTGGTGGGCCTATAACAGTATCATTCACTGACCTTAATGGAGCCGCTGGGAGTTTGACTAATGTCCCATATGGCACCCTTAATCTAGGCACTAATAGTACTATTGGTGCGATGAGGTTATTTATAGCCTCATCTATCAACCCATCAGCCTTATCCTATAATGACCCTATTCAACTAGCCTTATTCCCGTGTAGGCCTGATGATACCCTCATCCCTAATAATCCCCCACTCGATGCCAGTGGCCATCTACTTGGAGCCAGCTGCCCTATCCCGCAGATGATCCAGTTTGCTAATCTCATTATCATCGCATTAGGTAACGGCCTCAGGCCACAGTCAACCGATGGCACAACTGTCACTCCATTCACTAACACTTTCACAGCCACGTATGTAAAATGGGTTACTGGAGTCACTCACTTAGTAGGGGATATCATTAATCCCACCGCTGATGCGAATAACCACTCCCCTGGATCGGTTGACCATATCTATAAATGCACTCAGGGTGGTGCTGTCGGTGGAACCCAGCCAACATTTCCTACTACCACTGGCCAAGTAGTTGCCGATGGGCAGGCTCTATGGGTAGAAGCCGGTCTCGTCAGCCTTAGTCCACCGCCAAGAGGAGCCGCGCATATAGCCTCTCATGCTGGCAGTCTATGGTTCTTAAACACTCAGCCATCCAACTCAGCCGACAATCTCGATGGCCCATCTATCCTTGGCATGTCTGACAGTAACAATGTTAAGTCATTTAATCCTATTAATCGCGCATTCATTGGCAAGGATGATGGCTCTGAAGGCATGGGCCTAGCCTCATTTACCATAGCTGAATTTGGGATCGCGCCACTTGGCAGCCTGCTAGTATTCAAGGACTTTAACACTTATCAGATCGTTGGCGTCTTTGGCGCGAGTGACTTCACTATCCAGGCCCTGCAAACTAATATGGGTTGTGTAGCCCCGAGGTCGATAAAGTTTATCAGTGGTTATGGAGTTATCCGTTTTAGTCATCTGGGATTCGCCCTCTGCGATGGCGTCCGAGACAAATTAATTAGTGAGCAGATCAGGCCATTTATCTTTGGCAGCCCATCGACTGGCTCTCCTGGGATGCCAGCCATAACTGGCATTGACCTTAACCACGCATATCTAATAAAAGCTGACGAGATTGTCAACCCTCCATTATACGCTGCTGCTGCCCCTCTCAGTGGCAATGTCAGCCTTAACCGGATATTCGTATATGACCTAGTCCTAAAGTCATGGGCCATTATCGACCTGCCATTAACCTCATCCCCATCTAGTTACATCTCATCGTTATATCAAGCTAGAACTCCTGGCATCGAGCCAGTTACCCTCATTGGCGGTTTTGACGATGGCTCTATTCAAGTCGTCCAAAACGGCCAACCACTCTGGCAGCTATTCACATCATCATCGTCTATCAGCTGGGCCTTGACAACCCCAGAGGTATTTAACACTAGTGACCCCTCAGCTGAGATATATGCCAGTAATCTCCTCATCAGAGGCACTAATCTCGATGGCAATCCTATAACCGTCACCCTTAATATCAATAACGAAGGTGGCTCCATAGCTGATAATCGCGTATATAACATCGGCACCGGAGAGTTTCAGCTAATGATTGGCATCCACGAGCAGGCCATTAGCTTTAATGCCATCATAGCTGGGACTGGCAGGGTTGAACTGGAGTCCTTCACCTGGAATGTTCAGCCTAAGACTAGCAAGGTGCCAGCATTAATAACATAGTCTATCATGGCCGCTCAACCAAAACTCGTCCCTGTCCACCATCCTAAGGCTAGACTGCTTAGGACTGGTGAGCAGTTACCTACCATTTTAATGTCAGGCTTCCCATTCCTCGACCCATCCTGGACATGGGTGATTGACGGGCTAACCGGCATTGAGGCTGTTTTAATCGCAGCCCCTGGGCCTGGAGTAGCCATCCTAGTTAGAATATGCTCACTCCCATCAGCCTCATCAACCGCCTACGTTAAGCTCCTTAGAAAGGCCTTGACTGACATTAACTATCGTGGATATTATAGCTATATGGTCCATTTAGACACCACCAAGCCTATCGAAGCTAAACTAGCTAGGATAGCTATCAAGGCCGGTGGACTAGTATTTGGCAGTGGTGCTGTCATTGGTGGTAATACTGACATTAAGGGTATTTAATGCCACAAATTATCCCACTTATAGCCGGTATAGCCACCATTGCTGGAAGTGGAGTGTCAGCTGGCTTAGGTATATATAACGCTGTCAGTGGAGGAGGAGGTGGGCAACCAGCCACTCCCCCAGTTCCAACTGCTGCTCAAAATATCCAGGCTGAGGTTAATAAAAGGTCTCAAGAGGCCCAAATTGTCAATCGTCAAATCCCTGATCTTATCAGCCAAACTAGCGGTGGCCTCAGTGACCAAGCGTATCAAACAGCAGGATCATCAGCAGCTGGGTTGCCAGGAACATTTGGTGCTGGTGGGATTGACCTTAATAGTATATTATCATTCTTAGGTGGAGGCCCAACTAATCCCGGTAATAATTCTCAGCCTCCAACCGATCTCGTCAGTCTAGCCAGTGGTAACATCACTGGAGGTTATTAATGGATGCTATCAGTAGTATTGGGAATCTATTTAAGGGCAGCAGTGGCGGTTTAGACATCAGCAAGTTATTCGGTATCGGTGCCGGTGGTGCTGGAGCTATTGGCAACTTCCTTGCCAGCCAGAAGAGAAATGAAGTCCTTAATCAACAGTTGGCTGTTCAAAGACAGCTGATGAATATGACGCCAGATCAGTTGTCAGCTGGCATCACTAGTCTAGAGCGTCCATTAACCGCTGGCCTCACTAGTAGCGTTGGCAACGCTGTCCAGGCCTATCTAGCTGAACGTGGATTATCCCAGGCCCCAGGTATCCAATCTGAAACCTTAGCTCAAGGCCTAGCACCTTATCAACTCCAGGAGCAGCAACTGGCTACTCAAGCGTTCTTACAGAAACTTGGCCTGCCAGCTCAGGCAGCCGCTAGATTTCTACCGTATCCACAATCAACTGACCTTAGCAAACTATTTCAGTCGCTATTTAATCGTCCTAATACTGGTCAAGTACCCTCATTCACATCCCCAGGGCCAGCCAATTATGGCCCCACTCTATCCCAACTTGGCGTTAACCCTGCTGATACTACAGGCTCAACCGACTTCGGCCAATTAACTCCACCTACTGACAATGGAGCCTTCAACTGGATGGACCTATTATCTAATCCCGGTGGCCTAACGCCATCATTTGCGAGTTAACACATGGGATCAACTCTTGGTTCCGCGCTACAGTCTATCGGTCAAACTGGTAATGAAGTAGCCACTGGCGATATTAACGCCACCCTCCAGAGGCATCAGTTCACGATGGATTATCTCGCTAATCAAGCTCGTAATCGTCAAATTGATGTTGAGCAACAGAGGGCTAATCAGGAATCTCAAATTGCCAATGCCAGCCTTAACCTCCAACGTCAGCAACAGTTAATAGAACAAGATAGATACGAGCGTCAAGGGATGGTCTACGCTGGCACTACTAGAGATGCCAATGGTAACTATAATAGAGTCTATCAGAACCCTCAAACTAAGCAAGGTGTCAGTATCCCCTATCAGTCTGGTGAAGTCCCTATTGACAGTCCAGAGGGTCGGATAAAAGCCAGCCAGCTATTACAAGATGCTGGTATCCCTAAAGATGTAGCTGACAAATCAGTATTTGGCCTGACTGCAACTGGCGACCCGGCTGAACAGATCGGCAGCATCATCCAACTGAGAGAAGCTCACGACCCTAAGTTTAAATCCCTTCCCTATGACCAAAAGTTAAACTGGGGCACTACCACTCTCAGAGACATGCACCCATTAACCATGCCTGACTTATTCGCTGGAATGGGAGGGGCAGGGGGTCAAGGGGGTATCAGTAACATAGTTAAATCCTATCAGGATAAGGTTGATAGTGGCCAATTACTATTATCTAATGTTCCGGCAGCCTATAAACCATTCATTGATGCCTCTAATGCCCCTCCTCAGATATCACCAGGGACCAAGGTAACTCTAGCCACTAAGCGTGCAGGGCTGCAAAATACCCTCGATCTCCTTGATAAAGTAGAGCCTGACCTAGACCTAATTAAAAACATCCCAGGGGCATCCCTGGTTGACCTAGCTCAAAGCCCTGACACTTTCAAGGGGCTTGTCAGCAGATCACTTAGAACCCTAACTCATCCATTTCTATCCAAAGATGATGAGGCTAGAATAGACAGATTATCTGGCAACCTCCGCTCTTTAATGGAGGGTGTCAACGTTATCCGTCAGCCTCTTGGTGCAACCGGATTCCGTGGTGAAGAAGGCTGGAACGCCCTCCAAGGTCAAGCTATCAGAGCCATAGCCCTCCCTGGTGTTAATAAACAAGTCTTAGATAATACTAGAGGTTTAGTCCAGGGTCTCATTAAGGCCATCGACGTTGGAACTGGTGAGAGTAGCGATAAAGTTTTAACAGCCCCATCTACTACTAACAAAGGTAGTGCCATTCAACATGATGTCCTCGATGCCAATGGCAAACTTATCGGCCATGCTACCGACGATCAGCGTAAGGCTGGCAAGTATACTCCTTTAGGTGCTAAGTAATGGCTGAAACTCAAGAAGCCTTACCAACTGGAGCTACTTATAGGCCTCAAGGGGCTGTATCCAGCTCAGCTGAAGCCTCCATCCCTACTGGGGCCACTTATAAGCCATCCAATATTGACATCTCGTCCGCTGCTGCTGAATTTGGCGAGCGCCCCGAATCCGCTACAACTAGCCCATTCCCTCTTACCCTCCAACCTGGAGAATCCTATAATCAACTATTAGGTAGAGTAATAGAGTATGGCGCTAAGAATCCTGACGACTTTCAACGGCAAATTAACCAATCTCAGGTAACCGCTGGTAAAATGGCTAGGGAATCCGCCCCCACTTTTGGCGCAATGGCCGCAACCGCCCTCGCTCCAGAAGGTGCCCCCTGGTACTGGTCGATGCTGATGAGAATGGGCTTAGCTGGGATGGGCGGTGCAGCTGGAGCCGCAACTGCCGATATCGCCACTGGCCAGTCATCCACAGATAAATCCATCCCTCAGGATATCCTCAGATCAGGCGTTGAGCAATCCCTATATGAGACTGGCGGGCAGGCTATCAGCGGAAGCTCGAAGTGGCTATCAAACTGGGCTAAGATGGCTAATGGCGGAATAGTGCCCCAGGAGACCATCGACTATCTTAAATCAAAGGGCATCCATCTTACTACTGGCGAGAGGATTGGCCCTGGATTTGTATCCGCTGCTGAAAATGTCGTAGGATCAACCGCTATTGGCAGTGGAGTGGCTGCTAAACTAGGCAAATCCAGGCAAATTAATCTGGTTAACGAGGCTGATAAGCTGGCATCATCTCTAGCTCCAGAAGATATGTTCTTTGGTACTACTAATGGAGAGTCAATCCCTGGCATCCAATCAGCAGCTAAAACTGCCTTAACTAACTCTACTCTTGGTAGTCAAATGGCTGTCAACAGGTTAACTCCATCTACTATCACCCCAGCTGATGCTGGTAATGTTATCCTATCCGCTGTCCGGGGACAATTTGATGCCTCTCAGTTATTAGAGAAAGCCGCTTATAACAACATCCTCCCTGAAATAGAGGCCCAAGGCATCACAGTTGACCCAGTTAATACGACTGAAAAGGCTGCTGATTACCTAGCCCAAGCTAAAAAGGTCTCGACTGTCCTTGGCAAGGTTCCTGAGGCCGAGAGACCAATTATGGACTCCCTTAGGGCATTATCAGGAGAGGGCATTAAGGATCAGGTTACAGATCAACTATTTAATGGCCTTACTTACGATAGCCTCGATCCTGCCCGTCGAAGAATAGTCGATCAAACTGTTGCTGATGCTGGCCCTATTCATCCTGACTTTAACACTTTTTGGCAGGCTAGGCAGGAATTTGGCAGCCGCATCGGTCAACTTGAGGCCTCTGGGGCCATTGACAACAAAAAGTTAAGGGTTCTCAATGACATTTATAAGTCAATGAGCGATGATATGTTATCCAGCCTGCCAGCCGATCTTAGGTCAGGCTTTGAATCCGCTACTAATATCACTAAGGAGCAAAAAGAAATCTTCGGCCAGCACTTAATTAAGTCAATGCTCCATCCTGATAAGCCAATGGCAGCCGAAAAGGTCATTTCTACCTTATTAACCAGTGGCAATGAAAGTGATGTCAAGGCCCTAGTTAATCTCGTCGGTAATGACCCTGCTGCTAGAACCGCCCTGTCTAATGCCACTAGTGACTGGATGACCAAAAATTTCACCTCATCTCAACAAATGTTAAAGATGCTCGACAACCGGCCTGGATTAAAGTTAATGCTTGGTGACGGCAACTTTAATCTGCTTAGAAATACTATAGCCGACCGCGCTGCTGCTGAAATAACTCCAGAAGAAAAGGCCTATAGGCAATTTCTAGGCTCAGTATTCAAAGGTAAGAGCAGCGATGATGTAATCAGATCAGCCGCAACCTCTCCAGTTTACTCCGCTGCCCTTGATCGACTGACAACCGCTAATAATCCCCTCAGGGATAAGATAGCCAGCGATCTCATGGGGCATTTAATGGACACCGCTACCGAAGGCGCATACGGGCTGCCTGGAGCCAAACTAGATGGAGCTAAACTATTAGAGAACATTACTGGCAGCAGAGAGGCCCTCTCACATTTTATCCCTTCAGCTACTCTTGATAACCTCACTCAATTCGCTAAGGATACAGCTGCTCACGATGGCTTTAATGATATCCTAGCTAAATCCACCCACGGTGGCAGCTTTGGCGATCCTCAGGCTATATTCGACCCCAAGAAGTTCTCAGCTTTGTGGTCAGAGGCTAGGCCACAATTATCTCGTATAATGGACCCTCAAACTTTAAATGGCATCGACAAGTTTGCCAAGGGCACTAGCTACATGACCTTTGCCCCTGGTAGTAACGTCGTTGCTGGTAAGATCGGCACTCTACGTCAGATGGCATTTTTAATGGGAGGAGCTAGTTGGCTGCTCCAGGGGACTCCAATTAGCGGTATCTTGGCTGGGGCCTCACTTAACCTAGGCCCTAGGGCCATCCTAAAGTTTACAACTAGTCCTATGGGATCGAAATTACTATCAGAAGGTATCCGGCTGCCGTCAGCTAGTCCCGAGGCCAGTGCCAACATTATAAAGTCTATAGCCCTATTACATTCTGTTAATAACCAGGAGTCCGCTAATGGAAGATGACATCGACAAGTTTATCCGTAACTATCATGATCTATCATCCACCCTTGATCCTTATGACCTTCAGCTTCTAGGAGCCGTTTACAATGGCCATACCATCCCGTCCGAGCTTCGGGAGGACATTAATCACGCGCTACTCCAACATGCTGACTCGCTTACCACCGCATCAAGTTCATCAAAGGATGATGACAGCTAAGAGCAGCCTGATTAAAATGTCTATGCCTAAGCCACTTAAAGCTAAGTTAATGCACGGTTACCGTGCAGCTGAGAGTCATATATTTAATCGCATTACTAACATGCCTGGAGAAGGTGACAGCCTCCATAATGAGCTGGGGATTGCTGGCATGGGCACTACTTTCGGCCAACGTATGGAGCTAAAACGAGCAGGGATGTCTGAGGCTAATCCTATTAACAATCAGCCAGGCGACAGTGACCTATTCCAATCGCTAATGTCTAGATTAAGTGGTGAAAGTTAATGGCTTCTAAGAAAAGTCTTGTATCCCAGAAGATAAGTGTGTTAAGACACGAGGGTAAGCCAGAGAAGCAGGCCGTGGCTATGGCCATTAACATGGGTAAGGCTGGTCGTTTGAGGCCCGGTGGCAAATATGTCCGTAAGTCTAGCCGGAGGTAATCATGGCTATTAATATTAAGCGTCCCGGTGCCCTGACTAAAAAGGCCAAGTCCAGTGGCGAGGGTGTCCAAGAGTTTGCCAAATCTCATTATCATTCTGGTGGCCTTATAGGTAAGCAAGCTAGATTCGCTGTCATTGCCAAAAAGTGGCACCATGGTAAGTCTAGCCGCAAATCATCCAGGAGATAGTTAATGCCCACTCCAACAATCGCCTCTCTACTGTCAGCCGCTATTAATATTAACGCAGTCACTGGCGAAAATATCCTAATCGCAGCTGTCAGTGGAGCCTCCATCCGAGTCTACCGTCTCATCCTGTCAGTTGATGCCGCAACCATCCTGTCATTTGAAGATGGCGCTGGCGGCCCTGACCTTGACGGCCAAGGATTCTCATTACCAGTCAATGGCTCTCTTAACTTCCCTTATGACGGTGAGCCATGGCTCAAAACTGCTGCCGGTAACGCCCTCATCCTCGACCAAAGCGGCACCGCTCACATCGGAGGGATGATCTATTATACTCAGAATTAGGCCCATGAAAAGACTATTACTAGCTTTAACTATAGTTATATTAAGTATAGTATATACGCGGCCTCTGGCTGCACAATCAGGTTATACAACTGTCACCGCTACTGTTGCTGACTCTAATGGCACTAAATATGTTAACGCCCCATACACTGTTACCTTTTTCGATCCAG
>Ga0307477_10004004_pt1 | contig 10800 bp, 9 predicted proteins | sample atmos_gasesECM2C_FD_203316 | JGI IMG/M metagenome (GOLD analysis project Ga0307477, IMG submission 203316) | Hardwood forest soil microbial communities from Morgan-Monroe State Forest, Indiana, United States - atmos_gasesECM2C_515 | ecosystem: Environmental > Terrestrial > Soil > Temperate... | reverse complement strand
CGTGCTTTCGGACGCGACTGGCGCTATCCGATTACGAGCGGCTACCGCCGCTGAGGCGCGGGCTCTACCAGAACCTCCACCACGAGCGCTTGGCGACGGCCTCGGACGGGCGCACCTGCGCGGCGAAGTTCGCGGCGTAGACCTCGCGTGACTGCGCCGCCAGCGGCTCGAGTCCCAGCTTGTCGTAGCACTCGATCATGATCGCGAGCGCCTCCTTCACCGCCGGCGCCCCGTCGTACTGCTCCACTGCACCCTTGGCGCGCTGCGCGGCCGCCACGTAGGCGCCACGCTTCAGGTAGTAGCGTGCGACGTGCACCTCGTAGCTCGCGAGGCGGTCGCGCAGGTACACCATGCGCTGCAGCGCATCGTGGGCGTACTCGCTCTTCGGGTACTGCTCGACCACGATCTTGAAGGACGCGAAGGCCTTGCGCGCATTGCTCGGCGGCCGCTGGGTGAGGTCGGCGTGAAATATCCTCTCGATCGCATTCGGTGTCCGCTCGAAGTCGACCAGCCCCTTCAGGTAATAGGCGTAGTCGACGCGCGGGTGAGTCGGATTCTCGCGAATGAACGCATCGGCGGCATCGGTGGCCGACTCGCCCTCGCCGGCGCGGTAATATGCATAGATGAGGTCGATGCGCGCCTGGCGCGCCTCGTCGGTGAAGGGAAAGCGCGCGGTCAGCGACTCGTAGGCCTTGACGGCGCCGTTGAAGTTGTTGTTGGCGAGGTTCTTCTTCGCGGTCTTGAAGATCTGCTCGGGCGTCTGTTTCTGCTGCGCCTTCTGGTGCGAGCAGCCACAGACGGCAAGCAGCACCAGGCACAACGCGACCACACCGCCGCGCAGGGGACCGGACAAGAGCATCTGGAAGGGGCCTTTCTTTTGGCTTCGCGCCGAACGAATCCGTCAAGTATAGCGAATCTCCCGGCTGAGCCTCCGACCGCCGCCCCCCCGGTCGAGTTCCGCTCGCATGAGCTCGAGTTGCCGCAGGCGGCAGCGGGCCTGCGGTTCGACCAGGCGCTGGCGCGCGCCCTCCCACAGTACTCGCGCGCCCAACTTAAGTCCTGGATCGAGTCCGGCGCGGCGCGCGCGGAGGGGCGGGCCCTGCGGGGCAAGGACCGGGTGCTCGGGGGCGAGAAGGTACGCATCGAGGCGCGGCTCGCCCGCTTCGGTGAGGTAGGGGCCGAGGCCCTGCCGCTCACCGTGGTCTTCAGGGATCGCGCGCTGCTCGTGATCGACAAGCCCGCGGGGATGGTCGTGCACCCGGGGGCGGGCAATCCGCGCCACACGCTGCAGAACGCGCTGCTCGGGCTCGATCGCCGGCTCGCGCTGGTGCCGCGGGCCGGCCTGGTCCACCGCCTCGACAAGGACACCTCCGGGCTCCTCGTGGTGGCGCGAACGCCCGAGGTCCATACGGCTCTGGTAGCGGCGCTCACTGCACGCGAGATCTCCCGGCAGTATCTCGCGGTCTGCACCGGGGTCATGACGGGAGGCGGCACCATCGATGAGCCGATCGGCCGGCACCGCTCGCAGCGTCTCAAGATGACCGTGCGCCGCGACGGTCGCCCGGCGGTGACGCACTATCGGGTGCTGAAGCGCTTTCGCGCCCACACGCTGGTGCGCGTCGAGCTCGAATCCGGTCGCACCCATCAGATCCGCGTGCACCTCGCGCACATCGGGTTTCCGATCGTGGGGGATCCGCTCTACGGCGGGCGACGGCGCATTCCGGCCGGCTGCACCCCGGCGCTCGCCGAAGCGCTCGACGCCTTTCATCGCCAGGCCTTGCACGCCGCGCGCCTCGCGCTCACGCACCCGGTGACGGGTCGCAGGATGCAGTGGGAGGCTGCGCCGCCCGCGGATCTCAACAGCCTGATCACGGCACTCGAACGGGATGGGCCATGACCAGCATCGTGGCAGGGACCGGTCCCGACGTCCTCGTGCCCGAGTGGCGGGTGCCGCAGGCTGTGCGCGCCGCGTTCACACTGCGAACCGGTGGGGTGAGCGCCGCTCCGTTCGACTCCCTCAACCTCGGCGCTCACGTGGGCGACACTCCGGGGGCGGTCGCCGAGAACCGCCGCCGCGTGCGCGCCCGCCTCAGTCTGCCGGCGGAGCCCGCCTGGCTCGAGCAGGTACATGGGACGGGCGTGGCGGACCTCGATGCGCGGAGCGAGGGCACCGGAGCTTGCGCCGATGCCGTCATCACCCGCCGGCCCGGAAGAGTATGCGCAGTGCAGGTCGCCGATTGCATGCCGGTGCTCCTGGCAGCGCGGGACGCTTCGGCGGTGGCCGTGGCGCACGCCGGATGGCGCGGGCTCGCCGCCGGGGTGCTCGAAGCGGCGGTTGCCCAGTTCGGCGTGGCCGCCGGCGAGCTCGTGGCCTGGCTCGGGCCGGCGATCTCAGCGCGGCACTTCGAGATCGGAGGCGAAGTACGCGCGGCCTTGCTCGCGGCGGATCCCGGTGCCGGCGCGGCGTTCGCGCCGAACGCGCGCGGCCGCTGGCAATGCGACCTCGTGGCGCTGGCGCTGCGGCGCCTCACCGCGCTCGGTGTCACGGAGGTTTCGGGCGGTACCTGGTGCACGTACGCCGATCCGGCGAGATTCTTCTCCTTCCGCCGCGACGGCCGCTGCGGCCGCATGGCGGCGCTCATCTGGCTGGAGTGACCACCCGGCGGTGAACATGCCCTTGCTCGCCTGGATCTTGCTGTGCGCGGCGCTCGGAGGGATCGCGAGCGCCGCGTTCGCGGTGGTGTTTCTGTGGATTCCGCAGCAGCGCGCCGCGCGACTGCTGCCGCACCTGGTGAGCTTTGCGACCGGGGCGCTGTTGGGCGCCGCCCTGCTTGCACTGCTGCCGGAGGCGATCGAACGAGCGGGCGTCGGCGGCGCGCATGCCATCGGCTTGACGCTGGTGGCGGGCCTCGGTGCTTTCTTCGTCATAGAGAAGCTGGTGCTCTGGTGGCACACCCGCGCGGGCAACGACGGTCCGGATCACGGTCACGGCGGGCACGGACACGCGGCTCACGAGCACGCGCGCGACCGGGCCTCGGGAATGCTGGTGCTGGTCGGCGACAGCATTCACAACGCGCTGGATGGGGTATTGATCGCTGCCGCCTTTCTCAGCGACGTGCAGCTCGGCCTCGTCACCACGATTGCGGTCGCGGCGCACGAGATTCCGCACCGGGTGGGCGACTTCGCCATCCTGGTGCACGCGGGACTGTCGCGCCCGCGTGCGCTGCTCCTGAACCTCGCAACCGGATGCGCGTCGGTGATCGGTGCGGCCGCCGCCTACTTCGGTCTGCGCCAGGCCCTCGGCGTGCTCCCCTTTGCGCTGGCGTTTGCCGCTGCGGGATTTCTCTACATCGCGGTGGCGGGTCTCATCCCGGGGCTGCATCGCCGGGCCGACCCACGCACCAGCGTGGCGCAGGTCGCCCTCATCGCCTGTGGAATCGGACTGATCGCTCTGGCCGAGAAGCTGGTGGACTGACAAAAACCGCCGGCCGGACCGATACATAGCGTTACAACTAAACATCCCCGACTGTGATGGCTCTCACTAATACCGGGGCCGTACAATCGCAGCGTTACCAGGATCGATAGGATTGCGTCAGTCCTCATCTGGCGACGGTACAGGGATGCTCTTCGACTATCTCGATACCCGCGAGGCCACCGCGGTAGGCACGGCGCTCGCCGACGAATTCGTTGCGCAGACGCCGTCGCGGTCGGGCGCGAGGAGCGCGCGGCGCGAGGGCGGCGGCGACGGGCTGCATCGATCCGTGCAGCGATTCCTGCGGCAGGTCGATCAGGCCACCCAGCACCACCGGTTGAACTTTTTCAAGCGGGCGAAGCTTGCCAACACCTTCAAGTGGAGGCTGCTCGAGAAAGGCGTCGACCCGCGGATCGTAGATGATCTGACGCGGGAACTGCTGGTGCGCCTTACGACCGGCGGCGCCCACCCGACAACCGCCGAGCTGAAGGTCGCCCCCGCGCAGGGCCGCTCCCCCGCGCGCAACGCCAGATCGCTTCGCGCACGCTCCGCTGAGCTGCTGGCGGCGGGTGCCTACAGCGAGGCGCTCGACTGCCTGGAGGAGTTGCTGAGCATCGATGCGCGCGATGCGGCCGTGCGCAACGGCCTTGGGGCCGCGCTGCTGGCGCTGAATCGTTACCAGGACGCCGAGGAGCAATTCCGGCATGCCATCGGGCTGCGGTCGGGGTTTGCGGAGGCGCATTTCAACCTGGGTTGTGTGCTTCACGCCTCGGGTCGCCACCACGAAGCAGAGACCTCCCTGCAGCGGGCCCTGAAACTCAAGCCGTCACTCATCGAGGCCCGCATCAAGCTCGGCATGGTCCTGACCGCGCTCGGCCGCGTGTCGAAGGCCAGGGATTGCTATGAAAAAGCACTGCGGGCCGCCCCGCGCAGCGCGCACGCGTGGGTCGGTCTCGGGCAGCTCCACGCGATCGAAGGCCAGCTCGCCGAGGCCGAGGCCGCCTACCGCCGCGCCGCTGAGCTCGACTCGCGGGCCTGCGCTGCGTGGGCAGCTCTCGCCGGAGTGCGCAAAATGACCCCGGCCGACGCGCCCTGGCTCGAGCGCGCCGAGGCGCTCGCCGCGAGCGCACTACCGGCGGCCGAAGAGGCCACACTCAGATTTGCGATGGGTAAGTTCTGCGACGATGTCGGGGACTACGCCCGGGCGTTCCGTAACTACCAGCGGGCCAACGAGCTGCACAAGGGGCCCGCTGCACCGTTCGCCCGCGACGCACACGCTCGGTCCGTCGACGGCATGATACGCGTCTATACCCGCGAGGCACTCGCTAAGCCGCGCGGTGAAGCCTCGGACTCGCAGCGCCCGGTCTTCGTGGTCGGCATGCCGCGCTCCGGCACGACGCTCGTGGCACAGATCATCGGCAGTCATCGCAGCGCGAAGGCAGTGGGGGAACTCGCGTTCTGGGCGCAGGCGGTCCACAAACACAGAGACTCCCTGGCACGCGACCCCTTCGCGGCACCCCTGTTGCAGAAACTGGCGGCGGAATACCTGCGGCTTCTGACACGGATCTCGGGCGATGCGCTGCGCGTGGTCGACAAGGCGACGGTGAATTTTGCCTACCTGGGGCTGATCCACTCGGTGTTTCCCCGCGCGCGCGTGATCTCCCTAAGGCGCGACCCGATCGATAATTGTCTGTCGTGCTATTTCCAGCAGTTCTCCGCGGCGATGAACTTCACGATGGATCTGACGGATCTCGCGGATTACTACCGCGAGTACCACCGCCTGATGGGGCACTGGCACACGGTGCTGCCGCCCGGGACGCTGCTCGAGGTACCGTACGCCGGGCTGATCGACGATCAGGAACATTGGACCCGCCGGATACTCGATTTTCTGGGGCTACCCTGGGATGACCGCTGCCTGGATTTTCACCAGACGGAACGGTCGGTGCTGACCGCCAGTGTCTGGCAGGTACGCCAGAAGATCTATCGCACCTCGGTCGACCGCTGGCGCAACTACGAGAAATTCATCGGCCCGCTGCGCGCTCTGAGAACCCTCGCCTGAACCGCTGCCTGACGGCCTCCCTTCGCCCGCAACTGGCTCTCGCCGCACCTCGCGCTTAAGGTGGGCGCAGGGCCGTGCGCCTGCGCTATCTTAGGGTCGCGCAGCCCCTTGAAGGGACTCGTGTTTGTCCCCACAAACCGCAGAACCACCTGAAGGGTGACATCCCATGCGAATGGACAAGCTCACCAGCCGGTTCCAGCAGGCGCTGGCCGATGCGCAGTCGCTGGCGCTCGGCCGCGATCAGCAGTTCATGGAGCCCGCGCACGTCATGCTGGCGCTGCTCGACGGCGCGGGCGGGGGCGTGCGACCGCTGCTCCTCAAGGCGGGGGTGGACGTCAACAAGCTGCGCGCGGGGCTGCTGGCGCTCCTCGACGGGCTGCCGAAAGTCGAGGGCACCCCGGGTGAGATCCACGTCTCGAACGACCTCAACCGCATCCTCAACGTTACCGACAAGCTCGCGCAGCAGCGCGGTGATCAGTTCATCGCGAGCGAGCTGTTCGTGCTGGCGGCTTTTGAGGACCGCGCGCTCGCGCGTGCCTTCAAGGAATCAGGGCTGGTGCGCGGCGCCATCGAGAAGGCGATCGAGGAGGTGCGCGGCGGCGAGAAGGTGTCCGATGCCAACGCGGAGGAGGGGCGGCAGGCCCTCGAGAAGTACACGATCGACCTGACGGCGCGCGCCTCCTCCGGCAAGCTCGACCCGGTCATCGGCCGCGACGACGAGATCCGGCGCACCATCCAGGTGCTGCAGCGCCGTACCAAGAACAACCCGGTGCTGATCGGCGAGCCGGGCGTCGGCAAGACCGCGATCGTGGAGGGTCTGGCTCAGCGGATCGTCAACGGCGAGGTGCCGGAGGGCCTGAAGTCGAAGCGCATCCTGGCGCTCGACATGGGCTCACTGATCGCCGGCGCGAAATTCCGCGGCGAGTTCGAGGAGCGCCTCAAGGGTGTGCTCAACGATCTCGCCAAGCAGGAAGGGCAGGTCATCCTCTTCATCGACGAGCTGCACACCATGGTCGGCGCCGGCAAGGCCGAAGGCGCCATGGACGCCGGCAACATGCTCAAGCCCGCGCTCGCACGGGGCGAGCTCCACTGCGTCGGCGCCACCACGCTCGATGAGTACCGCAAGTACATCGAGAAGGATGCCGCCCTCGAGCGTCGCTTCCAGAAGGTGCTGGTGGACGAGCCCTCGGTCGAGGACACGATCGCGATCCTGCGCGGGCTGCAGGAGCGCTACGAAGTGCACCACAAGGTCGAGATCACCGACCCGGCGATCGTCGCGGCCGCCACACTCTCGCATCGCTATATCACGGACCGCCAGCTCCCCGACAAGGCGATCGACCTGATCGACGAGGCCGCGGCGCGCATCCGCATGGAGATCGACTCCAAGCCCGAGGCGCTCGATCGGCTCGAGCGGCGCATCATCCAGCTCAGGATCGAGCAGGAGGCGCTGAAGAAAGAAAAGGACGAGGCGACACGCAAACGCCTCTCGACGCTCGAGGAGACCTTGAAGACGCTCGGCAAGGAGTACGCCGACCTCGAGGAGGTGTGGAAGTCCGAGAAGGCGGCGGTGCAGGGCACGGCGGATATCCGCGCGGAGCTCGATCGGGTGCGGCTCGAGCTCGACGCCGCGCGTCGCGCCGGCAATCTCGGGCGGATGGCGGAGCTCCAGTACGGCAAGATCCCCGAGCTCGAGAAGCGCCTCGCCGCGGCGCAGGCAGCCGAGGACAAGGCCCCGACGCTGGTACGCGACAAGGTTACCGAGGAGGAAATCGCCGAGGTGGTTTCCAAGTGGACCGGGATTCCGGTGTCCAAGATGCTACAGGGGGAGAAGGAGAAGCTCCTGCACATGGAGGACGCGCTGGCGAAGCGCGTGGTCGGTCAGGACGAAGCGCTGCGCATCGTGGCGGACGCCATCCGCCGCTCGCGCGCCGGACTCGCCGACCCGCGCCGCCCGAACGGCTCGTTCCTGTTCCTGGGTCCCACCGGCGTCGGCAAGACCGAGCTCTGCAAGGCGCTCGCCGAGTTCCTGTTCGACACCGAGGAGGCGATGATCCGCATCGATATGTCGGAGTTCATGGAGAAGCACTCGGTGGCGCGCCTGATCGGGGCGCCCCCGGGCTATGTGGGCTACGAGGAGGGCGGCTATCTCACCGAAGCGGTGCGCCGCCGGCCCTACTCCGTGATTCTCCTCGATGAGGTCGAGAAGGCACACCCCGACGTTTTCAACGTGCTGTTGCAGGTGCTCGACGACGGTCGCCTCACCGACGGGCAGGGACGCACCGTCGACTTCCGCAATACCGTCATCATCATGACCTCGAACCTCGGCTCGCAGCAGATCCAGGAATTCGCCGGCGAGAAGAACTACGCGAAGATGAAGAGCGCCGTCATGGAAGTCGTCCAGCAGAGCTTCAGGCCCGAGTTCATCAACCGCATCGACGATATCGTGGTATTCCATCCGCTCGGGTCGAAGCAGATCCGCGCGATCGTCGACATCCAGCTCCTCTATCTGCGCAAGCGGCTCGCGGAGCGCAACATGGATCTCACGCTCGATGATGCGGCGCGCGACCTGCTCGGGGAGGCGGGTTTCGACCCGGTATACGGCGCTCGCCCGTTGAAGCGGGCCATCCAGCAGCAGATCGAGAATCCCCTGGCGCAGCGGATCCTCGAGGGCGAGTTCCAGCCCGGAGACCGCGTGCGCGTCAGCGTGCGTGACGGGCAACTGACGTTCGGGAGAGCGGAGGAGCGTAAGGCCGCCCGCGCCTGATGACCTGCGCGTGCGCCGCGGCGCATCGCGTGCGCCGGCCGCGGGATGCCGGTACGCGTCCGTTATAATGCACCCCCATGCCGTTCTACGAGTACGAATGTCAGGCCTGCAAGTTCTACACCGAGGTCATGCAGAAGATCAGCGACGCGCCCCTCAGCCGGTGCCCGTCGTGCGGCAAGCGGCGACTGAAGAAGCTGGTATCGGCACCGGTGTTTCGCCTGAAGGGCAGCGGCTGGTACGAAACCGACTTCAAGTCGGACAAGGAGGGCAAGCGCAACCTCGTCGGTACGGATAAGGAGGAGTCGAAGGCGGAGAGCAAGCCGGACGCAAAGGAGAGCAAACCGGAGAAGGACGGCAAGCCCGAGCCGAAGGATGCCAAGGCCGCCGATAGCAAGGCGCCCGGACCGAAGCCGGCGGCGGCCAAGTCCGCGAGCCCGGGACGCCGGCCGGGAAAGAGCGCACGGGCCAGGAGCAGGCGGCGGCGGCGTTAGGGAGCCGCGCGGGAGTCATCGATGCCACCGACCGAAGCGACCGCACAGAAGCCGGAGGGCACGCCGAGAAAATGGGCCCTGCGGCGCTACCTGGTCGCAGGAGTCCTGGTGTGGCTGCCGATCCTCGCCACCATCTGGGTGGTGAACTTCATGCTGCACCTGATGGACCGGACGCTGCTGCTGCTGCCGCCCGCGTACCGGCCCGAGGCGCTGCTCGGATTCTCGATCCCGGGGGCGGGACTCGCACTGGCGCTGGTGTTGCTGCTGCTCACCGGCCTGCTGGTGACCAACCTCATCGGCCACCGCCTCGTCGGCTGGGGCGAGGAGCTGCTCAACCGCATCCCGGTGGTGCGCACCGTGTACGGTGGCGTGAAGAGCTTCGCCGAAAGCGTCTTCTCGCAATCCAACTCCTTCCGCAAGGTGGTGATGGTCGAGTATCCGCGTGAGGGTGTCTGGAGCATCGGCTTTCTCACCGCCGAGGACGTTCCGGAGATAAGTCAAAAGACGGGCGAGAACCATGTGGCCGTGTACGTCTCCTCGGCGCTCAATGCCACCGCCGGCTGGCTCATCGTCGTGCCGCGGCGCCTGGTGCGCGAGCTCGACATGTCGGTGGACGCCGCGCTCAAGATGATCATCACCTGCGGAGTCGTGGTGCCGCCGCATCCGGCCGCCAAGTCGCAGGTGGCCAAACCCGCGGCCTGACGACCGTGAAGGCCATGCGCCTCACTGCGCGCGGCTCGCCGCTCGAGCTCTGCGAGCTCGAGTTGCCGCCGCCGGGCGAGCACGAGCTCCGCATCGGCATCGAGGCCTGCGGCGTGTGTCGCACGGACCTGCACGTTCTCGACGGCGAGCTGCCGGACATTCGCTGTCCGCTCACGCCGGGTCACGAGGTCGTCGGCAGGGTGATCGAGACCGGCTCCGCGGTCGAGCGCTTCCGCGCCGGCGACCGGGTAGGGGTTCCCTGGCTCGCCGATACCTGCGGGATTTGCCGCTATTGCCGCTCCGGCCGGGAGAACCTGTGCGCGGACGCGCGCTTCACCGGGTACACGCACGACGGCGGCTATGCCGAGCAGACGCTGGCGGACGCGCGCTATTGCCTGGCTCTGCCGCCGGGGCCGGCTGCGGAGGTGGCACCGCTCCTGTGCGCCGGGCTCATCGGCTATCGCGCCTACCGCGCCGCGGGCGAGGGCGCGAGTCTCGGACTCTATGGCTTCGGCGCCGCCGCGCACCTGCTTGCCCAGGTGGCGAGACACGAGGGCCGGCGCGTCTTCGCCTTCACCCGTCCCGGCGACGGCGAGGCACAGCGCTTTGCTCTGGAACTCGGCGCGGAGTGGGCCGGCGGATCAAATGAGCGGGCGCCCGAGCCGCTCGATGCGGCCATTCTCTTCGCGCCCGTCGGCGCACTCATTCCGACGGCGCTCGCCGCCGTGCGCCCGGGAGGGCGGGTGGTGTGTGCGGGAATTCACATGAGCGACGTACCGGCCTTCCCCTACCGGCTGCTGTGGGGTGAGCGGCAGCTGTCATCGGTCGCCAATCTCACGCGGCGCGACGGCGAGGAGTTCATGGCGCTCGCCGGGCGCCTCAGGCTCCACTCCCGGGTGGAGCGCTTTGCGCTCGCGGACGCCAATCTGGCGCTCGGGCGGCTGCGCAGCGGGGCGCTCACGGGGGCCGCGGTGCTGGAAATGCCCGCGCCAGCTCCGTAACATCGCGCGCCTCATGCGCTCACATTACTGCGGACAGGTGAACGAGCAGCTCCTCGGCCGTGAGGTGACGGTGGCCGGCTGGGTACACCGCCGCCGCGACCACGGTGGAGTCATCTTCGTCGACCTGCGCGACCGCGAGGGGCTGCTGCAGATCGTCTTCAATCCCGACGCCGCGCAGGTGTTTGCGCAGGCCGAGCGGCTGCGCAACGAGTACGTGGTGAGCTGTACCGGCACCGTGCGCGAGCGACCGGCCGGCACCGTGAACCCGCACCTCGCCTCCGGGAAGGTTGAGCTCGTCGCGCAGCGCATCG
>Ga0307477_10003998_pt1 | contig 10807 bp, 10 predicted proteins | sample atmos_gasesECM2C_FD_203316 | JGI IMG/M metagenome (GOLD analysis project Ga0307477, IMG submission 203316) | Hardwood forest soil microbial communities from Morgan-Monroe State Forest, Indiana, United States - atmos_gasesECM2C_515 | ecosystem: Environmental > Terrestrial > Soil > Temperate... | reverse complement strand
CGTGCGTGTCCGAAGGCCACAAGCGCGCCCGCAGCTCTTCCCGCGTCACGATTTCGCCGGGCCGCTCCAGCAGCGTGATCAGCACCTGGTAAACCTTTCCCGGCAAGCGCAGCCGCGCGCCATTCTTTAGAAGATCCTGCCGCTTCACGTCCAGTTGGAAGGCCCCAAACCGCACGTAGCGAGTGGGAAATCGCGACGCATTGCCAGCCGCCGCTTTGCCCTCCGCCAACTGAAATTCCATGTTCATGGTCTTCACCCTGGGTCGGAAAGAGACTTCGCGAAAGTGATCCTCCTCGACCACTCGCTAAGATCCTGTGCTTTCTGGCCACCCGGGGTGTGATTGACAAACGATTGTCCACAAGTTATATCTGAGATGTATATACAAGTCAAGATCGGAGCCTCTCCAACATGCCTCCTCACCTTTCCGACCTCAATCTGAGCGGCACCGGATCCTGTGCCTCCTTTAACTTCCGCAGGGCCGCCCGCGCCGTCACCAGCCTCTATGACCGCGCCTTCGAACCCTTCAGCATCCGTTCCACACAGTTCAGCATTCTCGTCGGCATCGCCAAGACCCAGCCCACCTCCATCTCTGCCTTAGCCGACCTCCTGGTCATCGACGGCACCACCCTCACACGCAGCCTCCGCCTCCTCAAGAAGCAAGGCCTCCTCTCCATCTCCGATCGCTCCACCAGACGCCAGCGCTTCCTCACGCTGACTACCAAAGGCGAGCGTACCCTCGCTGCCAGCCTCCCCGCCTGGCGCAAGGCCCAGCACCGCTTCGTCCAATCCGTAGGCGCCGATTATTGGACTAATTTCCGTAACGAGCTGGAGAAACTCGCCCACATCGCGCTGTCTTTGGAAGATTCGCCAGCCGAACCCGAGCCTGCAGCAATCGCCACGCACTGACCTTGCCTGCGACGAGTGGGCCGGCGGCATGTCCGCCATGCGGCCCGGGCGGACGCTCCAGCAGCGCGCCGCCCTCACGCCGCACACGCTGAGGACACCGGCAGCAAGATTCACCAAGTGCAGCGCGCAGGGCGGCATGCTACGATGACGTTTGGCTGGGGAATAACTCCCTTCGCGACAGGACGAAGCAAGAATGCTCAAGAAATTAAGCGTTCAGAATTTCCGCAGCATTGAGAATTGTGAGGTGGAGTTTGCTCCGATAACGATCTTCTTTGGACCCACATCGGCCGGCAAATCAACCCTCTTCTACGCCCTGCTCGTGCTCCGAAATTTCATCCTGAGTCCCAACCAGGCCCTGGACGGCCTGTTCAATCTGGGATTTCAGAATCTTGGCGGATTCGAAGCGTGCATTTTTAACCACAACGTCTCAAAGGCGCTCGGGGTCGCCGCTGAGTTTGACCGGCGCCGCAGCTATGGTGTGCGTTTCCGAAAGAACGACGCGGACATCCTGGAGCAGAGCGAATTCCTCCCAATGGAGACTAAGGTGCCGATTCCCTACGGCGCCAATCAATCCTTTCCGTTCCCTTATGCCGAGAAAGATGAGGAATTCACCGTCAACTGGAACGGGTTCGCTTCCACCGTCAGCTCGAAGTCAGGGGTGCCAACCGCTCAGGCTCGGGCGGTCAGCATCGCCGAGGCCCTGAACTCGCCAGCAGAAGCAATCAAGCGCGTAGACATATGCCCTCATCGCCGCGGCTTCTTCAAACCGAGTTACACTCCCGCCCCGCTGACCCCAACGCCCACGAGCGAGGACGAAGTTGCAACGCTGATCATCAACGACCAAAACGCCCCACCTCGTATTTCAATAAATACGGTGGAAACCTTCGACCGGGATTTCCGAACCCATACGCCCCCTGGAACTGCCACGACTTTCTTGCAGACGACCGAGGTAAAGGGTGCTCGCGTTCCCGGGCTGCTGGTAAACGACGGCTTTGGAGTGAATCAGGTTGTGTACATGCTCGCAAAGATTCACAGGCCGGAAGTGGAAACAGTCCTCATCGAAGAGCCGGAAATACATCTACACCCTTCAGTCATCCGAAAGTTTGCTCGCGTCCTCGCTCACCTCGCGACTGAAGAGGAAAAACAGTTAGCCTTCACCACGCACAGCGAACAGTTTCTTCTCTCGATTCTGGCCTGCGTCAAGGAAAGAATCTTGCAACCGGACCAGCTTCGCTGCTACCACGTTTCCCGGGAAAAGAAACAGACAACCTTTACACACGAGCCCGTCTCGCCAGAGGGGCAAATCTCGGGCGGCCTTTCCTCCTTCATGGAAGGCGAACTCCAAGACATCAAATCCTTCCTTTCCGTAAACGAATAGCGGATCCGTGGCGGCCTTCGTTATCAACGAGTGGCTCTGGGCTGACCTGTCAGGAGGGAACGGAACACAGGCCCAGCGCGAAGCGTTTATGGTCATCGAGAAACTTCCTAGATCCGAAGATCAGATAGTGCTCATTGAGGGCAGCAAATTTGACCAAAAGGCCTGGAACCTATGTAAGAACACCAACCCGATGATCGTTCAACGCGTGGCTGGGACGTACGTCGCAAACCTGCGACAAAACTCCGATCGGTGCATCATCTTGAAGGCCGAAGCCGTGCCTGCGGTACCAAACGGTCTAGCCGCGGCGACAAAGGATGACGACCACTACCTAATTCAAGCCCAGCTAGCCGTGCAAGGGGCCATTCTTGTCACAACCGACGGGGACCTCTGTCACGCAGTAAAGCAAGCGGGTCTGCCCTGCCTATCTCGCCAGGAATTCTTGACCACATACCTCTGAAACGACTGAAGACCGACGCCGCCACCAGGCCTACCGAATGCATCTCCACGCAGGCGGGTGGCAACCAGGTTCGCCAAGGCTTTGGGTGCCGCATCCGTTCGTGCTTTGCCGAAGGGTGCGGTTTTTGAATTTTCCTTCCACGCCATTCATACCATTGGACTTAAGTTTACTATTGACAAACGTCCAGACCTGTAATATGATTTCGCGTGTTATCTCGAACAAACCCGGCACTGTACAGCGCTCCTAACCCCTTTAGATTCCGCAGTTCCGTGACACCTCGCTTTTTGCACTATTTTGGTGCAAATAAGTCCTTTAGAATCCGCACTTACAGACACCCCTTCCATAACTCCTTTACAATCCGCACTTACAAAAGACCGGGGGGAGGGGGTACCCAGGCAAATTCTTCTTCTTTCTCGGAACTCACGTTAGAATTGGATCGCAATGCTTACGCAGATCGCAGGTTCTGACGCCGCCGCCACTCTTCATCCGCGGCGCAAAACATACGCTGTGAACGTCGGCCACGTCCGTGTGGGTGGCGGCGCGCCCATTGTCGTGCAGTCCATGACCAACACGGACACTGCGGACGCCGCCGGTACCGCGCAGCAATGCCTCGAGCTTGCCGAAGCCGGTTCGGAAATTGTGCGCGTCACCGTGAATGTGCCGGAGGCCGCCGCCGCCGTCCCCGAAATCAAGAAGCGCCTGCTTGCCGCGGGATGCAAAGTCCCCATCATTGGTGATTTCCATTACAACGGTCACGTCTTGCTTACAAAATATCCGGACTGCGCCGTGGCCCTCGATAAATATCGCATAAATCCCGGCAACGTTGGCGCCGGTCAGCGCCGTGACGAGCAATTTTCCACCATCTGCAAGATCGCTCGCGACAACGGAAAGCCCGTGCGCATCGGCGTCAATGGCGGCTCACTCAATCAAGAGCTCGTCATGAAGAAGATGCAGGAGAATACAGACCGTAATCTCGGCAAAGATTCCGAAGAAATCATCAATGATTGCATGGTGCTTTCCGCGCTGGAATCTACGGAGCTCGCCCTCGAATCCGGTTTGCGCCACGACCAAATCATTATTTCCTGCAAGACTTCGCGGCCGCGCGACCTCATCACCGTGTATCGCGATCTCTCCGGAAAGACGGAGCAGCCCCTGCATCTCGGCCTCACCGAAGCCGGCATGGGCATGAAGGGCCAGATTTGGTCCGCGGCCTCGCTGGGCATTCTTCTCTACGACGGCATTGGCGATACCATCCGTATTTCGCTCACGCCGCGGCCTGGCGGCGACCGCCGCGAAGAGGTTTACGCCGCGTGCGAATTGCTCCAGGCGCTTGCCCTGCGTTCGTTTTCACCCAGCGTGACTGCGTGCCCCGGCTGCGGGCGTACCACCAGCTCCACATTCCAGGAATTGGCCGAACGCATTCAGAGCTATATCCGCGACATGATGCCTATCTGGAAGACACAATATGATGGCGTGGAGACGATGACCCTGGCGGTCATGGGCTGCATCGTCAACGGACCTGGCGAATCCAAAGCGGCCAACATCGGCATCAGCCTGCCCGGCACCGGAGAAGCCCCGCGCTGCCCCGTGTACATCGACGGCAAGAAAGATGTGACCCTGGAAGGCAACTACGATGAGTTGGCCGCCGCCTTCCAATCCCTGGTCGATACCTACATCGCTAAAAAATATCCGCGCAAAACCGCCGAGGTTAGTGCAGCGCGATGAGAATCACTCGCGAAGACGTCCTCAGGGTAGCCGACTTGGCCTATCTCGACCTCAGCGAGTCCGAGCTGGAAACGTACCGCAAGCAGATCGATGAAATACTTGAGTACGCCGGCAAACTGAACGAGCTCGACACGACGAACGTCGAGCCGATGGCCCAGGTCCTGGCCGACGACCAGACCGCCGACGCCACCCTGCGCGAGGACGTCGTGGTTCCCTGCGATGTTGCACCCGAGATCCTGAAGCAAGCGCCCGACCCCGAGCCTCCTTATTTCCGGGTACCGAAGGTGATCGAGCGCTGACCAATGTCAACAAATTGGACAATTAGCGGGGTGCAGGAAGCGCTCGCGGCGAAGAAAATTTCGGCGCGAGAGCTTGCTGCGGACTATTACAAGCGAATAGAAGCGCGTAACACTGAGCTCAACGCCTACCTGACGCTCTCGCAGAACCGCGCCTTCGCCCAAGCCGAGCGTGTGGACGCACTGGTCGCCGCTGGAAAACCGCTGCCGCCTCTGGCTGGCGTGCCCATCGCCGTTAAGGACGTCATCAGCACTCGCGGCGTACGCACGACGTGCGGCTCAAAGATTCTGGAAAATTACATTCCGCCGTATGACGCTACGGTCGTCCAGCGCCTCGAAGCCGCGGGCGCGGTCATCATGGGCAAGACCAATTGCGATGAGTTCGCGATGGGCAGCTCCAATGAAAACTCTGCCTACGGGCCGGTGCGTAATCCGGAGGCTCCGGACCGCGTTCCTGGCGGCTCGAGCGGAGGGTCCGCAGCGGCGGTAGCTGCCGGATTGGCGGTGGCGTCCCTCGGCACCGATACGGGTGGGTCGATTCGTCAGCCAGGTTCGTTCTGCGGAATCCCCGCCATGATGCCGAGCTACGGCCGTGTTTCGCGCTACGGCCTGATCGCCTTTGCCTCCTCGCTCGACCGCATCGGCCCTTTTGCCAAAAACGTGCACGACATCGCCACAGTTTTGCAAATTATTGCCGGGCGGGACGCCAACGATTCCACATCCACTACCGCGCCCGTCCCGGATTACCGCGCCGAGGCCGACAAGCCGGTGAAAGGCCTGCGCATCGGCATCCCGAAGGAATATTTCGGAGCGGGCATGGACCCTGAAGTCCGCAAGAAAGTTGAGGCTGGCATAGAACTGTACCGGAAGCTGGGCTGCGAAATTCGGGAAATTCGCATGCCGCACACGGACTATGCCATCGCGGTCTACTACATAATTGCCACCGCGGAGGCTAGCTCCAACCTCGCGCGCTATGACGGGGTGCGGTATGGCCTGCGTGTGGAAGGCGACTCCCTGCTGTCCATGTACCGCAAGACTCGTGGCGCGGGCTTTGGTGCGGAAGTGAAACGCCGCATCGTCCTTGGAACATACGTCCTTTCTGCCGGGTATTACGATGCGTACTACCTGAAAGGCCAAAAAGTGCGCGCGCTGATCGCGCAGGATTTCCGCGATGCTTTTACCAAGGTAGACACGATCGTTACGCCAACCTCGCCGGTGCCCGCCTTTAAGCTCGGCGAGCGGGCAGACGATCCCTTACAGATGTATCTTGCTGATATTTATACGGTTACTGGTTCTCTAGCCGGGGTCCCAGGGATTTCCGTACCTTGCGGCAAAATCTGTGGAAAGCTCCCGGTCGGCCTGCAGATTTTCGGTCCGCCTTTCGGGGAGGGCCGCGTCCTGCAACTGGCGCAGGCCTTCGAGCAAACCGGCGGTGCTGCGCTGTAAACGGCCTTCGGACCAGCAAAGGTCAAATTTTTTCCCAAAAAACGTCGTGCCACCGCTCGAACCCATCCTCGAGAAACTGGACCGCGCGCAGCGCAGCCTGCTCCGGGCGGCTGACACTATCCCCGCCGACCTCTGGAAAACATGCCCCCGGGAAGGTGCCTGGTCGGCCGCAGAACTCATCGCCCACATAATGACCGTGGAGCGCGCGGTGGTAGGGGCAGCCGGCAGGATTTTGAAAAAGCCTCCAAAGCACACCCCGGTATTGAAGCGATTTCGCCTGCCCTTTGCGCTGGCGGAACTACGTTTTGTTCGCATGAAAGCGCCAATTCCAGTGGATTCACAGCTCTTGCGCGAAAAGGACGCAATGCTCGCGGAGCTGCGGGAGGTTCGGGAACGCACGCTGGCCTTGATAGAGGAAACCCGGAACCGCGACCTGAGCGCCTACAGGTGGCGCCATCCATTCCTGGGGTCACTGAATGCGTACGAATGGTTTTCGTTTTTGGGGTCACACCAGATCCGGCATGAAAAACAGATGCGCGAAATTGCAACGAGCCTACCGAAACCCATATCTGCTTCGCAAAAATAGGACAAATTTTACCGTAGTGTGAATTTTATGCGCGCGAGTACTAGCTCCAGCGCACGCCTTGCGTGTGCAAAAAACGGGCATTATCCTGCGATTTTGGGCACAAAGTACTAGCCGAATCGTTTTTCGCGTAACTAACGGAACGACTATTGCTCTTACATAATGCAGCCCGTAGGATGAGCCCAGCATCTAAACGGGTAGGGCCAAGTAAGACGGAGAAGAAAAGAGGGCCAAGGGCCGTGGTTACCGTCAAAGCGAGCCAGAAAATATTCACCGATTCCGAGGTGGCCAACCTCACGGGGATTTGTGTGGACCACCTGCGCAACTTCGCGAAGAGCCGGCATTTGGGCTTCATCGCGAGGGCGGCGGAAGCTGCCGGAATTCAGGCGGATCAGTGGCTTTTCACCTTGTCGGATTTGATGGTGTTGGTGACACTGTTCCCGCGCTGCACGCACTAGCCTCGATGGCCTTCCGCTGTGGCGGCTGGACCAGCCGTGCCTGCTTTGAACTCGACGTTTTCTTTTAAGCTCTCCGGATAAACCGGAGAGCTTTTTCATTTGCCTTCGAGGAGTTTTTCAACCGCTTGGCGAAAGGGCGCCGCTCCGGTCGTTGAGGATGTTCGCAAATCCCTGATTTTGATGCCGGTTGCCGAGCGCCATCCGCGGCGCTATGCTCATCCCCGAAGGCAAACCGAGGCGCAATGTGGCGCATCGCAGTCCTTCGGAACACCTTATGAGCCGTTCTTCCGTGTCACTCTGCATTCTCTGCCTCGGTGCATTCGCGTGCGTGGCAACGAGCGAGCCCACTAAATACTTGTGTCGCGACGAACATGGTGTGCCAGCTGTGTCAGCCGACCGTCAGCAGGCTGCCGACACCAAGCAAGGTTCGGCCGAAGATGCGGCCGCGGCCGCCCGCCTGACGCGGGGGAAAAAACTCGTGCTCAAGGACGGAAACTTCCAATTGGTGCGGGAGTATCAGCGGAAGGGCGACAGGGTGAGGTATTTCAGCCTGGAGCGGGGTGATTGGGAGGAGATTCCGGCGGCCCTAGTTGACTGGGATGGTACCGTGAAGGCACAGGCGGAGGCGGATAAAGCTTCGGAGGCGTTGTTGGGAAAAATCCACGCCCAAGAAGAGGCAACGAGGATTGAGACGGTGCTGGACGTTGACGCGAGCTTGCAAGTGGCGCCGGGGGTATTTCTGCCGCCGGGCGAAGGAATGTTTGCGATTGAAGGGAAGTCGGTGACGCCGCTGGAGCAGGTGGGTTCGCAGGTAAAGACGGACAAGAAAACATTTTTGAAGCAGGTGCTTTCGCCAATTCCTATTGTCCCAGGAAAACGCAACGTGGAAATCCCGGGTGCGAAGGCGAAAACTCGCATCACTTCGGGCGGGCCGGAGTTTTATTTGCGGGAGGCGCCGCCGGATCCGGACCGAGTTTCCAGCGTATATCAAAGTAGCCGGCCTGGGGAATCGGGGCCGGAGGTGGAGTTGGTACGCGCCACGGTCAAGGGAAACAAGAGGCAGTTGGAGTCGATACGGAGCATGTTTGGGCAAGACGTGGGCGCAGAACGGAAATCCATTGCCATTCAGAGATGGGAAGTAGCCGCGACCGTGTACAGGTTTACGCTCGGCGAGCCTTTGCCACCCGGAGAGTACGCGCTGGCGGAGATTCTGCCGGACGGAATGAATTTATTTGTCTGGGATTTTGGAGTGGACGGACCGCAGGTATTGCCCGTTAAGAAATAATCTTTCGCCATCCACAACTCCGCTGGCAATCGGACACGTCACAGCAGCGCTGAGACCCCGAAAGCGGCGGCAAGTCCGCCGCACTCCAAAATAGCTTGTCCGACAGGGCATTCTTCTGGCCTGCGATTCATTATTGCTTTGTGCCGGCCGGCAGAGGCGGCGGGCGGCGCTCCATTTCCGTGGGCACGGCGATGGAGCGGGCGCCATTTTTCCCGACGGCGCGGACGGCGAAGAAATGATTGTCGGTGGAGACGCCGTGCAGAACCGTTTCGCCAGGTGAGGCCGCAAAGTCGTAGACTTGCCAGCGCGGTTCCGTCGTTTCGCGCCACAGAATCTCAAAACCGGCGCGCTCTGAGTCATCTTCGGCGGACCAGGAGACTTTGGCGTCTGGAGTTACGGCTCCAGTGAGTCTGGCGTTGGTGGGCGCCGCGGGAGCCATGGCTAGCTGGCGCAGAGCTTCGGCATTGTCGCGGGCGACGTCGCCGAGGAAGCTCGGATTCACGTATTTTGCGAAGTCGCCGTACTCGATGCCGTTTTCCGTGCGCGGCGTCTGATGCTGGTGAGCGTAATCCTCGAGCGGTTCCGTAAAACGGACGGCGGGCAGTCCGGCTTTGTAGAACGGATAGTGATCGCCGCCCCGGCCGTAGCGATCGACGCGGAAAATCATGCGGATATTTTCGCGGCCGTCGATTTCCTCGATGGCGCGGGCCAGTTCGCGGCCGGGGGAATCGCAATCGTCGATTTCGCCGTTGCCGGAGAACAGGCGCACGCGATGCGGCGCTCCCGGCGAGGGATCGTCGCCCACGATGTCGTCATCGAGCATGCCGCCGATGGTGTAGCCCTGCTGCTTGGCCCATTCGAGCAAGCGATAGCCGCCGAGCAAGCCTTGCTCTTCACCGGGAATGGCGGCGAAAAGAAGCGTAGCGCGGTATCCGCCTTTGCCGGTTGCAGCGGCTTTGCTGAGCAGCCGCGCGGACTCCACGCTGACGGAAACGCCGGAGGCATCGTCGTCCGCGCCTGGAGCATCCGCTTCGGCGTTCATCACGTCGGATGGCCGCGAGTCGTAATGGCCAGAAACGATGAAGAGCGTTTTCGCTAACTTTGGATCGGAACCGGCAAGAATGGCGTAAACGCTTTCCAGGTGGAGCGGCTTGCCGGAAGTTCGCTCGGATGTGGAATCGAATTTATCGACAATCACTTGCAGCTTGCCGCCCGAATCCTTGGCGATTTCATTCAGGCGCGCAACGATGCGATCGCGGCCGCAACCAATGCCGCGCTTGGCGTCAGTCCAGGAAGAAAGAGACAGGCGAGTCCCGCAGGAAACGAGTTGGTCGATCAGGGCGCGCATCGATTTTTCGTCGACGCTCCGGCGTGCGATGGCCGCGGCCGGGCGAGGCAACAGCTTCGAATGCGGCTGGCCTTGCTGCGGCTCCGCTGGATCGCGCGGAGCGGACCGCTGAGCGAAGGCGGGCGAGATGGCACCCCAGAGACAAACACTTATCGCGATGCTACTGCCCAGAAGCCTGCGATGCGTGGAAATGCCGTTAGTCATCGGCTGCGCTCCGAGAAAGAGTGTGTTCAGCAGTCCGGCATTCTAGCCTAAGTGCGAAGGCGACACGAAACGGACGGGCGTTTCGGTTCGTGGGGCGGACGCCAATCGGGAGATTCATCCCGCTGAACCCGCGGGATGGGGCAGAGTTGCCGTCCCCGGGGGCTGGCGGGCTTGACACGGCGGCGTACTGACTCACACTTAAGACTTGGTTTGCGCATGCCCTTGCCGAACCGCGGAAGAGAAAAGCCGCAGGGCTGCGAAGACTCCGCCCTGCGCTACAGGACTTGGTGATGGAGGTGACATTGGATTTCTCATCGCAACGGGTGTCGATCAACGCGCTCTGGTTTCTGTTCGGTTTGTATTGGATCATTTCGGCGTTCAAGCTGAAGAAGACGAAAAGGCGCGAATCATGGGGCCAGCGGTTCCGCTACGTGTTGCCGCTGGTGGTTGCGTTTTACTTGCTTCGGCGTGAGGCGCACTACGGGTGGTTGGGCGCACGTTTCGCTCCTGCAAGCGATGCCGCCGCGTGGGTCGGTGTTGCGCTCACCGGCGCTGGCGTGGCCATCGCGATTTGGGCACGCTGGCATCTTGGCGCCAACTGGAGCGGAGTCGTGACTCTGAAAGAGGGACACGAACTGATTCGCACCGGCCCCTACCGGAACATCCGCCATCCGATCTACACGGGAATCTTGCTGGGGCTGCTGGGCACCGCGGTCGCCGT
>Ga0307477_10003996_pt1 | contig 10809 bp, 16 predicted proteins | sample atmos_gasesECM2C_FD_203316 | JGI IMG/M metagenome (GOLD analysis project Ga0307477, IMG submission 203316) | Hardwood forest soil microbial communities from Morgan-Monroe State Forest, Indiana, United States - atmos_gasesECM2C_515 | ecosystem: Environmental > Terrestrial > Soil > Temperate... | reverse complement strand
CGTCGAAGTCCTTGCCCTTGAAAAGGCCCATCAGGGGCGCCAGCGGGCGGCCGTCGCGGCTGCCGGTCTTGAAGCCCTCGAACAGCGCGGAGCGGCCGCAATCGGCGCACTCCTGGCCCGGGGCTGCGTCCTCCGCGTAGAAATCGGCCTCGCCTAGCGGGATGCCCAGCGCGCCGTCCCGCTCGTACAGGGCCCGGTCCGGGCCCTCGCGCTGAGGCTGCGGGCGCGAGAAGACATGGCGGCGCGAATACTCGCGGTGGGCCGGCCCGCAGTGGTAGCACTCGTGGTAGTTCTCGATCACCAGCTTCCAGTTGGCGTCGATCGAATACATCCTTCGCGCAGCCACCCTGGCGCTGGCCCAGCTGTAGATGCGGGCGGTGCGGGCGAAGGACTGCTCCACGTGCTCGAAGCCCAGAGGCTGCTCGCTGAACGTGATGAAGATCACCCCCTCGCAGACCCGCAGCGGCACTTGCTTCAGGCCGTAGTCGGCCTTGTTGAAGCCTTCGGCGCTGACCCGCGCGCTCATCAGCTGCCCTTGCGAGTCGTAGGTCCAGGCGTGATAGGGGCAGGTGAACGTCCCGCTCTTGGCGCTGCCGTGCGCCTCGGTGCATATGCGCGAGCCGCGATGACGGCACACGTTGAGCAGGGCGCGGATCCGGTCGTCCTGCCCGCGCACGATGATGATCGATTCGCCGGCCACCTCCGTCGTGAACCAGTCGCCGGACGCGGCGACCATGCTGGCGTGGCCCACGCAGTGCCAGTGCGCCATCACGAAGTGGCGCATGTCCTGGCGGAAGATCCCCGGGTCCTTGTAGAAGATCTGCGGCAGCGCGTGCCCGGGGCGGATCGCGGCCAGCGCCGCCCGCAGCGTGTCCGGCCCCGGTGGCGCGGCGCAATCGTCCCTGGCGGTGTACAGCGGCTGCATCGGCGTTCTCCTGGGGGAGTGCTCACCTATATTAAACGAATGTTCAATTACGGTAAAGACCGGGGTTCAGGCGAAGCCGGGAGGATCACTTCTTTGAAAGTCCATTTCCGTTTTGTCCCGCCTTGACATTACGTCCCATACATCAAGCGAAAAGCGTACGGCGTGATTGTTCGGCGGGCTCGGTGCGGTCGTGCGTCCCGTCGCTCGCACTCCTTTGGCGGAACTTGTCGAAATTGCCCCCCGGTGCGAGGCGCTCGATCGTCGTCCCAAGGGGCAGTCAAGAACCGCCTGCTTAGAGCGTCTCTGCAATTCGAATCCTGAATCACCGCAAACTCACCAAACGGAATTTCCGAGCGCCCAGTGGCTGTCGAGTGTCTGCTGTATCCCGCACGCCCGCAGTCTGGGTCTCGTACGGTGCTGAACCGGTCGGGTAGCTGCCATGCACGGATCAGCTTCGTCCATTGTCGCCATTGACGCCCATCATCACTTCGAACGTTGCGTACGGAATACCGTTCAGCGATACGCCAACTTCCGGCCCGGACTTAGCGCAAATTTCGATGTCGTGGAAATCGCATAGAAATTTAGCCAGGTACAGTCCCAGCCCCTCTCCGGAAACTGCGACGCGTTCCGCGTTACGACCGCGATTTCCTCGATCGAAAATCTTCGGGAGCTCATCTTTCTCGACCAACGGTCCGAGTGAGCTTACGGACACTCGCACCCCACGATCGATCGACGCGAAATTCACTGCAACCGCTTGATCTCGCGGGGAGTACTTTATAGCGTTCTCTAGAATCACGAACGGTACCAAGTCGAAAGATGGAAGCGCTGAGATCTCCACAAAGGACGTTCCATTGAATCGGACGGGAATACTTCGCGCTCTCGACCGAATTGCCAGTACCCGAGCTGCTTTATCGAATTTTTTGTAGATACCAGCCCGAACAAGTGACTGCAAACTGACGGCGCTGGGATTAAGTTCGAGATCCGTGAACCCCATTCGTGATGAAATCATTCCACTCGTATAAAAGATCGTATCGCACAATTCGCGAGCTGCTTGATCTGCCCCTTGTAAGAACTTGCTTAAGCGCTCTGCATCTGCCGAAAGCTCAAGGCTGAATCGTCGAACCTCGTGCATTGTACTGTCTAACACCTGCTTCACGTGGAGTTGATCCGTTTCAAGCGTCCGATTGAGCGTCGAAAGCTCCGCGACCCTTTCTTCGAGTCTCGATATTTTTCGATTGGCCCTGTCGTATCTCATTATTTGGCGACGAACTGATCCACAAGTTGTACAACTGCATACGCGCCAAACTTTATTGCGAGATCTTTAAGTTCGTCGGAGAACGGTAACTTCTTTGCTTGATCGTTGAAAAGAGCAGAATCTCGCACTGAAATCGACTTGATAAACGCTTGCTCCAATTTCATGAGATCAAATAGCTCGACGCCTCGCTCGAGAAGTCTTAGGCGGAAGCGCGTCCATCTCTGCTTTGGATCTCCAACGCTGGACAGGCCTCGTTCCAACAATTCGATCCACTGATCGACTGTTGCATCCTTTTGGATCCACTTATCGGCATGCATCAGCTTTTCGTTGTAAGTTACGTCATGACTCACTCCGGTGTAAGCAACAAGAAACTTGTCCGGGAAGCTCTTACGAATCTCGGAAACGAGATGAGCTCCCTCGTACTTGCTTCCCAGGGCTCTTGCGACGCCACGTACATCGCAAACTACAACCGGAAATGCGGCTACTTGATCCACTGACCGAATATCGCCACCGATTTCTGTGATCCGGAATCCGTGATTCCGAAGTGCGTCTACGCGCACAAAGGATTCATCGTCGACGACCGCGATGTCGACCCTGCGTTTCAGTGTCGACACCTCTGGAAGCGTGACGCCAAGTTCGCTAAGGCTCTTTGGTCTTCCGAATGACAAGAACATTTCACATCCCTTCGAAAGCCGCGACGGGCGCGGGAACGGACGAAGTCGCCGCGGCGCTGGTGATTAGGGTTCGAGGGACAGTGTGCGCTGGGACTCGCGCCGTAACGTGGACCGCTTGGGCCGCGTTGACGCCCGGTCGCTGGATCTCCCGTCCCATCAAGTCGAGAAAGGAACCGACACCGAGGGGGGGCGGCTAGGAATGCATTGGCAACCGCGAGTAAGTCGGATGGCTTGAATTTCACCGGATTCGGAGCGCGCGTCTGGGACGCTCGATCCTACCCGCCGCCTAGTGACCCAAGATCACGGTAAGCAGCCCAAAATCCGACCTTCCACGAGGATCACACAACGTTCCGTACGTCCGCATCGCGGCGTGCAGATTGCTAAGCGAAGTGGGTCGCGTCGCTTGGGACAAATCATGCATACCAGATTGTCGGCCGCATTTTCACCCCGGCGCTCGCGGGATTCATCGCGCGCCGTTGGAGTAGAAAGTCGAGGCCGTAATCACGCGATTCGCGGTTGGTAGTAGTTCGACGTCTTGCGAAGATCCGGAATATCAGCAACTTATGGATTCACCGAAATGGCTTCTGCTTGGGACGACTACCCGTTCCGGGACTGGGCTGCAGAACGCACGAACTATCCGCGCGAACTGGCCGAAATGGCGCTGGCGCACACGATCGAGAGCAAAGTGGAGGCTGCCTATCGCCGGGGTGACCTGTTCGATAAGCGCCGCCGGATGATGGACGATTGGTCAAAGTTCTGCGGCGGAGTCGAGCAGAGGGCAACCGATCTCCATGCAATCCGCCGCCGCCCGGTAGCCTCTTTCCGTTTATTTCTTTTGCGTTGGCGGCCTTGTTGGCTGCCTCTGCTGCTCATCGTGTAGCAGGTATTTACATACTTCTTCGGTGTTAGCCGCCGCAAGCCTGGCGCGACCCGCCGCGTTGTGTGGGTCACATTGACAGCTTACGACCGTAGCGTGAGCGGCAGGGCAGTACTCCGTACCAGCTCTCGCGTAACCGGTCGCGAAGTTCATTACGCAGTGGCGTCCGCCAGCCCCAGGCGTTTGACAAAGAGGGGCACTAGCGGCCCATGCAAGTGCACACGGCGGGGACGGATTTTCTGTGTTGCCCCAGCACCAAGCGGCGTCATCCCGCCATGTAGTAGGCCGTCGTTCCTGAGCCTGGGCGATATGGAGGTCCAGAGCAAACGCAAAAAGGATCAAGACAGAAGCGCGCGCAATATATCGAGCCATTTCCCCTCCCCAAAAGAGACGGAAATCTAGCATCAATTGCCGACGCTCTCGGGTGACGGCTCGGATCAATCTGGGGGTCATCACGGGCGACTGCTTGTCGAAACGATGACCGGCTGTCCGTCAGGCAACGAATAGTCGAACACCTTGGGTAGCGGCGGGGCGCCGGAATCTTTACCGACAAACATTTCGAAGTCCTGTTCGATCGCGCTTACAACCGTTCTGCTGAAAGACACCGGATTCACGGTGAAGGTGCCGTCAGACTCGATCCTGACCGCGTCCGGCACGGCGTGCGTCAAACGTCCTGCCGGCAGATCCTTGCCGCCCTTTTTCTCCAAGGAAAGCGTCGCTTGGTGCAGGAACCCGTGGCGAAAGACATTCCAGAAATCGCCCGCGACCTGATCTATGTTCAGTGCTGGAAATGTAGCAGTCAGATTCGCTCGGAATTTTTCGCCGACATCGTCCTTCGGGGTCATGCCACTTTTCAGGCGTAGGTACCGTTCCAACAGCGGCAACGTGATCATGAACGCGGTGATGCCGGTGTTCGTGCCGCAGGCGTGCAACACTTCTAGAACATCCGCGTACCAGGCCTTGAAATTGGCCCGATGCTCCTTTATTGACGCCGCCAACGTCGCCCTTTGTCTGACTATGGTTGGGGCCGAGACGCAAAGGGTAACGGAGAAGGTGCGCACGACACTGCCGCAATTGCTGCAGGGGTCGCTCGAATCCACGGGCGCTCTGCAATCGGAGCACGCGACCCCTGTTATGCGCATGTCGTCATTCATCATCCGCTCCCGGTTCTCTTTCCCAAAACGCGCAGCCCTGCGCCGGCACGCCGATCACACGCCGTCCGGCGTCGCGCTCGCAGAGCGGGTGCTCTACGTAGAACCGACCGTGGAAGTGCGTGCAGGTCAAGGCAGCCGCGTACCCGCGCCGGGTGATTCCGCCTGGTGCGGTGTGAAGTGGCTGAAACTTCCGGCTTGGTCGTCAGTCGCCTGCGTCACGTCGCGGGTTAGGCTTAAGTGCCGGCCACTCCATAAATGCGAAGACCCAGATAAAGACGACGTTGGCGACTGGCACGAACCCTAGCAGCGAAAGCGCGGGCGGCAACCCGGTGCGCTTCACGATCCTCCAGAGCGGCACGCCAAGGACCACAAGTGCCAATAAAACCATCAGCCCACGCATGGCGGCCTCCTAAGAATTTGGGCGCGCCACGCGCCCGAGCTGGCGTATCGAGACGGAATGGGGTGAATGTGTCCCGGAGCCATTCGTGTTTGCGATTGCTCATCATCGGCGCCGCCATCGCATTGCCCAAACCACCGCCAGAGACAGCGCGCCGATACCCATTGCGCCGATCACTGCCGGCATGACAACGATCACGCCAGTAACCAGCAGCGTCTTGCTCAAGCAGTAACCGAAGTCACGCGGCTGGCACCATGACCAGCTTGTAACCGCTGCGGAGGCCATCCAGATCCCCAGAACGACCAGGAGCGCGTACCCTGCCGCAGCAAGGCCGCGTCTCACGTTCCTATTCATCATCTGCTCCGGGCTCCCGCTCCCAGAACGCGCAGCCCTGTAGCGGTACGCCGATCACTTGCACCGCGCGACCGAGTGTGTTCGGCTGCCCGATCCCCGGGCTGCCCGGCTGATTAAAGGCGCGCCGCCGGGATGACGCTGTCTGAAGGGCAAACCACCTGCTACGGCCGTCACCGAATGAATTCCACCCAGTCGGCCAGTTCTGGATCGTAGTTCCACTCACGAACCGGAGCGGACCATTGCTGGATTCGCAGGGGGCTATCGCTACCTAGGAATTTGGCGGCAGCAGCCTTAGCCTCGTCGATAGTCTCCCAAGGGGTGTCCTGCCTAATGTCGTTGACGTAGAGAAAATACCGAATCACCTGTTGAATTGCCACTGTTGCGCCTCGTTATTTGCATTCGACAGCCAGACTCTCCCTGGGTGCAATCAGCGTGCCGCCGCCGGTCGGCATACCGACCGTACCCGCCGAACGATCGACGATGTTGTAGCCGCCAGGACAGATTTCCCCCGCTTTTTCGTAGCAGGCGCCAAGCGTGCGCCCCATGCCGCTGCATCGCATCGAGTAAGCAGTATTGCCGTTCGGGCCGACGAATTTATGGGGTTCGATGCCGGCGCACGAAACGAGCGTCAGCGAGATGGCAAATAGCGCAGGTCGCATTCGATTCCTTTCCGCGAAATCCCACGCAGACAGCCGGGGACATTAGAAGAAGTGCGATCCCTGCGTTGTAGCTCTGGGCATTGCAGATGCATCCGGCGATAACCCATGACTTAGGCCACCTCGTCCGGCGATCCTAGCAAGGGCGCATCCGACTATTCGACATCGGGCCCCGGCTCCCGCTGCCAGAACTCGCACCCCATCGCCGGGACGCCGACCACGTGGCGACCGCCGTCACGCTCGCACAGCAGATGCGAGGAGTAGGACTCATCGTGGAAATGCGTGCAGGTCAGGCAGCCGCGCGCCTTGCCGGGCGATTCGGGGTGGTGCGGCGAGAAGTGGGAAAGATCGGGTAAGTTGGTCACAGGTGCGGCATGCGTCCGCCTTCCGTCACTTTGTCCACTTGATGTCACTCTGGACCAATCGACCATGAGAATCGACGACTGGTACCTGTGCCATGTGGGAAGCGTCGCCAATCACCGTACGTGGTGAAAATATTCCCTAACGTGGAGATCCGAGGCCGCATTCCCCGCACCGCCAACGTAGATCCACATTTCGTCGGGACCGGTGAAGTTAAACACTTCGATAATGCTCTCGCCTGTGACAGGCTCTCTCGCGACTATCGCGACTGCTTCGTTCGTCGCAGCAACTATCTCGACCGGAGACACCTCGCTAAATCCCTTCATTGGCGTCTCCGTTCCACCGGAAAACGGTCGTCCAGTCGGGCATGTCCAACGCCATCTCGGAGTTCGAAAACCGAATGGTTAGACGGCCCATCATTCGGTCGAGGAACGCAAGAGTCTTTTCTTCAAGCCTCGCCTGCGCGCGATTAAGTCGCCTCCGAGAATGCACGTCTACGAAATGGCGGCGCAACTTGCCGATATTCACCTCCGACTGCTCTCTCCGAACTCCAATTGTTGAAGCAAAAGGGCAAAGCGATATCGGGCTTCTTTAACACTTGTACATAAGGTCAAAGCCCATCGCTTCCATTTCACCCTTTCGCTTCTGCATCATTTCGATCGGCATCCAAAAGTCGCATTTGAAATGTCATTATCCGCCGGCCATCGGTAGCTACGGTCGCCTGCTCGCGACTGACATGCTGACTCTGTAGAGCAAAAGGAATCGAAGTTGCCTCCCCCGGTATTTATTGAACAGCAGCGATTCTCTGCGCTCAGACCTTTGCAATTGTCACTCGCATGAATCTCCGGTTCACATCCAACCAATCCCATCAATAACGCCAGAACCGTCGCGCTTCGGAGTATGGTAAGTATCATTTCGGTCCTCTTGAATCTCAGATCGATAACGGATCTCTGACTCCACTCTGGCGACGCACCGCGCTTTGTGCCGCTTCGCGGACTCCCTTGTCGTCAATGCCACGAGCAAGAGCAAGAAATACATTCACCGGTTCGTTGCCACACCCGAACGAGCCCTCATCAGGACAAACAAATAGCCGCACTGCCAATTTGATTTTGGACAAATCCTGAATTGCCTTGACGAGCGCATCGCGCGATGCTTGTTGTGCGACAGTTGTTCGAGAAGCAACGGCGGCAAGAATTGCCGTCTCCGCGTCATTGATTTCAGCGACGCTTCGCTGCAGGTTCGCAAAGGAATCTTCCTCGAGAAAACGATACATCGCGGGAGAAATCGAATCATTGAAATGCTCGGCGAGTAACCGCGTTGTCACGAGAGATGCCCAAAGCGCAGAGTGTTCTGATTTGTACCTCTCGAATTTGGAATCCCCAGTAATTACTTCAACCCCCCGAAGAACACATGCAATGGATTCCCTGCTTGGTTGCGCACCCTTGCCCCCAAGCAACTCCTGCCTTACCGCTTTGTAGGAATCGTCAAAATCCGTGGCGTCGAGACAATCCTTCGCCTGCCCTTGCCGAAGTAGCCACGCTCGATAGTAAAACACATGCGAATCTCTAAGCGCAGCCTTGATAGCTGGATTCTCTCTGAATTGGAACTCGGTACCGCGCAAGGCGGCGACAAACCCAGGTCCCTCAGAGCCACCATCATAGGCAGCCAGTATTCGGGATGCGGCTGCAAATGCTGCTGCTATATAACCATTGTGGACTTTTCCCGTGGTATGGGTCGCCATAGCATTTGAATACACGAGAACTGTGTAAGCCGGCGCTATACCTTTGAGTAAGGTTGAGATTGTCTCGCCGTATTGCCAAAAATTGCCCAATACCGTTGGTGGATTCGCATTCTGCGTCTGTGGGACCTTTTGTCCGATCGCCACCAGATCCCGGTATGCAGTGGTTGGCTTGATTTTATTTAGCGCAAATTCGTCGGTGCTAAGAGGATGGGAAACGTACAGGGTCAGGTAGTGGCCCGCAAGGGGCGCGAGTGAAAAGGCACCTCCGGCTTGATTCGGCCAGCAATCGCTGCTAGAGGGTGAATCTTCCGACGCGCTTTGTAGCGCCCGCGCCGCAGCTACAGCTGATCGATACTCACCCACCCGGTCGGTTGAAGCTTGCCATTCCACAAACGAATCCAAGGCAAACGCGTAAGGGTTGTCTTTTTTGTTGCACAGCTGCGCGTAAGCATATTCCAGATCTCGCAGGTCCTGAAGTGTCTGCCCACCGTCATACTCCACCGAGTAAGACCAAGGCTTGGTTAGTACATCACGCATTAGGTGCGCCAACTTGACTCTTTCCGACGATGGGTCGGTAGCTTCAATTGCATTCAGGTAGGTTGAATGCTCTATGAGTTCATGAAGCCTAAGATTCTCTAGATCGACTGAGTATTTCTTCTGGAATTCCCCTCCAATTGCCCAAAGTCGGTAACTGCGCAAACCATAAAGACTTACACTGAAAAATGCCAAGGCTCCAATCAAGACGAAAAGCTTTCTTGATTGAAGTGCCTGCGTTCCATACGCGACAAGAGAGTACGCGAAGGCAGAAAGCCCGATTACAAACAGAATGATCGCAGCCGAGCCCACAAGATTCCATCCTAGGGCGGTGGCAGAAAGCGCTAGCCCTCGCTGCTGATATGAAGTTTCCTCTCGCAATTCGGCTATATCGCTCTTCAATATCGCGCTCAGCGTTGCGGTCGCCTCGCCAAGATAACCCGCGAGTACGTGTTGTTGCCGTCCCAGAAGCTTATCCGCTAGTTCTTCGTGCTTTGAAAGCAGAAGATCGCTTTTTGCTAACGTGTCAGTGGCTATCTGCTCGAGGTGGTCTTCGGTGTCCTTGAAGACATATTCATCTAGTACGTGGGGAACGAAATGCTTCGGATTCCAATGGTTGGGATCTGTATCGACGTAAAGCGGCCCTATATTGAATCCGCCTGCCCGAGATTGTTCTTGCACACCTACAAATAAGGCGGTCGCGGCGGTGACGGAAACGGCACCAACTATGATGAGCCCGTGGAGTGACTTTCGCCGTTTCAGCAATTTGGGCCTCCCTTTCAACTCGTTTGCGCGGTCGGTCGTGCAAATGGCTTTTTCGGAATATTTCTGGGGCGGTTCACTGTTGTCAGGTACGGCGTTCGGTTATTTATCCGGCACGTAATACGTCCTGGGCCTCGCGCGGCTCAAGAGCGATTTGCTCAATTTCCGGTCTTTCTTAGAACCCAAAGCCTTCTTCGGCAGGTCTTGGCCCGCTCGAGCGGCACCGCAGCATCTGTTAGTCGTTTCACCGGCAGAATCAAAATCGAGTGCCGGTCTTTGCGGTGGCGCCCCTGCTAGCGAAGCGGGCCGAAAAGCTACGGGCGCAGGGAAAAACAGAGGAGGGGCGTGCCATTGCCAGGAACAGCCAGATACGACATTTGGCTGCCCTGCAATCGGTAACAGACTGTTCATCCGTGGCGGCACTATGCTGAGGTTACTCTCGCCTGTCCGAAAGCTCAAAGATCGCGGGAGTGTCGTCGGAACCATATCCCGCCTGAAGGGTCTGCGCGAGAGCCTTATGACATCCGACACCGTTCCGGTCGGCGTCCTCTTGGGCTGACAAGGCTTGCAGCAGCGCTCTCATTCAGTGGGATTCCGGTTGCGTTGGGCGGTGAATCACCGCTCGCAGGCAGTGAAATGCCTCAAGCTCGCATAGGTGCCGTATTTCATGCCTTATGCCTTATGCGGCCTGTCAGTAGAAACAGCGCAACCAATTTCGGGAATGCGTTACATCGCTACGGTCAGACAAGTGCGATCAGTTTCTCGCGCAGCTCCCGTGGAGTGGTGCATGCTGCGAGCAATTTGTTCGTGAGATTGATATGCGGATGAGCATTCCCGGTGGTGGAAGTGCGGAGCCGACGTTCTAGTCCAAAGTCCGTGAACAACGTCCTCTCGACCCTGGCGACCCTTGAATTGCGCCGCCACACCTCACGTGCACCGTCTTCCGAGGTGGCAACACGAACGGGATCGACGAGATTGAAACGCGAATCCTCCGGTGCGAAGAGAATGTATGGGCTGGCTAAGCGATGGCGCCAGTTTTCGTGATGCGGGTAAAAGGTTTCATGCTGCACCGGACCGCTGGCCCTGTACTTGGCCAAAATGTTGTAATGGTTCCGGTAAG
>Ga0307477_10003995_pt1 | contig 10813 bp, 8 predicted proteins | sample atmos_gasesECM2C_FD_203316 | JGI IMG/M metagenome (GOLD analysis project Ga0307477, IMG submission 203316) | Hardwood forest soil microbial communities from Morgan-Monroe State Forest, Indiana, United States - atmos_gasesECM2C_515 | ecosystem: Environmental > Terrestrial > Soil > Temperate... | reverse complement strand
CGGAGGTAAACACGCACGGATGTTTTCCAGAGAACTTATCGCTGGCGCTTGGGTAGGGTTTTCCTCCGACTGCGGCATGTCTCGCAGCACATGCAAGAGTTCGTTCTCGTGCGCCAACGCCTGTTTCTGAAGCTTTTCAATCCGATCGGGAGACGGGTCTTCCGCGCGCAACTGCTCGATTTCAATGCGGCGGTAGTACCAGTTAAGTTCCTCGCGCATCTCCCGGATGTGGCGCACCAGTTCGCTCTGGCCGGCGTCGGGTGGCCGAATCGCGGGTCCAGACCGCTTCAGGAGTTCCGCCAGGCTTCGGGACTTCGCCAGTTGGATATAACCGAACGATTCCTCTGCCGCGTTCGGCCTCTCCGCGATCAGGCATAGTTCGACCAGGCTTTCGTAAACCTCCAGGCGATTTTTCATGAACGCGATCTTTAATTCTTCGCCGCGCAGGCTGCCGCGTAAGGTCTCCAGAAACCCCCGCGCCTTTTGGCAGGAATCGTAAGCGTTTGGAAGATCTCCGGAAGCCTGTTGAATCTGCCCGGTCAGAAAATGGGCCTGATAGTGAAGTACGGGAGCCTCTAGACGCGCGAGCCTCTCGATCGCCCGGGAAGACTCCGCCTGTGCGGCCGCCAATTCCCCGGTTCTCAGAGATAATCGCGCAAGCAACAAATGACAAAGGACGGCCTTGTTCGGCAGAAAAGAGCTGTCGAAGAACTGGGCCGCGTCGGAGCAGAGCCGTCGAGCCTCGAACAGCCTCCCTTCATTGTAAAGAACGACCGCTTGGTACAAATCCATCAGCCAGGGCCACACCAGATTTTTTTCGCTGACAAACTTCATGCGTGCTCGCGCAAACAAATCCAGTGCGCCCAGCGCTTTCCCCAGTTGGCTCAACGCCATCGCTTCATAGGCCTGGCATTTTGCTTCTTCGTATCCCATGCCTAGCTTCTGGAAACGCACATAGCCGTCATGAGCCGATTCCTTCGCTTCCGTGCTGAGATTCAATTCCAGATATATTTCCGCCAGGTCGAGGTAGCACAGCGCCTGGACGTGGGCATCCCCATTTTTCTCGCACTCCTCGCGTGTGGCACGCAACATCTCGATCGCCCGGCTGTATTCCCCCCGCAGGTAATAGAGGTATGCGATGTTGTAGTCGCTCTGCGTTACCAGTAGCGTCATGCCATGGACGACGCACATTTCTCTTGCACGCCGGTAAGTCGCGAGCGCCCGTGGGAAATCGTTCAGGGTAATCAGGCAGACCGCCATGTTATACAGCGCGACGGCTAGGCCCTCGGAATCGCGAAAAGGCAGCAGCATCTCGTAGGCACGCTCATAGCAAGCCAGGCCTTCCTCGAAACGGTCCTGCCGGTGATAAATGTTGCCAACATTGATTTCAACATGCGCCCAGCGCTTGTCGTCATTTAATTGCCGGAAGATTTTCTTGGCATCTTCGGCGGCGCCAAAAGCTTGGTCGTATTTTCCCAGCAGAATCAGAGGCTGAATCGAGGGAATCAGGGTGCGGGCTTCTTCCTCGGGATTGTGGATTTCCCGAAAAATGCGCAAAGCCTCGCCGTGGAACTCCAGCGCCTCGGGATTGTATCCGAGCATGTACAGGGCATTTGCCTTGGATCGCAAACTCCTACCCAAAGTCTCTTTGTTTCGCAGTCGGCGCGCGATGGCCACACTGGCTTCGGCGAGAAAGAGCGCTTCGTGGGGGTTTTCGCGCAACTTGGTGCGCACCACTTCGTTGAGTTGCCGGACGACGCTGTCGTCAAACAGCCGCGGGTGCGCGGAGATGAATTTTTTACGACTGGATTCCGTCTTAAGATCTGCCAGTTCGCGGAGCGAGCGCTCGGAGAGAGGCTCTCCCTTTTTCTCCGCTTTCACGAGAAACCCGCTTCGAGCAACCGCTTCCGCAGTCGTTCCAGGCAACGCTGCCGGATGAAACCAATGGATCCCACGGCAATTCCCAGCGCCTCGGCGATTTCTTGATACGGGCGGGCAGGTTCGTCGTAGAAAAGCATTTGCACCAGCTGACGACAACGTGGCGTTAGCTCAGACATAGCCTGCCGCAGGCCCTGTTCGTCTTCTGCCTCCCGCAGAATTTCCTCCGCGCGAGCCGGCGTGCGCCGTTCGAATAGTTTGTCATTCGGGTCGGAAACGTCCGTACGCCGCTCCTGCTGCTTTCTGTGGAAGCATTTGTGTGCGGTAATCTGCATGATCCATTTCGGCAAAGCTTTCACTTTGCGAAGCTTGGGCAGCTCGGATAATAAATCCAAGCAAACTGCCTGAAAAATATCCGTCGAATCCTCTGCGGAAAAACCGTATTTCAGCGGGATCGAAAAAATGAGGTTCTTGTATTTGGAAATTAATGCACACCAAGCCTCTTCTCCCCCACCGAGGCATTCGCGGACAAGCCGCGTGTCCGACCACGCGGCGCGCACCTGGTCAAGCGTCTGGTTCTTAAGGAGAGTGTTGCGGCTCGCGTTCACTTTATTGGATATAGAGCTGTTCAATATTCCACAACGCGTAAGGGACCAAAATCCCCGGTCGGAAATTGCCCACTCGGTTGGCAGCCGCCACCAAAATGTCAGGGCTCACAAGACAAATCACCGGAAGGCTTTCCGACACGATTTCCTGGACGCGGTCATACAGGCGCTTGCGCTTCGCGTAATCCAAGGTGACCAGTTGCTGTTGCATCAGCCGATCCATTTCGGTTTCCCACGGTGTCGCTGGCTTGTCTTGGTTCGGGTGCCAGAGATGGGTTTCACCGCTTGATAGCCAGACATTCATCTCCGACGTTGGATCGGCATCGCCGCTTACCAATCCCATCACCGCTGCTTCGTAGTTATGGCTATTCTGCAGCCGGTCCACCATTGCATGAAACTCCAGCGGAACCACCTGTACCCTCATCCCCAGTTGGCTCAAATCGTCTTGAATGATCGTCGCCATCTTCATACGCTGGGCATTCGAAGAACTGGTCAGGATCGAAAATTCGACGGGATTGCCGTGAGGATCTACCAGGGACCCGCTGCTCCAGGAAAAACCGGCGGACTGCAAGAGCTGGCGGGCGTGGTCCAGCGATCGCGCAGGATGGGCAATTTTCTCGTCTACCCAGAGTTTGTTTCCGGGCGTAACTTGATCCCATATAGGAGTCGCTCGCCCGTTGTAAACCAGGCGTACGATTCCTTCGCGGTCGATCGCCGCAGACACTGCTTGCCGGAAACGCACATCCTGAAACCAAGCCTGCTTTTTCGCAACTTCTGGAAGCCCTTTCGGTGCCAAATCGTTCAGATTGAAAAATAGGAAGTTGTATTCAAGTCCCGGTCCCAGATCATCGAGGTGATAACCCTTCACTGATTGCTGTTTCTGCAGCACCGCGAAGTTCTCCGCGCTGAATCGGCTGAGTACCTCGGTATCTCCCGATTGGAAGCGGATCACTTGCGCGTCCTCACTGGGAACGAAGAGAAATACCACTTCATTCAGATACGGCAATTGGTTCCCGGCGCGGTCTGCTTTCCAGTAATACGGATTCCGTTCAAGCACGACGCGCTGGCCGGGAACGTATTCCTTCAATCGAAATGGGCCAAGTCCAGCGAATTGGCTCGGCGGCATAGAAAGATTCCATGCTTGTGAAAAGCTGCCGCTTCGATAGCTATTCTCCAACAAATGCCGCGGCAGAATCGCGACGCCATCAAACAATCGCTCGGCAGCGGCGTAAGGTTTTGCCAATTCAAAGCGAACAGTGAATGCATCCACCTTCACGACGGTGATAGGCTTTCCGTCCACCACCAGAAGATCCCTTTGCGAAGAATTGATTTTCTCGTCCAGATAAACTTGAAAACTGAAGATCACATCGTCTGCGCTGAATGGTTCGCCATCGGAGAAATGCAACCCGCGCCGAAGTTGCAGGGTATATTGCCGGCCGTCGTGGGAGACTTTCCAGGTCTTGGCCAAGGAGGGTTCCGTTTTCAACGACCCTCGATTTATGTGAATCAGGTCAGCGGTCACGCAACGGATCACGTCCCGGGAGGGCTCATCCACAGCGAGGACCGGATTGATAGTCTTTGGCTCCGAGCGCAAAGCAACTACCAGTCTGCCCCCCGCATGGCCGGGAGCGCCCTCTGCCGTCATGCGTTCTTCGCCCGCTTGCCCGGGCGGGCCCTGCGCCAAACTGCAAGTGCTCGCCATGATTATCGCGAGAACCAGTTTCGCCCACTGATGGATTCTCCCCATACCATAAATTCTTAACAGAGTTTGGGCTGCTTTTACAGCGTGACCGATTTGTGAAGTTCCTGTAGAGCATCCGCGGCAGTGTAAAAAACAAGGAATAGGGGAATCAAAAACAGCGCGGGCAAGAACATCCACCAATAGGAGGAAAGAACGTAGTACTGCTGTAGAGAGGAAAGCAGAGAGCCCCAACTCGGCAAGGGCTCGCCAACGCCAAGGCCCAGGAAAGTGAGGGTCACCTCGGCCAGTACATACTGCGGGATCAACAGCGTCATCTGCGTCAGCAGGACTCCATACGTTTGCGGCAGCACGTGCCGCCGAAGCAAGTACGCGTCGGAAGCTCCAAATCCCCGCGCGGCGACCACAAAATTGCGCTGTTTCGCGCTCAACACCACACCGCGGATCAGCCGCGCAGGGCGAGCCCAGCCGATTAACCCCATTACGGAAACCAACAGCAAGAATAGTTCCCATTGCGAAATGTGCAGAGGCAGCGCGGCTCGCACCGCAAACAAAAGATACAACCACGGTAATGCGAGAAAAAGTTCTCCTCCGCGCATGAGCAGCTCATCAACCCAGCCGCCGTAAAACCCGGCGATTCCTCCCACTATAATTCCAATCGACACCGAAAGAATCGCGGCAATCAGGCCGGCGAGCATGGAGATTTGACCGCCAAATAGAAATCGGGAGAATTGATCGCGGCCGTAAGCGTCCGAGCCCATCAGGAAAATGTGACCTGGGGCCTCGACACCAAACAGATGCATGTTCGATGCAAACACACCTGCAATTTTGTAGGGCGCGCCGCGCACGAAAAAATGCACTGGATAGGGGTGTTCCGAATCTGTTTGACTCACTCCGACGCTTGGTCCCGAGCCTGCGAGGTTATAAATGACGGGACGAATCAGAACATTTCCCCGTGCATCCATGAAATGAAGCGTGGTCGGAGGCGCGAATGGGCGCTCGCGGTCCTGAGTCGCGAAATCATACGGAGCGAAAAAGCCGGCGAACAGAATGAAACTCTGGAACGCGGCTAGCAATACCAGTGCTCCCACGAGTTTTTGCTTATGTGTCAACCTATCACTCCACTCGTATCCGCGGATCGGCTGCAAAGAGCATCAGGTCCGCAAAAAGATTTCCTGCAACCAGAAAAACGGACGAGAGCATCACCGCTCCCATCACGACGTAAACATCCTTCGCCAGGATCGCCTCAACCAGGAGAGGGCCGATGCCTGGCCAGCTCAGGATCACTTCCACCAGCAAGGAAGCGCTCAGCATCGTTCCCAGCGAGAAGCCGAATAAAGAGATCAGCGGGCTGGCCGCAACCGGCAAAGCGTAGCGAAGCAGCACGCGCCGTTCAGCGATTCCGTGCGCCCGCGCGGCGCGGATGAAAGGAGCCTCCAACACTTCGATCATCGCCGACCGCACGTGTCGCAGCAAAGTCGGCAAGGTAGCGATCGCCAATCCGAAAGCGGGCAGAAAAAGGTGCTCCGCAATGTCCTTCACTTTGTTCCACAAGTTCAAATCGCCAAACGATGCCGAAACCATTCCGCCGGTCGGAAACCATCCGGTACGCACGGCCAGGAGTAGCAGCACCAGAAACAACACCAGGTCCGGGACTGTCAGTAGTGCCGACGTAACGGCTCCGCCGGCTCGGTCGCCCCATTTTCCGCGATGTACAGCGCAGCATATTCCTAGCGGAATAGCGAGGATCCACGCGAGCAGCATCGACGTCCCGGTCAAGAGAATGGTATTGCGCGTACGGATCGCGAGAAGCGGAGTCACCGGGCTGTTGTAAGCAAACGATGGCCCCAGATCGCCTTGGAGAACGGCGCGCAGCCAATGTCCGTAACGCACCGGCAACGGCCGATCCAAACCATATTGCGAGCGCAGTCCGGTTACTGTCCGTGAAGAAATCTGAGGATTCAGTCGCAGCGGCGAAAAAAAATCGCCAGGCGCCAGTTGCAGGATTACAAAAGAGAGAATCGACACTCCCAGAAGAAGGAGCGTAGCGTGGAAAAGGCGTCGCGCGCAGTATTTCATCGCGGTGTCTTAAGCAGACCGCTCCAGAAGGATCGATTCCACCGACCGCACCGTGGAAAGGAGGTCCTTAGTGTAAGAATGTTCCGGAGAAGAGAATAGTTCGCGCGTTCTCTTCTGCTCCACAATCCTGCCCTGGCACATCACCGCAACTTCGTCGGCAAATCGGGAAACTAAACGTAGATCGTGCGAGATGTGTAAATAGCCAAGCGCGTGGGAGGCTTGTAGCTCCCCGAGCAATTTCAGAATCAGAGCCTGATTCCAAGAGTCAAGATTCGATAGAACCTCATCGAGAATTAACACGCTTGGTCTAAGTGCCAGAGCCCGCGCGATGGCCAGTCGCTGACGTTGGCCACCGCTGAATTCAAGCGGCAGTTTGCGCTCCCCGTTTGGGTCCAGGCCAACTTGCTCCATCAACCGCAGCGCTCGTTCGCGCCTTTGCAGCTTCGTTCCCTCGCGTTGAATCTCGAGCGGCTCCATGACGATTTCGCAAGCAGTCAATCCGGGATTCAAAGCCGACGTCGGGTCCTGGAAAATCATTTGCACCTGGCGGCGAACTCGGTAAAGGCCCTTTCGATCCAGAGCCAGTAGGTCCGCACCTTCCAGTTCTAGCTTCCCTGCGCTGGGACGTTCGAGCAGAGCGATACACCGCGCCAGACTCGACTTTCCCGCGCCGGACTCTCCGACCAGCGCCAATGTCTTTCCGCGAAAAAGTGTAAGGTCCACATCCTCAAATGCACGGACGGTGAATTCCGTACGCGAAAGGGTGCGTTGCTGAACATAGCGTTTGCTGAACTTCGTGACGCGCAATAACGGTTCGATCCGGTTCGCCTTGGATTGTGGCTCGGGTCTCATGGTTGTTCCGGTCTCTCGCAGTCGTTGCGACTAGAGCTGGCGCGGAGAATCAAGTGGGCATCTCTCCGTCAGCTCCATCGGCAGCACGCGCTTAGGTAACCATCTCGAAATCCAATTCCTCAGCAATGTCCGCAGGAGCACTCGTGCGTAGCATCTCTCTGGTGCATTCGTAGGATGGATTCCGATAGAGCGCCTCGAATGGCCCTTGCTCCACGATGCGCCCTGCTGCCATCACCATCAGGTGGTCCGCAAGGCGTGCTTGTACTTCTGCGCTGTGGCTGATCAACAAGATCGATATGCCCAATTCGCGTTGCAATTCTCGCAACAGCGTTAACAGTTCGTCCTGGCTGCGCGCATCGAGTGAGGCAGTAGGTTCGTCAGCGATCACCAGCGCCGGCTCACACGCCAGTGCCTGCGCCAGTACCACGCGCTGCCGCTGACCTCCGCTCAATAGGTGTGGATAGGCAGAAAAAATTCGCTGCGTACTCGGCAGCCCCACGCGAGCCATCGCCAATTCCGCATCCCGGCGACACTGTCCCCAGCTCAAATCTCTATGAGCATGAATTACTTCCGCCACCTGATCCCTCACACGCATCACCGGGTTCAAAGCTATTTCCGGCTCTTGAAATACCATCGAAATTCCCGCACCGCGGATTGCGCGCAGCGCGCTCGGGTGAATTGCCAGCAATTCTTTTCCCAGAAACCGGATCGAGCCGGAGACATGCGCGCGCTCCTTGGAGAGCAAACCGAGCAACGCCAGCGCTATGCTCGTCTTTCCGCACCCCGATTCACCCATCAGTCCGAGCACCTCGCCTCTACCGATGTCGAAGCTCACATTTTCTACTGCGTGCTGCTGGCGCGCGTCTGTACAGCGGTAGTGAACACTCAAATTCTTCACTTCAAGCAATGTCTGCATGCATTTTTTTCCGAAGTGTGCGGGAAATGCCGACCGCTGCGGCCATGACCGAACTGACCGCGACCCATTTCTAAGCCGCCTATTTCCTACGCCTGCCGGCAAACTCAGTGTTACCTTCGATTCCCAAGGTAGAGACGCATTCCGCAAGTGTCGATAGCTCCCTCGTCAAAATCGCTGTGTAAGTTACTGGTACTTTGGTACTAATCGCCAAAACTCCGCCATTGGTATCAAAAGATTGCGTGTGCAATAGGAGCTTGTTTCCGGCCAGTTAGTGCTCATGGCCGTTTCTTTTTGAGGCGGCGCGGAAGCACTCTTGGGCAAGCACTTTTGCCAATGATTGCGCATCCCCAAGAAATGGGGATTTCAGGCAACCAGGGAGGGGTTCTGAGCAATATCGGAGTGAGCTAATCGCTGCCTGTTGGAGCGCAAAAGCCCATTGCCCGGTTGTCCGGGCGCTAGTCTTGCGGGCGCTCTCCGTCGGCCGGAGGGCGATCGGCCGGTCCCAGGAGCGCTTCAATGATTCCAACCATGGGGAAGGTATCGGTCTTAGACACGACCGAACGGATGCCCGCCGCCCGCGCGTGTTTTTCCAATTCGGCGCTGGCATGTTGCGTAAATAAAACGATCGGCATCGCCGGCGCAATTTCCAGAATGCGGCGCGCCGTCTCTATGCCATTCATTCCCGGCATTTGAAAATCTAGAATTACCAGGTTGGGATGCGAGGTCTTGAAGATTTCTAGAGCCTCTTGCCCGTTAGACGCCTCGCCGGCTATTTCCCACTCAGGGTTTGCCTGTAACACGGTGCGGAGGCTTTGCCGAACAAGATCATTGTCGTCCACGATTAGAAATCGAGTGCGCATCTAAACAATCCTTCGAGGTTTTCGCCAACAATCCCACGGCAGTGTGGTCCGATGGGCAGGATGAATGTAAACGTACCTAATACGATACGGCGACGGTCGCCGCGGTTGTCTCCGGAATGACGGCCGTAACAGTAGTGCCATTTCCATTCGATTGGATATCGAGCGTGCCCCCGAGCTCTCTTACACGCTCACGCATACCACTGACTCCCACGCCGTTACTTTTTCCCAGAGACATCGACACACGGCGTTCCACACCTATTCCTTTGCCTTGATCGCAGACTTGAAGGGTAAGCACCTTTTCGTCCGAAGACCAAATTTTGATGGATGCGGTTTTACTACCTGAATGGCGGTACACATTGGTCAAACATTCTTGAATGATCCGAAAGACCGAGATTTCGACTTTAGGTGCAAGCCGGCCTAGCTCGGGCGCAAGCTCCACGGCAACTTGAATCCCGCTCCGTTCAGCGAAGCCGTCCGCAAACAGTTTTATCGCCGGCAACAGGCCAATTTCATCGAGCAGCGGTGGATGAAGCAAGTGCGAAATAGTGCGTATTTCTTTGGAGAGTTGTTTTACCAATTCAGTGTTCTGATTGAGCGCCTCGCGGGCCGGCGGGCTCAACTTTTCCGCTTGCATCAGAGCCAATCCGTTATTCATAGAAAGTGTGGCGACCAATTGGCCGACGCTATCGTGCAAGTCGCGGGCGATGCGCCGGCGCTCTTCATCTTGCATTGCGATCAGACGAGCCGAAAGGCTGCGCAGCTCTCCATTCAACATTTCCATCTGGCGCGTCTTGCGGTGCAGATCGGCGAAGACGCTTACCTTAGCGCGCAACAATTCCGGAACGATGGGAACGGAAATGTAATCGACCGCGCCCCGTTGATATGCTTTGAGCTGGTCTAAATCGGTAAGATGGACCGCAGAGATGAAGATGATCGCGGTCTTTTGATAACGAGGGTGCTGCCGGATCATGTCTGCCAACTCAAAACCGTCGAGTTCCGGCATGCTCACGTCCATCAGGACTACGGCGATTTCATTCTTCAGCAGGTGGTCTAATGCTTCCCTCCCCGAATGGGCCTTGATCAGATTTTCGTTCAGCTCTTTGAGTATTACTTCATAGCTGAGAAGTTTGGCCGGCTGATCGTCCACCATCAGAATGTTGACTTTCTGTTGCTCGTTCATTTTTGTCTAGTCACCCTGGTTGGTAAGTTTCTACCTACGACTACGCACCTGTCATGCAGCTCCATCAATGCTTTACCGATGAAACCACATGCGCAGGGCCGACAGCAGCTGTTCGGTATTCACCGGCTTTGCCAAATATTCCGACGCCCCGGCTTCCATGCACTTCTCGCGATCTCCCTTCATGGCTTTTGCAGTCAACGCCACAATTGGCAAACGGCGGAACGAAGGATTTTGGCGAATTACCTGCATGGTCTCGTATCCGTCCATCTCCGGCATCATGATGTCCATCAACACAATCGCAACGTCTGGAGTTGATTCCAAAGTGGCGATCGCTTCACGGCCTGTTCCGGCGGTAAGCACGAACATTCCGCGGCGCTCCAGTACGCTGCTGAGCGCAAAGATATTCCGCACGTCGTCGTCCACTACCAACACTTTCTTGCCCACGAGTGCTTCGTCGGAATGATGCAGGCGCTCGAGCATTTTCTGTTTCTCTGGCGGTAGATCGGTCACCACGCGATGCAGAAACAACGCGGTTTCGTCGAGCAAACGCTCGGGCGACTCGACTCCTTTGACCACCACGCTTCGCGCAAGCACATGCAGGCGGGCATCTTCTTCCGGGGACAAATCTTTGCCAGTAAATACGACGACCGGTAAATTGCTGAGCGAGGGAATATCGCGGAAGCGCTCCAGTACGTCGAAACCCGACATGTCGGGAAGGCGCAGGTCGAGAACGACGCAATCAAA
>Ga0307477_10003994_pt1 | contig 10816 bp, 8 predicted proteins | sample atmos_gasesECM2C_FD_203316 | JGI IMG/M metagenome (GOLD analysis project Ga0307477, IMG submission 203316) | Hardwood forest soil microbial communities from Morgan-Monroe State Forest, Indiana, United States - atmos_gasesECM2C_515 | ecosystem: Environmental > Terrestrial > Soil > Temperate... | reverse complement strand
AACATTGGCGGAGATTTCGCTGCAGGGGGACCGTTCATGCGCTACGAATTCCTGGTCGAGACCTACGAAACCGAGCGCATTAAGGTGGTCAGCGTGTGGAGCGAATTTCGCGAAGAAGATTTGCCGGTGCGTCCGCGGACGGATGACCGGCGCGGCCGCAGCGTGCGCGAGCAGATGGTGCACCAGTGCGTGAGCGAGGATTTGTGGTTTCGCACCATGTTGGGAATTGACGTGGGAGCGCCGCCGCTCCCCGCGCAAGAGACCCGGCTGGACTTTATCAAACGCTATGCGGAGGACAGCGGAAAGCGTTTGCAGGCGTTAAAGGGAAAGCCAGAGAATTGGTTCGAGCAAGAGACTAAGTTCTTCGATGTGGCGCGCTCGCGGACTTGGGTGCTGGTCCGGCGCTTGACGCATACTTCGCATCATCGCGGCCAGCAGATGGCCATCCTGCGGATGTTGGGGCGCGATCTGCACAGCAATTACGGACCGACCGCGGACACTGGCGGCTTGATGCAAAACCACGCGCCTACGATTTACGCATACTCCGGATGGAACGAATTGTTGCAGGGCGAATCGCGCGGCGGGGCGAAGACCGCATTGCCGGCCGCACCTGCCGGCGCCGTTACGGAGCGTCCGGGTCCTGGTTAACTGTGCGCCGCCCGCATACAGCATAAAAAGCGGCGCCCAGGCACCGCACTCCAAAAAGGCGGCGTGAAAACTAGTTGTGGTAGAGCTCCGGGAATTGCTTTTGCAAGTGTTCTAGTTTAGGAAGATCGTTGTACACGATATATGGCTGGTCGGTATGACTCTGCAGGTAGTCCTGATGATATTCCTCGGCCCGATAGAAGGCTTTGAAAGGAACAACTTCAGTAACAATCTTTCGCGGATACACCTTGGCGGTATCAAGTTGTTCGATGTACGCCGCCGCAATACGTTGTTGCTCCTCATTGGAATAAAAAATGGCGGACCGATATTGTGTCCCGTCGTCCGGCCCTTGGCGGTTAAGCTGCGTGGGGTCATGCGCGACGGAGAAAAAGATCATCAGGATCTGGCCGTAGGAAATTTGCGAGGGGTCGAAAGTGATGCTGACGGATTCCGCGTGGCCAGTAAGACCGCTGCTGACCATCTCGTACCCAGGCGAATCGACATGGCCGCCAGAGTAACCCGCGGTCACAGATCGGACGCCTTTGAGGTGCTCGAAGACCGCTTGCACGCCCCAAAAACAGCCACCGGCGAGAACAGCAATCTCCTTGGATTTGTCGGCTGCGAGCGGGGCGTCGACCGCTGGTTTGGGGAATGGATACCGCGGCTCAGCGGCGGGCCGAGCGCCGATGGAGCGTACGGCGCTCCAAGCGAAGAATGCGCCTATGGCCGTGATAGCCAGAATGCGGCCGATAGTAGGACGATGCATGGTTTCACTCCCGAGAAATCAGCACAGCAGAGGCGACGGCGCGGGCCAGCGACGCCCGGCCATGCTCTAGCTAAGTATACGCGGGTGCACTTCCGTTGGATGAGGCGCTATTCCGGTTTGCTGATCACGCCGCAGGCGATGCGTGGAGGGGCTGCGCTGGATGCTCCGCCAGCGACAGCATGAATCACGATGGCAGTCCCGCCATTGCTGAAAACGGATTTTTCGTCCGTGCCCAGGGAGATGTTAGGTGCGACCACTGTGGCGTGGCCAGTTCCATCGGCGGCCACGATCAACGAAAAATCCGGGATATCTCCGGCAGGCAACCCGGCATGGTCAGCATGGCCAGAAGCGCCGCTGAAATGCGGTCCCGCCGACTTGAAGTCAGGCGCTTCGCACTTCGCGTTCTGGTGGATGTGCATGGAATGTTCGCCTGCGGGCAACCCCTTAACGTCCAGCTTGATTTTTACGCCATGCGGAGCCTCGCTAAGTACAGCGGTTCCGACGCTTTGGCCCTGCGCATCCTTGATTTCCACGGTAACAGGTTTGGAAGCAGCGCTCCGGGCATGTGCAAGCGTGACGCTCGCGAGTACCACCGAACACACAATACTGGCAATTGTCTTCATCGTTCCTCGCTTTAGTTGGGATCGCATGATCCGCCACCCGCCGGACGCATGACCATTCCACCTTAGCGAAGAGAGGGAAAATCCGAAACACTCTGTAGTCAGTCGGATACTAGCGCGCCGGGAGTAGTAAAGCGGCGGCACAATCGGGCATGCTAATAAGCCCCCAGCTACCCTGAGGGAGACAAAGATGCCGTCGCGATTGAAAGTCCTGAGTTGCCTGACCGTATTGTTGTTTTTTCCCGCGTTCCTTTCCGCGCAATTGACTCACGGCAAGAAGCCAATCTTACCGTCACCCTATGCCACGAAATCGTCGGCCAATGCGCCCAGCAAGGTGAGTCCTCCCGAGGGCTTCCTTCCCACCGTTCCAGCGGGATTCAAAATTAACGTCTTCGCAACCGGATTCAAGCGGCCACGTTGGCTTATTGTTGCGCCGAACAGTGATATTTTCCTGGCCGACATCGGTGCCGGAGAGATCGTCGTTTTGCGCGATCCGCAGAATAGTGGTGGGGCGCAGACGCGAGAGAGATTCGCTAGTGGACTGACTCGGCCTTTCGGCATTGCCTTTCACGATGACTATGTCTACGTCGGGACCATGAAGCAACTGGTCCGCTTCAAATACGATCCCAAGACCTCCAAGCGACTTGGCGACGCCGAAGCGTTGCTGAGGTTGCCCGGAGGTGGGCACGACACACGTTCCGTTGTTTTCTCAAAGGATGGCAAACACGTTTTCGTCGCCGTTGGATCGGAGTCTAATGTGAGCCCCGGCGAAGAACCGATTCGCGCGGCGGTGACTATTTGCGATCCGGATGGCAAAAACGCCAGGCAGTATGCAACCGGATTACGCAATCCGGTGGGTTTGGCGTTGGAACCGCTGACCGGCGAACTGTGGACCTCAGTCAATGAACGCGACGAACTGGGGGACGATCTCCCGCCGGATTATCTAACGTCGCTGAAAGATGGCGGATTCTATGGCTGGCCGTATAGCTATATCGGCGACAATGTCGACGCGCGCGTGAAGCCGCAGCGTCCGGAACTGGTAGCCAAGGCCATCGTGCCGGATGTGCTGCTGGGATCGCACGTGGCGCCGCTGCAGTTCGCGTTCTACACCGGCCAGCAATTTCCGGAACCGTACCGGAGCGGAGCGTTTGTCGCCGAGCATGGATCTTGGAACCGGTCAACCCGCTCGGGTTACCAGGTTTCGTTTGTCGCTTTCAAGGATGGGCAGCCCTCCGCCGATCCGGTACCGTTTATGACCGGGCTTGTGCCGGATCCTTCTTCCAAGACAGTGTATGGACGACCGGTTGGCGTGGCCGTTGCACCGGATGGCTCGCTGTTAGTCTCCGATGACGGGGCCGCGCGGATCTACCGTATTTCGGTCGACCACTAGATCGCGAAACACAGCCGCCGTGCGATTACTGGACTGTGAGTGTGAGCTGAACCGCTGGGATGCCGGCCAGCGGCGTGCCCGCGGAAGTCATGACTGAAGGCGTCAGCGTAATGATCGACGTCCCCTGCGGCGTGCCCGTCACCTGCAGGGCGGGAACATTCTGGGGGACCGCACTGTTTGCGCCACCGCCGCATCCCGCAGCCTCCAACACGCAAGCAGACACGAGGACTGTTGCCACCGCCGCGCGTAACAAGCCCTCCACGGCTGACATTCCACGGAACCGACGCACGTAAAGAAGCAGGGCGAATATCCCAAGGCATACCGCCATCGAAGGCAGCCTCAACCAAATTATCGGGGGAAGGTGCGGCCAGCGGGTCGGGACTACGATCATCGAGTTCTTAGTTGTGGCCACGTTCACGACGTAAGTGATTGGTACCCCACCTGAGATTTGCACGTTGGGGGCAGTGCATGTGGCGGCAGAAGGGGCGCCCGCACAGGCGAAGGACGCACTGCCGGCGAAACCAGTCCCCGGTGTCAATTGCAAGCTAAAGACTGCCGTTTGCCCCGCGATCACGGTTACCGAATTTGTGCCTGGTGCAGCAGGCGAAATCGTAAGCGCGGCAATTGCCGAAGCATTGAGGCTGATTGTCTGAGGGGAGTTGGGTGCGTCATCCGTTATCGCAATGATTGCGGTTCGCACGCCGGTTGCCAACGGCGCGAGCGATACCCCGATCGTGCAGGTGGTCCCCACCGGGTATGCCGCCGCTGCGCAACTGTTGCTCAAGCTAAAGTCGCTAGCATTTGTGCCGCCGAGGGCAACGCCAGTAATGTGAAGTGTACCGGTCCCGGCGCTGGTCAGCGTAATGGTCTGCGGCACAGCATTCACGCTTTGGGTGACCGTCCCAAATGAAAGGCTGCTGGATGTTAGCTTCGCAACCGGCGTTCCGGGCGGCGCTGGCGTAGCCGCACCGGTCATCTGCACCGACTGTGGAGAATTTGGAGCGTCATCGTTAATGATGAGTGTTGCGGTGCGCTGGCCTGCCCCCACGGGGGAAAATGTGACGGCAATGTTGCAACCCCCTCCACTGGGATATGTCCCCGCGCAAGCGGTGTTGACCTGGAAGTCCGCGGGATTTGCGCCGCTACTGAGCACGGAAAAAATGTTAAGCGGCGCGCTGCCAGAACTAGTGACTGCGATGTTCTGAACTGCGCTGGAACTCCCCGGTGTAGTAGTCGGGAAGGTCAGGCTTCCAGGCATGAGAGTGATCGCGGGTATCGGGGAAGCCCCGGTGCCGCTAAGCAGGATTGATTGTGGACTGCCAGGCGCGTTGTCCGTGGCGGTCAAGCTTGCCTGGCGCGGTCCTGCGGCGGTGGGAGAAAAAACCACGCTGATGGTGCAGGTAGCGTTGGGAGCGAGCACCGTGGGCGCCGAACAATTTGGTGTGGCAAGAAAATCAGACGAATTGGCTCCGGTCAGACCGATGGAATTGACACTGAGCGCCTGGCCGCCCGTATTAGTGAGCGTTACCAGCTTGGAATTGCTGGATTGTCCGACGGTGACGTTGCCGAAGCTGTCCGATGGGGGAAAGAGCGTGGCAACCGGCCCGCTGACGGCTTGCGCGGGAATTCCCGTGACCGCCAGCGCTCCTGCCGCAGCCGTGCCTCCGAAGGGTGAGCCAGGGACTTCTGAGAGGACGCCGGTCTGAGGATCAATCAGGAAACCGTGCACGCCGTCTTGTTGCAGCGAATAGATAAACGGCCCCAGCGGATCTGCGGCAGCGGTTCCTGAACCAAAGCTGAAAACCGCGAGAGGGGTCGGGGGGACCGCCAGTGCACCGCTGGTTTGGTCGATGCTATACACCACCGATGCGGAGCCTTCCTGAACGTAAAGAAATTTGCCGCTGCTGTCCACCAGCATAGCTGCCGGAATTTGGTTGCCAAGTGTTACGCTGGAAACCCCGGTAAGCGCTGTGCCATCGGCTGGCGAAATCAGTGCGCTATCGATCGTTCCAAGCGTTGCACCCGATCCATCGAAGAAGAAGCGGCCAAGGGGATCGACGGCGATGCTTCGCCCTGCGGAAGTGCCATTGCCCGCCGAACCGCTGATCCCAAGGATGCCTGTTACGGGATCGATCGTGTAGACCGTCGTACCGCCTGCATCTACTCCGGTGGCCGGATTGAAGCCCATCCCCGCATAAAGATGAAGGCCCTTGAGATCAGTGAGGAGGCCAATGGGCGCGGACGGGATGTCGGTGGTCGGTTGGCCCGGCAACGGCACTAGTTGGCGGTTTACGCCATCGATCAAGTATTCGTTAATGGCGCCCTGACCGGGGAAATTGCCGAACCGGTAGCCCACGTAGAGGAACTGACCGGACTTCTCCGCCGCAATACAAGCAGGCGTGGTTGGCGCCATAGCCGGGTTTTCGGTTGGCCCCGTCGAAAAGGGTGACCCCGGGACTTCGGTCAGGCTTCCGGTGTTCTGATTGATTTGCAGCATCGATATGTTGCTGGTGCTGGGATTGATCACGAACAGAAAGCGGCCGAGGCCATCGATGGCTATCGCACCCCCTTGCAGACTGTCGGCAAATGGTGAGCCGGCGACCGCGGAGAGCGCGCCGTTCGCAGCGTTCTTCACGTATGCGGAAAGTTGCGAAGTGGCCGTCGTAACTGGGACGGAGCCATAAATATATTGCTGTTGCGGTGTCTGCGCGGCGGCAGTGGCGCTCAAAATAGTCTGTAGAAGAACGAGCCGCAAAAAGCGGCTGCCATGCCACACCCGTGACCATGGGGAAGATGGGGGCGCTTGCTGGGCCATAACTCTTCCTCGCCAAATTGAGAAATGGCGATCAGTTCCGAGAGGGACCGCAGGCACGATACGGCCATCTAGTTAGATAGTCAAGAAATTAGTTAACGTTGCGATACAATACAAATTCCCGTTTTGGGAATTTCCGACGTGCAGCCGCCCTATTGGTACTTCGCAGCCCACCCTGATTCTCAACTCCCATTACCCGCAGCTCGGCGATATCTACGGTGAGGCCATGTTGGAAGATGAAGACAGTCGGGCTGGTTTTCTCAGCTTGGCTTCCAGTTCGGATGACTGGTAAACAACCCGTCGATGAATCCGATGTGGTAACAGACAAATAATCCGAAGGCTAGGCTCAACACACCCGAACCGGTGATAAGAGTCCGGTTCAGCCAAGCGAACCGGTAGCCCATGAAAGAGAAGGGCAGAGCGATAATACTGGTGATCAGCATCATTCCCGCGATAGTACCGATGCCAAAGACCAGCAGGTAAAGCACCGCCCACTTCGGCTCGCGAATGGCGCTCAGGACCAGCAGTGCCACCGCCGCGGAACCTGCCAAGCCATGCACGGTGCCGACAAAGAGCGGACGCAAGGCTTGATACATGCCAAGGCCGGCGAATGATCGTTCGAGCGCCCGTGGCGGCGCAAGGCTTGCTGCGTGATGCTCGCTCTGCGTGGCATGGGAATGCCAGTGGAAATGAAGTTTGGTGTCATGTTCGTGAATATGCGCATGCTCACCGGTGACCGGTGGATGCGCGGGAGAGAATTTCTCGCTCATCCATTTCATCGCACCGCTGAGGTTCAGCACGCCCAAGAGGATCAACATCAATCCGACGCAGAATTCCATGGTGAGCCCGACGCGAGCGGGAATCGCCAGCCCAAATAGTATGATCGCCGCGCCGACCGCCAGGATCGTCAATGTGTGACCCAGGCCCCACAAAATCCCGATGAAAGCCGCTTTGGCGACGGAACGTTCACGACTCACGATCGTCGAGACAGCAATGACGTGATCGGGATCGGTGGCGTGCCGCATCCCCAGAAAGAAACCAATCGCGAGAATGGCCAATCCGCTGGTCATGGTTCTTGTTACGCCCAATCCGCTGCATCGTTCCGCTGTGCCCGGTGGCGCCGGCATCTGGCCGGCGCCAATCACCGCCAAGCCGCATTCGTGCCGTACTCTCGCAGCATACCGGAGAATTGTGGGGGGCGCACAGGTTGCAAGCGCCTCCACGCGCTCGAAGCCGTTTATTGCCCGTTGCGCAGGATGCGCATAAGTTCCGCGGCCGCATGGGGCAGGCGTGCACCCCGGCGCGACACCAGGTACACATGCCGCGGCAGGCTCAGTTGCCGCACTTTCACTTCTTTCATCCACCCACGTTCGATCTCCCATTGCACACACATGCGCGGGACGATAGCTACGCCCATGCCCATCTGCACAAAGCGCTTGATGCTTTCGATGGTGGGCATCTCGATTGGCATGTTGAGGGTGGTCCGATTCCTGGCAAACAACTCGATTACGCGCCGCCGGTACGGTGACTCGACGATGTGCCCGATGAACGTCTCGTTGGCGAGGTCTTCGACTTCCACTTCCCGGCGCTTGGCCAACGCATGTTTCAGAGGCACCACCAGGGTCAGCTCATCCTTGAGGATTTCGGTGGCCTGCAACTGTGTATCGCGGGGAACAAAAGAAATGGCGCCTACGTCCAGGCGGTAGTTCAGCACTTCGTGGGGAATGTCTCGCGAAAACATGCGGTGAACGCGCACCTGAACGCCGGGGTGCATTTCGCGAAACTTGGACAGGGCGGGAAGCAGAGCGTGGATAGAGCTTTCATTCACCCCCAGGGACAGTTCGCCGCGTTTCAAGCCCTCGAGTTCACTCAAGCCCTTCTTCACCTCGTCGCGCAGGTTGAGCAGGCGCTCAGCATAATCTTTCAGCAGCACGCCGGCGTCGGTCAGACGCACCGGCCGCGAGCCGCGCACAAACAAGGGCTGGCCCAGAGAATCTTCCAGTTTACGAATACCCAGGCTAATAGCGGGCTGGGTGCGGTAGAGGCGTTCGGCGGCGCGAGAGAAGCTGCCTTCCTTAGCTACCATCAGGAATACCTGCAATTCGCCGAGATCCACGGTGCCCCCCCTAGCTGGGTGCTAAGTATAAGGCAGCATTATCAAAACTAGAATAAAGATAAATTTGACCCACAGCTCCTAGTCTGTTTACCTATATGCGGGAGACTCTATGGACTCCGTACGTATTTTCGACACTACGCTGCGCGACGGCGAGCAATCCCCGGGCTTCTCCATGAATACCGGAGAGAAAATTCGCTTGGCCCGGCAGCTGGCCAAGCTCGGGGTTGACGTCATCGAGGCGGGTTTCCCCATCGCTTCGCGAGGAGACCTGGATGCTGTGCGGCTGGTCGCCGAGGAAGTGCGCGAGGTGCCAATCGCAGCTCTGGCGCGCGCGAAAAAGGACGACGTTGCCGCTGCTATTGAAGCGTTGGAGCCGGCCGCAGCCCCGAGGCTGCACATTTTTCTGGCTACCTCCGATCTGCACCTTCGCGTAAAGCTGAATTTCTCGCGCGAGCAGGCCCTTGAGGCTATTTCGTCGATGATTCGCTATGGAAGACAGCACGTTGGCGAGGTTGAGTTTTCCGCGGAGGACGCCGGCCGCACCGATATCCAGTTTCTGTGCCAGGTCTGCCGCGCCGCCGTGGATGCCGGTGCCACCGTCCTGAACCTACCAGACACCGTTGGTTACGCCGTGCCGGAAGAGTACGGAGCGATGTTCCGCCAAGTCCGCGAATACCTGGGCGATCCGCAAGGCGTCACGCTGAGCGCGCATTGCCATGATGATCTCGGCATGGCCGTGGCCAATTCCCTGGCTGCAGTCCGCGCCGGAGTCCGCCAGATCGAATGCACGATCAACGGCATCGGGGAGCGCGCGGGCAACGCGGCGCTCGAAGAAGTGGTGGTCGCTCTAGCGGTGCGGAAGGAAAGCTTCGGCGTCACTACGGGAATCCGTCTGGAGGAGCTTTTTCCCACCAGCCGGATGCTATCGGAAATCACCGGTGCCGCAGTGGCGCCCAACAAGGCCGTAGTCGGCGCCAATGCGTTCGCGCATGAAGCGGGAATCCACCAGGATGGCATCATCAAAAATCCGCTTACCTACGAGATCATTTCGCCACAAACGGTCGGAGTCCCCGCGCGGTCCCTGGTGTTAGGAAAGCATTCCGGGCGCAACGCGTTGCGCTTGAGCCTGCGTGACTTGGGTTACGAACCAAGTGACGTGGAACTCGCGGAGATCTACCGTAGGGTTACCGCTTTCGCGGACCAACAAAAGGACGTTCGGCAGCGCGACTTGGTGGCCATCGCACACGAAGTGATTCGCCGTGGAGCAGTGGCTGTCGCCGAGGAAGCAGCAACGCCCGCAACCTAAGCGTTCCGATTGCTCCTGTTTTTGTTCCGACTTATCAGGGTCCTACCATGAAAAAGACCATCGTATTGCTGGCGGGGGACGGCATCGGCCCGGAAGTGACTCGGGCCGCGGTTACCGTGCTTCGCGAAGCGGCGCATGAATTCCATCACCAATTTGATTTTGCGGAGTTTCCGATAGGCGGCGCCGCGATTGACGCAACGGGAACGCCGCTCCCTGCCACTACCCTTGATGCGTGTCGCCGGGCGGACGCGGTTTTTCTCGGCGCGGTCGGCGGACCGAAGTGGGATTCGCTTCCTGTCGGCAAGCGCCCGGAAAGTGGCCTGCTCGCGCTGCGTCAGGGCCTGGGACTGTACGTCAATGTTCGTCCGGTGAAGCTCCTTGAACCGCTCCGGGGAATCTCGCCGCTGCGAGCCGACCGGCTGGGCGATCTCGACCTGGAAATCGTGCGCGAGCTGGCTGGCGGCATATATTTTGGCGAGCGCGGTAACGCCGTGGAAAAAGGTGTAGAGCGCGCCTTTGACACCGAGTCCTATTCGACTTCCGAGATCGAGCGCATAGCGACCTTCGCCTTTGCGCGTGCGGAGAGCCGCTCCCGCCAGATCTGCTCGGTAGATAAAGCCAACGTGCTGTCCAGTTCGCAACTCTGGCGTCGCACGGTGACCGCCATGAGTACGGCCTATCCTGGAATCCGGGTCGAGCACATGTACGTCGATAATGCCGCTATGCAACTCACTCTGCGGCCGTCGCAGTTTGACGTGATACTCACCACCAACATGTTCGGCGACATTTTGAGCGATGCCGCGGCCGCCCTCGCGGGGTCGATCGGCGTGATTCCGTCGGCCAGCTTCGGTTCGAGTGCCCCGCTGTTTGAGCCAATTCATGGTTCAGCGCCCTCGCTTGCGGGGACGGACACCGCAAATCCGATCGGCTCCATTCTCAGTGTGGCCATGATGTTACGCGACGCTTTCGGGTTGGCCCTCGAAGCCGATTGGGTGGAGCAATCGCTTCTGCGCGTCCTGAGCGGTGGCTACCGCACTCCGGACATCACCGAGCCTGGCGCCCGCACGGTTACCGGCTCCGCATTTACGGAAATGCTCCGCGAGGAGATGCAGCGCACTCTCGAGCACGCCGAGCGCTATGGCTGGGGCGTTTAAACCCCAC
>Ga0307477_10003993_pt1 | contig 10816 bp, 7 predicted proteins | sample atmos_gasesECM2C_FD_203316 | JGI IMG/M metagenome (GOLD analysis project Ga0307477, IMG submission 203316) | Hardwood forest soil microbial communities from Morgan-Monroe State Forest, Indiana, United States - atmos_gasesECM2C_515 | ecosystem: Environmental > Terrestrial > Soil > Temperate... | reverse complement strand
TGTGCGGGCGGATCTCCACGGACGCCGGGGTGCTTGTGCGCGGGACGTCCACGACGGTGGCGTCGTCGTGCATCCGCCCAGGTTAGCGGCACTGCGAGCGGGATGCCCTCGCTAGCCTGTCGTGCATGAGGGCGCATCGAGACACGCTCGCCGCGCTGGGCGTGCTGGCGGCAGTGGCGATCGCGATCGGTGGCTGCGGCGAAGCCGGGGTCGGTGACCCGCCCGCGGGCGCGAAGGAACCCTCGGCAGACGTGGCGGGCACGGGGGCCCCAAATGCGGCACCGGATGGAGCCGGGGTCGGGACGACGAAGACAGGCGCCACCGCGGCGGGCGGGGCGGCGGGCGCGACAGCCGGCCGGCGGGCGGGGGCGGGTGTCGTGCACGAGGTGGCGGACCCCGAAGAAGCACGGAGCTTTCCGGTGCCAGCCTCGGTGCATCATCGCTCGGCCAGCACGCCGAGCGTGGCGGGTGAAGCGGCGGTGGCGGCGGGCGCGCCGTCGGACGCGGAAGTTCGCAGGGAGCTGGGCGAAGAGGAACAGGCCAAGGCGCGGGAACGGGCCTCCGCGCAGAAGCGCCTGCTCACGCCCGTGGCGGGCGGCGCGTCGGTCGGCGGGAACGGCACGATCCCGATCCCGACGAACGTCCCGGAAGTCGTGCAGCGCGTGATCGCGGGAGGCAACGCGATCGCCGACTTCCCCTACATCTGGGGCGGAGGACACGGGTCGTTCGTCGCCAACGGGTACGACTGCTCGGGCTCGGTGAGCTACGCGCTGGCCGCCGGCGGGCTGCTCGGCGCTCCGCTCGTGTCGGGCGATCTCGCCAGCTGGGGCGAACCCGGCCCAGGACGCTGGATCACGATCTATGCCAATGCGGGTCACACGTTCATGAACGTCGACGGCGTGTGGTTTGACACCGCCGGGCGCAGCGGTCCATATGCCTCGCGCTGGCTCGTCTCGACTCCTCCGCTCGCGGGCTACGCGGTGCGCCATCCGCCGGGGATGTAGGGAAAGGGCGAAGGGACGGGCATGCTCTTCGGCGTGAGCGCGCGCTTGGGCGTCCACCTGTTCACGACGGCGCTGACACCATTGGCGCTGGATGGGGAAGCGGCCGTGGAACACGGGGGTAGCGGCGAGGCGATCGCGGTCGTGTCGGTCGTTTCGATCGTCGGCGGCTACCTGCTGCTGTATGCGTTGTGGCGGTACGTTTTCAGCGAGAAAGCGAAAGTCAAGCGCGGGGAACCACCGGATCGGTCAGATCGAGGTTGAGAGCGACGCCGGAGGCGTGGTTGGCGAGCGGCGTGGGACGACGAGCGGCGTGGGACGACGAGCGGGCGCGTTAAGGAGCGTCAGTGCAGCGTGAGCTTGCTGAGGACCGTCGTAGTCCCACCGCCGGCGTTGCGCAAGGTCAGCCGCAGCATCAGCGGGATCTTGTGCAGGCGGCGCAGGCGCTTGGCGGTGACCTTGCCAAACTGGATCTTGAGCGTGCCGCGACCGGCCCTCGTCGTGATGAGCAGCGCTTTGGCGATCGCCACCTGTGGCGGCGTGCCGGCGGGCAGACCCGCCGCGAGCGGCAGATGCAAGCCGACACGGTAGGCGATGGAGGCGGCGAGCAGCACTTCGAAGCGGCCGGTGGCCTGCTGGTTGACCGAGTAGCGGACGGTCAGGCCGCCGCGGAGGGTTTTCGACAGCGAGTGAGACCCGATCGCCATGCTCGCCACCGGTCCGAGGACCGGGGATTTGGCACTCGAGGAGGACGAGCCCGCGCCGCCCGCGCCGCCGGCGGCGCCCGCGCTCCCGGCGGAGGCACTCGAGGATACCCCGGGCCGCGAGGGTCCGGAGACGACGATCGTCCTGGCCACGGCGGCGGTGTTGCCGCCGACGTCTTTCACGGTCAGCGTCACCGTGTACGTGCCGCCGTACTGGTAGGCGTGGAACGTGCTGGCAGCGCAGGGCGCCTGCCAGGGGACTTCGCACGGCGAGGTCGCGGGCGAGTTCGCCGGGGGGGCGCCGGGAGCGTACCCTGAGACATTCGGGGTGCCGTCGCCGAAGCTCCAGGTGAAGGTCGGGTAGCTGGTCTGGGCTTCGCCGCTTTCGGAGTACTTGACGCCCCGGTCGAGCTCCACGTAAGACTCCATTCCGTCGAAGCCGACGACGTCGCCCGCGTTGACCGGGTTGGGAGCGGTGAATTCCGGCACGAGGTTGATCGCGCCGACGCAGGGAACGCCGCCGTAGAAGAGCCCCGCGAAGCTGAAGGTGTCATTCAGGTAGTAGCCACCTCCGCCTATCGCCTCGTTCGCCAGCGTGCCGGCGCCCGTTTCTTCGTTGGCGGTGACGCTGCCGCTCAAGCTGTGGGCCCCCTGGGAGCCGTTGGCGTAGAAGTTGCGGCACTCGTCCGTCACCTCGTTGCCGGCCGTGTCCCGCCAGGAGTCCAGCAGCGGGTCGGTGGTGACGTTCTGTTGCTCGACCGCGATCTGGTTGACGATCAGATCGGGCAGCCCCGCGTCGCAGTAACCGTCGCGGCTGGGGCACTGCCCCTGGTTGGGCTCCTGCTGGTGTGGGCCTTCGCGGACTTCGGCTTCTTCGATCTTGCGTTTTTCTTCGGTGGTCTTTTCGTCGAATTCTTCTTTTTCCTTGAGCGTTCTTTCCTTCGCCTTCTCCTTCTTCTCGATCGGCTTGCTGGTCGGATCGAAGCCACCGTCCTGGCAGTCGAAGGCGGGCTTTATGTCGCCGGGCAGCAGGTGGCCGTCGCCGAGACCGCCGGCGGTCCAGGGGATCGCCGCATAGAGGACGGTCTTTTCGTCGCCGAGCGGCGCCGCGTTGGGGTTGATGTCGGAGTGGTAGCTGCAGAAGCTTTTCTGGTAGCTCACCCCGCCCGGCGGGCCTGCGTAGTCGGAGCAGTGGCCGAGCGGGCCGCCCGCGTCGAGGCAGACCGTAACCCCGGGAGGCGTGAGCAGGTAAAAGATCGTGCCCATGCCCGTCTGCAGGTGATGCTGGACGATGAAGTTGTTGAGCTCTTCCCGCAGCTGCTGGTCGGTGAGGCACGTGATCGCGTCGCCGACTTCCAGCGGATGGGGGTCCGTGCAGCCGGGGGAGGAGGGGTACCCGTCGGTGTCGGTGTAGGCGCCGCGGAAGGTCGAGCTGTAGAAGGCGGGCCGGTTGCTCCTGTCGGTGTACTGGGTGTCGACCGCAAAGACGTTCTTCAGAGAGCCGCTGTCGACGCCCACTGCATGCAGGAAAGTGTCGATCAGATGCTGCCAGTACCCGTGGTACTGGTTCATCGGGTCCCAGTAGACCGCGTAGGTGTCGTTCCCGTGCACGACCGGGCTGCCGCCGGGGTTGGCGAACGTGGCGGCCGTGAGGCTCGATTCAAATTCGCCTTCGCCCGACAGCTTCTCTTTGAGATCCCCCGCAAACACTGTGGCCGTTTCGCGTGGCTGCAGGCCGACGGGCGTACCGCCGACGGTCTGCACCAAGGCACCCGCAGCGGCCGCGAGAGCAAAGAATGAGAGGGCCGCGCCGATCAGCGCGATGACCAGCGACATGGGACGGGAGGGAAGCTTCACGAGCCCATCATCGGCAGCGTGCGGGCGATGCCTTAGTCCCGAGATCTTTGAGTACGCGACATGTCTCGCGGGCACTCGGCAGGGTCGTCGTGGACGTCTGTTCGACTCTGTCCCACGTACCCGCGGACGTCCTGTAGGATCGCCGCGGGAGCGCATTAAGATGATCGTGGACACGATCGGGGGGCTCGCGAGCGGGCCGAGGACGGCCGCGTGGTCGCGGAGGCGGCGGGCTGCGCTCGTTTTCTGGCTCGCGTCCACGCTCCTGGCGGTCGCCGTGCTGCTCGGTGGGGGCGTGGCAGACGCGCGCGCGGAAACGCTCATCAACTTCGACAACCTCTCGGCAGGCGAAGTCGTCACCAACCAGTACGAAGCGCAGGGACTGAAGCTGGGCTTCGCGAAGGAACTCGGGTTGACGCCGAACAAGGGCGACTGCGGACCACCGACCGTGCGCGACGAAGCCGAATTCTCCGGGTTCGAAGCCGCTTCCAAGCCGAAGTACGCGATGCTCGCCCAGTGCGAAGTAGGGCCGAAAGGGGTGTTCAAGGGTACGGCCGGCTCGTTGCTCGGGCGCGCCGCGAATCGGCTCTCGGTGGAAGCGCGGCTGCTGGCGGTGGGTACTCCCGCGGAGGAAGTGGAACTGATCGCCTATGACGGCGCGAGCCACGAACTCGCGAGCACGAAGGGCAGTGTCACAGGCGCGGGCTGGCTGCACATCGCCGTGACGATCCCGGGCCCCGCGCAGATCCGCTATTTCCAGATCCGCACCGTCACCGAATACGGCGCGGCGATCCCACTGGCGATCGACAATCTGAGCTTCGAACAGCCAACCGAAGGGGGAGGATCGCCGCCGCCTCCACCACCGCCCCCGCCGCCGGCGCCCCCGACCGCCGCGCTTTCCCTGCAGACCCCCAACCCGACGCCCGGCGAGCAGCTGACGCTCAGCGGTGCGGGCTCCCAGCCGGGCAACGGGCGGATCATCTCCTACGCGTGGGACTTCAACGGCGACGGCAAGATCGACACGAGCACCGGGACGAACCCGATCGCGCACGTGATGCTGAGACCGGGCGCGCACACGATCGCGCTCACGGTGACGAACTCCAACGGCGAACACGCGACGTCGAAGTTCGGTGTGACGCTGCCGTCGAGCGGCCCGAAGATCCACCCGCCGGACGGCGGTGAAGGCGAATGTCAGCCGTCGCTGGAAGTCGGCGACGCGCAGCTGCTCGCCGAATGCATTCAGAAACTCGGCAGCGGCTACATAATCAACGGCCCGGTCCAGATCAACGGCATGACGGTCGTGCCCACGAACGGGTTTCTGAAGATAAGGACGATCAAAGACTTCGCGATCGCCGGCACCGCCACACAGCTGTACGGCGCCCAGGTGGACATCGAGCTGCTCAATACGCCGATCGGCGACATGGTGCTCGGCTCGCGCGACCTGGAAGCCGAACCGATGAACCTGGAAACGCAGAGCGGCCTTGCCAACCTGAAAGTCCCGCTGTATCACGGCCTGCGCGCTCCGGGCGCCCACACAGCCGCCAAGCCGACGAAGACGCTGCTGATGGCGATCGGCGTGGGCAAACAGTGCGAAGGCAAAGAAAAGGGGAAGGCCGGCTGCTGCCCGCCGAAAAACGCGCTGAGCGCATGCGGAGAACTGCCTGGAAACTTCCCGCTGGAGGGGCAGATCGACGTCTATCTGACGAACAAAGGGCAGGCGCTGTTCGACGTGCAGGTCGGACTGACGTTGAGCGCGGTCAAATTCGAAGCCACGGGCGCGCTCGAGATCGAGGCGAACCTGGAAACGGGCATCGAACTGCAGTCGCTTCAATTCACGATCCCCGAAGCGAGCCTGGCACCCATTTTTAAGGTGAAAAAAGCCTCGTTCGTCTATTACTTCCCGGAATACTACGAAGAATCCAAGCGCGACAGCTGGCAGGCAAAGGCGACGATGACTTTTGGCGAAGAAATCGCCGAACTCGAAGCCGAACTGGCGTTCAAAAAAGGTGAATTCCAGTCGGCGGCGATGAAATTCAAAGCCGAACCGGGAGTCCCCATCTACCCGGGGATCTCGCTCAACGAGATCGGCGCCTCCGTGGGGGTCCACCCGCTCGCGTTTGGCGGGATCCTGGGCGCGAAGATCGCCGAACTGCTGCAGCTGGAACTCGCGTTCAAGTTCCGCGAAGCGACCTCGACGGAACTCGGCTTCTTCGGCGGCCAGGGCAAGTTGTCGTACAAAAGCGATGAAATCGCAACGCTCGCCGCAGACGTCTACAGCGACGGCTACGTCGATGCACAGGTCACCTTCAACCTGCACTTCCCGTTCGACTCCAAAGAACCGGTGATCGAAGTCTCGGGCGGGGCGGGATTCTGGGACGAACCTTCGAGTGGCCTGTGGCAGGCCAAAGGCAACGTGTACTTCAAACTGTGGATCCTCAGCGCCGAAGTGGCGGGGCTGATCAACAACAAATACGCCGCCGGCTGTCTGCACGTCGGCGCCGAAGGAATCTTCGGCGGCGGCGTGCAGGGCCGCTACCGCTTCTCCGACGGCAACATCTCGGGCGGGCTGTTCGGCAACGACAACTGCTCGGATCAGCTCAAACCGTACGGCGAGAAACCGGAAAAAGAACACAAGGGCGGTTTTGTCAAAGAAGAATCGGCGATCTTCCTGACCGCTCCCCACGGCTCCGGCTCACCCTTTGGCGACTCGCTCACACGCGAGCTGGGGGCTCTCGGTGGGACTCCCGCGGACGCCGGGGCTCCCGCCACCGCGGCGGCGGGTGGGGGCACGTTCGCATTGCCAAGCGGAACTCTCGGACAGGAGTTGCGCATCACCTCCTCGTCGGGCACCCCGGTAGTGACGCTCACCGGCCCAGGCGGGCAGACCTACACGACGCCCTCGACGACCGGCCACCTGGTGACCGTCCCCGGTCAGTTTATGAGTGCGGTCGCACCCGACCCGCATCAGGTGCTGGTGCTGCTGCGTCATCCAAAGGGCGGCAAATGGCACATCGCGCCCGCGGCGGGCGCGCCTGCAGTGGCCAACGTGGAATTCGCCGAAAACGTGGCGCCGGCGGTGGTCAAGGTGAAGGTCCATCGCGGACGCGGGACGAAGTGGTCGCTTGCCTACAGGATCGCCCACTTCGTGCCCGGCACGAAGGTGCAGTTCGTGGAACGCGGCGGCGACAGCACGCATGTGCTCGGCACGGTGGCCAAGGCCAAGGGGACGCTGTCCTTCAGCCCCCAGGAAGCGCTCGGGCGCTCGCGCAAGGTATACGCCTATTTGCTGAACGGCGAAGGCGCGACGGTGCGCGAACTGACGGTCGGCGCTTATACCGCGCCGGGAGCGTTCAGGCCCGGGCGCCCACGCCATGCGCGGATCGTGCGCCGCGGCACGACCGCCACGATCACCTGGGGCGCCGTCGCGGGCGCCCGCGAGTACAAGATCGTGGTCCACGGCAGCGACGGGCGCCTGCAGACGTTCTTCCGCAAGCCGCACAGCCGCAGCGCCCAGCTGATCAACGTGCTGCCTTTTGAGAGCTTCACGGCGACGATCGTCGCCGAAGGCGGGAAGAACATGTTGCCGGGGCCGAAGGCCGTGGCGAGGCTTGCGCCACTGAAGATCAGGGTGCCACACCCGGCGAAGCGACCGGGGCACAAGAAGAAAGGGTAGGCCACCGACCTTCAGCCTGTCGAGATCACTGTGGTTGCAGCCGCAGGAACTCTCGGGGACGTCCGGTAAGAGGCTAGCTTGAATTTCGGCACCGCGGCGATGTGGAAGTGGTGTCACCAGGACTGGCGTCTCCTACACCAGCCACCAGATCAGAGCACAGGCCGACGGCAAGCGCCTTTGCTGCGGTTATCGCGCGGTTTCCTCTGATCGGCATGGACTTACCCACCGCGAGCGCCAAGACATCGTCCCGCCGGAGCGCCACCATACGGGCGGGAAGGGTACCTTGAGCGGGAATCCCAAAGTAGATCCGGTCTGCCGTCTGTGCGATGAAATATCCCGCAAGTGGCAAACGGCCGGCGATAAGTGCGGCGGCTGGCTCGGCCTCGGGCGTGTCGTGGGTGCGCACATAGGTCATAACGCCTATGTAGAGGCCGATGGCCAGAAAGGCCGACACCGCGAACCACGTAAAGCGCTCTGTCTCAGCGTAAACAACGAGAATGATTGACGTGGTAACAGCACTCAGTGCGACAAGTCCAAGATAGTCGTACCATGCCAGAGAAGAAAACGTGGTTAGCGCGAGCTCTGCGATTACCAATGGTATCCCCAGCAGTGGCAGGCGCGTCCACATGTCACGGCGCTTGCGATCCTCTCGGGCGGCATCCGTCTCTTTGGTAAGGCGGGGTATTTCTCTAGCGAGCTTTGCCTGCGTCTCACCAAGATGATCCGTCGCTTCGCAGACCTCACGATCGGCGCAGACGCGCGTTTGGGTCGCTTCCTGCGCAGCCGCGAGATATACGGCATTCTCCGGATCCGTACTCGCGGCAGCGTCCTGAGCCGCTTCCTGGGTCTGCTTTGCGCGACTTGCGGACCGTTCGGCCACCGCAAGGCGTTCCTTGGCGTCCTCGAGCTCGCGCTCCAGGTGAGCTTTGTCGAATTCCCATTTGCGCTCGTCCGTCTCGGCTCGTTTCAGCAGAAAATCCCCGAGCGCGGAGTTATACACCCACAGGAATCCAACCCCCAAAAGCGCAAGAATCAGAGCGGAGGTCAGAAAATGCGCTCCCGTGGACAGCAGGACGGATTTGGGTACAAGTGCGACGGTTTCATTCGCGGGAAGGCCCGCAGTTTCGGACTGCACCCAGATAATCGCACCGCCAAAGAACGCCACAAACCCCAACAGTCCGATGCCTGTGCCAACGGTGGTAAGGACCGGGGCCAGGGCACTCCATTGTGTCCCGTGTGTACTGACACTCGAAGCATGTTCGTCGGTCGACGTCTTGTCGGACATAGCCCTTCCTCCCGATACCGTCGAGAAACGCCGCGAAGATATCACAATTATGTTCCGACTGCGCGAAGATCGCCAGGTTTCCTAATTCTGCCGAGGTCCAGGCAGGGCCAGCTGTAGTCGGCGGCGGCGTATTATCAATGCGCACCTGGACTGGTTCGGCACCGCAGCCGCTCGTCCGACCGGTTCGTGTTGCCGGCGACACCTGACGCGTTGCCAAAAAAGCAACCAGATAATTACCAATGGGCGATCCAGGACTCGAACCTGGGACCTCCTCCTTATCAGAGAGGCGCTCTAACCATCTGAGCTAATCGCCCGTGCGGAGGGATTCTAGCGTCGTCACTGCCCTGGCATTCACGGCGCAAGGCGCGGAGACTGCCGTGCTTGTACTCGTGCTCGTGGGCTGGCGCCCAGCGGTCACCTACACAACCGCGCGTGGGCGTAGGCGCCGTGCCAGCTCGAGCGCCTCCTCGGGCGTGGCAAACGCCAACTCGGCGCGATACCCGCCATCACGCGTCGGCTTGACCTGGACCTCAGCGCCCAGCACCGTCCCGAGCGCGTCGGCGATCTCGCTCGCTGCCTGCTCCTGATCGGGATGGATCTCCCCAGCGGCTCGCCTGCGGCCGCCTGTGCCGCGCTGCTCTTTGCCCCCAGCGCCGGCATTGACCTCGCGCGCACGAGCTTCGACGGTCCGCACCGACCACCCCTCCTGTGCGGCCGATCGCGCCAGCCGTGTACGCTCGCCGTGATCCTGGACCAGCAACAAAGCGCGCCCGTGGCCCTCGCTCAGCGCGCCCTCCTGCAGCAACTCGATCACCTCGTCGGGCAGGTCCAACAGTCGCACCAGGTTGCTGACCGCCACACGACCGCGGCCGACGCGCCGGCCGACCTCCTCCCGGGTGAGCCCAAGCTCCTCTACGAGCGCCGCGCAGGCGCGGGCCTCCTCGATCGGGCTGAGGTCCTCGCGGGCCATGTTCTCGATCAACGCCAACTCCAACGCTTCGGCGTCGTCGCGGGGACGTACGAGCGCGGGGATCGCGGTGAGGCCCGCGATCTGCGCCGCGCGCCAGCGCCGCTCACCGGCCACGAGCTCGTACGTGCCGCCGGCCCTGGGCCTCACGAGCACGGGCTGCAACACCCCCCGCTCGCCCAGCGACCCCGCGAGCGCCTGCAGCGCATCCTGATCGAAGCGCTTGCGGGGCTGTGTGGGACTGGGAGCGATCAGCTCGATCGGCAGCTCGCGCAGCTCCTCCTCCCGCGTCACGGCCCCTTCGGTCGAGACCGAGAGGATCGCGTCGAGACCTCGTCCCATCCCCGGCTTCGGTTTAGCCACGCGCCGCGACCTCCTTGGCCAACTCGAAATATGCCTCGGCGCCGGCAGAGTGGGGATCGTGGTGAGTCACCGGCAGCCCATAGCTCGGCGCCTCCCCCACGCGTACGTTGCGAGGAATCACGGTCTCGAACACCAAGTCCAGGAAGTGCTCGCGCACTTCGCGCTCGACGTCCCGTCCCAGCCGAGTGCGCGAGTCGTGCATCGTCAGCAGCATGCCCGCCACGGTCAGGCGCGGGTTCAGCTCACGCTGCACTAGCGCTAGCGTGTCGAGCAGTCCCGCCAGTCCCTCGAGGGCGAAGTACTCGGTCTGCACCGGCACGATCACCCGGTCGGCGGCTACCAGGGCGCTGACGGTCAATGGCCCGAGGGAGGGAGGACAGTCGAGCAGGATGTACTCGAACTGGGCCCGCAGGGGCTCCAGGCACTCGCGCAGTCGTTGCTCGAACCCATCGATACGCGGCAGCTCCACGTTGGCCCCAGCCAAGCCGGCGCCCGCGGGCAGTACCTTCAGTCCGGGCACACTCCCCTCCGTCAGCGCCTCGCGCGCTGTGGCCTCTCCCGTCAATACCTCATACAGCCCCGGCGACTGCGTACGTGCCACACCCAGTCCCACGGTCGCGTTCGCCTGCGGGTCCACATCCACCAGCAGCGTCCGATATCCGGCCTCGGCGATGCACGCGGCGACGTTGACGGCCGTCGTCGTCTTACCGACGCCGCCCTTCTGGTTGGCAATCGCATAAACGGTGCCCATCGGCGACGGAAGCTATCAGCAACCGAGAGGGCGCTTGCGGGCAATGCCCGCCCGGCGGGGAAACCGCGCAGGGGTCTCGGCGATCTTTTCGAAAACGTGCAGATGATGGTCGCGCGCGCCCTCGTAAGGATCGGTGCGGCGTATCTCGAGCAGGCGCATGCCCAACCGCTCGGCCGCGCAGATCGCCTGCGCCTCCTGAGCCGAGTCGCGACGCCCGC
>Ga0307477_10003992_pt1 | contig 10818 bp, 5 predicted proteins | sample atmos_gasesECM2C_FD_203316 | JGI IMG/M metagenome (GOLD analysis project Ga0307477, IMG submission 203316) | Hardwood forest soil microbial communities from Morgan-Monroe State Forest, Indiana, United States - atmos_gasesECM2C_515 | ecosystem: Environmental > Terrestrial > Soil > Temperate... | reverse complement strand
GCTGGAGCTGTCGGGTTCATTGACCGATCGCGCACTGCGAGTCGAGCGCCTGACACTCAGGGCGCGCGCATTGTCGCTGTCCGCAAGTATCACGGGCGAGCGCGGGGTCACGAGCACGGCTCCTGCAGTGCAAGCGCTGCGCGCACGCTACCAGATCGTGCTCGCCGATCTCGCCGTGCTCTCACCCACGCTCGCGGGTGATCTGAAGATGAACGGGACAGCCAGCGGTCCGCTCGACTCGCTCACCAGCGAGCTGCAGCTCACTGCGAACTTGTCCATCCGCGGCTCGCCGCGCGAGCCGATCGAGGCCACGATCAAGGCGCGCGGCCTGCCGGCGCGCGTGAGCGCCACGCTCGCAGCGCACGGAAGCTTCGCCGCTGCGCCGCTCGAGCTCGATGCCGCGCTCGAGCGGGGTGCCGGCGACAGCTTCCATGTCGTGGTGCACCGTTCGCAGTGGAAAAGCGCGAGTGTGGAGGCGGACTTGACCACCGGCGCCGACCTGGCTGCGGGCCACGGGAATCTGCGCCTGCGCGTGGCTCGCCTGGCCGATCTGGCACCGCTGCTCGGCACGAGCCTCGAGGGCAGCCTGGCCGCCGATCTGGCGCTGAAGCCCACCGGCGGCCGCACCTACGTACAGCTGCGCCTCGATGCAGCCAATCTCGTCGCGGGGCGGCTCACCGCCAACGCGCATCTGACGGCTTCGGGGCCGACCGAGGCCCTGATGCTGCAACTGGCCATGCACTCCGCCGATGTGGGCGGCGAGCCGGCGAGCCTCGAGAGCACCGCACGACTCAACCTCACCGCCCGCACGCTCGGCCTGCAACACGCGGCGGCGCACTATCACAACCAATCGATACGTCTGCTGACACCTGCGCAGCTCAACTTTGCGGACGGGCTCGAGATTCGCCAACTGCGGCTCGGAACGCAGCGAGCCGTGCTCGAGCTCGACGGGCGCGTGACGCCCGCGCTCGACCTGAACGCAGCGGTGCATCAGATCGATGCCGCTCTGGTGGACACGTTCGTCCCGGGCCTCCTCGCCCAGGGCACCCTCGATGGAGTCGCCCGGCTGACCGGGACGCTTGCCGCGCCTTCCGGACTCGTGACCTTGAAGGCGACGGGCCTGCGCCTCAGCGCCGCACAGGATCTCGCGGCCGCGGACGTGCATGCGACTGTCCAGCTGGCGGCAAACGCCGCGCAGCTCGATGTGCACCTCACTGCCGGCAGCAGCTCGGACGTGAGGCTCACCGGCAGCGCACCGCTCACGGCGAGCGGCGCATTGAATCTCAAGCTCGCCGGCAAGCTCGATGCGGCGCTCGCCAACCCCATCCTGGAAGCCCGCGGCGAGCGCGCGGCGGGCACGCTCACGGTCGCTCTCGCACTGAGCGGTGCGGCGCGTTCGCCGGAGATCGGCGGCACCCTCGAGCTGACGCACGGGGATCTGCGTGACTATGCCCAGGGCCTGCATCTCGCCGACATCAGCGCTCACCTGGTCGCGGGCCAGGGTGTGCTCAGAATCTCGAGTCTGACCGCGCGCGCCCCGCCGGGCGAGCTGTCGGTGACGGGCACGGTCGGCGTGCTGCAGCCGAAGATCCCGATTGCGCTGCAGCTGACGGCGAAGAACGCCCAGCCTCTCGCCAGCGACCTGCTCACCGTGAATCTCGGCGCCGCCCTCAAGTTGCAGGGGACATTGCGCGAGCGCCTCGACGTGAGCGGCAGAATCGATCTCAACCGCACGGTCGTCGGCATTCCCAACGCTCTGCCGCCGGATATTGCGGTACTCGACGTACGCCGTCCCGGTCAGGCGCCACCCCCACCGCCCGAACACAAGCTGGTCATCGGCCTCGACCTGTCGCTGCATGCCCCGCGGGAGGTGCTGGTGCAAGGGCGCGGGTTGAATGCCGAGCTGGACGGTGATCTGCACATCGGCGGGACCACCGACAATCCGCAGGTCAGCGGCGGCTTCGATCTGGTCCGCGGCACGTTCTCGCTGGCGAGCGCGCAGTTGTTCTTCACCAAGGGCAGGGTGAGCTTCAACGGCAGCGGTCTGCAGCACAAGATCGATCCGACGCTGGACTTCACCGCGCAGTCGACGGTCGCGGATGCGACCAGCACCCTGCACATCACCGGGCTCGCCGACGCGCCGCAATTCGAGCTCAGCAGCAGCCCGCCACTGCCGCAGGATGAGGTTCTCGCCCGGCTGCTGTTCGGCGAGAGCGCCGCGCAGCTGACCGCGCTGCAGCTCGCGCAGATCGGTGCGGCGCTCGCCACGCTGAGCGGCGTCGGCGGCAGCGGCCCGAACCCGCTCGCCAAGTTGCAGAAAAAACTGGGACTCGACCGGTTGTCGGTCGGCGGCGCCAGCAACCCCACCACTCCCGGGCAGAGTGCCGGCGAAACCGTCGAAGCCGGCCGCTACGTTTCCAACCGCGTGTTCGTCGGTGCCAGGCAAAGCACAACCGGGTTCACACAGGTGGAGGTGGACGTCGATCTGTCGAAGCACCTGAAGTTCGAGACCCGCCTCGGCAATGGCACGACCACGACCCAGGGCACGACTCCGGAAAACGATCCGGGCAGCAGCGTCGGGCTCATGTATCAGTTCGAGTACTGAGGACGCGATTTACCGCTGTCACGCGCGCGTCATACCACTCGACTACTTCGCCCGCAGGGGTCAACGGGTTTCCCAACGTCCTCATCTACCTGTATGACCAGCGCGCGGGTGATTGGGGCCAAGGTCAGCTATAGACTCCAATCCGGCGCGCGGGGTGGTCGGTTCGCCAACCGGATTCATACCGGCGAACCCCGGCGGCTTATCATGACGCGTACCGATGAGCGCGTTGCCCGAATCCCAAGCAAAGTCTGCAAACCCGCGACGCGTCTCGAGCGGGCGTTATTCCCTCTGGCGCCTGCTACGTGAAGGCCTCAACGGCCAGCGCGGCTGGTCGCGGGCCTGGGCCAAGGCGCTACCGCGCCCGGGCTACCGAGTGGTGATCGTCGGCGGCGGCGGCCATGGCCTCGCCACCGCTTTTTATCTTGCGACCGAACAGGGCATCAGCGACGTCGCGGTGCTCGAAAAGGGACCGCTCGGGCTCGGCAACGTCGGGCGCAACACCACCCTGATCCGCTCCAACTACTTCCACCCGCAGAACATCGGCTTCTACGAGTTTTCCCTCAAGCAGTGGGAAGGCCTCGAGCGCCAGCTCAATTTCAACGCCATGGTCAGCCAGCGCGGCACGCTCAACCTCTTTCATACCGAAGCGCAGCGCGACCTTTTTACGCGCCGCGCAAATCAAATGCGCCTGCTCGGAGTGGATGCGGAAGAGCTCGGACGCAATGCCGTGAAGGCGCTCGTGCCGCTCGCCGACGTCGACAACGGCCGCTACCCGGTGGTGGGCGGGTTTCTGCAGCGCCGCGGCGGCACGGTGCGCCACGATGCCGTCGCCTGGGGCTACGCCCGCGCAGCCTCCGAGGCCGGCGTCGACATCATCGAGCACTGCGAAGTCACTGGCATCGCCCGTAACGGACCCCGGGTCACGGGCGTCGAGACCACGCGCGGCTTCATCGCAGCCGATACCGTCTGCCTCGCGGTGGCCGGACATTCCTCGCGCCTCGCCGCGATGGCGGGAGTCACGCTGCCTATCGAGAGTCACCTGTTGCAGGCGTTCGTAACCGAGAGCATCAAGCCGGTGCTGGACACCGTGGTCACTTATGGCGCCGGGCACTTCTACGTCAGCCAGTCGGATAAGGGCGGCCTGGTGTACGGCGGCGCCCTCGACGGCTACAACAGTTACGGTCAGCGCGGCACGCTGCCGATGGCGGAAGAATTGGCGGCCTCGGCGGTAACGCTGTTTCCGGGGCTGGCGCGCCTCAAGGTGATCCGGCAGTGGGCCGGCATCATGGACATGACCATGGATGGCTCGCCGATCATCTCGAAGACGCCGGTGGACGGCTTGATTCTAAACGGCGGCTGGTGCTACGGCGGCTTCAAGGCGATCCCGGCCGGAGGGGTGACCACGGCGCACCTGATTGCCCACGGTTCCCCGCATCCCCTCGCCGCCCACCTCGGGCTCGAGCGTTTTGCCGCCGGCCGCACCGTCGATGAGCGCGGCGTCGGTCCCTTCCCCTACGCCCACTGAAGCAGGAATCAAGGCCTACATGCTGCGGATCCCCTGCCCCTGGTGCGGCGAGCGCGATGAGACCGAGTTCCGCTACCGCGGCGACGCCAGCAAGACCCGGCCCGCGGCCGATGCGGGCCTCGCCGCCTTCACCGCGTACGTTTATGAGCGGGACAACCCGCTCGGCTGGCACATCGAGTGGTGGCTGCACGTGGGCGGCTGCCGCAGGCTGTTGAAAGTGATCCGCCACACCTTCAGCCACGAGATTCGCGCGGTGGTGGGGCCCGCGGATCAGGTATCGCTCCCGCCGCAGAGCCGGCGCTGATGCCAGGTCCTTTCCGCATCGCGCACGGTCTACTCATCGATACCGCAAGTGCGGTGGGCTTTCGCTTCGATGGACGGCAGCTGCAGGGCGTGGCCGGCGACACGCTCGCCTCGGCGTTACTCGCCAACGGACAGCGGCTCGTCGGGCGCAGTTTCAAATACCATCGGCCGCGCGGCATCGTCACGGCGGGGCCGGAGGAGCCGTGCGCGCTGGTCGATGTGATCGGCAGCGCTGGCCGCGAGCCTAACCAACTTGCGACCACGCTTCCCCTGCGCGAGGGCCTCAGGGCCGAGAGCCAGAACCGCTGGCCGTCACTCGCGTTTGATGTGCGGGCGATAAATGACCTGCTGGGGCGTTTCCTGCCCGCGGGCTTCTATTACAAGTCGTTCATGGCTCCGGGGTGGGCGTGGGAGCGGCTGTACGAACCACTGATCCGTCGAGCCGCGGGTCTGGGCAGGCTGGCAGCGATCGTGGGCGAGCACGCCGCGCCCGCCGAGACGATTCACGACCACGCGGACGTGCTGGTGGTAGGCGCGGGCGTCGCAGGCCTCGCCGCAGTCCGGCGGCTGAGCGTCCGCGGCCTGAAGGTGATGCTGGTGGAGCAGGACGTAGCGCTCGGCGGTGGCTCGCTGCTCGATGCGCGCTGGACCGCGTGGCGCGAGAGCCTGTCCGCAGAACTCAGGGACTTTCCCGCGGTGCGCATCCTCCCCGGCACCGCCGTGCTCGGGGCCTACGGCCACGGCGTGTTCGGCGCTCTGCAGATCCTTGCGCCCGCGGAAGCAGCACGGTTTGGCGGCCTGCGAGAGCGGCTGCGCATCGTCCGCGCGAAGCGCGTGATCATCGCAACGGGTGCGCTCGAGCGGCTGGTCGCTTTCCCGGCAAACGATCTACCCGGTGTGATGTTGGCTGGTGCTGCGCTCGCCTACCTGCGCCGCTACGGTGTGGCCGCAGGAAGCCGGCCAGCGTTCTTCCTGAATAACGACGAGGCCTACGAGGCGGTGTTCGCGCTCGCCGACGTTGGCATCAAATGCGCCGGCGTGATCGATCCGCGCAACGACTCGCTGGCGGCAGAGCGCGCCAGGACGCGCGGCGTCGAGGTCCACGGCGGCACGGTGGTCGCGGGCGTGTACGGACGCCGCGGCGTTCGAGGGGTGTGCCTCGCCGATCCGAGCGGCAATCCGCGCGGGCGGCTCGAGGCTGACTGCCTGCTGATATCGGGCGGGCATACGCCGGCGATTGCACTCGCAAGCCAACTCGGCGCGCCACTGGAATGGCAGGAGAGGATCGCAGCCTTCACGGCGGACCTGGACGCAGGCAGCGGATGCCTCGCGGGCGCGGCACGGGGTGTGTTCGGACTCGGCGCCGCCGCCCGCGACGGCGATACGGGCGCGTGCGCGATCGCGGCGGACCTCGGGCACGGCACCGACGCCGCCCTGCAGGCGTTGGATTTCCCTGAGGACGCGGAGGTCACGCCCCTGAAGCCGCTGTGGGAAGTCGCGGCACCGGGCAAGGCCTTCGTCGACCTGCAGAACGATGTGACCACCGCTGACGTGCGCCTCGCTTGTCGCGAGGGGTACGAGCACCTCGAACACATGAAGCGCTTTACCACCCACGGCATGGCGACCGACCAGGGTCGCATCGGCGGACTCGTCGGCGCGGCGGTACTGGCGCAGGCTCGCGGCGTGCCGCTGTCGCAGGTGGGGCAGCTCAAGCCGCGCCCGTTCGCGCAATCCATTGCTTTTGCGGCGCTCGCGGGCGGCGAGGTCCGCGAGCACTTCAGACCTAAACGCCGGCTGCCGCTGCACGACTGGCACGAGTCCGCGGGCGCGATCTTCGTACCCACGGGACTGTGGTTGCGGCCGCTCGTCTATTCGCGGCGCCCGGGCTGGCAGCCGGTGCTCGAAGAGGCGCGTGCGGTACGCGCGGGCGTGGGCATCACGGATGTCTCAACACTCGGCAAGATCGACGTGCAGGGGCCCGATGCCGCGAAATTTCTGGATTTCATCTACGCCAACACCTTTTCCACGCTGGCGGTCGGGCGGGCGCGCTACGGCATCATGCTGCGCGAGGACGGCATGATGTTCGACGACGGTACGACCTCGCGCCTGGGACCCGAGCATTTCCTGGTGACGACCACCACTGCCGGCGGCACCGCCGTGCTCGAGCACATGGAGTTCCACCTGCAGACGGTCTGCCGGGAGCTCGACGTGCTGCTGAGCGATGTCGGCGATCAGTGGGCGCAGTTCGCCGTCGCCGGGCCGCGCGCGCGCGAGGTGGTGGCGGGCGTGGTGACCGGCCTCGACCTATCCAACGAGGCCTTCCCCTTCATGGCCGTGCGTGCCGCCACGATCGCCGGAGTCGCCGGACGGATATTCCGCATCTCCTTTTCCGGCGAACTCGCCTACGAGGTTGCGGTACCGGCAAAACACGCCCTGACCGCGTGGTCGGCGCTACTGCAAGCCGGCAAGCCATCGGGTATACGACCCTACGGGCTGGACGCGCTCAATACACTGCGCATCGAGAAGGGCCACGTAACCTCAGCCGAGCTGAACGGCAATACCACGGCCGACGATCTGGGCTTGCAGCGCATGCTGAAAAAACAGGGCGACTTCGTCGGCCGCGCGCTGGCACAACGTGCCGGCCTCGTTGCACCCGGCCGGCTGCAGCTCGTCGGGGTACGGCCCGTCGACCGCTCGCGCCGCCGCCTGCGTAACGGCAGTCAGCTTTTGGCGTCGGCAACTGCTCGGGGGGAAAGTCTCGGCTACGTGACGTCGTCCAGCCCCTCGGTCGAGCTCGAGGGCTGGGTAGGCCTGGCGCTGGTGAGCGGCGGCCGCCAGCGCCTCGGACAGCGCCTGATCGGCGCCTCGCCGGTCCATGACGAGACGACCCAGATCGAGATCGTGAGCCCCCACATGCTCGACCCGGAGAATACCCGTGTCCGCGCCTGAAGGCCGCGCTCGATCCGGCCCTGCCGCTCGGGTGGGACTGGGAGAGTGCCTCGCCGACATCGTCGAGCTTGCAGCGCTCCGCGGCCGCGCACTCGACCTTCAGGGCATCGCCGCGCGCCGCGGTCTGAGCCTTCCCGCGCCCGGCCGCATCGCCCTCACGGGGGACACGCTCACGCTTTGCGTCCGCCCCGCGCGCTGGCTGCTGCTGAGCCCTGCCGCCGCTGCCGGCGCTTCCGTCTCCCCGTGGCAAAGCGCCTGCGCGGGAACTGCAGCTGCGCTCGACCTGTCTTCCGGCCTCAGCGCGCTGCATCTCACCGGGCCCGATGCGCGCGAGGCTCTGGCGCGGGGCTGCCGCCTGGATCTCGACCCGCAAGCCTTCCCGGCCGGCCACGCTGCCGCCACCATCATGGCGCAGGTGGCAGCGATCCTCGCCGCGGTTCCCTCCGGAATGCTGATCCTCACGCCCGCGAGCACCGCGCGGCATTTGCGGGAATGGCTCGCGGCCGCTGCTCAGGCCTTCGGCCTTGCGCCGCGAGCTGATGTTACTGTGAGCGCCCTGTCCGGAGAGCTCCATTCATGAAAGATTCCGCAAGAGCCGTGGTTATCGGTGGCGGCATCGTCGGCGCCAGCGTGCTCTATCACCTGGCGAAAATCGGCTGGAGCGAGGTGCTGCTGCTGGAAAAGAGCGAGCTCACCTCCGGGTCCACCTGGCATGCGGCCGGGGGCATGCACACCTTCAACGGCGAGGCCAACATCTCGCGCCTGCAGAAATACACCATCGACCTGTATCGCGAAATCGAGGCGCTGTCGGGCCAATCCTGTGGGCTGCATGCGAACGGCGGGCTGATGCTCGCGGCGACCCAGGGCCAGCTCGACAGCCTGCGTCTCATCTGTTCGCGGGCCCGTTACCTCGGCATGGAAACCGAGATGATCTCCATGGAACAGGCTCAGGACTACAACCCGCTGGTCGACCCGAGCTACTTTCTGGGCGCGCTGTGGCGCGCCGACGGCGGTCATTGCGATCCTTCCGGCACCACCAACGCCTACGTCAAGGCGGCGCGGCAGCTGGGCGCCTCGGTCGAGCGCTTCACGCGGGTGCTGTCGCTCGGGCAGCGCGGCGACGGCTCGTGGAACGTCGTGACCGAGAAGGGCACGGTGCACGCCGAGCACGTGGTCAACTGCGGCGGCCTGTGGGCGCGCGAGATCGGACAGATGGTCGGCATCGAGCTGCCGGTGCTCGCCATGGAGCATCATTACCTCCTCACCGAGGAAATCCCGGAGCTCAAGGGGCGCGAGCGCGAGTTCGTCAACACCACCGACTTTTCAGGCGAGATCTACCTGCGCCAGGAGCGCGGCGGAGCATTGATCGGCACGTACGAACCGCACGGCACGATATGGTCCGCGGTGAAGACGCCGGAGGACTTCTCCATGCAGCTGCTGCCAGACAACTTCGAACGGCTGGCACCCTACTTCGAGGTGGGCTTTGAGCATTTCCCGGCTTTGGGGCGGGTCGGCATCAGAAAAGCGGTCAACGGTCCCTTTACGTTCGCGCCCGACGGCAACCCGCTGGTCGGTCCGGTGCGCGGCGTGCGTAATTACTGGGTCGCCTGCGCCGTGATGGCCGGCTTCAGCCAGGGGGGTGGCATCGGGCTGGTGCTGTCGCGCTGGATGGCGGAGAACGACCCGGGCCAGGACATCATTTCCATGGACGTCGCGCGCTTCGGTTCGTTCGCGACGCCGAAATACACCTCTATCAAGGTGCCGGAAAACTACGGGCGCCGCTTCCAGCTCGCGTACCCCAACGAGGAGCTGGTGGCGGCACGCCCGCTGCGCCGCTCGCCGATCTACGACCGGCTGAAAGCGGCCGGCGCCGTCATGGGAGCCAACTTCGGGTTGGAGAATGCGCTGTGGTTCGCCCCACCCGGGGTGCCACCGACCGAGACCCCGACCTATCGCCGTTCGGAAGCCTTTGCGTTCGTGCGCGCCGAGTGCCAGGCGGTGCGCAGCGCGGTCGGCATCTATGAGACGACCAACTACGGCAAGTACGAGGTTACCGGGCGCGGCGCGCGCGCGTGGCTCGACCGGGTGTTCGCCGGCCGCATACCCAGGCCGGGACGGCTGGGGCTGGCGCCGATGCTCAATCCCGCCGGCCGCATCGTCGGCGACCTGTCGATGGCGTGCCTCGCCGAGGATCGCTTCATGATCATGGGCTCGGGGTTCGCCGAAGAGTTCCACCTGCGCTGGTTCTGGCTGGCGGCGCCGCCTGCGGACGTGCAGGTGCGCTCGGCAACCGCTGCTCTCACGGGTGTCTCGATCGCCGGTCCACGCGCGCGCGAGCTGCTGCAGCGGCTGGTGCGAATCGATCTCTCGCCGCAGGCCTTCAGGCTGTTCCAGGTTACCGAGACCGCCGTGGGTCTTGTCCCCGCGATCCTGACACGCGCCGGCTTCACCGGTGAGCTCGGTTACGAGGTCTGGACGACGCCCGATTACTTCGCGACGCTCTACGATGATCTGTGGGAAGCGGGGCGGGAACTGGGGTTGGTGCATTTCGGCGGCCGCGCCCTGTCCTCGCTGCGCCTGGAAAAGGGCTACGGCTCTTTCCAGAAGGACTTCCGTCCTGACTACACCGCGGCGGAGACCGCGCTCGACCGCTTCGTCGATTTCACCAAGGCGGATTTCATCGGCCGCGCGGCAGCCATCGCCGAGCGCGCGGCCGGGCCCAAACGCCGCTTCGTGATCATGGAAGTCGCCGCTGGCGACGCCGAGGTGATCGGCTATGAATCGATCATGAAGGAAGGCACGGCAGTCGGGTACGTGACGTCAGGGGGTTACGGGCACTGCGTCGGCGAGAGCCTCGCCGCGGGCTACGTGCCGACGGCGCTGGCACACGAGGGCGCGCGCTTTCAGATCGACATACTGGGCGAGATGAGGAGCGCGACGGTCAGACTCGAACCGCTCCACGATCCGCAGGGCGTGCGGCTGCGCGGCTAGCGCCTGCGCACGCAATCAAGGGATAAGGCGATGGAAGCAACAGGCAGCGGCGAACCTGAAGCGGGCGTACGCCGTCCGTGCCGTTGGAGCAAACGTCAATGAGTAATGTCTCAGCTGCCGCCATTCCCAGGCTGCGCGGCGTGATCGCGGCCATTGCTACCCCGGTTGACGACAGCGGGCCCGACCATGCGCGGCTGATTCTCCTCGCGCGGCATCTGCTCGGCTCCGGTTGCCATGGTCTCAACCTGCTCGGCACCACGGGCGAAGCCACTTCCTTCAGCGTCGAGCAGCGGATGGCAGTCATGTCAGCCGTGGCGCAGGCAGGACTGCCGCTGGATAGAATGATGGTGGGCACCGGCGCGGCGGCCATGGCCGATGCCATCACGCTGTCACGGCATGCGGCGTCCCTCGGTTTCGCCGGCGTGCTGCTGCTGCCGCCCTTCTA
>Ga0307477_10003991_pt1 | contig 10821 bp, 10 predicted proteins | sample atmos_gasesECM2C_FD_203316 | JGI IMG/M metagenome (GOLD analysis project Ga0307477, IMG submission 203316) | Hardwood forest soil microbial communities from Morgan-Monroe State Forest, Indiana, United States - atmos_gasesECM2C_515 | ecosystem: Environmental > Terrestrial > Soil > Temperate... | reverse complement strand
TCTCACGGCCGCCATGAAGCCCGACAACATCTCGCACGGGCAGCACGTGTACGCCTCGCAGGTCGTAATCGGAGTCGGGTGAGGGAAAACCGTAAAGATGAGCGCCGCTGATGGTGGCGAACAGGAGGGGGAACGGTTGATTGCTTACGATCTGGAGAAGGCGCGCATCCATCAGTCTGCCACCATCAGGCGTCGTGCCTTCAAGAGCAGCGCGTTGGCCTTCTGATAATCGGGGCGATCCGGCAGGCGTGTTTGGGACGACGCGGCGTCGAATTCCTTGTGCAGCGCCAACCGCCACTTTTCGACCTCATCCCATGCCATCTGGCCGCGTTTGATCGCCAGAAGTTGGTCGCGTTGTTCGCCGACCTGCACCGGCACGAATCCTTCCTTCAGCGCCCCGATTCCCGACAGCAAGAGCCGAATCAAATGCATGACATGCTTCCACTTCACGCCGCCCTTGTTGCGAAGATCCGCCTGGAGCTTCTTGAACTGGCTGAGCACGTAGCCGTTGTATGTTTGATACACCATTTTGGATAAGAATGACCCGCGCATGTCGAGCATCTCGCGCGCCAGCGGCGCGGCGTGCTCGACGAGCGGCGTATAGAGGCATTCGAGCACGTTCGGATTGGCCTTGAGGGCGAGAATCAGGAATTTCTGGAGCTCCCAATACGTGTCCTGATTCTCGGGATTCTCAAGCTGTTCAGGGACGCCAAAAAGCGACCAGTGCATCCGGGCCGGCGGAAGGTAAACACCGCGATGGTCGGTGTCGCTGGCCTCGTCGTCCAATCCATAGGCGCGCGAGCCGATCACGCAGCGGTAGATCACATGATCGTACAGGTTGTATTCGGCGAGCCGATCAGGCATCGACTGGTCTCGTGGGCTGGCCGCCTGATTTTGAAATTGAGACAACACCGCGAGCTCGGACCGCTTCAAGGCTGATTCGAGGCCGTTGGGAAAGCGAACGCGGTAGGCGTGCCAGTAATCGCCGGGCGCCTGCACGATAATGCCGACGGCCCCGCGCGGGTGGACAGGCCGGCCGTCAGGTCCGCGCACCTCAACCAGGGACACAACTTGCGTGCCGACCGGCAGTATCGGCGGCAAGGATGAATCCTCGCAAAGCACGCCGGCAAGCTTACATCAGGCGCGGGCCGAACGCTTGCAACGTTCCGGCGAGAATACCCCGGCGGGCGCGACGCTCTTGCCGCGATTTGCGATACCAGTAAGCAAGGAACGCGGCGTCGAAGCTGAGCACCGCGGCGGTTATCTCCCAGGCGCGAGCCGAGGAAGGATTCGCGACGTCGGAAGAGGGAAGCGTCGCCAGCTCGTTGGCAAACATAGCGATCGCGTCGCGGAACGCCGCCGCATCGAAGTGTATGAAGTTGTACGCCACCTGGGCGGGAAGCGACGGCGAATCCGCGACGATGCCGAGCATCTGCCTGGCGCCGTCGGCGATTTTGCCGGCGACATGCACCGCCCCGCCAGCAACTTCCACGGCGCCGGTTGTCGCGGCAACCGCCTGAGCGGAAGAAGCCGCATCGGCAACGATTCCCAGCGACGATGTCCAACGGGCGGAGGTCGAGAAACGAGAGTTCGAGAACAACGACTGGATGGCACCGGTGGTCTGACCATATGCCGCGACGGTTGGGATCGGCGAGGCAGCGGAGTTTGTCAGGAACGCGGAAGTCGAGGTCGATGTCGGCGTCATCGCCAGCGGCGTCACCGATGGTGCGGCGGGCGCGGGAAGCGGCGAAGGATTGGTGACCGGCTCGACGGCCGCGTGGATGCGATCGATATCAGCGCCCGGTGCGTACGGGATCAAGGCTCTGTCGGCCGGCTGCGCAAACGTGATCGTTTCACTTTGCTCGAAGATGATGCCCGGGGCGGCGATGTCCACCCTGGGCGCGGCTCGCCCGGCCGATGCATCGTAAATCGTGCCGGATGAGAATACCGCGGTGCCCGTGTTCCCGGCCAACTCATGAATCGCTTCCTGCCAGATGGCTGCAAGAATGACTGAGACAGGCGGTGCCATTCCATCCGGCGAGCCGAATTGAGCCAACCCTCGCACTTCGCCAGCGGCGATCACTAAGCTCCCAGGCCACGCTGACGAATCAATCCCCACAATTACCTCGTTCGCCCACTGATCGCGCCACGTCGGGTATCCGGCCTGCGGTGTACCGTCTTCGACGTTCGGACCCGAGCTAAGCCCGGGAGTTGGTCGAAGTACGCCGCCATCAACGCCACTCTGGTACGCTTGCAGACTTGTCGACCACCCCGTTTCGCCGTCGTCCAGATTCGGCGCCGACGGACGCACAAGTCCCGCGCTGATGCCTGCGGTAACTTGCTGGCTGTCGAAGCCGATGCCGGAGAATGGCGACGCATCAGTCCCATCCACATGCCGCAGGAGCACGTGTCCGCCATTTTGGAGCGGCACGCTGCTAACCGGAGGCGCAAATCCTACCTCCGGATAAACCAGCGACGTCGCGGCCGAAAGAAGCCGGCGCGGCTCAAGGAGCTCGATGTTGATCCGGTTCAAACCACGATACGATTGCGGCCGAACCTTCCCTGTTCTCCGTCGGATTGCTGGTTGGATCATGGCTCCGTCTCACCTCGTAAGCCCTGATATCAAGGTTGCAGGAGGGCGGCTTGGTCCGCCGGTCGCGACTGGGCCGGTGTTGCCGGCTCCCGCTGCCCGCTATCGTGCCGGTCGGGGCTTTCGCCGAGCCGGCCAGCTAAGATGGCTTCATATTTAAGCCGCTGTGAGTCTGAGAGCAACTGCTTTGTTTGAAAGATTGCATCTTTTACGACTTTTTCACGCTTGGCCATCAGTAAGGTGTACTGGTCCCGGTAGCCATCGTATATCTTTTGATAGTCCACCATTTGCTGGGGCGTGAGGAGACGTTGAACCTGTTTATCGCGATTTTCGTCGAGGACGCGCCCCTGTTTATAATAATCTTCCGAAAGATCCCGCACATTTTGCCAAATCCCGCGAATTCTATCCCGTTGATCGGTCGAGAGGTGAAGGTCTTCGAGCGTCAGCGCCGGCGAAGGGCCGGCCGACGTGAAGGAGGGCAAGGCAAGCCTGGCAGCCAGCAGCCCCGCGGCCGCGCCGCCGATCAATGCCAGCGCAAAGGTTACAATCACGACAATTCTCACGTTACTGGCCTTCATAATGATTGGGTTTGCGGAGGTTATCGAGCATCCAATTGGTGAGATTGCGGTCGGCAGCCTGCGCAGCGGCGACGCCGCGATCAGGGAGGCCGCCCGGGTTCGGCGCGCCGGCAGGAACATTTTCTCCCATCGCCAGGCGCTCCCAAGCCTCGAGCGAATGAGTCGGGCCTTGGACCGTCCCGATCACGGTTCGCGAGGCCGGCGTCTGCGACAGCCACGCCAGGCTGATGATCAGTACCGAAGCGGCCACGGCCGAAAGCGCCCCGGCAAGACGCAATATTCCACGTTGCGTCGACACGTCCAGATTGCGGTGCAGGCGGGCAAGCTCCAGCGGAGTCATTTCGCCAAACTGAACCATCGCAAGCGCCCGTGACAGTTTGGCAAGCTCATCCAATTCCTGAGCGCAGATCTGGCAGCCTGCAATATGTTCACGGATTTGGCGCGACGGCTCCGCGGCGAGCTGCCCATCGTAATAGGCGTGCAAACGGGATTTGTACGGACAATCAGACATGATCGCCTCACAACTGCCCCCGAGGGGCAGAATCGGGCTGAAAAGTGCCCGTACCGACGCATCAAGAGCGGTAGCCATTGAGTTTGCCTCTCAATTCTGCCCGGGCGCGATGCAGGCGGGACTCCACGGTCCCCTGCGGCACGCCCAGCGCTTCGGCAATCTCGGCATAACTGAGTTGCTCGAACTCTCTCAGGACCAAGACCTGACGATACTCCGGCGACAGCGTTCGCAAGACCACACCCACGTCGATCTTGCGATCGATCCGGGCCGCGTGGCCCGAGTTATCAGGATCGCCGGCGAGCCGTCCAGTCGGCAGGTCCGCTGATTCGATCGGCAGGGCCGTGCGCGACTCCCGCGATTTGTGCCACACCCGCGCAGCCTGGCGGATCAGAATCCGCTTGAGCCACGTCTTCACCGACGAGCGGCCGTCGAACGTCGAGAGCGACCGATACGCTCCAAAGAACGTCTCCTGCACCACGTCCTCGGCGTCCGCCCGTCCGCGCGACAATGACTGTGCCAGCCGAAACAGCGCCGCAGAGTGGCGGTCGACCAGCGCGTGAAACGCGGCAGAATCTCCCCGAGCGGCTCTCAGGACCAACTCCAGGTCGCTGTTCTCCAACGGACGGCTCTCCTGGCCTTGGCCCAGTGTTAAAGTTTCTTGAACCACTGTTCCGGTCCGAAGCGAGTTTCTTCCCGCGTTCTTGCGGGGTTGCAGATGATTATAAAGGGGGCCGGGCGCCTGCGGCGTGCGGCGCCCGGCCGAGGGGAGGAAAGCATCGCTTCCGACGCACAACCCTGTGCGACCGGCGCCATTCATGACAAAAGCTCCCGAGCCTTGCCACGAAGCTCGACCACCAAAAGGGGTGCGCCGGTGATTTCGGTAACGGTCGCCTTCCACGAGCCCAAAAAGGTAATTGCGAATACGCTGCCTGGCGGCCGAGCCCGGCCAACCATTACCCTTGTTTGGTCTGGCGGCGGTTTTCTTCCCGGATTGTTGAAGGAATTTGGGGACGGCCCACGACCCAGAAGCGGGGGGGCTTTGAATCACCTTCAATTCACTGCCGAGACGGCAGTGTTCGGACCCAATCGCGAAAATCCCGCAGGACAACAGCCGGCTGTTCCTTGCCCAATCGGCGGATAAATGATTCGACAATCGAGGCGGGCAGGAACGGAAATGCCGCGCTATGAGACACGGTTTGGTAAGTGCCATCGGCGCCCAGGAGCAACATTCGGAACTGTCGGCCGTTGAACCGCCACAACTCGGGCACTCCGAGTGCGGCGTAGATGGGTTCGCGGGCGATCGAACGTCGCGTGATATCGATCTCAATTGCCAGATCGGGCGGCGGGTCGACAGTTAGATCGAGCCGATCCTTGCCCCGAACGTCGGCGGCGTGCTGCACATAATAGCACTCGTCAGGCTCGAGTCCCTTGGCCAAGTCCTCGCGGGCAAACGTGGTCGATCCGAGCGGTTCCATCGAAATGTTCAGTTCCACTTCGAGGATCTCGACCATCTGTGCGATACGTCCTTTCCATCTTTCGTGTTTGGGCAGCGGCGACATGATTTCAAGGTTCCCCTGATCGAAGGTCATTCGTATCGGCCGGTCGCCGATTTCCTCGAGCAAGTGCTCGTAGAGCTGCCACGAGACGTCATCCAAAACGATGTGCTGCTGCTCGATCAACGGGGTTGGGGCAACGGGCGCGGCAGTCGTCATGCCGCTATTATAGCGTCGAATCGTTGAGGCTGCGCATCAGGCGAGAATGTCCCGCACCACGGTCCCGCTCACGTCGGTCAGGCGATAATCGCGCCCGCTGTGACGGAAGGTGAGCTTTTCATGGTCGAAGCCAAGAAGGCGGAGAATGGTGGCGTGGAAGTCGTGGACGTGGACGCCGTTCTCGGCGACTTTGTCGCCGTATTCATCGCTCCTGCCGTAAATCGTGCCGCCCTTTACACCCGCGCCGGCAAGCCAGCTCGAGTAGCAACTGGTGTGGTGGCTGCGCCCCTGAGGGCCGTCCGTCGTTGGCGTGCGGCCGAATTCGGTGGTCCAAACCACCAGCGTGTCATCGAGAAGGCCCCGCGATTTGAGGTCTTCGAGCAAACCCGCGATCGGTTGATCGACGTTCTTGGCCAATCGGGCATGGTCGTGCATGTCAGAGTGGGAATCCCAGTTAGATGATGAGCCAGTGTCGATCAGTTCAACGAACCGCACGCCGCGTTCGATCATCCGTCGGGCCATGAGGCATTGCCAGCCAAAGCCCTTAGTGCTGCCCCGCGGCAAACCATAGAGTGCAAGCGTCGCGTCGGTTTCCTTTGACAAGTCCAGGACTTCGGGCATCTGCTGCTGCATGCCGAAGGCTGTCTCGAAGCTCTTGATCCGCGCCGCCAGCGCCGGATTTGACGGATGATATTGCTGATGGCGGCGATTGAACTGATCGAGAAGGCCCAGTTCCATCTGCTCGATCGATACGGACTGAGAGCGGCGTTCCAGGTCCGGGATCGGCTCGGGCCCGGCAAGGATTCGCGTCCCCTGATAGCAGCCCGGCAGGAAATCGCTCGACCAGACTTGGGTGCCGGCATACGGCAGGTAAGGGGCCAGGACGACAAAGCACGGCAGGTTCTGATTGAGCGTGCCCAGGCCGTACGTCACCCATGACCCGATCGAGGGGCGGGCGAATGTCACTGATCCGGTGTGAATTCCCAGCGTCGCCTGGAAGTGATCGTTGTGATCGCCATGCATGGAATTGATCAGGCAAACATCGTCCATGCGCTCGCGCAGATAGGGAAAGAGGTCCGAGACGGGCGTGCCGCACCTTCCGGCGGGCTTGAACTCCCAGAAGGGACGAAGGAACGGCCGGGCCCCGGGCCGTTTGCTGGATGGTTTGCCGCCGTCCGTGAAAAGCCGCGGCTTGGGGTCAAACGTGTCGAGGTGCGACACGCCCCCCGACATATACATGAAGATGATCCGCTTGGCTTTCGCCGGGAAATGCGGCGCCTTGGGCGCCAGCGGGTTGATGTCGTCACCGCGGGCTTCGTCGCCAAGCAGCAGTTGCAGGATGCCGGGCATAAGCATCGACCCGGCCGCCAGCGACCGCAGCATCGAACGGCGCGAACAGCCGCATGCCGAGTGGGACCTGCCAACCATACATCGTTAGATAGAGCCGATGCCGAAGGTTCGTTGCCGGGAATCAGGGAAGGCGGCTGCGCTGGCAGGCTTCGGTGTACGGCTTCTCGAGGTCCCAAGGCGGGCATAAGCCCTTGTCGAGCACTAATCCAGCCAGATAAACTCGTTGCTGCTCAGCAGCACGCGAACGTAACTGCCCAGGGCCTGGCGGTATTGCTCGTCCCAGGGGACGCCTGCTTGTTTGAGCTTGACTTGCAAGGTCGCGATATATTGCACGCCGGTGCGGATTTCGTCGGCAGTCGCGGCGCGGGCGAAGAGGAGCTCGTAGGCATAGTCGATCCGCCGCGAGTCATCCGGCAGCGCCATTCCGATGCGAACCGCCAAGCGGTCGGCCTGCTCGTGCATGAACGGATCGTTCATCATAAAAAGCGCTTGGATCGCGGTCGTGCTCAGCGGACGATCGGGGCTGGTGTCGTTGGTGTCGGCGCCGTCGAAGATCGCCAGGAACGGCTGCTTGCGAATCCGCTGCTGCATCAAATAGACGCTGCGATGACTGGTCGGATAGTCGGCGACGAACGCCTTGTGCTGCGTGTAATGCCAATCGCCCTGCGGCGGGAACGGCTGCGGGCCGGCGTCCACGGTCGTATCCAGCGAGCCGGCATCCGCCATGATCGAGTCGCGGATTTCCTCGGCCGAAAGCCGCCGCGTGTTGAAATGCCAGAGATAATTGTTGTTCGGGTCGATCGCGGCGTCGGCAGGGTCATCCGTGCTTGCCATCTGATACGCCCACGACAGCATGATCAGCTTTTGCATCTGCTTGACCGACCAGCCGCCGTGAACGAAGCGAGCGGCCAGGTAATCCAGCAGAGGCGGGTTGGCGGGGGCCTGGCCGCGATGGCCAAAATCATTGGGAGTCGCCACGATGCCCCGACCAAAATGATATTCCCAGATGCGATTGACCATCACCCGCGCGGTTAGCGGATTTGACGGATCGGTGATCCAGTTGGCCAACTCCGCCCGCCCGCTTTCCCGCTGGCCATCTGCAACTTTCTGACCTCCAAGAATGCTGAGAAACCCGCGGCGTACCACTTCGCCTGGCTGAGTCGGGTCGCCTTTGCGCTGGATTGCCGAATCGTGCGGCTTACCTTCGGCAACGGCGTACGCTCGATCGACGTCAGGCGGGCCCTGCAGGTCCATCCGCCGCTCTTGCTCGCGCGCCTCGCCTAATTCGGAAGTGATATCCTTGATCGTCTTGCCGTTCATCGTGAGCGGCTGAGTGGTCGGCACTTTTTGAGCCTTGATCCTCGCCGACAGCGCCAACCGCTGATTGCCCAGGTCTCGAATCTTTACATCAAGCTCGGACAACTTCTGGTCATAGTCATATAGCTTCTGCGCTTCATCCGGCGGGCCCAGCGGCGCCAGATCGCGCGGATGCCGCAACACCTCGGTGCCGGGAAAGGCGAACTTCGTGCTGTCGAAAATCCCGTACAGCGCGTAGTAATCGCTGGTGGGAACCGGATCGAACTTGTGATCGTGGCACCGGGCACAGCCGAGGCTCAGGCCCAGCATCGCCTTGCCCATATTGTCGATCACGTCCTGGATCGTCAGATAGAACTCGTTGCCCTGCGAACCGAATCGGCGGGCGGTGGCCAGATATCCGGTGGCGATAATGTGCTCTCGTTTTTCGGCCTCATCACGGTGAGGTATCAGGTCGCCGGCAAGCTGCTCGCGAAGGAACTGGTCGTACGGCTTGTCGTGATTGAATGAATCGATCACGTAATTGCGGTACTTGTACGCCTGCGGGATTGGAAAATCGGAGTTGCAGCCGGATGTGTCGGCGTAGCGGACGACATCGAGCCAGTGGCGTCCCCACTGCTCGCCATAATGCGGCGAGTAGAGCAGGCGGTCCACGACCTTCTCGAAGGCGTTGGGCGATTGGTCGGCGAGGAAGGCGTCGATTTCATCGGGCGTCGGCGGCAACCCGGTCAGGTCGTAGGTTGCCCGCCGAATCAGCACACGCTTGTCGGCGAGCGGCGCCGGCCGCAGACGATGCGACTCATAATCGGCCTCGAGGAAATAATCGATCGGGGAGAGCAAGGCGTTCGAGTTGGAGACTTTCGGAATCGCGACATCTCGGACAGGCTGAAAGCTCCAGAACTGTCTATCCCGGGCATAATCCAACGGCGCCGGCGGCCCGGCAGGGCCCGCCTGTGTCCTGGGATCGGGCGCGCCCATCTTGACCCACTGCTCAAATGCGGTCACCTCATCCTTTGACAACGGATGCTTGGGAGGCATTTGAAGATCGGGATTGGTATAGCGGACGGCCTCGATCAGCTTGCTCTTCTCCGGATCGCCCGGCACGAGAACGATGCCATCATCACCGCCCTTGAGCATGTCCTGGCGCGAGTCGAGCAGGAGACCGCCTTTGAGCTTCACAGATTTGCCACTGTGGCATTGATAACACTTCGACGCCAGTAAAGGCCGGATCTGGCTCTCGAAGAACTCGATGCCGGCGCCGGAAGGCTGCCCGCCTCGCACGAACGAAGCCCAAACCAGCGTAACGATCAGGCAACCGGCGATTGCTTTCATGGCCCGTCCCTTGCGTCCGCAGAAAGGTGATCTGATCTTAATTTACCATCCTTCCGGAACTTTGTGGGCGCTCAACGCCAGCTCGTCTGGCGCGAAAAGTCAATGCATTGTTTCATTGAGACAATGCCCTTATCATCCGCAAAATGGCCGTGCAACTCACGCCAGAGGCCGCCGAGGACTTCGACCGGCTGCCCGCCGCCATGAAGCCGCGGGTTCGAGACGTGATTGCCCGGCTGGCGCAGTGGCCGAACGTCAGCGGCGCCAAGCCGTTGCAGTACGACTTGAAGGGTTCCTTTCGTATTCGCACCGGCGACTACCGCGTGGTCTTCTTGCCGAAAGGCGACGATATCGCGGTCACCCGGATTGGCAACCGCCGCGACGTCTATCAGAGGAGATAGGACATGAAGGTTCAAACCCTTACCCTCGCAGGGGCGAAGTTCGCTGTGATCCCGTTTGAGGATTACCGCCAACTGCTCAAAGGAGTGAAGCCCGACGAAAGCCACCTGCCCGCCTTTCCCAGACCACTGCCGGGCGGGAATTACCCGGCCGCCGCTTTCATGCGTGCTTCGATCGCCCGCGACATCATCAAGCGTCGAAGGGCGTCGGGCCTGTCACAGGCCGAACTCGCCCGCCGGTCCGGCGTTCAGCCGGCCGTGCTGAACCGTATCGAAAAGGCCAAGGTGGACGCGGAAACGGCAACGATTGATAAAATTCTCCGCGCACTCGACCTGACGGAAAAGCCCAGCAGCCGAGCCGGGTACCAGGAACGCCAATGAAAGTCATCATACAGTGCGCGTCTTCCGAAGCGGGTCCAGGCAGCTCCATAAGTCGTGGCGCCAAGTGCCGTCGGTCACAACGGGCTTTGGGTGCCGAGCCGGCGCGGATTTTTGCCGCCGGCCTTTTCCTCTTTGCCTCGCGTAGTGTTAGAATGCCCTAGTAGTCCCTCGGAATTCTTTTTCAATCCGGGCGGCACACGGTTTTGAAAACGGAGATCGGCCCCGCCGGCCAAAATCGGGACGCATTCGTTCCCGATCCCCGGCGCCAGAAGCGGAGCTTCTGAGAGGGAAGGTGAACCTTCTCACGGGCCGGGAGTCCCTCATGCTGCGGTAAAACCCGGCGTCTCCTGCGGCCACAGGCGGTGATCAGAAACCGAAGGCCGTAAGCCACGCCGGGAAGAGCCGAGAGATTTGTGACTTGCGCGGCGCAATACGTGAACGAGACCCAGGGTGTCCTCAATCACAAATTGCAAATTGCAGTTCGCAAATCTTTTTGACCCTTCACCGCACAAGGATCGACTGACATGGCAATTGACCCGCGTTTCCTCACCGAGTCCGGGCGGGAGGTCTTTACCGGCAACGAACTGCTGGTCAAAGGCGCGCTCGAGACGGACGGCGGCGTTCACCTCCTCACCGGCTATCCAGGCTCCCCCGTCAG
>Ga0307477_10003990_pt1 | contig 10824 bp, 11 predicted proteins | sample atmos_gasesECM2C_FD_203316 | JGI IMG/M metagenome (GOLD analysis project Ga0307477, IMG submission 203316) | Hardwood forest soil microbial communities from Morgan-Monroe State Forest, Indiana, United States - atmos_gasesECM2C_515 | ecosystem: Environmental > Terrestrial > Soil > Temperate... | reverse complement strand
CGGGTAATTCTGCGATGCCAACCCCAGCTTAAGCGGCTGCTGGCCACGCTGCCGGGAGCCGAACAAGTGGTCGGCCGCGATGATGCGATGCCGGAGTTTGATCTGTACTGCCCCTTGCTCAGCCTGCCCAGGGCGTTTGGGACCACGATTGACACGATCCCGGCAGAAGTGCCGTACCTTCATCCTGATCCGGCGGCAAACGACCGGTGGAGCGCGCGGATTGCCGCCGATTGTGGGCGACTCAAGGTGGGCATCGTGTGGGCGGGGAGCTCGGCGCACACGAACGATCGCCGTCGCTCGATCCAGCCGGCAAAGCTCGCATCGCTGGTCAAAATTCCCGATATCCGCTTCTATTCCTTACAGACAGGTTCGGCCGCTGAAGAGATTCGCGCCGCCACTGACAATTTGCATCTGATCGACCTGGGGAGCGAGCTTCAGGATTTTGTCGAAACCGCGGCGGTTCTGGCTAGTCTCGATCTGCTGATTACCGTCGATACCGCCGCGGCTCACCTGGCTGGGGCAATGGGCCGGCCGGTCTGGTTGATGCTGCCGTATTCGCCGGACTTTCGATGGATGCTCGATCGAGCCGATGCTCCTTGGTATCCCACGATGCGCTTATTCCGCCAGCCCCGGCCCGGAGACTGGGATTCGGTGCTCGAGTCGGTCGCGCAAGAACTGCAAAAACCCGAATGAAGAAATGGGAATGACGAATCAATTTCGAAATACAAATGGCAAATGGCAAATGGCAAATGACAACTGACGAATGACGAATGACAACTGACGAATGACAACTGACGAATGACCAACCCGATTTCCACCCATCACACCGAAGCCACCGACTCAAAACATCCCGTCTTTGCCGCTTTGAGAACCGCGTCGCAGACGAGTTGCGTCTCGAGTGCGTCCTTGAAAGTCGGGTGGGCGGGTTTGCCGGTGCTCAGACCCTCGATGAAATCAGCCACCTGATGGACAAAGGTGTGCTCGTAGCCGATCTGAAGGCCCGGGACCCACCAGTGCTTCATGTACGGGTGATCGCCGTCGGTGACGTGGATGGATCGCCAGCCCCGGAGGATGCCTTCGTCGCGATGATCGAAGTAGCTGAGGCGGTGCAGGTCGTGCAGGTCCCAGGCGATCGAAGCGTGCTCGCCGTTAATCTCGAAGGTGTACAGCGCCTTGTGGCCGCGGGCGTAACGGGTGGACTCGAAGGTGGCCAGCGAGCCGTTTGCGAAGCGGGCGAGGAACGCGCAGGCGTCGTCGATGCCGACCTTCTCGATCTTTCCGGTCAGATTGTGCTTGCGCTCCTTGACAAACGTTTCGGTCATCGCCGCGACGTTCTTGATGTGGCCGTTGAGCCAGATGGCGGTGTCGATGCAGTGGGCCAGCAGGTCGCCCGTAACGCCGCTTCCGGCCGCGGCGGCGTCCAGCCGCCACAGCGCCGTACCGCCCTGTGGCAGGTCCTTGGAGATCGTCCAGTCCTGAAGAAACAACGCGCGGAAGTGGAAGATTTTCCCCAGCCGGCCCTCGTCGATGAGCTGTTTGGCCAGCGTCACCGCGGGCACGCGGCGATAATTGTACCACACCATGTTCGGCACTTTGGCCGCCTCCACCGCCTTGACCATCTCGCGGCCTTCATCCCCGTTCATCGCCAGCGGTTTCTCGCAGAGCACCATCTTCCCGGCCTTGATCGCGGCCAGGGCAATTTCCTTGTGCGTGTTGTTGGGCGTGCAGATGTCGATCGCGTCGATGTCCTTGCGCTCAACCAGCTTTCGCCAGTCGTTCTCGGTGGATTCGTATCCCCACTGCTGGGCGAACGGACGGAGCTTGGCCTCGTCGCGGGCGCAGACGGCCTTAAGGACCGGCCGGTATTGCAGATCGAAAAAGTTGCCGACCCGTCGATACCCGTTGGAATGCGCCCGGCCCATGAAGCCGTATCCGATCAACCCGATCCGCAAATCCTTCATCTGTTTCTCCGCTCAATGAACGACGGATTCGATTTTGATCGTGTCGGCGTCTGACTTGGGCTTGGACTTCGGCGCCGGCTTGGCATCATCTTTGTCGGCCTTATCGCCTTCCTGGGAAAGGTCCCACGCAACCCGCCATTCGACGCCGGTCTTGTGAAAGCCGCGGTCGAGGAGGCGCTGCTCCATGTCGCTCATGTGACCGGCGCCGTAAAAAATCCCCAGGTCCTTCTTGCCGCCGTCGATCTGCTTGTCCAGCGCCTTGAAGCAGGCTTTGTTCCGCTCGGTGATGAGCACGGTGCCGCCGAAGCCCGACATCTGATCTTCGATGTGGGAAAACTGCTTGCCCAGCAGCAGCTTGAGCTGCCGCGAGCGGTCGGGGCTGGTGAGAGCGGCCATCAGGTCGTCGAGCCCGAACTGCGGCTGGTTGTCGGGTGGATCGAGCATCTCCTTGAGCATCTGCCGCAGCATCAGCGTCCAGATCGATTCGCCCCGTTCTTCTTCCATCTTCTCGAAGGTCTCGTAGTCGAGGTCCGCATGGACGAAGTTCGGCCGCGTATAGTCGATGGCATCGAGCTGGAACTGGAGGTCCAGGGCGTCTTTCATGAAGCGCTGCACGACGCTGATGAGGCTGCCGCTGCGTTCTTCGCCGGGCCTGGGGGCGGGGGCGTTCTTCGGCTTGACCATCTCGTACAGCACGGCGTCGTAATCCTTGAAGGTCTTGTTGAGGCCGTCGTAATAGGGCTGGTCGGCAATGTGAACCGCCGCGACGAGGTGAACGGTGACGCCGTCGCGGTTGCGATAGGTAGCCAGGGCCGTCTCGAGCTTGCCGCCCCCACGCCCATCGTCAACAAACCGCAGGAATTCGCTCTTGTCCTTCGCGGCGTCCACTCCCTCGGCCCGGGCCCGGGGACAAACCAAAGCGATCAGGACCAGCAAAACGACAGGAAACGGGCGCAATATACGTCGGCGCATGGGACAAACTCCTTGGCGGTATTGTGGTCAGGTTCAGGCGGAAGCGTCAAGACGGCGGGCGCCGCAGGAAGCAAAGGGTCTGCCCAAATTTTCAGGAGATCGTCCTTTCTAGGGTGAGGCAGGCATTCTTAGGTGGGGCGGGCATTCTTGCCTGCCATAGTGGGGCAGGCATTCCTGCGTGTCATCGGTGATTGGGGACATTCATGTCCCCCGAACCGATTCGAGTCAGCTCGGCGGAAGCGAGTACACTTCCGCACTCGCAGACTCGAAGCAGACAGGAATGTCTGCTCCACCGGCAGACAGGAATGTCCGCCCCACCCAATGAACTGGAATTTCAGCTTCATCCGCTTCCGCAGCATTTCTTGTATTTCCTGCCGCTTCCGCAGGGGCAGGGGTCGTTGCGGCCGATCTTCGGCGGGCCGGCAATCATCAGAGCTGCGCCGCTGTGCGTGATGCTCTGGCCGACATCCGCGTAGCTGATCTCCCGCGACGCGCCCGAGGCGACACAGGCGCGGATGATCATTGTCGTGCGCTCCTGCTCGCTGGGTTCGACGGCAAACCGCCGTTGGTGACCCTTCACTTCGCGAATGATCCGATTGAGCGCTTGCTTGTTCACCGGCAACGCGGCGCCGGTGGTCATCCACCATCCTTCGCCGGGTGAATAAATCCGCGTCGCCAGCAGCAGGCCCGCAACGCCCGTCTGGCTGAAGCCAAGGTCCACGATCACGAGCGGCGTCCGCTCCGGCCCGTCCATCCCGCGCACGCCCAAGCCCGGAATCGGCTCCCGCGCCTCGAAGAGCGTATAGTGCGATTGCTGCATCGATCGAAGCAGCCGCAACTCCAGCGAGCCTTCGGATGGCGGGTTCTCTTCGAGCATCCGATCCACCGCGTTGCGCCCGCCGCGGAAGACGTTGTGGATCCCGTACTCCATCATCACGCCGACGTCGTCTTCCGTTTCCATGACGATGGTCTGGCCTTGAAGCATCCCCAGCGCGCGGGCGGCGGCATGGATCTCCTCCTTGTCGAGCATCTCCGCCAGGCGACTATTCAATTGAACTCCGGCACGGCGAAGGGCCTTGTAATCGCGAACAACTTCGGCCTGATCCATCCGCGGGATTCTCGTGACGCAACGGCGCGGGGGCAAGGGATACAATGCTCGGCGATCCCCTGAAGGTCGGCCCGATCGATCCGATGCAACGCCGCTGCCTGCTGGTTGATCTGCTTCTCTCACGCATCGCACTCGATTGCGCGGGCATCCAGCCATCTCAATGCCGACGCCGCGATGGTTAGGTGGTCACGCAATCACCTTCTAAGGCCGTTGTGCATCATTTGTCATACACGCCGAACTCCACCCAGATTCCATCTGCCAGCTTCCGGCGATTCCCGATGATGCGGGACCAGAGTGTCTCGCCGCCTTCCGGTTGCCAGCCGGGTGGGCCGATCATGATGTCGGTTGTGGTGAAAGCGCTGACGTTGTCCAAGTGAGCAACGTCGTTCCATGCCATCCCAAAGCGGCTGGGGATTTGCTCGTGGACGTAGCGTACCTCTGTCGGAAGTTGGGCGACGGGCAGCGGGACGACGTTGCCACCGGGTTTCACTTGATCGAAGAGCAATTTTTTATCATCGCCCGGGGCGTCGACGGGTCGGCTGGCAACCCATTGATTGAACGCGGCGCGCACCTTCTCCGCTCCACCGGCACGCCACAGGTGATATCGCACGCTCGGGGTGAACACGTCGCTGCCCGTCCGCATCAGCGAGTACGGCGCCAGGAAAAACGCGAGGAGAATCACTGCGATCAATCGGAGCCGGTGTGGCTGGGGATAACGCCACGTCAGCGTGAACAACTGCAACCCGAGGGCCAGCCAGACTGAGGCGAAGAGCAATGGTAAGAACACACAGACACAGAAGTAGTCGAGCGCCGGTTGCCGCGACCAGAACAGCGTGAACCACCAAATGAATGTCGCCAATAAAGCAACCGCTACGCACCACATCAAACCGCGTCGTCGCTCGTCCGGGGTGAGTTCCCGCCGCCAGCCCGTACGCTGACGACCGTACTCCAGCTTCGGCAGCGATTCTCCGGTAGCGGCGAGCGGTTGGTCGGCATGAGGATCAGGTTTCGTCATAAAACGTCCGGCCCCACTCCGAGTGTGACGTAACAGACCGGCATTCAATGGCCGGCCCGGCGCCGACCGACTCTCAATTTACCAAGGCGTTCGACGGGGTGCCGGTCCATTGCGTCGTTTGGCGTCGCCGCTCGTGGCCTTGGCCTTGCGGTTGGTCTGCCTCATCAGTCGGTCGACGCGCCGGGTCAGCCAACGGTATCGGAGCTCGGCCAGCGGTTGGCCAAGCCGCAATACGGCATAAGCGAATCCGAAAAGTGCGGCAACGAAAATCGCCCCGGTCGCCACAGGAACGAGGAACGGCGGATGGAATGCGCGCTCGAGCCAAATCTGCGTGAGTCCGAGCGCCATCGCGAACGACACAACGAGTACGAGGAGCCAGTTGCGGCCAGACCATCGTGCAAGTTGTGATCGCTCAGGTGTCATAACGGCAATTCCTACGCACTGCGTTCTACGTTCTGCGCCCACCCTTTCATTCTGGAGGAGTCGCCAACGTGCTCTCGAGATACCGCCCGACGCATTTCGCCCACAGCCGGCCGTGTTCTGACAGGCCCCTGGCGTTGAAATGCACGCCTTTACGGTAATCGGCGCGAAGGACATCGGTATCGGGGCCGGGGATGGCAAACCCGTCGTCACAGACAGCTTTCTGGGCGGCGCGAAACTCGGGATCGGATGGGTCCTTCTCGCTGTGATAGGTGGCCTGGGCGACGAACCAGGGAAAATCCCATCCGGCTCGTTTGCGCGATTCGCGGATGATCTTCTCCAGGAGCGTGGTGTGCTGCTGGCCGGTGATCTGGCGCTCCGCGGGATAACCCTCGCGGGCCTGGCCGGCGTCCGATTCGCCCTGGTGCCAGAGAACCGCGCGAAAACCATGGGGTCCCAATTCTTCGATTCGTCTCATGAGGCCGTCGAACAGTTCGCCGGTGCAAACCCATTTGCCGGGGGCGATGGTCTTGACGAAGCCGTCGGTCGTCGGATGGACGTCGATCGGCTCGTCCTTCATGAGCCACTGACGGACGCTGGTGCCGCCGAAGCCGACGGAGGCGATGCCGATGGGAACGTGCACCTTTTCGCAGAGCGCGTCGCCGAAAGCGGGAATGAAGCTGCCGCCCTTGCTGTGGTCCTGGACGCCGGGCTGGGGGTCATCGGCCAGCCGCCAGGTCGATCCGTCGAAGGTTGAAACGAAGCCGGATTTGGTTTTCTGCTTTTCCGAGCCATAGTTCGTCGAGTTGGACTGCCCGGCGATGACGAAGACCTCGCCCACGCCGACGTGCTCCACCGCTGCGTGCGCGCCGGGTTTGCCATCGCGGACCACTCGAAGCTCCAGCCGATACCATCCGCCGGCCGGCGCCGATACGAAAGTATCGAAGGCGCGGGTCCTGGGATCGGCAGCAATGGACCGCCAGTCCGGGTCCAACTCGCCCGCCAACGGTCGGCCGATCAGGCGGAATTGCACTTCGCCGGTGTCCGGTACCGCCGTCCCTGCAATCCGGATGCGGCCCAGCGCCCGATCCTGCATTTGGAAGACCTGATAGTCCTTGGGCCAGCGCACGTCGATCGCCGTCTCCGGCGGCGCGTCACCTGCAATCAGAGCGGTGGGGGCAAGCAAGAACATTGCGAGGCAGGCCGCCGTCGGCAAAGCCCGCGCAAGCGCGATGCGCTTACTTTCCGACACGTCACGCGGGTTCCAAATCGCCAAACTCATTTCAGTAATGTAACACAACTTCATCCGGTTTTTTCCGCCGATGATAGCGATGAGCCTGCCGGAGAAAATCAAATTCGAGAGCAAGACCAACCAGGGCAGTTTTTCGGGGTTTTATGACACGCAAACCACCGAGATCGACGCCGAAGTCGTGTACGGCGGCAATGCGGTAGCCGGGCTGGTGGACATCAAAAAGCCGAAAGGCACCTTTCATGTGATCGGCAAGGAAGCCAACGGCTGGCCCGAAGCCCAGGTTGACGGAAAGAAGCTTGAGGTCGTCAATCCGCCGCGATAAGCCTGCGGCGAGCGGCAGAGGCCGGCAGACAGGTCCACAGCGCTCAAGACCCCAATGACCGCACCACGCGGATCGCTTCGATAAACACGCCCACCACGATCGCCAGGAGCATGGCGATGATGCCGATGACCACCAGCAACTCGATCAACGAGAAGGCGGGGCGGAAGCGAGTTCGCCGTGTTGAGATTTTGCCCGGCACGCCGATGAGACGGAGCGACGGGGACGACCTTTCAGTGCACGTCAATTAACGACCCGGCGGCGATGGCGTAGCGGTCGGGGATGCCCCAGGCCCGCAGGTCGGCGACAAACTCCTCGCGCGCCAGCGGCGTCAGGTGGCCGCGGACCGTTTCGGCGTTGGCGTTGTTCGCGTTGCCCACTTTTTTGAGCACTTTCATCCGGTCGGGGCGCCAGCGCTCGACGAAAATCTGTTGCCGCTGGCCCACCAGCTTGGTCCACGGCCCGAGCTTCGCCGCCTGTTGCTCGGCCGGCGTGCTGTGCAGCTTGATCCGTTGCTCGTCCCAATCCTGAAATACCTGGTCCACAGAAGTATCGATCGCGGCCATGTGCGAATGCTCCCTGCTTGTATTGCGTTGACACCAACGGCCCGTCAGCTTTGCCCGGGCAATTATTCTATTGTCACTCAAGGGCGGCCAGAACGCCAGAAGTTTTCGCCGGCGCGCCCGGCCGGCCACGAATCATACCCGCGGATTCGTGCAATACTATAATCCCGGTCAAGGAGCGCGATTATGGGACTCGATCGGCGGCGGGCAGGCGTGGCATGGGCAGTGGCGGCGGCAATCATGGTCGCCTTGATCGCAAGTCCCTGTGAGGCGGCAGTGGCCGATCCGAAGCAGGCGGATGACCCCTCGCGCGTCCGCGCCCCCGATTTTGCCGGCGCCGACTCCTGGCTCAACACCGACAACGGCAAGCCCGTCTCCATCAAGGACCTTCGTGGCCAGGTCGTGTTGCTGGATTTCTGGACGTATTGCTGCATCAACTGCATGCACGTCTTCCCCGAGCTGCACGAGATCGAGCAAAAGTTCAAGGACCAGCCGGTCGTCGTCATTGGGATCCACTCCGGCAAGTTCGATCAGGAGAAGGACGCGGGGCACATTCGTCAGGCCATTCTCCGGCACAACATCACCCATCCCGTCGCGGTGGACAGCCAGTATAAGATCTGGAATGCCTATGGCGTGCAGGCATGGCCGACGTTGATTCTGATCGATCCCGAAGGCTATGCCGTGGCCGGCTGGTCGGGCGAGGGTGACCGCGAGGCAATCGAGGCCCGCATTGCCAACCTGCTTCAAGACGGCAAAGCCAGGGGCATTCTCGCCAAGCCGATGCACTTTCATGCCGAGCGGGATTCGTTCAAATCCGGCAACCTGGAATTTCCTGGAAAGGTCCTGGCTGACGGCGCCGGGAAACGCCTGTTCATCAGCGACTCCAACCACAATCGCGTGCTGATCGCGGACCTGGATGGAAACGTAAGTCGCGTGATCGGCAGCGCCGCAACCGGGCTGAAAGACGGCTCGTTTGTTCAAAGCGAATTCCATCAGCCACAGGGGCTGGCGCTTTCGACCGACGGCAAAACGCTTTACATCGCCGACACCGAGAATCATGCCGTGCGGGTAGCGAATCTGGCCGCCGCAACGGTGCTCACGCTTGCCGGAGACGGGCAGCAGGGCCACATTCCGCCCGACAACACCCCGGCCACCACCGTTTCCTTGAGTTCACCCTGGGATTTGGCTCGCGTCGAAAACAGGCTTTACATTGCGATGGCCGGCGTTCATCAAATCTGGGCAATGGATTTGGACAAGGGCACGCTCTCGGTGTTCGCCGGCACGGGTCGTGAGGGCGCGGTGGATGGCGACAATCGCGCCGCGGGCTTCGCCCAGCCGTCGGGACTGAGCGCCGACGCCGGGATTCTCTACGTCGCCGACGCCGAGGCCTCGAGTCTCCGGGCGGTGACACTGAAGGGACAGGGCGGCACGCGCACCATCGCCGGCAGCGGGGATCTTTTCGGCTTCGGTCTCCGTGACGGGATCGGTCGGGGGGCACTTCTTCAGCATCCCCTGGGAGTCGCAGTGAGCGGCGACAATCTCTTCGTGGCCGATAGTTTCAACAACGTCATCCGAAGACTGGATTTGAGAACCGGCCAGCTCGACACTTGGCTCGGCAGCGGCAAAACCGACCCCGGCCCTGACTCGGCTCCCAATTTCTATGAGCCCGGCGGATTGAGCGTGGCCGGGACAACGCTCTACATCGCCGACACGAATCACCATCGAATCGTTGCTGTGGATATTGCAACGAAGAAAGCCAAGGTGTTGACCATCGAGCTGCCGAAGGCCGAAAGCGGCCGCGGCCAAATGTCCCCTTGAAGGAATCAGAGCGGATGTTCCCAGCCGTGCGGCTCGATCGGCTCGATCTTCCCGTCGCGATTGAGAAGAATCTGGCGGTCGGCGGCAATTCGTCCGATGCGCGTGAGCGTTTGTGGCAAATTCCCGCTGCTCTCTTCCAGGCGGCCGGTCAAAAGTAATTCGTAATCCTCGCCGTCATTGAGGGCGTGGTCCAGGGGCGTTCGCCCGTCTTTGGCGGCGGCGAGTGCGTCCGGATGGATGGGAATAGCGTTGGCGTCGATTACTGCGCCGACGCCGCTGTTGCGGCAAACATGCTCCAGGTCGCGGCTCAGTCCATCGCTTAGGTCGATCATAGCGGTTACGCGACCGGTCGCAGCGAGCTGCCGGGCCAGGATGACTTGCGGGTCGAAGGTCATATGCCGGCCCAGGATGCTGCCTCCCAGCGCGCCGGTAACGTAAACGCCGTCGCCGGCCTTGGCCCCGCCGCGGGTGACCGGCTCGATGCCGGCGCTGCGGCCCAGGATCGTGACGGTCACGACCAGTTTTCCGTCCCACGATGCGGTGTCGCCGCCGACAATCGGGCAATCGAATCGATCGGCGGCTTCGCGCAGTCCAAGGTAAAGTTCCTTGGCATGTTCCAAGCCGATTCCATGCGGCAGGGCGGTGGTTGCGACAGCCGCCGCAGGCAGGCAGGCCATCGCCGCACAGTCCGACAGATTTCGATTCATCGCCTTCCGCCCGATCGCACGCGGCGGATGAATCTTCGAGTCGAAATGCACACCATCGAGCACCTGGTCCACGCCGACCAGCAGCAAGTCCTCGCCGAGCCATTTCAGGACCGCCAGATCGTCTCCTTGTGGGAGGCGGACAAAGCCGGACGGCCCATGCTGAGCGCAGATCCATTTGATGAAATCGAATTCGCCTGCCACGTGCGCATTTTAGCCGCTTGACGCTCTGGCAGTGCCATGGGCGTCTACTGGCGAGGCTTCATCGGATCATCCGCCTCGTTCGCCGGGGCGATCACCGGTTCAAACCCAGGCGCCGGGCGCAAGTCACGGGCACGAAACACCGCCGTCCGGGCCCAACGGTCATGCCAGGCCAACTTGGACTCACCGAGCACTGCGAAGCATCCGATGAAGACGACCAACTCCAAAAGACCGGCCAGCCAGCTCAGCAGGGCCTGCTGTAACAGCACGGCGACAAGGCCGACAATGAGAAACGACCACTTGGCGGTCCATCTGTTCAAGAGTACGGCGGTCGATGCCTCGCTCCCGTCGGCGCCCGCAATCTCCAGTCCCGTGATGAACTTCCCCAGGGAGGCTGCGGTGCCAAACTCCCAACTAAAGTAGATCAACAAGACAACGTAACCAGCGACGTAATATTGGTTGTCCGTGAATTCAATCTGTTGATGACGAGC
>Ga0307477_10003989_pt1 | contig 10825 bp, 15 predicted proteins | sample atmos_gasesECM2C_FD_203316 | JGI IMG/M metagenome (GOLD analysis project Ga0307477, IMG submission 203316) | Hardwood forest soil microbial communities from Morgan-Monroe State Forest, Indiana, United States - atmos_gasesECM2C_515 | ecosystem: Environmental > Terrestrial > Soil > Temperate... | reverse complement strand
GAGGTCAGTGTGATTGGAGCAGGGCCGGGGAACCTCCACGCGGAGGAATGTTGCTCTTCTCAATCAAAATGCGGTTCTCCGTTTGCCGGATGCCCGGCACCTTAACCGTCACCTACCCGCTCTGAGTCTCAGGCAAGCGCCGGTCAATTCCCCGCCAAGATTTTCTCTGCCGTCAGCGCCCGCTCCTACAGCGTCGCCAGTATTGACTGGCGTGGCTTTGCAATGTAACAACGATTTCCCTACCAGCCCGCGGACGGGTCAATGCCGTATCTGGATCGAGTACGCGAGCTTCACAAGGAACTCTCCCTGGCACGTGATGCGGTCACGAGAGTGGAAATTCTAGACCGGATGCTCTTCGTGGTCGAGGCTCAATCACTGGCATGGAAGCTTCAGGATTCTTCTCCCGATTTATTGTCCGCTTGGTGTCGGTACTTCGCCCGATGGCGGACTGAATCGAGTCAATACTGAATCTCCGCTGGCGAAGGAAATAAAAAACGAGGCCGGATCAAGGGGGAGGAGGCTACAAAATGGATTCTTTTGTTGAAAAATTGACGGAACCGATCCGAGATAAGCAACTTCCGATTGGGTACCGCTTAAATTATGCGGCCCGTGAAATGGCGATGACCAAGGGAGCAAACGAGGAACTGAGAAAGCGGGGAGATTCTCAGGGCGTTCGGTGGGGTGAGGAATATTTGCGCACCCTTGAGAGACTGATAGACGAACTTGGCGCGGCGGAACGGGGGCGGCAGTGAAATGAAGTGGTGGGGCCGACCAGAATCCGGACGCGCCGGGACCGTGGTAGAATTCTTCAAAGCTTAGGAAAAAGGGGTGTCATGAAAATAAGAATTCCCGGCGGCGGCAATGCGCGACCCGCCACGATAAGTGCGTCCGTCGGAAGGAATCGCCGCGCCGTGCCCAATTTGTGCCCGATTCCCAGCAAACCTGCCAATAATCGCCAACGCCTGTCGCGAAGATCACCCAGTACCTTTTTGAGAATTTCCTAGAAGTTGGCTGTGGCACGAATCCGGCCAAGCCGTCAGAGTGGGAACGGGAGTCAATCATGGCGATACAACTATGGAAATACGAAGATACCCTCACACCCGCCTTGCGTGCGCAGCGCCGACCGCCCTCAGAGCCTCGGTACGCGTGTGAGCACGAGATAAAAGCCGAAACGAAACCAGCATTCGTGGTCCACAACACCAAGGAAGGAACCTACCGCATTATGCTGTGCGCGGATTGCGCGGCGCGGCGACAGGAAAAAGGCGAGAACTACATTTACCCGTTCGAGGAATCCCCGATCATGAAGGGCGTGAAATGAGAGTGGTGGGCTTACCGGGGAATCGAAACCCGAACCTGTCGATTAAGAACGGGAGGCAATCCACATGGGCATACAACTAGCAGGACTTGCGGTTCCCCGGTTCGTGTGCGAGCACATTAAGCGGCAACCGAAAACCGAAGGATCGATAGTCCTGCAAAAAAGCAAGGAAGGAAACTACCGGATCATATTGTGCGCGGATTGCGCCGAGCGACACAGAAAAGGTGAGGACTACATATATCCTGTCGAGGAATCCCCGATCATGGAGGGCGCGAAATAGGAATCCGCGCTAGTGCCCATTCGTGCCCAATTCCCCGCAAAACCTACTAAACGGCCACAACTGTTGAAACTAGCGCCGCTCAATTCTCGCCAAGATTTTCTCCGCCGCCGAGATTGCGTCCGCGATAGCACTTTCCAATGCCGGTGACCATCTGCCTTCACACGCCTCGATTTTGCGGGCCGCGAGGATTGAAGCGGCGATCAGGATAGAGCCCTTGCGAATTTCGGTGACGATCCGGGACACGGCGGCAGGATAACAGATTCGCCTTTTATTCGCTAACAGAAAACGGAGACGGCAATGTGGTATATAATGGCCTTGTTGAGCGAATTGGGCTCGGGCAGCCTTAGCGTGGCGCAGCCACACTGCGTTAAAAGGGCTTGACTTCGGGTCTCTATCTGGTATCCTCTAAGTGAACTTCGCCGGTCTTCGTGACTGGCTTTGTCCCAACCGAGGGACTGATTTTCGGTAGAGCGGGCTGGCAACGGCCCGCTCGATCTATTTAGGGCCACAATCTTAAATCCAACTGCCTCGCATGAATCTCACGCGGAAATATCGTGGAGCAATGGCGCGTCTGACCGATCACCTTGCAAACTAGAACTCGCCACTGAGGGTAGTCTTCTGTCCCAAAGTTTTTGACGTAGTTTTCGTCACCGCTGCCCATCGCTTGCCAGTTCGGACAGATGCAATGGGGCTCAGTCACTAACTCTATGGCCCACGGCAACTCGCTCGCTCTTTGAGCGTTGTACCTATCTTCAACAAACTGAATCTTACCCGACCGTATATCTTCAATCGCTGCTCGTCGGTTCTTTGGTTCCTTGCCGTATTTATTGGTCAACTTAATCAGGTGAACGAAATGTTCGACTTGGAAGCGGACCCGTAATCCGCGTGGATCACGCAAGTCTCGGTTGCAAACATTGGTCTCGTACCATTGAAGCACCTCTTGGATACTATCCAGCGGTAGGAGTTTGGGCATTCGTCAGCGTATGCGGTTCCGTCCGATCTACATTCTTCCTCAACCACATTGTCCGCATAGTGGTAGGGCATAGCCAGAACCACGTAGGTGGGTGGGGCTTCTTAGTGCCCAATTGGTCAATCACTGATGAAGGTATCTCCGCACGCACTACACTGGTCGTGTGTCGCCCAGAGCCGGAGAATGGAACCATAGGAAGGCCAGCACTCCGGCGCGAACACGATTGACAGCGGGACGTTCTGAAATTCTAGATTGAACCAATGTCTTTTCAGGCCCAGTTCAACAGCGTTCTTGACCGTCTTTATGAAAGGCGGACAGACAATCTTCGCCATCTGTTGGCTCGAAAACATGGCTCTCTACTGACACTAACGAAGAAGAGGCGTGAGCGGAAAATCCGAGAACTAAAACAAATCGCTACGAAGGCGTTGGCCAGGAGGCTGGCCAAGAAGCGATTCAAGACATTGGTAGTGCGAAAGAAGACGTGGCGGACAAAGGGTTAGGGCACTGACAAGAAGCAGAAGATATTTCGCGCTTGGGTCCGAAAGAGAATCTCTCCCAAGCGAGGCAAGGTTTACGTTTTCTGAAAGGAGCATGAATGCCAATACGTTGGACGGACTCGTGGTCGCGGTTCTCGTCCGAGCCATCAGTTCAAGAGAGGCTGGTTCAATGGCACAACCCGGATTGATGTTTACATGGCTCAGCTGAGGAGAAACATACCGCTATTGGAATGCCTAGCCATCCACCGTTTTCACCCGACTAGAAACAAGGTGCGGGCAGCGAAGCAGCACTGGACTCCTAAGTGCCCTTTGTGTGCTATCCATAAAAGAATCCGAACTGAACTCCGCAGCATTTACCGATTCCGTTGATACCCAAAGCAAGACACACCGAGGAGTAAAAAAAATGGGCAGCCAACCCACACCAGAACAACGCAAAGCAATGAATCGTTTGGACGCAGCACTCAAAGGCATGCGTGCCCGGGGTCTCGGAAGTGATTGCATCGGGGTGGTTTTGGAAGGGAACTTTCCCGGCATTTGCAATGAGATGGCAGGCGGTGCGTCTGACCACCACTGGCACCTAACCACAGACCCCTACTTTCTTGCACGACCTGCCGGAAGAATTCGTGCCGCTGAATTAGCGATGGAATCGGCTACGGATCAACGAAAGAAGTGATGATCCTGCGAGAAATGGGCGTGAGCCCCGGCTCATATTTCGCGCAGAACGCTACGCGAAATATCTTCCGCTGCCATCGCTCAGATTCCTTGACATAAATATTTGACGGTAGTAAACCATAAGCCACGCCCGACGTATCAATTCACGCGGCGTCGGGAGGAACTGACAAGGGGCCAGTTTCAAACAGAACCCCTCTGAGACAACTGGCCCTTTTCAAGCCGAACTGTAAACCGACCAAAGAATCGTGCATTCGATCCCAGCCCGGCAGATTAATCCAAAGCAAGTATGGCCAATGAGTCCTGGCAGTCACGGTGTCGGCCAAGGAGGCTCGCCTAGCCTTCTGGCCGCGCAGTGCCCGAATCGAAGCGGCAGGCAGGAACTAAAAAAGGGAGGGCAGCCCCACATCACTGCCCCCAATCCTCTGCTATTGCGCGACGAGCAAAGCGTGTCGGAGGGACCGCTTGCTCTTCTTGATTATTTGTGCGAAACGACGACACGTCAAATAGCGGTTTCCGGGAACGCAACAGCCTGTGCTTCTCCGCAACCACAAACTCAGTGTCCCTATCTGCATTCCGTATAGTGCTCAATTTGTCAATTACTGATTAAGGTATCTCCGCACGTAAGCCGCTGGCCGTGTGTCACTCAGAGCCGGAAAATAGAACCATAAAACCCCCTGTGGGTGAATGCCCAGTCTCGGCTGCATGAGGTGAAAATCAAATGGGAGACTTTGGCTCTAGCGGTTTCCTTATCATCATCCTTGGTTTCGTTTCCCTCAGTCTGTATTTCCTCCCTGCAATTGCGGGCAGGAAAAAGAGGAATTTTGCTGCAATTTTTTGGTTGAACTTCTTGCTTGGTTGGTCTGTCGCGGGCTGGATTGTGGCTCTCATCTGGGCGCTGACCAAGGATTCCGAAGCGCCACAGGCAGTCGTGAGCCAACCCATGTCCGCGTCGGCGTTGTGTGCTCACTGCGGAAAATACTCACCGTCAGGAACAAAATTCTGTGGGATGTGCGGCGCGGCCATGACGGTGTCACCAGTCAGATGATCCCATGCCCGGGCGACTACTCTCGTTGCTTCTTTGCTTGAGCCTATTCGGACCTGGTGCATTTGCTCGTGGACGCATAAAGAGAAGCACCAAAGCGAGACATGATTTTATGCGTCAAACGGGATTTCCTCACGGTCGGAAAGGGTACGTCGTAGACCACATCAAGCCGCTCGCATGTGGCGGTGCCGATGATCCCAGTAATATGCAGTGGCAGACCCAAGCGGAAGCGAAGGCAAAGGACAAAATTGAACGAAAGGGATGCAAGTGAGGCTCCGATGAAAGTGGCGTCATTCATGGCGGCGCTTTTCGCCGTGGCGATTGTGGTCGCGGTGTTCGTTTTCGCACCAGGACCTAGCGTGCCGTACACGCCGCCGATCACGCCGGAGGCGAAGTCGGACGGGACACCCCAGCAGGTAGAGCAGCAACAGGCATCAGACCGGCTGCGCGAAGCCAGGGAGCAATTTGTCGAGCAGAACAACGACATCGTGGATAGGCAGGCGCGGGCGGAGGGCTATCGGCCCGGCTATGAGGGGAGTCTTGGCGGGAAATGCGTACTGGACGGGCAGGGCGGCACCACTCTGATTTGCGCTCCTTTTTCCGATGGGTCGCGGGCCTCGGTAGGCAGCAAGCCCGGTGATTGGCGTCTAGACGACCTGTGCGGGCGCGGGTTCAAGCAAGTGGTGTTCATATCCAATGTCGATCAGAATTTAAACTGCGCGGGAATTACGCTGTACCACAAAGCCGTCAACCAATACGGCGTGGAAGTGTGGACGCACTAAAGACGATTACTCGCCGGACTGTAACTATGCTGGCCGGAATTGGAGGAGAGTGCCATGAAATGGAGAGGTGATCTGGGTATGTGCACTCATGTCAACAGCAATCTGCACGTCGCGTCGCGCTTCCAGAATTGTGCACTAAAGATAACAAACGAAACCCGGTGAATCTCTAACCCTGTCCGCGCGTTTTCCTCCGTGCAAAATGGCAGCAAGCCGCCGAAGTGAATCCAGGGTGCGGTGCGCCGGGGCATTCGTCCTAGTTTGCCTGGGCGCATGATAGGAATTCGCGCAACACGCCCCGCCATGCGAAGCACTGCTCTATTTCAGTTGACCAGACTTGACGCTCGCCTCAGAAGAGGCGCATTGTCTTTCGGCGGTATGGTGCAGCCGAGGGCTATCTCTTGACGAAAATTTCACATCGACTAGGTCAACCCGATTGGTGGACCGCCATTTTCAGCGGTATCGTTGCGCTCACCGCCATTTGTGCTCTCTGGTACGCACACTCGCAGATTGAGGAAGCCCACGACGAGGCGCAAATCCAGCACCTCGTTGTGCTAGTCGGACAGTTCGATCAAGAACCAATGGCAACCTATCGCAAAGGTCTTGCAGACAAACGGCTCAACACGAAGGATGACGATCCGCCGCAATTGTACAGAATTCTGGACTTTTACGAGACGGTTGGGCGTCTGGTAGATCGCGGCTACCTGAACGAAGAGGATGTGTGGGACGAATTCGGCTACTGGGTGCTCCATTTGAACGCGGACACCGCGATGCGTGAAAACGTCGAATACGAAGAGAAGCAAAATCCAAATGAGTACGCGGTATATCGGAGGCTTGTTGGTCGCTTGCTGCGAATAGACAAGGCGCGTGGCGGTCAACTTTCCAACTTGACAGCGAACGATGTGACCGATTTTTACCGGGAAGAATTGACAATCGTCGGCGGTACACCGACCACCCACGGTCATTCGGCCCGCACTGGAAAGTGAGCCTTACTGTGACTCTGATTCGCGCGACGAACGGAGTCCGCTGCCTTTCGACTGTGGGTTCAACTGTGGCAGAAAAGACCTGAAAACACCTCACAAGACCTTACAACGCTCAACACACAATCTCGCCGCAAGCCATTCACAGCACGCGACTTCCACTGAAAACAAAGGCACTTAAAAAATCGCTTGAAGTGAATTTTGAGTCCGCCGCGTCTGCCATTCCGCCACTCCGGCGCTGCGACAGCTAGAAATTTGACGAATCGAGAGAGTCAGTTTAGCACAGGGGTCTCGGTGGCCGGAGACGGAAAACGGGCCTAATACGAAGGACTCGAAAAACACAACGCCGCAGCGCCGCAACAAAGTAAGCTCCAGCGGCTGAAGCCAACCTTCGGGCGAGCCTTGGCGGACGGACTAAAGTCGCAGATCCCGACCCTGTCGGGGCCCGGCCCTCCAAAGCCATCCAAAATTCGTCGCGCCACGCAAAGAACATAGAGATTGAGAGCGCAGAGGGTTTAAAGACAACCGCTCTAAGAAGGCAGGCCGGACGGAGCGACCAATTTTTCTATTCGAGCTTGCACTTCATTTTCGGGCAGCAGGTCATTTTGCAGATAGGAAATGACCGCGGGCCTGAAAATCCAGGGAGACCACGCTCCTTTGCTCGAAACTTCGCGCCAGTTCGGGTCCTCCCAGTGCTCGACCGTCCATCGGACGGGCTTCTTGTCCTTGGTCTCTACTTTCAGCCGGCATAGGATCGACAGTCCCACGAGAAAGCACGCGACCGCCTCTTCAAGAAGGTCAAAATCCTTCTGCCAGCCGCCGTACGAGACGGCGTAGTGGCCCTCCCAGATTTGCTCGATGATGACATCGAATCCCTCTGGCGTCGCGGCGGGGACGCGTACAGAGTCTTCGCCGCGTTGGTAGCGGACAAAAGGGTAATCCTTTAGGAGATTGAGTACTTCGTTGACCACGAGGAACTCCCGCGCTGCCGGCTGGGTTGCTCTCAGGAAGGGGAGCCGCAGCACAAAATCCTGAGGGTTGTAAATTGAAACTATCGCAGTGTATGGCGCGTGGCCAGGCGATCCTGGGAAGGCCCTGCCCGGTGCGTTATTGGCGCGCAGGACACAATTCAGCACTAAGGATTCTTCAGTAGTCGGCGCCCTATCGCAGCAGTGCAGGGATTAACGGAAACGTGAAACGTTACGCGGAGTAACGTAAATGTTAAGATTGCAAAAATCTTGCCGCGTGGAGTTATCGCGGTAAATCGAGTTCAAGCCAGCTCAGAAGTAGGCCAGCGCTTTTATTAGAACGTGAACTTGGCCGCGAGCTGGATGCCGCGCGGCGCGCCTCCCCCGAGGAAGGGGTTGCCAATGCCCACGTCGCCCGTAGCAACGATGTGATAGAAACCATTGCCCGCTTCGCGGTTGCCAGTACCCTTTGCGAACCCGCACGTGCAACTCGTAAATGGACTTACATTGCTGGCCGGGTCGGCAATAAAGGCGGGGAGAAGGGGGTTCGAAAAGTTTGGATGGTTCAAGATATTAAAGAACTCCGCGCGCAGTTGCAAACCCACCCTCTCACTGATCGTAGTGCTCTTGTAAATCGCGAGATCCCACTGTTTGAAGGGCGCGCCCTGCAACGCGTTGCGTCCCAGGTTACCGAAGTGTTGCGTTCCGGGGCGGCAGTCCGACGCAAACCCGAAAATAGTCCCATTGTTGGTGCATGGCATCGCAAAGGAACTCAGATCAAGGAAATTATTCGGGTCGTGGTAGTTGTAAACGATAGGCCCTACAACATCTGGACGGTCGTAGCCTTCGCCGCTCCCGCTATAATCGTCCTCGGCGTTATAATTGAGTGTGAATGGCTGGCCGGTCTGCAATGTGACGGTGCTATCCAGACCCCAGCCGTTCTTCATCTTCTGCCAACCACCGGCCAGCTTGGGTAGTTCGTAGTTGAAAACCCAAGTGAAACGTCTCGGTATATTGAAGTTCGACGGCCCGTATTCGTTCTTCGGGTTCGTACTTGTGCTGTCCGCCGGTTGCGCAGCATTCGGAACGAAGTCCTCACCATCGCTCGAATTATCCATAGAACGTGACCACACGAAGTTGACAAACGATGTGACGCCATGCCACCCGCTTACGCGCAGGCTTGCCTGCAAGGAGTTGTAATTGGACCTGCCCTTGGAGTTCTCCTGGAATATATAGACAGCGCCGTTGGGATTGGGATTACCGAACGGACGCGCGGCGCTAAACGAGACAGGTGCGGCTCCTATCGTGCCGCTGCAGTCTGAACCAGGAGCAGTCCCCAGAGCTCCGGGGCATTGAGCGTCGTGGATTGCTTGCGCATTCGGCTGGTTGATGTCGAAGAACCGCCAGAGCCTGTGCCCCTGTGATCCCACGTATCCAATTTGTACCGATATTTTGCTGGTAATCTGCTGCTGGACGTTCAGGTTGTAATTCTCAATGTAAGGTGTTTTGATATTCCGGTCGACGCTGAAAATATCGCATTCCACCCTGCTGCAATTCGAGGGCTGATAGATGGGCACTCCTGGCGCGATTGTTCCCGTTGCTCCAGCGGAAGTAATCACGTTTGCACCGGAGTTAGAATATGCTGGACCCGGCGCAAAGAAGGCTGGATAAGGCAGATGGCCCAAGAACATATCCTGCGAGGTGGAGTCATAGAATAGGCCGAATCCGCTACGGACCACGGTCTTCCCATTTCCGAACACGTCCCATGCGATGCTGGCGCGCGGGCTAAAATTTCGGTAGTCCGGCTGATAGAGTCTGGGCAGAGTTGGAGTCCCGACCTGCTCCAGCAGGCCGGCGCCCGTGTTGGCGATAACGAAGTTACTGAAGAGATTGTTTTTCTCTGCGATTACCCCGAAGTGATCCCAACGGAGACCGTAGTTGAAATTGAGACGCGGCAGCAAGTGGTAGCTATCCTGAAAATATAGACCATAGTCGTTTTCGAATGTGTGGCGAACTGTATTCCCAAAGTACTGCAGACTCCCAGTCACACCTGATTCGTCAGTGCCGGCCAGAAACGCCGACAAATCGGCGAACTTCAACCTCCCGCGGAAATACTTGTCGAAGTACTGCTGAACGCTCGTTCGGCGGAACTCAAAACCGAACTTCAGGTCATGTTTGTTGATTTTCCAGGAAAAGCCGTCAATCACCTGAATGTTGGTATCTACGCGGTGCCGTGGATCGGTGGAGTTCGCCCCAGGCTGGGCGAAAAAAGAACTTGCTCCTGATGGTGTCACAGAGACAAGGATAATGGGCAGGCCGGAATCGGCTGGGCCCGAACCGGAGCATGTCGGACCGGCAGCCGAACCTCCCGGCGCATTGCTGGCCGCGCACAGCCCGATCGAGCTCGGATGAAAATTCTGATCCTCGGGGAAGAATCCTTCCGCGAAACGGTTCCAACCAAAACGCACTTCGTTCAGTTTTGTCGGCGAGAAGACGTGTACGTAGGAGAGAGAAACCAGCTGGACGCGAGTTGGTGTCACAGTATTAAACCCAGGAAGCTGGCCCCCGCTCGCACTCAATGCGAGTGGAAATGACTGCGTACTGTCGCCAAAGAAGTAGCGTCCTGTGAGGGTATTGCTCTGATTAAAGGTATGGTCAATCTTCGCGATCATGCTCGTCAGGTTGTTGTACGAGGGACTGATCACTTGAGCATTGGGCCTAGGCGAACCGTTGGCTGCATTCGGGCAACCGATATCTTCACCGGCGTGGGGAGCTGAAGGAGTGCCAAACGTTCCCGGGATGTTCGGTTTGGGCCAAGGATTCATCTTCAATAGATTGGCAATCACGGGGTTTGTGGCACCACCGTCGGCGGCAATTTGCGCCGGGTCGGGAACGCACGCGAGTGTCACAACGCCGACGCGCTCCTGCTGGCCTTCGTAATCCACGAAGAAGAAAGTCTTGTCTTTTACGATGGGACCGCCGAGTGAGCCTCCGAACTGGTTGTTGTGAAACGGCGCTTGAGGCTGATCGGCGGTATTGAAGAAATTGCGCGCATCCAGTGCGTTGTTCCGGAAATATTCGAAGGCAGTGCCGTGAAGCTTGTTTGTGCCGCTCTTGGTCACGATGTTAACCACCGCGCCGCCGTTCCGCCCGTACTCGGGCGCAAAATTTGAGAGCACGGCCATGTCGCTGACCGCGTCAATCGGCAGAATCGCCGACGGCGTGGCGAAGACGCCGCCCTGGTTGATGGCGGGATCGTTGCGGTAGCCGTCGTTCATGTCCGTCCCATCGAGCAGATAATTGTTCGAACGGCCGCGGGCGC
>Ga0307477_10003986_pt1 | contig 10830 bp, 6 predicted proteins | sample atmos_gasesECM2C_FD_203316 | JGI IMG/M metagenome (GOLD analysis project Ga0307477, IMG submission 203316) | Hardwood forest soil microbial communities from Morgan-Monroe State Forest, Indiana, United States - atmos_gasesECM2C_515 | ecosystem: Environmental > Terrestrial > Soil > Temperate... | reverse complement strand
CTGACGCATCCTCGACGGTGACCAGCAAAGCATCGCCCGCATCACTGAGCGCGCGAATTGCCGCGGATATATCCAGCTCGTTGTCCTTCGCGGTGGAAAGCAACGCGTCCACAACCTTCATCGGGATCGTGATATCAACCTTCTGTCCGCCTTTTGCTGCGTCGCGGACATGAACCACCAAATTACCGTTGGCCTTTGCCACCCGAACGTCCTGATCTTTTTCTTTCACCGTCACGAACTCATTGTCCGGAGCTGTGCGCACCGCATCCAACAGCGCGCGGATGTCCACATCGTCGATATCCGCATGCCCGATCGTCACATGCCCGTTGTGCATATTGTTCTTATTGATGGTGGGCAAAATCTTTTCCGCCATTGACAGCGGCACGTTGACGTTCACGCTCTCGCCCTTCGATGCGTTCTCCACCTTCACGTGAAGGTATCGTTCGGTCGGCGTCGCCATTGCTGCCGGCGCGGTTACCGCTAGCCCTGCCAACACACAAATCATCCCGAGACCGCAAAGTCGTTTTCTCATTTGGGGAAGCCTCCCGTGCTCTTCCTGGTCATAGGTACGGAGCGGCTCCCACAAATGTTCCGTACTCATAAAAAAATAGAGGTGACCGTGGTCCCGAGCGGAGTTCGAGGATCTGCTCTTGGCTTCGATTGATAATTTGGGCGGGACGGGATCTGTGGCGACCGTCTATTGCCGTTGAAGCTTGAAATAAACAGCGGCTAGCGGCGGCACGCGAATCTTCAACGAAAAGGGTCGTCCATTCCAAGGTACCGGTTCCGCAGCGACTCCGCCTTCATTCCCGTTGCCGCTGCCTTCGTAATATTGCGAATCAGTATTGAGGATTTCGCGATAAAAGCCTCCTTCCGGCACCCCCACTCGATAATTTTCGCGCACTACCGGCGTGAAATTGCACACCGCCGCTACGAAGTTGTTCTTATCGCCTGCGCGCCGCAAAAAAGAAAGAATGCTCGCCGCGCGGTCATCCGCGTCCACCCATTCAAATCCTGGCCACTCAAAATCCACTTCATGCAGCGCGGCTTCCGTCTTATGCAAGCGATTCAAATCCTCCACCAATCGCTGAACTCCGCGGTGCGGCGGCGATTCTTCCAGCCGCCAATCGATCGACGTAGTCTCCGACCATTCATTCCGCTGTGCCAGTTCGCATCCCATGAACAAAAGTTTTTTCCCCGGATGCGCGTACATGTAGCCGTAAAGGAGCCGCAAGTTCGCAAATTTCTGCCAGTCGTCTCCCGGCATTTTTTCGAGCAGCGAGCGCTTGCCGTGCACCACTTCATCGTGCGAGAGCGGCAGCACGAAATTCTCATTGAACGCGTAAATCATCGAAAACGTCAGCTCGTTGTGATGATGCTGTCGGTGAATCGGATCTAGCGCAAAATAACGCAGCGTGTCGTTCATCCACCCCATGTTCCATTTCAAATCGAATCCCAGTCCGCCGTCATAGGTAGGACGCGACACCGCCGGCCACGACGTGGACTCCTCCGCAATCATCAGCGCGCCCGGATGCCGCTTGTGCAGCACTTCGTTCAGCCGCTTCAGAAAATCAATCGCTTCCAGATTCTCGCGCCCGCCGTACGGATTCGGTAACCATTCGCCCGGTTTGCGCGAGTAGTCCAGATAAAGCATCGAAGCCACCGCATCCACACGCATTCCGTCGATGTGATATTTGTCCATCCAGAAAAGCGCATTCGAAATCAGATAATTTTGCACCTCGTTGCGCCCGTAATTAAAAACCAGCGTGCCCCAGTCCGGATGTGCCCCGCGACGCGGGTCCGCGTGCTCGTAGAGATGCGTGCCATCAAAAAAGCTTAGCCCATGCGCATCTCGCGGAAAGTGCGCCGGCGTCCAGTCCAGGAAAACGCCGATCCCTTCTTGATGGCAGCGATCCACGAAATACATAAAATCGGTCGGCGAACCATATCGCCGCGTCACCGCGTAATACCCGACGGTCTGATATCCCCAGGAACCATCGAACGGATGCTCCATGATCGGCAGCAGCTCGATGTGGGTATAGCCCAGCCGCGTTATGTAAGGAATCAACTCCTCCGCCAACTCGCGATAGGTGAGCCACCGGTCTCCTTCAGAAGTTTTGCGTCGCCATGAGCCCGCGTGCAGCTCGTACACCGTCATCGGCGAACGCTGCCAGTCCCGCACCGCGCGTTCCGCCATCCACGCCGCATCTTTCCATGCGTAATTATCAATATTTACGACCACCGACGCGCTCTTCGGCCGCAGCTCCGCCGCAAATCCATACGGATCGGATTTCAACCGCACAAAATTTCCGTAGCGCGAACGTATCTCGAATTTGTACAGCGCGCCTTCGTCCAGCCCCGGGATAAAAAGCTCCCATAGCCCGCTCACTCCGCGATTCCTCATGGTGTGAACGCGCCCGTCCCAAAAATTGAAATCGCCAACCACACTCACGCGCTGCGCGTTCGGCGCCCACAGGGCGAAATGCACTCCTCGCACGCCGTTAATTTCCCGTACGTGCGCGCCCTGCTTTTCGTATTTCAGGTAATGTGTGCCTTCACCAGAAAGATACAAATCGTAGTCCGTAAGCAGCGGCGGGAACGCGTAAGGATCGTAGCCCTCCCAGGTATTACCGTCCGCGAAACGAAATTGCAGCCGGTAGGCCGTGGGTGAGGGCAGCCCAGGCTCACTTAAAATAACACCGGCCGGCGCGGTCGGCGTTTTGCCTTCGCGCGAGTCCACTCCACTTGAACTCGCCAGCGTTTCAAACACGCCGCCAGGATGGATTTCCGTCATCGCCTGCGCCTGATTCCCTCGCCACAATACACTGGCATCGATCGCGCCAGGCCGAAGCGCGCGAACCACCAGCACACGCTCCCCGTCGCGTTCAACCCAGTGCGGCCCCAAAGTAAGCGACGCATCGGAATCCTCGCCTCGCACGATGCGCTCAATCTCATCGCGAAAACTCGTGCCGGCGATCGACGCTCCGCCTGGCTGCTTGTCTTTTTTCTCGAAGCTGTCTGCTTGCTTGTCTTTTTCGTCCATGCAGTCGCGAGTCCCGCCCTCCGCCGCCCTTTTTCAATTTCACTGCTGCGTGGTGCGCTACGGCTATGGTGGTCACCATCTTACCGGAGCGCACCCCTCGCTCCAACCTCGCAGACGAAAACGTCATCGACATTGCCCTGGTAACCAAATAGATCGCAGACTCAAAGACCGGGAAGTAGCAATCACCCGGAAAATTTCGATACCATGCCAGGTGGTCCAGCCCTGCGAAGGAGGCTGCCCAATGAATCTTCCCGACGCGCCGATTGCCCGCGAAGGCTTCTGGGTCACCCAATTCTTCACCGTGCGGGATCAGGAAAAATCGAAAGACTTCTACGTTCGGATTCTGGGCGGAAAAGTGATCAAGCCCGAAAATCCTTGTTACATCTAGCTGGCCAATTCCTAAATCATCCTCAATTCCGGCGGCGGCCCCACACCGGATAAGCCCGAGGCCATCCTCGAGACTCCTTCCGATCTCAACAAAGTGACCAGTTTCCTCAACCTGCGCGTCGCCGACGTCTGGGCCTGCTACAAAAATGGCGCGCCCAAGGCGCTGTTTTCCTCACCGAGCCGCTCGACAACCACGGCTGGGAATGGCGTTGCTACATGCGCGATCCCGACGGCTACATCATCGAAGTCGGCCAATGCACTCCGGCATCGATCGAGCGCTTCAAACAGGACGCCACTTGAATTGCATCGTCGTTTGCCGCTTCCATTCGCTGGACTTGCGTCAAAATCCTAGGTACGCTACCCGCACCCGGGGCGCACAGCGGGGACAATCCAAACAAGGAGTTCCATCATGCGAAAATTTTCTCGCTCCATTTTGGTTCTAGTGGCGCTGTCGCTGTTTTCCGCTGCAAGCGCCGCTCGCGCACAAGACGCCGCGAAAAAAACAAAAACCCCCAGCGAAGCCGTCCTCGAAGCTTGGAACGACGTTGGCAACCGCCTCATCACCATGGCTCAAGACTGGCCCGAAGACAAATACACCTATAAGCTCACTCCCAACGTCCGTTCTTTCCAGGAAGTTCTCTTGCACATCGCCGGCTCGAATTACGATTTCTTGAATCAGACAAGCGGCTCAAAAATGGGCGAAGCCTCAAACGATCCCGCCGCCGCTAATTACAAGACCAAAGCCGCCACCGTCGACTATCTGAAGAAATCCATCACCGACGGTGCGGCCCTAATCCAAAAAGAAGGCGACGCAGGCGTTCTCAAGCATCTCGATTACTGGATCGGTTATGTGGAGCACATGGGCGAACATTACGGTTTGCTGGTCGCCTACTATCGCTCCACCGGCCAAGTCCCGCCCGAATCGCGCCCGAAAAAGTGACGACCCGAAGAGGGTCGTCATCCTGGTGCCGGGGCTTCCGGCCGGCCGAGGCTTGCCTGCCGGTAAGCAGGGACCTGCTTCGCATAACTTCGCGTTCGCGTAGACCCATTCTTTGTGGGTCACGGCTTCAAGACCGCTTTCAGATCTTCCCGCTTCCGGCGGAATTCTCGGCGTGCCTTTGTCTGTGCTTCGGTCCCACGCTTGATGCCACGGAAGGCATGCGCGTGTCAGCAAAGGGAAAAAAACATCACGCATTATCTACCCCGTAGGAATGAGTATTTCTGTCACCAACTGCTGCTCCGGCGTCGTTCTCGGATCATTCACGTAATTCTCAATGTTGAAATCATCTCGAACCGGGATTTTCCTCTCCTCCACAATCTGAAAAACGCGCCCGCATGCTGCCGGTAAGTCTGAATAAGGTCCGGTCAAAACAAAACGGCTATGCTTGCCCCCCTTGAGTTTTGTGTACGCAACGCCCTCCGGCAAATTCTTCGCCTCTGCCGCCAGCGAAACTCCCGCGCGGTATATTTGTGGCCCAATCTTGAACATGCTCGTGTATCCGGTGATCTTGTTATGTTCTAAAATCTTGGGAACAAGTTGATGCAGGCTTTGCCACGCTCGCGGCGCAGTGTTTTGAAAAGCTCCGGTTTTCTCGATGAAGACGTAATGAGTTTCAGGCCAGTTCACAATCTCCGGTACTTGCGTCAGGTTCATGGTGCCTCCCCTTTAATTCAACGTAGCCCAACCATTCACCGGTCGGTCCTCTAGCCTTTGACGTTACGACCGCCCCATTCGTCACTCAGGTTGCACGTTGAGGAGGGTCGGCCTGCGCCATTCGTCGCCCGGATATCCGCCGGTCTTGTGGTGGACCACCAATTCGCATATCCTTCCGGCCAACCACATGACCCAGGCCGGCCATACGCAACGTTTGATACTCTTTCTCCTGGCCATCGCGCTTCTCACTATGACCGCCCAAACTCAAAACCGCACGCAAGGCCGCTCCATGGTTGCATCGCGAGGCGGAATCGTCGCCACCGAGAGTCCGCTGGCATCGCAGGCGGGCGCGATGATCCTGGCGCAGGGCGGCAATGCAGTCGACGCGGCGGTCGCGGCCAACGCCGTGGTCGGTGTCGTCGAACCCATGATGAACGGAATCGGCGGCGATCTTTTCGCCCTCGTTTACGAAGCCAAGACCGGCAAGCTTTACGGACTCAACGCCAGCGGCTGGGCGCCTGCCAAACTCTCCATCGACTTCCTCCACGCCAAAGGTCGCGGCGAAATGCCGCAGGAGGGAATTCATTCCGTTACCGTTCCCGGCGCCGTGGACGGCTGGTCCAAACTTCTCTCCCGTCTGGGAACAATGAAAATTTCGGAAGTTCTTGCTCCCGCCATTCATTACGCAAGAGACGGATTTCCCGTACCCGAACTTGACGCTGAATATTGGAAGGCCGAGGAAGAGAAGTTAAGAGCCGATCCCAATGCCGCTGCAAGTTTTCTGATCGACGGCCACGCGCCACGACTCGGCGAAATATTCCGCAATCCTGATCTGGCGCACTCGCTGGAACAAATCGCCGCGAACGGCCGCGACGGGTTTTACAAGGGCGAAATCGCCAATCGCATCGTAGCCACATCATCCAAACTCGGCGGAACAATATCAGCCGAGGACCTGGCTGATTTCTCCAGCGAATGGGTCGAACCTGTCTCCACTACCTATCGCGATTGGACCGTTTACGAAATTCCGCCCAACGGGCAGGGAATCGCCGCGCTCGAAATGCTCAATATCATCGACACATTTCCGTTCCGTCAGTTTCAGAATCCTGCCGACAGAACGCACGTGATGATCGAAGCAAAAAAACTGGCCTATGCCGACATGCATCGCTACGTCGCCGACCAAAAATTCTCGCGCGTGCCCGTCGCCGGAATGCTCTCGAAAGAATATGCCGCGCAGCGCGCCAAGTTGATCGATATGGCCAAGGCCAATTGCGACGTGGGCCCGGGCGAGCCTGAGTTTTCCACCAAAGGCGACACCATGTATCTCAGCGTTGTCGATGGCGAAGGCAACATGGTCTCGCTGATCCAAAGCAATTACTCGGGGTTTGGTTCAGGAGTTGTCGCCGATGGAACCGGCTTCGCCCTCCAAAACCGCGGCGGGCTCTTCAGTCTCGACCCGAAATCGCCCAACGCGCTCGCCGGACACAAGCGGCCTCTGCACACTATCATTCCCGGCTTCATGGCTCGCGGCCAGGAACGCATCGCCTTCGGAATCATGGGCGGATTCAACCAGTCGCAAGCCCACGCGCAATTCGTCTCGAATGTCGCCGACTTCGGCATGAACATTCAAGCCGCGCTGGAAGCGCCCAGGTTCACGAAATACACGTTCACCGGTTGCGACGTCATGATGGAAGACCGCTTTCCCGCTGACGTCCGCGCCGCACTCACGCAGCGCGGCCATCAGATCGAACTTCTTGTCTCTTTCTCGCAGAAGGTAGGCGGCGGTCAGGCCGTCCGCCGCGACTTCTCCACCGGCGTAAACTTCGGCGCTTCCGACCCCCGAAAGGACGGCGCAGCCATCCCCGAGCCCCCCAGACTCAAATGAACCCATGGCGAAGTCCTATCACCGTGTTTCCGACGTTGCGTCCAACGTAGTTTGTCCGTGACGGGACCACGTTAGCAGGCGCCGCGAATGAGCTGCTCTCGAAGCGCCATTGCCGTGTTGTCGGCGGCCGCCGTCGGAAGCCTCGGGGCGCCTGCTCGATTCAAGTCACGCTCCCTGGCCTGCAACCTCTCCGGAACAGCTCATTTGACCGCAAGCGTGCCCTAAGTGTCATAGAATGTGAGCTTTTGGTACTGACGTACCATTGTGAGTCACACCTCGGAACCGCTATAACATGTATATCGGGCGAAATGGGCGCCCGGGCGTTCTATTTCGACACATGCCGAGCAGAATAAAACCAGTGTGCGCAGCGCAGCCCGCCAGCGTTCGAAACGCGCACGACGCGAATCCTGCGTCCTCCGCTCGCCGGTCAGTGCCTGCGGACGGCGCGGCCGGCTTGGCGCAGACTCGAAAAGCGATTCCGTCCGGCACCGGGCATCCCTGCCCCGGCGCTAGCGCAAATTCCAAAGAAATAAACTCTCCTCTGTTATTTTCCAATAATCCACAACCGATGATGATTTACGACCCGGAGACTTTGCTCTTCCTGGATGTGAATGCAGCGGCGCTCGACCAATATGGATATACCCGCAAGGAAATCCTAAGCATGCGCCTCACCGATATTCGTCCGGCGGAGGAGATCCCGCGGATGCTCGAGGCGGTGCGTAAATTCAAAGCGGAACTAACATTTCGAGGCCACTGGCGGCATCAGCGCAAGAACGGCGAGGTTTTTGACGTGGAAATCACCACGCATGGGATTTTCTTTGCCGGGTGTGACGCGATTTTGATGGCCGCACCAGACGTGAGCGCGCGGCGCGCAGCGGAAGAAAAAATCGCGGAGCATGACGCTTATATTCATGCGCTGACGGAAAACAATCCGCTGGCTACCGTCGCAGTGAACGCTGATGGGCACGTGCAACTGTGCAATCCGGCATTTGAGATTCTGTTCGGTTACAAGCAGTCTGAAATTGTGGGAACTGAGATCGATTTGTTGCTGGCTCCTGCACGCGAAGCGGGCGAAGCACTCGATCTGACGAAGCGCGCCACCAAAGGCGAAGTGGTCCGAGCCGAGGGGAAACGACGTCGCAGCGATGGCTCCATGGTGGACGTACAAATTGTAGGCGTGCCTTTGATGGCAAAGGGAAAACAGATCGGCAGCTTCGGTATGTACGAAGACATCACCGAGCGGCGAAGGGCGGAAGACGCTCAGCACCGTGCGGAAGAGCGGCTGCGGCTTCTGTTTGAGAATGCGGTGGAAGGAATCTTCCAGACCACTCCGCAAGGCCGCATTCTGAGCCTGAATCCTGCGCTCGCGCGAATGTGCGGATATGCGGACTGCGCGGAAATGATGCGCGAGGTGAAAAACGTCGATCAAGAGTTATATGCCGATCGCGATCTCCGGGAAGAATTCAAGCGCCGCATCGAAGAGCAGGGCGTGGTGGAACAGTTTGAACATCAACTTCGGCGAAAAGATGGGGCCAAGATCTGGGTGTCAGAAAACGCGCGCGCGATCCGGAACGCGCGGGGCAAAATAACGTGCTACGAAGGGACCGTCGAGGACATTACAAGCAAAAAGCGGGCGGAGCTGGAACGTCAGGTGAATTTCGAAATAATCCACGGCGTGAATGCGACCGACAATCTGGACGATTTGCTTCGGCTGATTCATATAGCGCTCAAGAGAGTTCTCCATGCTGAAAATTGTTTCGTCGCGCTCTACGAGCCTTCCACCAAAATGTTTCATTTTCCGTTCTTCGCGGATCAGTTTGACCTGGCGCCCCCGCCGCAGCAAGTAGGAAGAAGCTGCACCGCTTATGTCTATCGCCACGAACGTGCCATGCTGATTCCACAAAAAGCGTTCGACAAACTGGCAGCGCAAGGGGAGGTCGAGTTGGTTGGCACGCCGTCTCCGTCATGGCTGGGCGTGCCGCTTCGCACGCCGGCAGCAACGATCGGCGTTCTGGTAGTTCAACATTATGAGGACCAGAACGCATACACGGAGCGAGACTTGGAATTCCTCGCCTCGGTCGGCGGCCAGATCGCCATGGCTATCGAACGAAAGCGCTCCGAAGAAAAGGTGCGGGAAAGCGAAGCGCGCTTGCGCGTATTGGTCGAACAACTGCCCGCGGTACTGTGGACGGTGGGAACGGATCTCCGGTTCACATCGGCGCTGGGGGCAGGACTCACGCGCCTTGGGCTAAAACCAAATCAGATTGTAGGGATGTCCTTGCTGGAATATTTCGACTCCTCAGACCAGAGTTTCACGCCTATTGCCGCCCACCGTCGCGCAATCGCCGGCGAGCCAACTACCTTCCATATCGAATGGAAGGGCGGCTCCTACGCTTGCCACGTGGAACCGCTTCGCGACGCCAGCGGCCAGTTGCAAGGGGCGATTTGCATGGCCCTGGACATAACGGATCGCAAACAGCTCGAGGAACAACTTCGCCAGTCGCAGAAGATGGAAGCGGTTGGCCGCCTGGCCGGCGGAATCGCGCACGATTTCAACAATCTTTTGATGGTAATTCAGGGTTATGCGGATTTGCTTGCCGAACGTCTGCCAGATGGCGACCCACTGCGCCGCAACGCCGAACAAATCCAGACCGCTTCGCAGCGGGCCACTTCGCTTACCCGGCAACTGCTTGCTTTCAGCCGCAAACAAATGCTGGCTCCGAAAGTAGTCAGCATGCAAAGCATATTAGGCGATATGGAAAAAATTCTCCGCAGGCTGATCGGCGAGGACATACAGCTTGAAACTTCCTCCGCTCCCGATACGGGCCTGATCAAAGCGGACCGCAGCCAGATCGAGCAAGTGATTTTGAATCTGGCGGTCAATGCGCGCGATGCCATGCCGCAGGGCGGACGGCTCACGATAGAAACTGCAAACGTGGAGTTAGATGCTTCTTACGCGCGGCCTCCGGTGGTGCTTTCGCCGGGCAAGTATGTGATGCTCGCGGTCACCGACAACGGTTGCGGCATGGATGCCGAGACGCAAACTCATATCTTCGAGCCATTTTTCACTACAAAAGAGAAGGGAAAAGGAACGGGACTGGGCTTGGCCACCGTGTACGGCATCGTGAAACAGAGCGGAGGGTATGTCTGGGTGTACAGCGAACCCGGACGCGGAACGAGTTTCAAGATTTACCTCCCCATGGTGGAAACTTCAGAAGAGCCTGGACGCGACAGCCGAACGGGCGTGCAGCCTGCCCATCGTGGAACGGAAACGATTCTACTGGTGGAAGACGAAAAAGGTGTTCGCGAATTAGCTCGCGAGTATCTGGAAATGAGCGGATACACGGTGATCGAGGCGGAAGACGGTCACACGGCTCTCGAGCTGGCTTCGATGCACGCGGGAACCATCCACCTGTTGATGACCGATGTAGTGATGCCCGGTATCAGCGGGCGCGAACTGGCCGAGCGGGTGAAACGGCTTCGTCCGAAGATCAACGTTCTTTACATGTCCGGATATACGGATCAGGCCGTCGTGCATCATGGAATACTGGACATGGATGCCGTCCTGCTCCAAAAGCCGTTCACCTTGGCAACTCTTTCCGCGAAGCTCCGCGAAATCCTTACAGCCGAAACGGTCGCATAACACTCGGCCTGCCTTGCTCGCCCGCGGACACGTGCATCAATAAGGCTCAACAAGGCAATCCCAACAATTGCCAGTGCGGGACGATTCTCGTAACTGGTGGAGTTAGCCGTTAAAGGTGCTGCCGTAGCGCCGACAATCCGATCTTTGTGGATACGACCCATCTTTTTCGGAAGTGCGTCGTAACTCCATCGGCCAACAATCCGCGTTCGTGCATATTGAAA
>Ga0307477_10003985_pt1 | contig 10830 bp, 2 predicted proteins | sample atmos_gasesECM2C_FD_203316 | JGI IMG/M metagenome (GOLD analysis project Ga0307477, IMG submission 203316) | Hardwood forest soil microbial communities from Morgan-Monroe State Forest, Indiana, United States - atmos_gasesECM2C_515 | ecosystem: Environmental > Terrestrial > Soil > Temperate... | reverse complement strand
TCTCTAGATACAGATCCGGATGTTCGGTGTCACGATAGATTCCCCACCGTGAGGCTCCGTCGCGACGGCGGATTCGTCGATTACGCTGCATTACTTTGAGGAAATCGGAAGCATGGTCGCGATCTACAAGGTATTCGATCGTCACGAGGACGGGCCCTGATTCGAGGCCTAAGTCCAAATCATCCGCGATCACCGGCATGCGCCAATGGTTCCATGGCGTCACGTCTACCGTTGTGTCCGGGAGCCTGCAGAGAAATCCAAGTCCGGTTGTCACAACGATTCCAAGACCCGCCCATATCAGCGCGGTCTGGACACTTGTATGTTGGCCAAGTACGCCCCACACGGCGCTGCCCGCGGCCATCCCTCCTTGAAATACCAACATGAAAACGGCCAGAACGCGAGCGCGCACCCAATCGGGGGCAAGCTTCTGCACGAGCGCAGTGATCAGCGATATAAAGATTATCCAGGCGCCGCCGCCTACGAGCATAACGACACTGAGCGCGGCCAGATTATGCAAAATGCCGACGGCAATCGTCGCCATACCCATGATTGCCACGCCGGCTGACGCCACGGTTTCTGTTGACCATCGGGCACGCGCCGGTTGCAAAACGAACGCGCCAAGCACCGCACCGGCTCCGAAAAATCCGAGGAGCAAGCCAAATGCAATTGGGCTCTTGCTCACGTTGTGCGCCACCGTCGGCAAAAGGGCCAGCAACGCGCTCGCGAAAAGCGTGACTGCCCCGGCTCGGATTATTAGGGCGCGAACTCCGGTTGAGTAGCGGACGTATCGCAACGCAGCCATCGCCGCCCCGATCACTCTTTCCGGAGGTGCCGTTCGTTTCCGATGCGGCCGCTTCCAGCGCGCGATGACAAAAATCACGCCGATAAACGACGCTGCGTTCACAACGAAGGCGGTTCCAACTCCAAAGGCGGCAATAAGGACCCCAGCCAGCCCCGGTCCGACCGCGCGAGCCAGATTGAACTCAATTCCATTGAGTGCGGATGCTGCCTCTAAATCCTCTTTCGCGACCAGCTCAGGCAAAACGGCTCGCCACGTTGGTGTTTCAAACGCATCGCCGGCCGACAGTGCAAACGTGAGTGCAAGCAGCAGCCAGGGTGAAATGAATCCGGTGATAACGAGCGCGGCCAATGCGACCGCTACGAACGCCATCCATATCTCCGTAAAAAGAATCAGCTTGCGGCGATCACAGATGTCGCCGAGCGCCCCGGCCGGCAACGCAAACAGAAAGAAAGGCAACGCCGACGCGGTTTGGGTGAGTGCGACATACATCGGCCCGGCTTGGAGCGAGACCATCAACCAAGCCGCGCCGACGCTTTGCATAAATGTGCCAATGTCGGAAAAGATGTCGGCGATCAGCAAATCGCGGAACGTTTGTCCTCGCAGCGGTCGCCACACGCTGGTCGCGACATTCGTAGGATCCTTTTCGATAGATGAATGTGACGGCGCCGGCTCCATGGGGTAAACCCTTCGCTCAATTTTTTCAAATTCTCGCGAGAGATGTAAACCCTAGATTCGTGCGCGAACCGTGTTTTCCTATCTCTCCCTACTTTACGAGCGTTTACACGCTCTGATCTCAGAACGTACGAGGCGCTCTACCTTGCCTGGGAGCTCATGCGATAGCGGTCAAGAACGGCAGAGGTTTGCAACTGCTTTGCAAGCTCATTGCAAAGGTCGTTTTCGGACATTGGACATGCCAAAATGGCTCAAATATTCAGCGAATCTACATCTATGCGGAGAAACCAGAAGAAGATCGCATCCGGAAAAAAGCTTGCGCCATTGCTCGTGGTCAGAGATCAACCCAACGGCAAACTCATCATCGCGGACGGTTATCACCGAATGTGCGCCGTTTACTCGTTCGATGAGGATACGGTCGTTCCTTGCAAAATCGTTTAGCGATGTGTCCGAGTCCATCGACAATAATTTTTTGGTCGACCGAGCGAAAACAGCGCGCTGAGAACCAACAGCGCGCGAACAAACGTCGGCCTCCTGAACTTGATGGTAACACTTTCGGAAAAAAAGTGGTTGGCTACGTCGCCGCGGCCGGCATTGAATCGATAGAGTCGGTGCCTTCAACAACGGGAATACTTTGGATCAGGGAATCGAGCTTATTTAGATCAACCGGTTTTACCAGGTGATGCGCGAATCCGACGTCCCGGCTTCTTCGCACATCTTCATCCATTCCGTAGCCTGACAGCGCGATCCCAAAGATTGCTCGCCCCGCGCGCAGCGTCTGAAAGAGTTCGTTGCCAGTGCCGTCGGGTAGTCCGATGTCGCTGACCAGGACATCAAATTCTTTAATCGCGGCCAGATCGAGCGCGGAACGGACATTGTAGGCCGGATGAACCTCGTAGCCGCGGCGGCGCAACATTTGGGTAAGAGAACGGTTCGTGTCTTCATGATCCTCGACCAAGAGCAGGCGGACCGACTTCCGCTTTGCGGCAGCGCGTGGCAGAGAGGCGGCTTCGGGAATCGCGTCTTGTTCGCATGTGGGAAAGAGAGCAGTGAACGTTGATCCGCGGTCGCGGCCGCCGCTGTGAGCGTTAATCGAACCTTGATGGGCTTCGACTAGGGCCTTGCTGATGGCCAGACCAAGACCGAGGCCACCGAGTTGGGTCCTGCCACCTTGCTCGAACGCGCGGAAAATTCTGGGCAAAACTTCGGGATCGATTCCGCAACCCGAGTCTTCCACTTCGAGTTGAAATTGCCCCTTACTGGTGTTGCTCGTGCGGATGCCAAGCTTGCCGCCATTAGCAGTGAATTTGACGGCGTTCTTGATCAGGTTCCAAAAGATTTGCTGGAGCCGCGCTGGATCTGCCCGGAGATAGACCGTAGTCGCGGCCAGCTCAGTCCGGAGTTCGAGTTTCTTCGCCTCGATTTCCGATTGGCAAATATCGAGCGCGTTTCGCAAAAGGGAGTGAGCATCCACAATCTCAAAACTAAGTTGCACTTTCCCTTTGCCAACGCGGGTCAGGTCGAGAAGATCGTCGATTAGCCGCGCCTCAAGTTCGACGTTGCGACGGATGAGTTGAAGAGACTCGCGCATACTTTCCGGAACTTTGCCGTCGCACTCGAGCGTCGAGACTGACGCCAGGACCGGGGTGAGGGGAGTTCGCAATTCGTGACTAAGCATGGCGAGGAATCTGTCCTTGGCCGCGCTTGTCCGTTCGGCTTCAGCACGTGCGTGTTCGGCAATCGCCTGTTCGCGAATCAGATTTTCGCGTTCCTCAGCCTGGCGTTTGATTTGCTCGGTCTTCTTGAAAAGATCGACAAACACCGAAACTTTGGCGCGAAGAATGTCGGGAACGACCGGTGTGAGAATATAATCAACCGCGCCTAACGAATAACCGCGCGAGATGTGGTTGACAGTGTCGTTAACGGCGCTCACGAAAATGATAGGCGTTGTTTCGCATCGCTGCCGTTGCCGAATCAAGGCAGCGGTTTCAAAGCCATCCATCCCGGGCATGTTCACATCAAGCAGGATGGCGGCGAAGTCCCGTTGCAGCAGATGACGAAGAGCTTCCTTACCGGATCGCGCACAGACGATTTCCTGATTTAGTTCCGCCAGCATCACTTCGTAAGCGAGCAATTTGTCAGTACGATCGTCCACCACGAGAATGCAGACTTTCTCGCCTGCTGAATGAGTCTTGGACTTGTTTTCTGCCATTAGCGAACCAACCAGTTTCGTAGGAGGGATAGTAACTCTTCGGTTTCCACCGGTTTGGCGATGTAATCGCTCGCGCCGGCGTCGATGCACTTTTCGCGGTCGCCCTTCATTGCTTTCGCAGTCAAGGCAACAATCGGCAGCTCGTTAAAACCATAGCGCTGGCGAATCGCGCGCATGGTGTCGTAGCCATCCATTTCAGGAAGCATGATGTCCATCAGCACCAAATCGATGTCTCGCGCTTTTTCGAGCGCTTCGATACCCGCCTTACCGGTCTCAGCCGAAACAACGTTGATCTTGTATCGCTCCAACAGACTCGTCATAGCAAAGATGTTTCGAATGTCATCGTCCACGATGAGAATTTTCTTGCCGACCAGGATCTCGTTCGGGTCGTGTAATCGTCGCAGGAGATCGCGCTTGTCCGCCGGCAGTTTCGAGACGTCGCGATGCAGCCAGAGCGCCACTTGATCGAAAAGTCGCTCCGGACTGCGGACGTCTTTCACGATAATTGTTTGAGCGAGTCGATTTAGTTCTTCCTCTTCTTTACGCGACAAATCTTTTCCCGTGTAAATGATTACCGGCAGTTGCTGGTGTTCGGCGCGAATCTTCTCGATCAACTTGAAGCCGGAAACATCGGGCAACATCAGATCGAGAATCACGCAACTCATTTCCTGATCGCGAAGGGCGCTCAATCCTTCCGTTCCGGTGGGAGCTTCGATGACTTCGATGCCATCTCCCACCAACTCGCGGATGGCCGTGCGTTGGTTGGCGTCGTCGTCGATAATAAGGAGTTTCTTCGGTTTCGACGACGCGATCCCCGCTGCCCTGGCAAACAGAACTCGGATGGTGGCCGAACCAATCGGTTTCTCCAAGGCCGCCATCGCCCCGTGCTTGAGCGCGCTTTGCAAACCAAAATTAGGTCTTGCGAATGCGATGATGGGAATATGCCGGATGGTGAGATCGGACTTTATTCGTTCCAACAGTTTGCTGCCGTCGATGTCGGATAGCTGAAAATCGAGCGCAATTACGATCGGCTTATAATCGCGGGCCAGCCCTGCCGCCATGCGTCCTTGCGGGGTAACAATCGCTTTCACTCCAGCTTCATGAGCCGCGTCAAGCAACCATTGCGCGTCTTCGCGATTCTCTTCGATAATCAGAATGGTCTTATCGGACGGCAAAATGCCGAAGCGATCATCTGGAATCGAGGCATTCGTGAACACGCCAGGCGCCGGTTCGCGGCGCTCACCGTCGGGCAAAGCTGCGACAGCAGGGCGTTGAGCCGCGCCAATCTTTTCTTTTTCCCCGACCGAGTATGAATCTGGCAAAAACAAAGTGAAAGTGCTGCCTTGACCTTCCTGACTTTTGAGCGCGATCTCTCCGCCAAGCAGCCGCGCAAGCTCCCGACTAATCGCTAATCCGAGCCCGGTGCCGCCATAGCGCCGGCTCGTGCTCCCGTCGGCCTGTTGGAACGCCTCGAAAATTGTTGCCTGCTTCTCGGCGGGAATTCCAATTCCGCTGTCGCTCACCGAAAAAGCGAATACAGCTTTGGCGCGTTTCAGCGAAGGATGATCGGCGCTCCAGCCATCAGAGACCGGTGCCACTCGCAACGTAACGTGGCCGCTCCCGGTGAACTTGAACGCATTGGATAACAGATTTTTCAAGACCTGATCCAGTCGCTGGGCGTCGGTATAAATCGCTGGCGGCAGTTTGCCGTCGATGTCGATCTTGAACGACAGTCCTTTGTTTTCGGCGACGTGGCCAAAGGTTCGCTCCAAATTTTGCTGCATCTCCTGGAAACGAACTTCGCCGACATCCACCGTAACGGTGCCTGACTCGACTTTGGAGAGATCGAGGATGTCGTTGATCAACTTCAGCAGATCGACGCCGGAATCGCGAATCGTTCTCGCGAACTCGATCTGCTTCGAGCTCAAGTTGCCTTCCGGGTTGCTCGACAATTGATCGGCTAGGATGAGCAGGCTGTTGAGTGGCGTCCGCAATTCGTGCGACATGTTAGCGAGGAACTCGCTCTTGTAGCGCGAGGTCAGAGAAAGTTGTTGCGCTTTGTCTTCCAGGGCCTGGCGCGCTTGTTCGACTTCGCGGTTTTTCCTTTCCACTTCCGCGTTTTGTTCGACCAGTTGGCGCGCTTTTTCTTCCAGTTCCTGGTTGGTTTGCTGCAACTCCTCCTGCCGGCTTTGCAATTCGGCGGCCAGGGATTGCGATTGTTTGAGAAGATCTTCCGTGCGTGTGTTCGCTTCAATTGTATTGAGAACGATGCCGATGCTCTCCGTCAGTTGATCGAGAAACGCTTGATGGGTGGAATTGAATAGTTCCGCCGACGAAAGCTCCATCACGGCTTTGACCTGACCTTCGAACAGAATCGGGAGCACGACGATGTTGTTTGGCCGCGCTTCGCCCAAGCCCGAACTGAGTTTCACATAATCGTCCGGCACGTTGGTCAGCAGGATGCGCTCCTTTTCCAGCGCGGCCTGTCCGACCAATCCTTCGCCGAGTTTGAATCGGCTGTTGACGCCTTTGCGATCGCGATACGCGTAACTGGCGAGCAACTTCAGCTCCGGCTCGCCGCCGTTGCCGTCTATAATATAGAAGACGCCTTGCTGGGCCGACACCACCGGGGCCAGCTCGGAAAGAATCATTCGAGCGACCGCGAGCAAGTCGCGCTGGCCTTGGAGCATTCGGCTGAACTTGGCCAAATTGGTCTTGAGCCAGTCCTGCTCGTTGTTGCGAGAGGTCGTGTCTCGCAAATTGCGAATCATTTCGTTGATGTTGTCTTTTACAAATGCGACTTCGCCCTGAGCGGCGACCTGAATGGAGCGGGTCAAATCGCCTTTCGTCACCGCGGTCGCAACGTCAGCGATCGCGCGGAGCTGAGAAGTAAGATTGCCGGCAAGCTGGTTCACGTTGTCGGTGAGGTCTCGCCATGTTCCGGCCGCGCCCGGAACGTTCGCCTGGCCGCCAAGTTTTCCTTCCACACCCACTTCGCGTGCCACCGTCGTGACCTGATCCGCAAAAGTGGCAAGTGTGTCGATCATGCTGTTGATGGTGTGTGCCAGTGCGGCGATTTCGCCTTTCGCTTCGAGGAAGAGCTTTTGTTTGAGATCGCCGGTTGCGACCGCCGTTACAACCTTGGCAATGCCGCGGACTTGGTCGGTGAGATTGCTCGCCATGAAATTCACGGAGTCGGTCAGGTCTTTCCAAGTGCCCGCAACACCGCGCACAATTGCTTGTCCGCCGAGTTTTCCTTCGGTGCCGACTTCGCGAGCGACGCGCGTCACTTCCGACGCGAAGGAGTTTAGTTGGTCCACCATGGTGTTGACGGTGTTTTTCAGTTCGAGAATCTCGCCCTTAACATCGACAGTGATCTTTTTCGACAGGTCGCCAGTCGCGACCGCCGTCGTCACCGCGGCGATGTTGCGCACCTGTGCGGTCAGGTTGCTCGCCATGAAATTAACCGAATCGGTGAGATCTTTCCAAGTCCCGGATACACCTTCGACTCGTGCTTGACCGCCGAGCGCACCATCGGATCCCACTTCGCGGGCGACGCGCGTTACTTCCGACGCAAACGAACGCAATTGGTCCACCATCGTGTTGATGGTGTCTTTGAGTTCGAGAATTTCGCCACGAACATCGACGGTGATTTTTTTCGAAAGGTCGCCGTTTGCGACGGCCGTTGTGACCTCGGCGATGTTACGCACCTGGCCGGTGAGGTTCCCGGCCATGGAATTCACCGAATCAGTAAGGTCTTTCCACGTGCCAGCGACGCCGCGCACGTTCGCTTGACCGCCGAGGCGTCCATCAGTTCCTACTTCCCGGGCCACGCGCGTCACTTCGGAAGCAAACGAACCGAGTTGGTCCACCATCGTGTTGATGGTGTTCTTTAGCTCGAGGATCTCGCCTTTGACGTCGACGGTGATCTTTTTGGAAAGATCACCATTCGCGACTGCGGTGGTGACCTCGGCGATGTTTCGCACCTGGCCGGTCAGATTTCCGGCCATGAAGTTCACGCTGTCGGTCAGGTCCTTCCAAGTGCCCGCGACTCCGCGCACGTCTGCTTGTCCACCAAGCTTTCCCTCGGTGCCGACTTCGCGGGCCACGCGGGTGACTTCGGCGGCGAACGAACTGAGCTGGTCCACCATGGTGTTGATGGTGTTCTTCAGCTCCAAAATTTCTCCACGAACGTCGACCGTGATCTTCTTCGAAAGATCGCCCCGAGCGACGGCAGTCGTCACCTCGGCGATGTTTCGCACCTGGCCGGTGAGGTTGCCGGCCATGAAGTTCACCGAATCAGTCAAGTCCTTCCAGGTTCCGGAAACGCCTTTCACTTCCGCCTGGCCGCCCAGAATTCCTTCCGAACCGACTTCCAAAGCGACGCGCGTCACCTCTGACGCAAACGAACTGAGCTGGTCCACCATCGTGTTGACCGTATTTTTCAGCTCCAAAATTTCCCCCTTAACATCGACAGTGATCTTTTTCGACAAATCGCCGCGCGCCACCGCGGTGGTGACGTCGGCGATATTACGGACCTGACCGGTGAGGTTGCCGGCCATGAAATTCACCGAGTCGGTCAAATCCTTCCACGTCCCCGAGACATCGCGCACTTCGGCCTGGCCACCGAGTTTTCCTTCCGAGCCCACTTCGCGGGCGACGCGAGTCACTTCCGACGCGAACGAACCGAGCCGATCAACCAAGGTGTTGATGGTGTTTTTCATCTCGAGGATCTCGCCTTTTACATCGACGGTAATTTTCCGAGAGAGATTGCCGTTGGCTATCGCGGTCGTGACTTCGGCGATGTTGCGGACCTGTGCGGTCAGATTGCCGGCCATGAGATTCACGTTTTCAGTCAAGTCTTTCCAGGTTCCGGCGACTCCTTTGACATCGGCCTGACCGCCGAGTTTTCCTTCCGTGCCGACCTCGCGAGCCACGCGCGTCACCTCCGAAGCGAATGAACGCAGTTGGTCCACCATTGTATTAATGGTGTCCTTCAATTCCAAAATCTCGCCGCGAACATCAACGGTGATCTTCTTCGAGAGGTCGCCATTCGCGACCGCCGTTGTCACGTCGGCGATATTGCGCACTTGGCCCGTCAAATTGCCGGCCATCGAATTCACGCTGTCAGTCAAATCTTTCCATGTGCCCGCGACGCCTTTGACGTGAGCCTGGCCGCCGAGTTTTCCTTCGGTGCCGACTTCGCGAGCAACGCGCGTTACTTCCGATGCAAAGGAGCTCAGCTGGTCCACCATCGTGTTGATGGTGTTCTTTAGCTCGAGAATTTCGCCTTTAACATCGACCGTGATCTTTTTCGACAAATCGCCACGCGCGACCGCAGTCGTAACGTTGGCAATGTTCCGCACCTGGCCGGTCAGATTGCGCGCCATGAAGTTCACCGAGTCGGTGAGGTCTTTCCAGGTTCCGGACACTCCTTCGACCCGTGCCTGACCGCCGAGAATTCCTTCCGATCCCACTTCCCGCGCCACGCGCGTCACCTCCGACGCGAAAGAACGCAGTTGGTCCACCATCACGTTGACCGTATCCTTCAACTCTAAAAACTCGCCTTTGACGTCGACGGTGATCTTCTTGGTCAGGTTTCCATTCGCAACCGCTGTCGTCACGGTTGCGATGTTGCGGACCTGTGCGGTCAAGTTACCGGCCATCAGGTTTACGTTCTCGGTCAAATCCTTCCACGTGCCCGCGACGCCTTTGACTTTCGCTTGTCCACCCAGCTTTCCTTCAGTTCCCACTTCGCGGGCGACGCGCGTGACTTCCGAAGCAAACGCGCCGAGCTGATCGACCATCGCGTTTACCGTCTTTGCGGTCTGAAGAAACTCACCCTGGAGGGGGCGACCTTCGATTTCTCGCGCCATTTTCTTGGAAAGATCACCTTTCGCGACAGCGCCGATGACGCGTGACATCTCACTTGTGGGATGGACCAAATCTCCGATCAAAGTGTTGATGCATCCGATCGAGTCGGCCCAACCTTCGGAGACGGCACCGAGAGAGACGCGCTGACTGATCCGGCCTTCTTTGCCGACGACACGCCTGATGCGCACAAGCTCCCGGCTCATTCGTTCGTTGATCCCAATCACGTCGTTGAAGGTGTCGGCGACCTTGCCGGCAAGGCCGGTCCAGTCGTCGGGAAGGCGAACAGAAAAGTCTCCGCGCTTGAACGCGGTCAGCGCCGCGAGCAGTTGCTTTAGCTCGGCGTCTTTGTCGCCGTTGAGTCGGGTGCCGTTACTAGTTCGGGTGATCGATGATGCAGTGGGAGCTTTTTTCATAGGGAGTAAGAGGACTGAATAAGCAGTCAGGGCCGGAAAAAGCGGTGCTTACCGCTCGCGAGTATTGATCCAGTAACGTAAACGACAGACACCACGGCCCTGGACGAATCCTCAGGTTCATCACACCTGATCGCAGCAGGCACAAGGCCTGGCGGTAAGAAATTTGCGGGAATTTGGCCGCTGACGCGAACAGAAAACCGCTAGGGACGCGCTGGCGGTGGATAGGGCCGATTTTGCTCATCATCGCGACCGTACTTGGGTTATCGAACCCACTTCCTCATCATATTCTGAAAATGGCTTGGCTTGTGATTCTCGTGATTGGCGCATCCAATGCGGATATTTGATTTACGTGGACTATCGTGACATGGGACATGCTGAAATGGCTCAAATATTCAGCGAATCTACACTACTTGTACCTTCGCGGAATATTGAGTCATTTTGGAAATAGCCGGAAATAGCCAGAGTTAGTGCTACTTACGAATCGCCAAATCGGCGGCTCTTCACGGAATATTTGAGTACTTTTTTGGGATTTGAGGTTTTTCCGTGTCCAAACGACTTTGCACGCTCCCGGCCGTTTTTGCGAGGGGACGTGGTCGGTTCTGGACATCCCACGGCCAAAAACGACTCAAATATTCTGTGAACGTACACTGTTTCCCTATACCTCAGAACGTACGAGACGCTCTGCCTTCAGCTCTACCCCAGGGTTTGGTAAACATCCCAGAGTGTTTGTAGGTTGCGCCTCGGAGCACCTGATTTCGCATCAGCGGTTCGGCCGCTCGTTAATACTTACGCATCCAGTTAAGTGAGATGGAAATGGAGCGGCGTCGGATGTCAGATGACAGTCGAGCCGAGGGCGA
>Ga0307477_10003984_pt1 | contig 10831 bp, 7 predicted proteins | sample atmos_gasesECM2C_FD_203316 | JGI IMG/M metagenome (GOLD analysis project Ga0307477, IMG submission 203316) | Hardwood forest soil microbial communities from Morgan-Monroe State Forest, Indiana, United States - atmos_gasesECM2C_515 | ecosystem: Environmental > Terrestrial > Soil > Temperate... | reverse complement strand
ATCAGCCTGCTTGCTCAGAAGAACACCCCGCTGCGGTTGAGCTTCGGCGAGGGACAGCTGACGGTCTCCGCGCAAACCCCCGACGTGGGCGAGGCCAGCGAGGCCTTGCCTGCGCCCTTCTCGGGAGATCCGCTGGAGATCGGCTTCAACCCGGAGTTCCTGCGCGACGGCCTGGAAAGTGTGGAGTCGCCGGAGCTCGTGCTCAAGCTGATCAGCCCGCTGCGCCCAGGATTGATCGAGTCACCAGACGGCGGCGAGTTCGTGTACCTGATCATGCCGATCCGGTTGAACGCATGAGTCCGCGTTGTGCTCGCACGTCGGTGCCGGTGCCGCCGGGACGGCGCTGCCTTGCCGGCGCTTCCGGCGCCGGCAGCTCGCTTTGAGGTGCTTGCGAGGTGCTGGTGGCGTCGGTGCAGCTGCGCGATTTCCGCACCTACGCGAGAGCGCAGGCCACGCTCGGCGATCGCCTGACGGTGGTTCACGGCGCCAACGGAGCCGGGAAGTCAAACCTGCTCGAGGCCGTGTATTTCGGCTGCACGGGCCACTCGCAGCGCACACGCGCCGAGCGCGAGCTGGTGCGCTTCGGAGCGCAGACCGCTCGGGTCGTGGTGGCGTTGCGCGACGGCGAGGATCGCCACGAGCTCGCGGTTGGGATCCAACCGGGTGAGGACAAGCACATGACCGTCGACGGCGCGGCTGTTGCGCGACTCACCGATGTCGAGCAGCGCCCACTCGTCAGCGTGTTCTCACCCGACCGGCTGGATCTCGTCAAGGGCCCACCGTCGCTCAGGCGCGCGCACATGGACCAGCTGGTCGCCGCGCTGTGGCCATCGCGTGCCCACCGGCGCCACGATTACAGTCGCGTGCTCGCGCAGCGCAACGCTCTGATTGCGGGTATCCGCGCGGGTCGGTCCTCGCGCGCTACGCTGGCCAGCTGGGATCTCGAGCTCGCCCGCCACGGGATCGCGCTGCGCGACGATCGCGCGGAGTTGGTTCGATTGCTGGAGGCTCCGTTCTGCGACCGCGCTCGTCAGCTGGGGGTCAGCGGCGAGTGCGCACTCGTCTACCGGCCACGGACGTCGGCCTGCTCGGATTCCGAGCTCGCCGACGAGCTCGCCGAGCGGCTGGAGGGCGACCTGCGCCGCGGCTTCTCGACGCACGGACCACACCGCGACGAGCTGGCGCTCGTCCGCGACGGGCTCGAGCTGCGCTCCTACGGCTCGCAGGGCGAGCAGCGTCTGGCGCTCCTGGCCCTGCTGCTGGCAGAGCGCGCTCTGCTCAGCGAGCGCCGGGGCGATATCCCGCTGATGCTGCTCGACGACGTTATGAGCGAGCTCGACGCAACCCGTCGCGAGCTGCTCTCGCGGGAGCTTGCGAGCGGCGGTCAGAGCGTGATCGCGAGCACCGACCTCGACCACGTCCCGGGCGCCCGCGCCCCTGGCGTGGTGCGTCTGCGCGTCTCGACGGGGACGGTCGTCCAGGAGGCGGTCGCGGCGTGAGGCGCCACGCGCCGCGACCGCTGTCGGCCGCGCTGTTCGGTCTGACCGAGGCGCTCGAGCCGGCCGGCACACTCGCGCGCGTCCAGCGGGTGTGGAGTCAGGCTGTCGGCGAGACGGTGGCAGCGGCCGCGCGCCCAACCGCCGAGCGCGAGGGGGTTCTAACCGTCACCTGCGCGGACGCGGTGTGGTCGGCGGAGCTGCAGATGATGCCGGAGCTCACGCAGCGTCTGAACGCTGCGCTCGGGGAGGACGCGATCCTCGCGCTGCGCTGCCGCACCGGCTGACCGCCGGACTCGGCCGGTGCGCCTCGCCCGGCCTTGAAGCGCGCGGCAGTCCCTGCGCCGAAATCCCGTATTTGGCTTGTTTGCAGGCTTTTTCTCGCCATCTACAGCGGGTTTCGGGGGGTCGCTGTGCTATCCTGAGTTAAACAGTTTTCCCCGCCCCGGATCGAGGCCGAAAGCGTCCACGTCCGGGGCGTTTTCGCGTCATCGGAGGATCATTGGCGACTGACACAACACGCTCGCGGAACGACCCCGCGCCTGACGGCGAGGGCAGCTACGACGCTCAAGACATCACCGTCCTCGAGGGACTCGAGGCCGTCCGCAAGCGCCCCGGCATGTACATCGGCTCGACCGGCGCGATGGGTCTGCACCATCTCGTCTACGAGGTCGTCGACAACTCCGTCGACGAGGCCCTGGCTGGCTTCTGTGGCGTGGTGGCGGTCACGATCCACCCTGACAACTCGATCACCGTGGTCGACGACGGCCGCGGCATCCCGGTCGCGATGCACGAGAAGGAGGGCCGCCCGGCCGTCGAGGTCGTGCTGACGGTGCTGCACTCGGGCGGCAAGTTCGGCGATGGCGGCGGCTACAAGGTCTCCGGCGGCCTGCACGGGGTCGGCGTCTCGGTGGTCAACGCCCTCTCGGAGCGTTTGCTGGTGCAGATCAGGCGCGACGGCTACGCCTTCTCACAGGAGTACTCGCGCGGCGCGCCTCAGCACGATCTCGAGCGTGGCGAGAAGCTAGCCGACCCCGCAAAGACGGGGACGACCGTCACCTTCCTGCCGGATGCCGACATCTTCGAGGCGCTCGACTTCGACTTCCACACGCTCGAGGAGCGCCTGCGCGAGACCGCGTTCCTGACGCGCGGGCTGAAAATATCGATCGTCGACGAGCGTGGGGAGGGGCATTCCGCCGAATTTCAGTACGACGGCGGGATCGAGGATTTCGTCGCCTACCTGAACGAGAACAAGGACACGGTGCACCGCAAGGTCGTGTTCTTCACTGGTGAGAGCGAGGAGGGTTCGGTCGAGGTCGCGATGCAGTGGAACTCCTCCTACCAGGAGTCGATCCATTCGTTTGCCAACAACATCAACACGCGCGAGGGCGGCAGCCACATGTCCGGCTTTCGCTCGGCGCTGACGCGCACGCTGAACAAGTACGCGCGCGACCACGGGCTGCTGAAGGAGAAAGAGGACAACCTCTCCGGAGAGGACGTCCGCGAGGGGCTGACCGCGGTCGTCTCGGTGAAGCTGCGCGACCCGCAGTTCGAGGGCCAGACCAAGACCAAGCTGGGCAACCCGGGGATGGCCGGCTTCGTCGAGTCGATCGTCAACTCGGGCCTCTCGGAGTTCCTCGAGGAGAACCCCAGCGAGGCGCGCGCCGTGATCCTCAAGGCGGTGCAGGCCCAGCGTGCGCGCGACGCGGCCCGCAAGGCACGCGACCTGACCAGGCGCAAGTCGGCGCTCGAGAACTCGACGTTGCCCGGCAAGCTCGCCGACTGCTCGGTCAAGGACCCGTCGCTGGCCGAGCTGTTCATCGTCGAGGGCGACTCCGCCGGCGGCTCGGCCAAGCAGGGCCGCGACCGCAACACGCAGGCCGTCCTGCCGCTGCGGGGCAAGATCCTCAACGTCGAGAAGTCGCGAATCGACAAGGTGCTTCAAAACGTCGAGGTCCAGGCGCTGATCACCGCGATCGGCACGGGGGTGCGCGACGAGTTCAACCTCGGCAACGCCCGCTACCACAAGGTGATCCTGATGACCGACGCCGATGTCGACGGCGCGCACATCCGCACGCTGGCTCTCACGCTGCTGTTCCGCGAGATGCAGGAGCTGATCGAGGCCGGCTACGTGTACATCGCCAAGCCGCCGCTCTACAAGATCAAGCAGGGCTCCAAGGAGCGCTACATCGAGAAGGAGCACGAGCTCGAGGACATCCTGTTGTCGGACAAGTGGGAGAAGCTCCAGGTCTTCGACCGTCACGCAAGCCAGTTCAAGCTGACCGAGGCTCGCTGGCAGAAGTTCGTGCGCCTGCTCAAGCAGTACGAGGGGTGGGCCTCGTCGCTGCGCGCCGCCCACGGTCACGAGATGGTCCAGTTCCTCGAGGAGTCCGCGCTGCTCGGCGAGCAGGCGCTGGACGCCGACGCCGCGATCTCGCTGCTCTCGCGTGAGGGCCTCGAGGGCGAGACGCACGCCACCGAGCTGCTCTCCCGGGACGAGCAGGAGCTGCGCGTGAAGGCAATCGAGGTCGGCACCGGATTTGCGCGCACGCACAGAATCAAGCGCTCGCTGTTCGCATCGCAGGAGTACCGCCAGCTGGCCGGCGTGCACCGCCAGCTGGTCGAGTTGGCCGGCACCCCCGCCTTCGAGGTGCGGCTCGGCGAGACACGCGAGAGCGCGGCCTCCTTCGAGGCGTTGCGCGAGGCTGTGATGACGGTCGCCCAGAAGGGCGTCAAGCTGCAGCGCTTCAAGGGTCTCGGCGAGATGAACGCCGAGCAGCTGGCCGAAACGACGATGGATCCAGCCAGCCGCACGCTCGCGCAGGTGACGCTGGAGGACGCCGCGGGCGCCGACCGCATCTTCTCGATGCTGATGGGAGACCAGGTCGAGCCGCGCCGGGCGTTCATCGAAGACAACGCGAGGGCCGTTGCGAACCTGGATGTCTGAGGTCGAGCCGACGGCGAGCACCGAGGAGGTGAGCTGACTTGGCGACCCCGGAGACGCTCAGCGGCGGCAACATCGAGCCGCGCGCGCTCGAGGAGGAGATGCGCACTGCATACCTCGACTACGCGATGTCGGTCATCGTCGGCCGCGCTCTGCCCGACGTGCGCGACGGGCTCAAGCCCGTGCACCGGCGCGTGCTGTACGCGATGAACGAGCTGGGCCTCGGCCCGACGCGCTCCTACTCCAAGTGCGCGCTGGTCGTCGGCGAGGTGATGGGCAAGTACCACCCGCACGGTGACTCCGCCATCTACGACACGCTCGTGCGCATGGCCCAGGACTTCTCGATGCGCTACGAGCTGATCGACGGCCAGGGCAACTTCGGCTCGGTCGACGACGACCCGGCCGCCGCGATGCGCTACACAGAGTCGCGCCTGTCGCGGATCGCGATGGAGATGCTGCGCGACCTCGACATGGACACCGTCGACTTCGCGCCCAACTACGACGGATCGCGCCAGGAACCGCTGGTGTTGCCGGCGCGTTTTCCCAACCTGCTGGTCAACGGATCGTCCGGGATCGCGGTCGGCATGGCCACCAACATCCCGCCGCACAACCTGCGCGAGGTGATCGCCGCGACGATCGCCTACATCGAGGATCCCGACATCGACGTCGCCGGCCTGATGGCGCACGTCAAGGGTCCGGACTTCCCCACCGGCGGGATCATCCTCGGCCGCGCCGGGATCCGCGACGCCTACGAGACCGGCAAAGGCCGCGTCAGGGTGCAAGCCAAGGCCCACGTCGAGCCGCTCAAGCAGGGCAAGGAGGCGATCGTCGTCACCGAGTTGCCCTTCATGGTCAAGAAGGGCGGCGACGGCGGGCTGATCCAGAAGATCGCCGACCTCGTGCACGAGAAGAAGATCCCCGAGATCTCAGACCTACGCGACGAGTCCGACAAGCGCGGTATGCGTCTGGTGATCGAGCTCAAGCGCGACGCGATCCCCAAGGTGGCGCTGAACAAGCTCTACAAGCACACCTCGATGCAGAGCACCTTCGGCGTGAACATGGTCGCGCTGGTGGACAACGTCCCTCGAACCCTGACGCTATACGGCGCGATCCGCAGCTACGTCGAGCACCAGCGCGAGGTGATCGTCCGGCGCACCAAGCACGAGCTGTCCGAGAAGGAAGCGCGTGCCCACATCCTCGAGGGACTGCTGATCGCGCTCGAGAGCCTCGACGCGATCATCGACCTGATCCGCGCGTCGCGCGATCGCGAAGCCGCGCGCGAACAGCTGGTCGAGCGCTTCGCCCTCAGCGTGATCCAGGCCACCGCGATCCTCGATCTGCGCCTCTCGCAGCTCACCGCGCTGGAGGCCGACGCGATCAAGCAGGAGCACGCCGACGTGACCGAGCGGATCGCCGAGCTGCGGGCGATCCTTGGCGACGAGGACCGAGTGTTGGCCGTGATCAAGGAGGAGCTGAGCGAGATCTCCGAGCGCTTCGGCGACGAGCGGCGCACCGAGATCAGTCATTCGGAGGACGAGATCGACATCGAGGACCTGATCGCAGATCAGCAGATGGTGATCACGATCACGAACACGGGTTACATCAAGTCGCTGCCGCTGACCACCTACCGCCAGCAGCATCGCGGTGGCCGCGGGATCACCGGCATGGACATGAAGGACGGCGACTTCATCGAGCACCTGTTCATCTGCTCGACCCACGACTACCTGCTGTTCTTCACCAACCGCGGCAAGGTCTACCGCTCCAAGGTCTACGAGCTACCCGAGGCCTCGCGCACCGCCAAGGGCCGAGCACTGGTCAACGTCCTGCCGCTGCGCGAGGGCGAGCGCGTACAGGCGGTCCTGTCCACGCGCGACTTCAGCGAGACCAAGTACCTAATCTTCGCGACCCGCAAAGGCACGATCAAGAAGACCGAGCTGTCCGCCTACAACACACCGATCAAGGCCGACGGGATCATCGCGATCAACATCCGCGACGACGACGAGCTACTGGCAGTCCGCGCGGTCGACGAGGGCGACGAGGTGATCATGGTCTCCCGCGCAGGTCTGACTGTTCGCTTCGCGGAGTCTGACGCGCGCTCGATGGGACGCGACACCACGGGTGTGCGCGGCATGGACGTCGGCGCCGATGGAGAGGTGATCGCGATGGACGTCGCACGCGATGACATGGACCTGCTCGTCGTCACCGAGAACGGCTACGGCAAGCGCACGCAGATCGCCCAGTACCGCAAGACCAGCCGCGGCGCCAAGGGCGTCAAGACGATCGGCTTGACCGAGCGCAAGGGAGGTCTCGCCGGCGCCCTGGTCGTGCGTGAGCACCACGAGCTCGTGTTCATCAGCGTCGGCGGGATGGTGCAGCGAACGGCCGCGGGAGGGATCTCCCAGCAAGGCCGCTCGGCCACCGGCGTGCGGGTGATGAACCTCAAGGACGAGGACGCCGTCAGCGCCGTCGCGTTGGTGGTCGACAGCGGCGAGGCCGACGACGGCGAGGGCACCCAGCCGCCGCTGCCGCTCGACGGACAGCCTGCGTAACCGAAGCCAAGAGGGCGGGGCGGTGTAGCGCCCCAATTACATGAGACGTGCACATCACCGCCTCGTGAAGCGGTCACTTGTGCGCGCGCTCTGCGCTGCTCGGCCCGACCCACTGTCAAGCCCCGCCGGCGCGTGTCCACGCCGTCGGCGATCTCCGCTACATTGCAGTGACCAGAGAAAGGAGGTGGTCCTACGTTGTCTGACAGTACTTGCGGGACTCTGGAGGTGGCCGGCCGTTAGGCCGAAGCGCTCGGCTGGACCCGCCTAGCGGAATCCAACCGGACCACCACTGCGACGGTCGCCGGGTTGTCCCTCCGGCAAGCATCGTCGGCTGACGCTCCGGCGCGGTCGTCGAGCCGATCGCCGCGGTCGTGTCCAGCACAGCTCCAAGCGGGGGGTGCCGAGGTCGAAGGCGCCCCCCGCCTTTTTTGCGCAGCCGGCTACCGCTCAGGCCGCGGCCGGCAGGTACTGCCGCCAGGCGTGCGGAATCGTCGGCGAGGCGACGTGGATGAAGATCTCCGCGCGCGGCGTGTGCGGCTTGTGGCGCGGGTGCATCCCCGCCTGGCGTGGGAGCATGTCGCCCTTGCGCCGGTTGCACGGCGCGCACGAGGCGACGATGTTCTCCCAGCTCGAGGTTCCGCCCTTGGAGCGCGGGATCACATGGTCGACGGTGAGGTTCGAGCGCGACCCGCAGTACTGGCAGGTCCACCCGTCGCGCGCGAAGACGGCGCGGCGAGTGATCTTGCGCCGGTGGGTGTCGCGCGGCACGTGGACGTAGGTCACGAGCCGGATCACGACCGGGCGCGCGAGCGTGGAGCTCTCGGAGTGCAGTTCGGAGATGCCCCGCTCGATCAGCTCGGCCTTCTCCTTGAGCAGCAGAACCACGGCCCGCCTGACCGAGCAGACGTTGATCGGCTCGTAGGTGGCGTTGAGGACGAGCACCCGACCGCCCATCGTCGTGCTCGACGAGGGGCCAGGTCCGTGCCGCTGGTGCTCGAGGGGCGGCACGGACCCCACTGGGTCTGTGGGAGCCTTGCTTTCCATCTTCCGCGCCGGAGTGTAGCGACAAACCCCGCCGCGAAAGCCCCTGTCCTGCGGCTCGTTCGACGGCTAGGCGGCCGCGTAGGAGCCCAGCACGCGCACCTGTTCGCACTGCTCGCGCAGCCGCTCGAGCGCAGCCGCGAGCACGGGAGTCGCGGTCGAACCCTCGAGATCGAGGAAGAACATGTACTGGCCGAGGCGCTCGCGCATCGGCCGCGACTCGATCTTGGTCAGGTTGATCTGCCGCATGGCGAACTCGTCCAGACAGCGCACGAGCCAGCCGGCGCGGTCCGCTCCCGCCCCCCAGAACACCAGCGAGGTCTTGGCGCGATCGCTCGCCCGCGTGCGCAGCAGCGGGGCGATCTCCGTCCCTGCGTCTGGCGATCGCGCCAGCCACACGAACCGGGTCTCGTTGTCCGCGCGGTCCTGGATCGCCTCGGCGACCACAGCGCAGCCATAGAGGCGCGCGGCAAGCTCCGTCCCGATCGCCGCGAGCTGGCCGGTCGGGTCCTCGGCGACGCGCCGGACGGCCTCGGCGGTCGAGCTGGCTGCCACGACGCGAGCTCGCGGTAGCTGACCGTGCAGAAAGCGCGAGCATTGCCCCGGGACGTGGGGATGGGAGACGATCGTCTGGATCTCCGCGAGCGCCGTCGGGGCGCGGGCGATCAGGTTGTGGCGGACCGCGAGGACGAGCTCGCCGACGATGAACACGCCGGCAGCCTCCCCCACCAACGTGTCGAGGGTGACGGTCACCGAGCCCTCGATCGAGTTCTCGATCGGCACGAGTGCCCAGCGCACGGCGTGGTCGCGCACCGCTAGCACGGCGTCGCGGATCGTCTCGCGCGCAACCGGCGCGACCGCTCCCTCGAGCACCGACGCCAAGAGCGCCTCCTCGCTGAACGTTCCCTCCGGTCCGAGATAGCCGACGGCCGGAGGGTCGCCGGCGCCCATCTCAGGCGGCATCCGAAGCGGCGTCGGGAGCAGCAGCCACGCGCTCGCCGCCGACCGCGCTCGCTTCCCCCGAGGCCGTCGCGACGGCGCTTGCCACCGCCTCTGCCTCCTCGGGCGAGAGCTCCAGCTCGCCGCGTCCCTCCCACACCTGCTTTGCGTACACGCGGGCCTGATCGCGATGGTGGATGCAGGTCAGCACGACGCCGCAGCGCCGCTCGTCCAGCAGCGCGAGCGACAGCGACTGCTGCCCCGAGAGCTCGTTGTAAGCGTCGTAGCGGATCAGCGCCCGGTGCGCGATCGCCCCCTCGAGCCGCCGGTCGATCCCGTCGAGCCGCCCGTCGAGGCCGAGCGCGACATCGCCCACGTACTCCTGGAGCGCTTCGAAGGCCTGCTGCAGAGAGGCGCCGTGGGCGATCACGTCGCGCGCGGAGCCGTCGCCGAGGACGAGCCTCTGCGCCGCCCGGATGCGGCGCAGCGAGCGCGCGAGTAGCAGGCAGCCGATCAGCGACAGCGCTGCGATCGCCAGCGCGGCAAGCGCGAGCACGCCCTGTGTGTTGGTCAGCGACGCGGCGATCATCGATGACAAGTTAGCCGCTCGGGCCGCTGCGGCCACCCCACAGATCGGAGCTCATTCCGCTGTTTGCGCCCGCTGACGGGCTATTTCCCAAAGATGGCGATGTAGCTGCCCTTGTTGTTTTCGGTGTTGGTCTCGCCCGGCACCGGCTCGATGTCGACGCTCACACGCGAAGCGGCTCCGAGCGTCACGCCGCTGACCGGGATGTCGACGTTGGTGGTGCTGCCCGGTTCGGTCTTGTCGATCACGTGCGAGGCCGACAGCGTCCGGCCTTCGGTGGTCAGCGACACGTCGACCTTGACGTTGGTCTCCGGGTTCGAGCCGTCGTTTTCGACCATCACCGTGAACGTCGGGTTGCCGCCGCCGCTGACGTGGTTGATGGTCGGCGAGGGTTCGAGCGTGGTCGTGCCGACGCTCACCCCCTTGAGCGTGTGCCCGTGGGTGCCGGGAGCGAGCGCTCCACCGGAGGCGGAGCCCTGTCCGGAGAGCCGCGCCTGCACCGTGGATGTCTGCAGCCAGCCGAGGTTGGGCACGAAGCGGCTCGGGTTGGTCGATTGACCGCTGATCCCGGCGCCCGCGAGCTCCTGTTGGATCAACGGCACCACCCGCTGGGAGTAGACGACGTCGGAGGCCAGGAAGATCTCCATCGCACCGGCGATCGAGCCGGTGGCCTGCGGGCTCTGGCCTCCCAGCGCCGTGCGCACCAGGCTGGAGAGCTTCTGCAGCCCTTCGACGCGAAGGTCGAGCGCGAACAGGAAATCCCTCTGCGCCGCCGCCATCTCTGCGGGCACACTCAGCTTCTGCGCCTGTTCGGCCTGCTGTTGAGCCGTCAGGCGGTATTCGTCGACACGCTGCCCGACTTCGAGCGCGGACTTGCCGGCCGCGCCCGCCAGCGTCGCGAACAGCGGGCGGGACACCTGCGACTGCGATTCCTGCGCGATCTTCGCTACTTCGCCGTTGTATTTTTCCAGCGCCTGCTGTTTGCCGCGCTTCAGGCAGCCGTTCACCAGCAGCACGATCAGGATCAGCAGCACCACGCCGACCGCGGCGGCGATCCGCCGCCGCATCATCATCGCGCGATGGTCGCCGGGTGGCGCCCCCGCACCGCCGCCCCTACCCCCGCGCTGCGGTCGCCGCGGCTGCGGCCGGGACTGCCTTTGCTGTTGCGCCGGCCTGACGGCGGTCGGCTGCTCCTCGTCCTCGTCGTCGAAGAACGACAATAGAAAGCGCTCCTTGGCGGCTGTGAAGCTCCCCAGTATGACTCGACCGGCAGGCG
>Ga0307477_10003983_pt1 | contig 10839 bp, 9 predicted proteins | sample atmos_gasesECM2C_FD_203316 | JGI IMG/M metagenome (GOLD analysis project Ga0307477, IMG submission 203316) | Hardwood forest soil microbial communities from Morgan-Monroe State Forest, Indiana, United States - atmos_gasesECM2C_515 | ecosystem: Environmental > Terrestrial > Soil > Temperate... | reverse complement strand
GCGCGATCAGCTCGTCGAGCAGCACCGACTCCTCCTTCTGGAAGGAGCACAGCAGCACGGCGCGCTCGCCGTGGCGCTCGATCGCCTCGCGCAGCGTGTCGGTCAGGACCGCCGACGGCTCGATCGTGCTGTCGGCTAGACCGCGCACTCGCCCTCGCCGCGGATCACCTGGAACGGCACGTCGCGGTTCCAGTCGATGAAGGTGTTCATCGTCTCGATGCTGAAGTCCACCGGCAGCGACAGCTCCTTGACGAGAGCTTCCAGCTCGCCCGTGCCGACGCGCTCCACGAACTCGCCCCACTCCTCGCCGTCGTTTCGAGACGCTTCGTAGTGGCGGATCCAGCGCTCGACGGCCTCGGGAGCGCGCTTGGCGGGCAGGCGCAGCTTCAGGCGCTGGCCGAACTTGACCTCGCCGCCTTCCCAGACGCCGCCCACATGGGGGATGTAGGCCGGGATCGTGTGCTCGCCGACCTTGATCGAGGCGCCGTAGAAGCCGATCGCGCCGAGGTGGTGCTGGCCGCAGCCGTTGGGGCAGCCGCTCATCTTGATGTGGATCTTGCGTGCGAGCGGGTCGGTGATCTGCATCTGCTCGATCCGCTCTTCGATCGCTTTGTTCAGGCCCATCGAGCTTGTGATCCCGAGCTTGCAGCTGTCGGTGCCGGGGCAGGAGACGACGTCTGAGATCTCGCGCGAGCCGGCGCCGCCGAGGTCGAGCGCGCACAGCGCCCTCCAGACGTCGTAGACGCTCTCCTCGCGCACCCAGCGCAGCACCAGGTTCTGCTGCACGGTGGTGCGGGCGTAGCCGCCGGCGTAGTCGCGCATGACGCGGCCCATACCGCGGAACTGCTCGGGGGTCAGGTCGCCGCGCACGATCTTGACCTCGACGGTGACGAAGCCCTCCTGCTTCTGCGGCTGGACGTTGGCCTGCCGGAAGCGCTCGAACTCGGATGCATCCCCGTTGGGGCTGCCGTAGCTCGCCGGCGACGCCGGGGCGGCCTCGCGCTCGTCGTCGATAAACAGGCGGTCCTCGACCGAGAAGTCGCGCTGGGCAACCCAGTCGCCCTTCAGCTCCTCCTCGACCTGGGCGCGAAGCTCGTCGATGCCGTACTTGTCGACGAACACCTTGATGCGAGCCCGGGCGCGGTTGACGCGCAGCCACTCTTGGCGGTCGAAGATGCGAAAGACGGCCTCGGAGATCTTCAGGTAGTCGCCGTTGTCGAGCTCCACGAACTCGTACAGCACCGGCGCGACGCGTGGCATGATCGAGGTGCCGCCGCCGACGAGCATCTGCACGCCCCTGACCTCGCGGCCGTCGATCTCCTTCAAACGCGCGCGGAAGGCGATGTCGTGGATGCCGCTGATCGCGCGATCGCGCGGTGAGCCGTCGAATGAGGTCTTGATCTTGCGCGGCATGCCCTGCGTGGTGGGGTGGCGCACGAAGTAGCGCACGTAGGCGCCGGCGTAGGGGGTGAGGTCGAACAGCTCGTCCTTGGCGACGCCGGCCCACGGGTCGCCGGTGACGTTGCGCACCGTGTTGCCGCAGCCCTCGCGGCTTGAGAGCCCGGCCTCGCCCAGCTCGCGGATCGCCCTCTCGGCGTCGGGGAGCGGGATGTGGTGCATCTGGATGTTCTGGCGGGTCGTGACGTGGGCCTTGTTCAGCGGGGCGTACCTTTCGACGACGTCGGCGAACTTGTCCATCTGCTCGGGGGTGATGCCGCCGAACGGGAGCTTGGTGCGAATCATCTGCACGTCGGGCTGGCGCTGGCCGTAGACGCCCTGCTTGAGGCGGAACTTGATGAATTCGTCTTCGGGCGTCTCGCCCCCGAGGAACTTGGTGGCCTCGGTCTTGAAGTCGTCGTACTCGCGCTGCAGGATCGGGATGATGTGCCCCGGGACGTTCTGCAGGACCTCGGGGTCCTCGAGCGTGCCCTTTTTCGCGGTGCTCGCCGCGGGCTGCTCGGCGGGTATCGAAACTGGCTCCATCTAGCGAAACCTCCTGGTCCGAGCGCGCCGTGAGAGGCGAGCCCGGATGATCGTTTTACGGCCGGTCAGAGCAATTTGTCTGAAAGCCTAGCGGCTTTCAGGTGTTTAGCCAAGGCTCCGACTCGTCCCCGGGGGCCTGGCGCGTCGTGCCTTCGAGCATAGCCGCGCGTAGCCAGGGATCGACGGCCGCAGAGGCCGGCGCCGGCGGTGGCGCCGTGTCGCGCGTGAAGCGCTCCAGCGCGGCGACGATCGCGGCGGCCTGCGCGGGCGAGGCAGCGGGGGTGAGCAACTCGATTTGGAGGCGACGGTTGGGTATCCGAGCATTGTGACCGACCGGGACGGTGGGCGGATTACCGGCGCAGGACCCCCTCGGCGAACTCGACCAGGTCGTTGGCCTGCCGCAGCGCCGACTTGAGTTGTTGGCTCCCGACATCGAACAGGCCGTAATGCGCCTCATCCTTGAGGCTCAACAGGCGGCCCAGGGACTTCGCTGCCTTCGTGCCGCCGGGAGCGACCTTGTCCACCAGCGCTGCCGCTTCGCGGTGATCCTGACCCCTCGCGCGGCGGCCTAGCGCGGTACAGCATGCCGCATCCGCGGCGGCTATTCCCGCCAGCACCGCAAGCGCGGCAGCTGGGCTCGAGTAGTCGAGGTCTTCGCCTTCCTCGGCGACCAGCCGAGCGACCTCCAGGAAGCTGCGTGCGTGGCGTAGGCGCGTCCTTGCCTCGGTCTTCGAGCAGGGCTGGCTCCGTATGGGTTGGCGCGGGGTCATGCGGTCTCCAGCGCCGTGAGGTCGGATCCGAAGACTACAATCGCGTCAGCGTCGAGCGCGCCGATAATCGGTCGTTTTTGCCGGCGCAATTTCGCCAACTCCGGCTCTGAGAGATCCGCGATGGCCGCGTGGTTGCCGGTCCATGCTTCGATCTGTTCACGCAACCCATCGACCTGCGCCTGCCAGCGCTGCTCGTCCGTTTCGATCTGCGCCGGTCGCACGATCAGAAGGTCGATATCGCTGTCGGTGTCGCCGTCGCCGCGAGCGGTGGAGCCATACACAGATGCGTGCGCGGGGGCAATCTCCCACTTGGCGATCTCGCCCGCGATGCTCTCGAAGAGCTTTGTGCGCAGGCTCGTCAGAACATCGACCGCCTCTGCGGCGAGGTGGTCGCGGTTGAGGGTGAACAGATACCCTCGGTTCAGCTGCACGCGGTTGACCAGCCCATGCTCGCTGAGTCGGTGCAGGACATCGAGCACTCCGCTGTGTGAGCGTCGCCCCGACATCGCCGCCACCTCTCGACCTGTCAGACCGAGCGAGGTGCCCGCTAGAACGCGGAGCACATCGCCGTCGAGCGTGGGACACACCGCAGCGTAAGGGCGAGACACATCCATACCGGACACTATACCGTCCATATGGACGGAATACCCTACATATGGACGGCATACCATCCACCTAGCCTCCCCGGCCTGCCGGGTTCTTGGCTTTGTCTCCTACTGAAAGGGGCGATCGCGCTACAGCGGGATGTTGCCGTGCTTGCGCTTCGGGCCCGGCTCGCGCTTGGTGTGCAGCGTGTCGAGCGCGGCGATCAGCTTCGGGCGCGTCTCGTGCGGCACGATCACGTCGTCGATGTAGCCGCGCTCGGCCGCGGTGTAGGGGTTGGCGAAGCGCGCCTTGTAGTCGTCCATCAGCTTCTGGCGGCGCTCGTCGGGGGTCGGCGATCCGGCGATGTCGCGGCGGTAGATGATGTTCACGGCCCCCTCGGGGCCCATCACCGCGACCTCGCTGGTCGGCCAGGCGAAGTTGAAGTCCGCGCCCAGGTGCTTTGAGGACATCACGTCGTAGGCGCCGCCGTAGGCCTTGCGCGTGATGATCGTGATCTTCGGCACGGTCGCCTCGGCGAACGCGTACAGGAGCTTGGCGCCGTGGCGGATGATCCCGCCCCACTCCTGCGCGGTACCGGGGAGGAAGCCGGGGACGTCGCAGAAGGTGACCAGCGGGATGTTGAAGGCGTCGCAGGTGCGCACGAAGCGGGCCGCCTTGGCGGAGGCGTCGATGTCGAGCACGCCCGCGAGTTGGTTGGGCTGGTTGCCGACGATGCCCACCGCGTGGCCGTCCAGGCGCGAGAAGCCGCAGACGATGTTCTTGGCGTGGTGCTCGTGCACCTCGAAGAACTCGCCGTCGTCGACGATCAGGCGCACGACGTCGCGCATGTCATACGGCTTGTTGGGGTTGTCCGGGACGACGTGGTCGAGCTCCTCGTCCATCCGCCACGGGTCGTCGGTGGGCTGCACACGGGGGGTGGTTTGCAGGTTGTTCTGGGGGAGGAAGCTCACGAGATAGCGGCAGTCCTCCAGGCACGCGTCCTCGTCGTCTGAGGCGAACTGGGCGACGCCCGACTTGGTGTTGTGGCTCATCGCGCCGCCGAGCTCCTCGAACTCCACTTCCTCGCCCGTGACCGTCTTGATGACGTCGGGGCCGGTGATGAACATGTGGGAGGTCTCCTTCACCATGAAGATGAAGTCGGTGATCGCGGGCGAGTAGACCGCACCCCCGGCGCACGGGCCCATGATCAGGCTGATCTGCGGGATCACGCCCGAGCTGCGGACGTTGCGCAGGAACACGTCGCCGTAGGAACCGAGGCTGACGACGCCCTCCTGGATGCGCGCGCCGCCGGAGTCGTTGATGCCGATCACCGGGCAGCCGATCTTCCCCGCCAGATCCATGATCTTGCACATCTTCTCGCCCATCACCTCGCCCAGCGAGCCGCCGAAGACGGTGAAGTCCTGGCTGAAGACGCACACGCGCCGGCCGTCGATCGTGCCGTGGCCGGTCACGACCGCGTCTCCCCACGGGCGGTTCTTCTGCATGTCGAAGTCGTATGTGCGGTGGCGCACGAACGTGTCGAGCTCCTGGAAGGAGCCGGGGTCAAGCAGCTTCTCCACGCGCTCGCGAGCGGTGTACTTGCCGCGGGCGTGCTGCTTGGCCTCGGCCTCGGGCGCCGAGTGCAGCGCAGCCTCGCGCAGCTCGGTGAGCTGGGCTAGCTTCTCGTCGTAGGTTTCGGGGGCCTTGGTGCGCATTGGGGGCCGGGATCTTATCCTTGCGACGTGGGCAGCACGTTCAAGCCGCGTGGGGCGAAGTGCCGGTCGAAGGCGAAGGCTCTTCGACCTCGAGCGCACACGGCTTGTGCTTGCGCTCGGCGCTGTTGCGGCGCGCCCGAGTTGAGTCACCGCGCGCTCGTGCCGCCCAACACCGTTGCGCCTCCGAGACTACCGCGTAGGTGTCTGACAGACGCATAGCTGGTAGTCTGGCTGACTACTATGGCCCTGGAGGTTAATCCCTTCGTCTACTCCCATCCACTCGCGCCGGAGGAGACCATCGACCGCGACGGGGAGACCGCGACGCTGCTCAAGCACGCGCTGGGCGGGCACTACGTGCGCCTGTTCGCTCCTCGCAAGTACGGGAAGACGAGCCTACTCAGGCGAGCGTTGCGCGACGGCGAGCAGCACGAGGGGCTGATCCCCGTGCTCGTCGATCTCTACCGGGTCTCGTCGATCGCCGACGTCACGGTGCGGTTCGAGCGCGCCTACTCCGAGCAGCTGAAGGGCACGCTGCGCGCGAAGGTGGAGGACTTCCTGCAGAAGACCGGGATCGGGTTGTCGCTGGGGGCGTATGGCATCAGCGCGAAGCTGCAGATGGGGATGGGCGCCAAGGTGGACCCGCTGCCGGCGCTTCACGCGCTGCTCGACCTGCCGCTGAGGCTCGAGCAGAGCGGCGGCTACCGCGCGCTGATCGCGCTCGACGAGTTCCAGGACATCGAGCGGATCCCCGACCTCGACGGCCTGATCCGAAGCCACATTCAGCTACAGGGGGAGGTCGCCTCCTATGTCTTTGCCGGCTCCGAGCCCGGGATGATGAGGCAGCTCTTCGAGGTCAAGGAGCGGCCGCTGTACGGCTCGGCGGTGCCCCTGCACCTGGAGCGGCTCGCCGCACAGGACATCGCCCTCTACGTCGAGCGGCGCTTTCGCGAGAGTCGCCGCTCGGTGGGCGAGGCGCTCAATCCGCTGCTGGACAGCGCTCAGGGCCATCCGCAGCGAGCGATGCTGCTCGCCCACCGGCTGTGGGAGGAGGTCGAGCATGGCGCGACGGCGACGCTCGATCGCTGGCAGGCCGCTCACGCCGCGACGCTCGCCGAGCTCGAGCCCGAGTTCGACGCGCAGTGGCGCGGGTTCGACACCTCCGAGCAGAAGACGATGCGCGCGATCGTGGCGGGCGGCGGCTCGCCGTACCGCGGGGAGATCCTCGATCGTCTCGAGCTCACCAAGGACAGGGTCCGGCGGGCGCTTCCGCGGCTGCTCGCCACCGCCGAGATCGAGAACGCCGGCACCGGCTATCGCGTGGTCGATCCCCTGCTGGCTGAGTGGGTCGAGCGGCTGAGCGGCGAAGCTGCGATTCGCGCCTACTCGGGATAGGCCGCAGCGGGGGCCGGCTACCGCGAGAGGCCGGTCATGCCCGCGAGAACGGCCGATGGTGGGCGGCGCCGAGGCGGTCGAGCACGCCGGTGAGCAGCTCGGCGTCGTCGCGCTCCAGCTGCGCTTCGAGCTCGGCGAGCTCGACGGAAAGGTCGGCAGCAGGCTCGGCGCCGGCGGCCTCGGCGTTGACGGCGGCCTCGATGGGCTCTGCCGGCTTCGGCGGCGGGTCCGGGTAGATCTGCTCAGGCCAGGCCAGCACCTCCAAGCGAGGCGTGGGCTCTGGCGCGACCGGGGCGGTTGCTCTACGTTTGAAGAGGCGAGCAAAGAACCTTCGCTTAGGTGAGGATTCGGTCGGCCCTTCGGGGAGCTTGGGTGGCGATGGCAATTCAATGTCGGGTGCGGGCTCCGCTGCGACCGGCTCGGGTTGAGGTTCCACCGCGACCGGCTCGGGGCCTGCCTCGATTGCCGTCGGCTCGGGCTGGGCCTGCGCCGCGACCGACTCGATCTCGGGTCCGACCGACGCCGGCTCGATCTCGGGCCTGTCCTCGTCGGCCGACGTGTCGTGTGGCGGCAGCTCGCGGGTGAGGGTGAGCGTGACCCGCGTGCCCCAGCCGGACTGCTTGAGGGCGACGGTGCCGATCGCCCCGTCGGCCTCCCACTCGACTCTACTCTCGGGCTCGACGGCGGTGACGCGGATCTCGCCAATTGCGCCCAGGTGGCGCGCGAGGCGTTCGGCGTCACCCAACTCTGCCCACAGCTCGGGCGGCGACTTCACAAGCGTACGCTGCACCTCTGTCGAGACGCTCATCGCTTCCTGGTTCGAGCGCTCGCGCGAGAGTCCTTCCGTCGGCGACGTGGCGCTCGGGCCGACCACGCCGCCCCTCGCGGCTCGCGACGGCAGCCGGGGCGTCGTCGCCGCTGGTGTGCTCAAGCCGCCGCCGCGGCCCCGCGCGGGGCGATCAAAGCCCGCTCGTGCAGCAGCTCGGCCAGCTGCACCGCATTTGTCGCCGCGCCCTTGCGCAGGTTGTCGGCGACGATCCACATATCGAGCGCGCGCTCGTGCCCGGGGTCGCGGCGGATGCGGCCGACGAACACCTCGTCGTGGCCGCTCGCGTCGATCGCCAGCGGGTACAGCGCGGCGTCGGGGTCGTCGGCGACGATCACGCCAGAGGCGGCGCGCAGCAGCTCGCGCGCGCGCTCGGGCGTCAGGTCCTCGCGCGTCTGCACGTTGACCGCCTCGGAGTGCCCGTTGAGCACCGGCACGCGCACGCAGGTCGCGCTCACCCGGATCGACGGGTCGGCGAGGATCTTGCGCGTCTCGTCGATCAGCTTGCGCTCCTCGTCGGTGTGGTCGTCACCGGGTGCGAACGAGCCGGCGTGGGGCAGCGCGTTGAAGGCGATCCGGTGCGCGTATGCCTGCGGCGCCGGGGGCTGCAGTTCATGCAGGAGCGCGTGCGACTGGTCGAGCAGCTCGTCCACCGCCTTCTTGCCGGTGCCCGAGACGGCCTGGTAGGTGGAGATCACCAGGCGCTCGATCCCCGCGGCGTCGTGGATCGGCTTCAGCGCGACGACCATCTGCATCGTCGAGCAGTTGGGGTTGGCGACGATCCCGTGGTGGGAGGCGAGCGCCTGCGGGTTGACCTCGGCTACCACCAGCGGCACGTCGTCGTTCATCCGCCACTTCGAGCTGTTGTCCACGACGACCGCCCCCGCCTCCACGAAGCGCGGCGCCCACTCGCCCGAGGTCGAGCCGCCGGCGGAGAACAGCGCGAGGTCGAATCCCTGGATCGTCTCCTCGGCGAGCGGCTGCACGGTCCCGACGCCCTCGATCTCCTTTCCCGCGGAGCGCTCGGAGGCGAACGTGACGACCTCACGCGCGGGGAAGCCGCGCTCGCGCAACAGCCGCAGCATCAGCGTTCCGACCTGGCCGGTGGCGCCGACGACGGCGACTCGATAGCCCTGCCTCATGGTGATCTCAGAGTACAGGCGTTCGTCCCAGCCTTCGGATCTGATTGCATCCCCGTCATGGACAAGGCCGGTAGCGGCGCCGCGACTTATGAAGCCGAGTTGTTCATAGCGCTCGTGGCTGCCGTGGGTACGGACGTCGGCATGATCGTCGACGAGGTTGGCATCGAGCTGGCCGAGTATGGATACACGGTCCACACGCTGCGGCTCAGCGAATACCTAGCCGAGGAGGCCGGCGAGGACTTTCGGACGAAGAAGTTTGACGAGCAACTATGGGATGCAATGACGGCGGGCGATGAGCTGCGTGCGTCCTGGGAGCGGAGCGATGCCTTGGCGCTGCATGCCGTGAGCGACATCGTCGCGTCGCGAGAAGAGGTTTCGCCGGCGATAGCAGGAGATGAGCTGCCTGACTATCTCGGTCGACATGCGTTCGTGCTGCGTTCGCTGAAGACCCCGGACGAGCTGGAGACGTTGCGCGCCGTCTACGGTCAGCGACTGATCGTAATCGCGGCCTATAGCCCGAGAGACACGAGGCTCGAGTATCTCGCCAGCCAGATCGAGGCATCGCGAGGCACAAAGGATCGTTCCACGTGGGCTTATCAACCGGAGGACCTGATCGATCGAGACGAGAAGGAGGAGCGAGATCGTGGACAGGACGTCAGCGGCACATTCCATCGCGCGGACTTCTTCGTCCGTGGGTGGGGCAAGGAAATCGCGCGCCGAGACATTCAGCGGACGATGGAGATCCTGTTTGGCTCGCCCTTCAGGACGCCGACGCGTGACGAGCACGGCCAGTTCTTCGCTGCTGGTGCCGCATTGCGTTCGTCTGAGTTCGGACGTCAGGTTGGGGCGACGATAGCGACGCAGGAGGGGTCGATCATTGCTGTGGGGGCAAACGAGGTGCCGAAGGCAGGAGGTGGGTCTCATTGGGATGAGGATGGTCTTGGCAACCGGGACTTCGAGATCGGCGACGTGGATACGAATCGAATGCATTTCGACGGGTTGGTCCGACAGCTCGCGGATCGTGTCGATCGGCGTATTGGACGAGAGATCCAATCTGTAGATGGGGTGGATGCAAATGCCAAGGTTGCTTTGGAAAGGTTGAGGGAGCAGGTGCGGCACGAGTTGCCCGGCGAGCTGTGGTCTGGCGGCCTCAAGGACTTGACGGAGTTCGGTCGAGCCGTGCACGCAGAGATGAACGCTCTGCTGGATGCTGGACTCCGAGGCGTCCCCGTGGCGGGGGCAACGCTGTACAGCACCACATTTCCATGCCACAATTGTGCTCGGCACCTAATCGGAGCAGGGATCGCTCGGGTTGTCTTTATCGAGCCGTATACCAAGAGTCGTGCCGAGCAACTGCACGCCGATGCCGCGACGATTGCCCGCTCGGAGCGAGATCCGCGCAAGGTAGCTTTCGAGCCGTTTGTCGGCGTTGCTCCGAGGCGATACTTGGAGATGTTCGATTCAGCGGCGCGCGAGCGGTTGGGGCATGTGGCACGCAAGGACGATCACGGTCGTAAGCGCAAGTTCGTCAAGAAGCAAGCGCGCCCGGTGTTCGCCGATGCCGGCCTGGCGCAGTTTCGACCCGAGCCGCGCGAATATCGGATCAAGGAGCTGCTGGCGCTCGATCACTTCTCAGAGCACGCGGATTCCGTCCGAAACGGACGCAAAGCTACGGGTTCCAGAACGTGACGAAAGGACGATGCGATGGCTGATCAAATGGCCCGCCGGGAAGCGATCAGAAAGGCGAGTTCCCAAGTGCGAACGAATGGCGTGTCGGTGCGTCGAGGTGGCAAGACAGGACTTTCTCCGCTCGGACAACCGAGAACGATTGCTGTGCGTTCTAGTGCCGCCGCTAAGGCTTCAGAAAAGCCTCAATAGGTCGCGTGACAGCTCAACCGGCCTCTACGGCTTGATCGCCATGAACAGGATCGTCAAGAGGACGAGCCCGTCCATCAGCGCGCCGACGCCGCCGATCCGCTTGACCAGCGCGTCGTGCTCGGCGCTCGGCGCGAACGGGCCGTTGGCCGAGGCGGCCAGGTCGCGGTCGGCGACCTCGCACAGCCGCCGCTCGCGCGGGCTGAGGAAGGCCCCCTCGACGGCGCCGATTACGATCGCCACCGCGAGGCCCCACTGGACGAAGAACTCGCTCCACAGTTTCGCGTCGGAGGCCATGTAGATCCCGCAGATCACGACCAGGGCCAGGCCGGGCATGATCACGCGCGTGGAGATCGCGTGTATCGCCTTGTACAGCGCGGGCAGCGCGCGCGAGTCGGCTTTGGTGACGGTGCCGAGCAGTACGGGGTAGGCGAGCGTCGCCCCGAAGGCGAACACGACGGCCATGACGTGGACCGCCAGGACGACGTCGTAGAAGCTGGTGGCGAGGATCATCGAGGCATGATCCTATTGATCCGACCGGCACATGTGCC
>Ga0307477_10003982_pt1 | contig 10840 bp, 9 predicted proteins | sample atmos_gasesECM2C_FD_203316 | JGI IMG/M metagenome (GOLD analysis project Ga0307477, IMG submission 203316) | Hardwood forest soil microbial communities from Morgan-Monroe State Forest, Indiana, United States - atmos_gasesECM2C_515 | ecosystem: Environmental > Terrestrial > Soil > Temperate... | reverse complement strand
ATCCAGAAGGGACGCGAGGCTCTGGACAAGGAGTTCCGCCGCCTCCGCCAGATGGCGCTGAGCACGGTCAAGGACGACGAGATAGAAAAGCTCGCACAGGAGTTCAAGTTCAACGCCGTCGACGACTTTCTCGCCGCGGTCGGATACGGCGACATCAGCGCTCGCAGCGCGGTGCTTCGGTTCAGCGACGGCGAGCACCCGCCGGAGGTACACTCGCTCGGTATCCCGCTGACGAGCACGCCAACCCCGACAGGGTTTGTGCGCGTGCACGGTCACGCGGACATGCTCACAACTCTCGCCAGCTGCTGCAAGCCCGTTGCGGGTGAACCCATCCGCGGATATGTCACGCGGGGCAAGGGCGTGACCGTGCACCGCAGCGACTGCGCAAACGTGCGGAACGTGATGGACGCGAACCGGTTGGTCGAGGTGGAGTGGGAGACCGGCGCAAAGCAGGTGTACCCCGTCTCCATCAAGATCGAGGCGTGGGACCGCACGGGGCTCTTGCGGGATATCGCTGCCGTGATCGCGGAGTCGAAGATCAACCTGAGTGGCGCAGACGTTCAGGTCTACGACGACCGCACCGCCGTGATCTCGACCATCGTTGAGATCCAGAACCTGACGCAGCTGAGCCGGCTTCTCGAGCGCCTCGAGTCGGTGCGTGACGTGCACACCGTCGCGCGCGAACCGGGTTAGCGCGGCCCGGTCGAAGCGATCCCGACCGCGCTGTGGGGCGCGGGTAAACCCGTAGACTCGGGCGTTCATGGCGGAGATCGCCGCCCCGCGCGGCACGCACGACATCTTGCCTGCGGAGTCGTCGGCGTGGCGGTGGCTGTTGCAGACCCACGCCGGCATCGCCGAGTCGTTCGGCTACCGTCCCATCGAGACGCCCATCATCGAGTCGACGGAGCTTTTTGCGCGCGGTGTCGGCGTCGAGACGGACATCGTCGAGAAGCAGATGTTCACGTTCACCGATCGCGGCGGTCGATCCCTCTCTCTGCGCCCCGAGAGCACCGCGGGCGTGGTGCGCGCGGTTTTGGGGGCGCGACTCGATCAGGAACGCCGCCCGGTCCGCGTGCACTATCAGGGACCGATGTTCCGCGCGGAGCGTCCGCAAGCGGGGCGGCAGCACCAGTTCACCCAGGTCGGGGTGGAATGCATCGGAGAGCGATCGCCGGAGCTCGACGCCGAGGTGATCGAGATCGCGTGGCGCTTCTTCGACGCGCTGCGGCTGACCGGTGTGCGTCTGCAGGTGAACACGCTGGGTGACGCGGAGGATCGCATCCGCTATCGCGCGGCGCTGGTCTCATACTACACGCCGCTTCGCGACCGCCTGTGCGATGACTGCAAGCGGCGGCTGGACATCAACCCACTGCGGCTGCTCGACTGCAAGAAGGACGCCGACCTTGCCGCTGGCGCCCCGGTCATCTGGGAGCTTCTCGATGCAGGAAGCAAGGAATTCTTCAACGCCGTGCTCACGTCCCTCGAGCAGGCGGGCGTGATCGCGCACGTCAACCATCGCATCGTGCGCGGCCTCGACTACTACGCCGACACGGTGTTCGAGTTCTGGCACGACAGCCTGCACGGCGCGCAGAACTCGCTCGGTGGCGGCGGTCGCTACGATGGGCTGGCGGAGATCCTCGGACTGCCACCGTCTCCGGGAACCGGGTACGCGCTCGGCGTGGAGCGCATCCTCATGGTGGGGCAGCGCCTCGGCGTCATACCTGCGCCGGATCGTGACTGCGACGTTGTCGTGTGCTCGGTGGACTCTCCGCAGGCGCACCACGCCGCATCGCTCGCACGGGACTTGCGCGGCGCCGGCTTACGAGTCGTGCTCGATGTGTCCGACCGCCGGCTGGATCGCAAGCTCCGAGCCGCCGATCGCCTGGGCGCTCTCGCCGCCGTGATCGTCGGAGAGGACGAGGTGCGCGATGGCACCGCGGTGGTGCGCGATCTCGCGGAACACGCGCAGCAACGGGTATCCGCCACTGACGTGGCGGCAGCCGTGACGCGGACGGTCGAGACGCGCGCGTGAGCACTCCCCGGACGTTCTGCGGAACGCCTCGCGCGACCGACGCGGGGACGGTGATGACGGTGTTCGGCTGGGTCGACCGGCGTCGCGATCACGGCGGGCTCGTATTCATCGACCTGCGCGATCACTCCGGCATCCTGCAGGTGGTCATCGACCCGCAGGCGACACGCGGTCTGGAGAAAGCGCACGAGGTGCGCCTCGAGTGGGTGCTGCGCGTGGAGGGCGAGCTGCGCACGCGCGCGCCGCAGAACGTGAACCCGAAGCGGGAGACCGGCGAGGTGGAGCTTCACGCCACGTCGTGCACCGTGCTGTCGGCGGCGAAGACACCGCCGTTCCCGGTCAACGAGGACAGCGAGGTCGACGAGCAGCTGCGCCTGCGTCATCGCTACCTGGATCTGCGCCGGCCGCGGCTGCAGCGCAATCTTCGGACGCGCGCGGCCTTCTGCGCCGCGTTGCGCAGGGCCCTGACCGAGCTGGGTTTTGTCGAGATCGAGACCCCGCAGATGATTCGTGCGACCCCGGAGGGCGCGCGCGATTACCTGGTGCCGAGCCGCCTGTTTCCCGGCAGCTTCTACGCGCTGCCGCAGTCGCCACAGCTGTACAAGCAGCTCAGCATGGTGGCGGGCTTCGACCGCTATTTCCAGCTGGCGCACTGCATGCGCGACGAGGACCTGCGCGCCGACCGCCAGCCGGAGTTCACGCAGCTCGACATCGAGATGTCGTTCGTCGACGAGGAGGACGTGTTCGCGGCGCTGGAAAGCGTGATCCCCACCGCGTGGAACGCATGTCACTTCCGCGGCAGCCCACTTCCGGTGCCCTTCCCGCGCATCACGTGGAAGGGCGCGATGGAACGCTACGGGACCGACAAGCCGGACACGCGCTTCGGACTCGAGCTCATCGACATCACCGACAGCGTGCGCCACTCCGGCTTCCGTGTCTTTGCCGACGCCGTGGCGAGGGGTGCGGTGGTCAAGGCGATATGCGTGTCAGGCGGCACGGATCTGACGCGATCCGACATCGAGGGCCGCCTGACCGACATCGCCCGCGGGGCGAAGGCGAAGGGACTTGCGCACCTGTGGCGGCGAGCCGGTGGATGGGAGGGGCCGATTGCCAAATTCCTCACCGCGGACGAGCTCGAGGGCATCGCGGTCACAACGGGCGCGACCATCGGCGATTGCGTGCTCATGGTGGCCGACACACCCGACATCGTGGCCGCGGCGCTCGGCGCGCTGCGAAATCATCTCGGTTCGGTGCGCAACCTGTACGACCGAAACCGCGTCGACATGATCTGGGTGACCGAGTTCCCGATGTTCACCCGCAGCGCGGAGACGGGTGAGATAACGCCCGCGCACCACCCGTTCACCATGATCAACATCGATGACGTCGACCGGCTGGAATCGGAGCCGCTGGCGGTGCGCTCGCGCGCCTACGACATCGTCGTCAACGGACGAGAGGTGGGGAGCGGCAGCATTCGCATCACCGACCCGGAGATTCAGCGGCGCGTCTTTGCGGCGATCGGTATCGATGGCGACGCGGCGAGGAGCAAGTTCGGATTCTTGCTCGAGGCGTTCGACTACGGTGTCCCTCCCCATGGGGGATGGGCCGGCGGCATCGACCGGATGCTGATGGAGGGGCTCGCGGAAGAGAACATCCGCGACGTCATCGCATTTCCCAAAAACCAGCAGGCGCAGGAACCGATGACGGACGCGCCGGCGCCGGTGGACGAGACCCAACTGCGCGAGCTGGGCCTCGTCCTGCGCCAGAGGGGATCCTGATCCCCCTCGAGCGAAGGCGGATTCACTTCGCCGAGCTCGCACCGCTGTGGCGGGTGTGCGAGGGGGGATCCTGATCCCCCCTCGTTTGCTAATTAACTCCGACCGGCTGCCTCGCTCCTGGAGGCGCATACGCACCGGCGACGTCCTTAGCCTTGGCCAGGATTGACTGCATGTCATTGCCGCTGATCAGCTTGATGGTGCGCAGGCTGCGCAGCGCGCCGCTGCTCGCGGCACCGAGGGCGATCGCCGCCGCAGCGTTGTCGTCCGGCGCCTGACCGATGAGCAGGAAGTCATCCTCGCCGAAGGTGAAATACAGGTTCTCCACCTTTCCGCCGACCTTCTCCGCGGCTCTCTGCACCGCGGCGACTCGATCTGCCGGGTTGGCGATGAAATTCGCCCACGTCTCCGCCTTGTACCCGCCAATGAACGCGTATTTGGGCATCGCAGCCACCTCCTCGTATCCAATCTGCGTGCAGCCGGACCATGCTAGCTCATGAGCCCCGCGCTCGCTCTCGCTGTGCTGTTCGTATTGCTCGGCGCGCAAGCGACACGCGTGATCGCGCCTCGCCGCGGCTCGTATCCCATCCTGCTCGGGCTGGCGGCGCTCGGCCTCGCTGCTGCGGAGCTGATCGCCATCGGCGCGCGCATCGGCGGCCCGACTCTGGGCGTGCTTCATCCGGCGGCCGACGTCGCCGGCATCGCCGTCGCGGAGGTCCTCGGACTTGTGCTAACGGGCCCACGGCGCGGCGTCCGATAATCTCTGCTCCTCCGCAAACCCGGATCAGGAGTCATCAGTCATGCGATTTCCTCTTGGCCGCAAGGGCCTTGTCGCCATCAGCGCCGCCGCCGGCGCTCTGGCCTTCTGGAAAGTTCGATCGCGCAAGCGAGAGCAGGAGAATCGCGAGTGGGAGGCCGAGGTGGCCGGCGCCGTCGAGGAAGGGCGCGCAGCCGCTGACAAGGGCTCGGCCGGGGAAAGCGGTGCCGTCTAGGCGGGGCAGCGGTTTCGCCATGGATTCGATGGGGTATGTCCCATCCACGATGGCTGAGATCTCCGAGCTTCGTCTTCCGGCGGATCGCGCGTATGTCGTCGTCGTCAAGCGCGCGGCCGGCGCCATCGGGACGGTGGCGGGGTTCGATCTCGACGCCATCGACGACCTGACGATCGCCGTCGCCCAAGCGTTCGAGAACGCGATCAGCTGCCTGGAGCGCTCGGGCTTCCTCACCGGCCAGGTGCGCATCTCGTTCAAGCACGATCGCCGCGGTCTGGACGTCAGGGTCCGCAGCACCGTGAGCCACGACGCCGAGGTGGGCACACGGGAGCCCGCCACCGCACTTCCGGCCGCGGTCGCGCGCGCAGACGCGGACGTCGCGGCCGCCACCGATCTCGCGCTGCGCCTGATGGGGCTCTTCGTCGACGACAGCAGCTATCGCGTCGACGAACGCACCGGAGGGCTGCGCGTTCGGCTGACCAAGTACCGCGTCTCGTGACGGCGGCGCCGCGGCGCGGCGGCGCGGCGACGCGGGAGCGCACGCTGGCAAAGCCGGCGCAGAGCGCAGAACGTGAAGAGACGCAGCGTCTGCTTCGCGAATACCGGCAGAACCACGATCCCCGTGTTCGAGAGCGACTGGTCGAGCTCAACAGCGACCTCGTCCACTACATCGCCCGCCGCTTCGCCAACCGGGGCGAGCCACTGGAGGACATCGAACAGGTCGGCTTCGTCGGCCTGATCCAGGCGATCGAGCGCTTCGACCCATCGCTGGAGAACGAGTTCAGCACCTTCGCGACTCCGACGATCGCCGGCGAGATTCGCCGGTACTTCCGCGACCGCTCCTGGGCGGTACGCGTCCCGCGGCGCCTGCAGGAGAACCTGATCCGGGTGAACGCCGCGTCGCAGCAGCTGCAGCACGAGCTGAGCCGCGCACCAACCATCCCGGAGATCGCGGCCCGCCTGGGTCTCGAGCCGGACGAGGTGCTCGCCGCGCTCGAGGTGTCGCCGGCGCAGCACACGGTCTCCCTGGAATCGACCGGCAGCTCCTCGGGCGATGATACGGCGACGCTCGGGGAGCGCCTGGGACGGGAGGACGAGAACCTGGAGCGCGTCGAAGCCCAGGAGATGCTGGAGCGGGTCATGTCCCACCTCACACCTCGTGAGCGCAACATCCTCGCCCTGCGCTTCGTGGAGCAGCTCCCGCAGACGGAGGTCGCCAAGCGGCTCGGCATCTCCCAGATGCACGTCTCCCGCCTGCAGCGGGCGGCGGTGGAGCATCTCAGGAGAGAATTCGGCGACCAGGCGCCCGCGTGACCCCCCGGCTCTTCGATCGGTTTCGGGTCACGATGGCCGCCGCTGGTTAGAATCGCCACGTAGCTTCCGAGCACATTCCATGCGCAGCCAAGACATCCGGGAGCGTTTCCTGCGTTTCTTCGAGGAGCGTGGGCACTATCGCCTTCCCAGCGATTCACTCATACCCCACGACGATCCGTCGCTTCTCTTCACCGTGGCCGGCATGGTGCCGCTCAAGCCATACATCTCGGGAGCACGCACGCCGCCGTCGCCACGCCTGGTGTCGTGCCAGAAGTGCTTCCGAGGCTCCGGGCTGAAGTACGACGACATCGCGTCGGTCGGCGACACGGTCCACAACACGTTCTTCGAGATGCTCGGCAACTGGTCGATCGGCGACTACTTCAAGGAGGGAGCGATCGACTACGCGTGGGAGCTCGCCACCGGCACATTCGGCCTCGACCCCGCTCGCATCTGGGTCAGCGTCTACCCGGAGGACACCGTCGCCGAGCTGCTCTGGACCGACAGGATCGGGATCCCCAGGGAGCGCGTCGCTCGGCTCACCGACAACTGGTGGGCGGCAGGCCCCACCGGGCCGTGCGGCTACGACAGCGAGATGTACTGGGACTGGGGGCCTCCGTGCTCGTGCGGCCGCACCGATTGCACGCCACAGGACGAGTGCGACGGCGACCGCTGGATCGAGTTCTGGAATCTCGTGTTCATGGAGTTCAACCAGCGGGAGGACGGGTCGCGGCCGCTGCTGCCCAAGCCGACCGTCGACACCGGGATGGGGCTCGAGCGCTTCGTCGCGGTCGTGCAGGGCAAGCGCAGCATCTACGAGACAGACCTCTTCGAGCCGCTGGTCACGGGCTTCCGGCGCCGTTCCGCTGACGGACCCGAGACGCCGGATCGCACCCGCGCGTTCAACGTGCTTGCGGATCATCTGCGCGGCGCAGGTTTTCTGATCGCGGCCGGGGTGCTGCCCTCGAACGAGGGGCGAGGGTACGTCCTCCGGCGCCTGGTGCGCAGAGCCGCGATTCACGCGCGGCGCGTGCAGGCTCGGGACGGCCTCGCCGCCGGAGCCGCGGAGCTCGTCGCGCTCATGGGCCCGGTGTACCCGGAGCTGATCGACCACCAGGGCCTGATCGAGGAGACGTTGCGGGCGGAAGAGGCGACGTTCGCCAGGACCGTCGAGGCCGCGTCGAAGCGGTTCGAGGAGATCGTCGGCGCGTCTGCGGGGCACATCAGCGGAGACGATGCGTTTCGTCTCTACGATACCTTCGGTCTCCCGATCGAGTTAACCGTCGAGATGGCAGGCGAACGCGGGGCGACGGTGGACGCCGACGGGTTTCGCGCCGCCATGGAGGGGCAGCGGGCGCAGAGCCGGAAGGCGCACGAAGAGGTCGGCTTCGGCGGTGGTGTCGCGCTGCCGGCGACGCGCTTCGTCGGCTACGACACGCTGGAATCCGAGTCTCGCGTGCTGCGCATCGGCCTGGCGGACGAGCGTGACGCCCTTCGCCCGGGCGACACCGAGGCGACGATCCTCGACGTCAGCCCGTTCTATGCAGAGGCGGGAGGGCAGATCGGCGACACCGGCGAGCTGCTGTGGGATGACGGTCGCGCGGTGGTGCTCGACACCACGTACGCGCCCGGAACCGAGGCGCGCGTGCACACGGTGCGCGTCGAGAACGGCGAGCTACGGTCTGGCATGATCGTGCGCGCAAGCGTCGACGCCGCGCGCCGGGCGCAGCTCGCGCGGCATCACTCCGCGACGCACCTGCTCAACCGCGCTCTCCGCGACGAGCTCGGCGACACCCTGGTGCAGCGCGGTTCACTGGTCGCGCCTGACCACACCACATTCGACTTCTCGTTTACACGCGCGCTAACCCCGGAAGAGCTCGCGCGCATCGAGCACAGCGTCAACGACGCGGTGCGCCGCGACCTGCCCCGGACGGTGCGCGAGATGTCACTCGCCGAGGCGCGCGCGTCCGGCGCCGTCGCGCTCATCGACGAGAAGTACTCGGACCTGGTTCGCGTCGTCGATTTTGGCGGCTGGTCGCGCGAGCTGTGCGGTGGCACGCACGTCGCGCGCACCGGGGAGGTGGGCGCCGCCATCATCGTCTCGGAGTCGAGCATCGGCCAGAGGACCAGGCGCATCGAGCTCGTCGCAGGCGAGGCGGCCGAGCGGCGCTGGCGCGACACAGGCGCGGCGCTCCAGACGACGGCGCGAGCGTTGCGCGCGCGCCTGGATGAGGTGCCCGACCGCGTCGCCCAGCTGCAGGAACAGGTCCGGCGGCTCACACGCGACGTCGAGGCTGCGCGCCGCGGCGCCGCGTCCGGTGCCGGCGCGGTGCCCGCCGAGCTCGAAGATATCGCCGGGATCCACCTCGCCCACGCGACGCTGGACGCCACCGCGGCCGACGGCGTGCGTGACATCGCCGACCGGGTGTTTGCCGAACGGCTCAACGGCGACGGGGTGGCCGTCGTGCTCGGTGGCTCGACGCTCGCCGTCAAGGTTGGCGGGCGTGCGCTCGACGCGGGCATCGACGCCGGCCAGCTCGTGCGCACCGCGTCCGAGATCACCGGGGCGCGAGGCGGCGGCCGCAAGGACTTCGCGAGCGGTGGGGTGGGGGATCCATCGAAGCGCGGCGCCGCCCTGGCCTCGATTCGTGAAGCGGTGAAGCGCGCCGCCAAGGCGCCGTGATGTCGAAGCGCAAGTTTCAGCTGCTGCGGCGTCGTGAAGAGTTCAAGACGCACTACACAGTGCTCGACATCGGCACCGAGTTCGTCAAGGCGCTTGTGGTGAAGCGCGAGGACGACAAGGGCATCGTCCTCGGGGTCGGGAAGGTGCGCCAGGCTGTGATGCACATGCAGGCCGGAGCGGTTGCGGACATCCAATCCGTGATCGACAACTGCGACCGTGCTCTGACCGAGGCGGAGGACATGTGCGAGACGATCCCCGGCCAGGCCGTGATCGGCATCGCCGGCGAGCAGGTCCGTGGCTTCAGCACGACGATGACGATGCCGAGGCCGCAGCCGCAGGCGCGCATCACCCAGGCGGACATCGCCACCGCGTTGCAGGCGGTGCAGCGCCGCGCGCTGCGCGAGGCGGTGCGTCAGATGTCACAGGATCTCGGCGTATCGGAGATCAACGTGAAGCTGGTGCACAGCACGATCACGCACGTGCGCATCGACGGGTACGGTGTGAGCAACCCCGTCGACTTTCAGGGCCACATCCTCGAGATCACCGTCTTCAACACCTTCGCCCCACTGACACACATCGGCGCGCTGCAGACGATCGCGCAGGAGCTGGACCTCGAGCTCGTGGCGACGGTGGCCGAGCCGTACGCGCTCGCGCGCGGCTGCGCCAGCGAGGAGACGCAGGAGATGGGTGGGATCTTCATCGACGTGGGCGGCGGCACCACCGACATCGCGCTGGTGCGCAAGGGCGGCATCGAGTCGACGCGCATGTTCGCGCTGGGTGGCCGCTCGTTCACCAAGCGGCTGTCCACCGATCTGTCGATGCCGCTCGAGGAAGCGGAGCGGTTCAAGCTCGCGCACGCGGAGCACCGTCTGGCGACAGAACAGAGCGTGATGGCGCATCGCAGCGTCACGCCGACGGCCGAGGTGCTCGCACAGGGCGTCGCGCTCAGCCTCGAGGAGCTCGCCGGCCAGGATCCGCTCCCGCCTGCGCTCTTTCTCGCGGGAGGTGGAGCCGCGCTTCCCGAGGTGGTCGATCAGCTCCGAGCGATCGATTGGACCGCGACCGTGCAGTTCAACCACACGCCGTCCGTCAAGCTGCTCGGTCCCGACGACGTGCACGGCGTGTACGACACCACCGGCCTGCTGGTGGGCTCGCAGGATGTGACGCCGATGGGGCTCGCACGTCACGCGATCACGCTGGAAGACGAAGCCGACGAGCCACTTGGTGGACTCATGCGCCGCGTCCTGAAAACCATGAGGGTGTGATGCCAGTTGTCGTACTCGCCCGCACCGACGACGAGATCGCCGATCTGATCGACCTGGTACGGACGGCGAAGGACGCCGAGGTCGGCCTCGTCCTTCCGACGGGCAACAAGGCGTTTCAGACGCCGTTGAACGCCCGCCTGCTCGCGCAGTTCAGCCGGCAGAACGGCCGAAGGACGGCGATCGTCAGCGACGACCCGCGGATCCAGGCACTGGCGCGGGCGAACGGGTTCACCGTGTACGGCTCGGTGCCGGCGTTCGAGCGCGGCATCGAGGCGGCGGTGCCGCGAGAGGCTTCGTACGCGGGATCTCGGGCGTTGGATGGCGCCGCCTCGGGTACGCGCGCGCCACTCGGGGCGGGTGCGTGGACCGCCGCGACGGCTGTGCAGACGCCGCCGCCCCCAACCTCGCTGTCACCGCCGCCCCCGCCCGCCACCGGCCAGGTGAGCACGCCTCCGCGACTCGATACGCGCGGTCCGGTGCCGCCCACGCCCGACGCGGTGCAACCGAAGTCCACTGGACCTGACCGGCGCCGGCCGCTGTACTACGCCGCGGCGGCGGTCGCGGTGGTGGGACTGCTCCTGTTCTTCGTTCTGGCGCCGAGCGCGAAGATCACGATCACGCTGGCCGGCACGCCGCTCTCCGTCAACCCGACGATCCAGGGGAGCACTGATCCGACGCAGGCGACGCAGGGCGACCACGTGCTGACTGCGGTGCTGCAGGCGAGTGGCTCGCAGGCCTTCACCGCGACTCCGTCGGGGCAGAAGACGATCCAGGCGGCAGCGGCGAGC
>Ga0307477_10003981_pt1 | contig 10840 bp, 9 predicted proteins | sample atmos_gasesECM2C_FD_203316 | JGI IMG/M metagenome (GOLD analysis project Ga0307477, IMG submission 203316) | Hardwood forest soil microbial communities from Morgan-Monroe State Forest, Indiana, United States - atmos_gasesECM2C_515 | ecosystem: Environmental > Terrestrial > Soil > Temperate... | reverse complement strand
GACGGTTCCTACCTGCCCGCGCAGCAGCCCCTTGTCCGGGCAATCAGACGTGAGGGCAACCACGTCGAGCAGTTGAATCGTGTCAGCGTGCGTCATGGCGACTTATCCGGAGGGCAGACCGTCTTCTATAGCACATAACAACTGGTCAATCGTAGCACGTTATCGCCGGCCAGAACAATCCACGCGGATCGAATAGTAGCCGTGCCCGCGGTGGTGGTCATCACAAGATCCAGGACGTAACGCTGGCCAAACTCGTCGGCGATGGTCGGCTGTAACTCATCCTGCCGGTCGCGCGCGGCATCCAGCAGGGCCCGGCGAAGCAATTCAGCCTCGCCGGCGGTCAGTCCCAGGCGGGATCGGAAAACGCGGGCCTTATGCCGTCCGCGCGGATGGCTGTCGCTGAGGCAGTAATCCCGCAGCTTGGCAAGCTCCACCGCGATTCCGCCGAAGCGTTGCGCCAACCGTCCACCTTCCCGTGGTTTATCCTCGGGCGGAGAATTTCCCGCTGAGCCGAGAGCCGTTCAGATCGTACCGTATTAATTCCACGAGAAGCAAAAGTACCGGCGCAGGAACCTGAGCCACGTCGCCCCCTGGCGGTGCGGTTTACAAGTGCGGCCTTCGCTCGGCAGCCTTGGGTTGGCGGCGCTGCGCCATGAAGTCCGGCGTCTCCCGGCCCAGGGCGCCCAGAAGCATCTTGAGCCGACTAGCCGGCTCGAATAGCACCACCGCCGAGCCGATCCGGGTGATGCAAACCTCGCGGCTGTGAAAGCGGAACTCGTTGGGAAGCCGCACCATCTGACTGCGCCCAATTTTGAACACCTTGACGGTTTTCATCGCCATGCACCTCCGCACGAGCGCACCAGTATAAATAATGATATCTACCCCGCGGTGTCCGGTCACTGCGGCGCAGCAAACGAGCCGACCAAGGAAGGCCGTCATTACATCTGATGTCATGCACCGGAACAGGTCAGAGCGGCGGCGTTCTAAATCGGGGAAGGCCGCGCATTCTTTCGCGAATCTCTGCCTCGGGCAGGCCGCACAGCTTCAGGATGTGGATTAAAAGCAGCATCTGCATCTTGTCAATGGCGGCAAACCACTGGTGCTTCGGGAATGCGAACGATTTCTTTCTTGGCTCCAAGTGGGTGAAAAGATTTCGCGTATCGCGGATTGCCTGAACGAATCGACCCACATCGGTAGTGATATGGCTTGCAGTGTCCGTTTCGAGTAGTTCAAAGAGGGACCGCAGTCGATCCTGAAATGAAAACTCATTCGCTTGAGGTAGGACTCGCCGAATGGCGTCGGCCATCCCCTTGGGCATCCGCTTTGGAAGACTTCCGTCGACCCTCCTAAGCCAGGACTTGAATCGCCTTTTGGGAAGATGCTTCCCGCCACCCCGTGAGATCGCCTTGCGGTGAAGCGATTCGAGGCACTGCGCGAAGTGAAAGAACCGCGGTTCGAGATACCTGCTCCGAGTTCGCATTTCGGAGAACAGGACGCGGTACATGCCCCTTAGAACTTTTGTCGTCTTGAACCAGTCGCGACAAACCGCTTCAAATCTTTCGCCAAGCACGGGCCGTGGGAAGAGCAGTTCTGGTGTAGAGAATTCCTCCACCTCAAAGCCCTTCACATGAGGCCGAAAAACGTGAACCATCCCGTTCCGAGTTCTGCTGCTTGCTTTTGTCGTGGGTCGCCGTTGATGGACCTTCATTACGCCGCCAACCTGCCTCGTAATAGCGGGCGAGCCGATCAGCACCGTGAACAGACCGAGAATGTCACCCGAAAGCTCGTCAAACGCCCTCCAGGAAACAGGAGTCTCTGGCTCGACCCAGACCGAATTTCCGAAAGCCATGGTTACGGCAGTGGGCCGCGCTTCTGTACTCCCCGCGCACCGTAGGTACAGCGAAAGTCTTCTCTGCGGCACGGTTACCTTTAAGTCAGGCGGGTCGGTATAGCTTACCGTCCATGTGTCATCAGAGGCCTGCTCATGCCGAAACGGGCTCTGCGCCGCCCAGGCGTCTAGTCCTGTAAATGAAAGAAAGAAGGATTGGAATTTCACCGCCGACAAAGCGCGGACGTGAACCCCGGTCAGTGCCATGTTGGCGAGGTATGTGGTCCGTGCTCCGTCGTGTTGCGTCCAGAAACACTTGAGCAGGCTAACCGGGATGCCGTCATCGGTCTCGCCGAAGATGGTTTCTTCATTTGTCGGACCAAACAGCAGGCTTGGAGCGAAAGGGTGGTGGCGTGTGAACACTCCGTCTACTTCAAGATTGATCTTTTCAGTGCAATTGATGTGGAGCGTCCCCGATCGCTTTCGCCGTGCTAAGCCCGCCGGCCACCACGTGCCTTTGACATTTACGGAATCGAAGTGCGTGAGCTTGCCAAAGTTCATCTTTAGTTTGGAGAATCCAGAGCAAGGGCGCGAGGCGTTCCTATGTTACCTTGTTTCCGCGATATAGCGCAGACAGCAAGCGATTCTCTTCCCATCAATATGGCGTCGGAAGTTTTCGCGTCCGCCGAGATCGACCCACCTCCGTAAAGCCGCGGATTTGACATTGGATCAAGCCCCAAACCGACAGAAATGACGCAAGGGAGAAGGCGTTTATGACCGAAAGCCGAACGCGCTCGGCTGGCTAAAAAACCATGCCCCGCCATAGGCGATCTGGAAGACGCCGGCCAGCTCGCCGCGTGGTTCTTCCAGCACCAATGACTCCGCGACTTGTGGTTGAAGCCCGGACACCTTAACGACGGCACTCCAGTCCCGCCCATGCCCGTTGGCGTCCGCAAGCTTCTTTGCCGCCTCGACTAGCTGTTGCGCCGCTCTGCTCATGGCAACATTTTAGGACCGTCGCATTCCGAGGCCAAGGCTGCACGCACGATGGGGAGAGTATGATCGTTTGTGAAAGGGGGAAGCGTTGAGCACCGCAGTGTTGCGGCCCGACAAAACGTCAACTTCCCGCATATTGAGCATGTCAGACTGGGGCGCTAACCGAGGGCCGCGGAATAGCATCGGTCTGGATTCCTGGCGTGCGATCGAACAATCCAGGGCGGCGCTTCACTATCCGCTGCGTGTTACCCCGGCGCGAGGACCGCCCGATCGCGCCGCGTGGCGCGATGTAGCAGGGGCCACAGGCCTTGCGGAGAACGAGAGGGGTTAATTCGCTTATTTCGCACTTCGCTGGGCCGTTGCGGCACGGCGGTGGCGGCAACTGCTTCGCCCCGGCCGCCTATTTCGCCGTAATTGCACGACGCGGCTGGATGGGGGATGCGACAATCGAAAAGGTGTAACATTCCGTAACATTTGTAACATCGACTGACTGGATTCGGTCTGGCTGAGGGCGAATGTTTCCCGCTCGGGTTCGCGCCAAAGAGCAGGAGCAGGATCAAGAGTAAGATTTTCCCAGCCCTCATGGCTGCCCATTCTCCACCCCCGGCGCCGCCTCCGCGACATATCTCATGATCTGCTCATCCGTCCGATCGAACTGGCGGTCGCGGCGGGCGAAAACCCTTCTGGTGATCTCGATCGCCTTGTCCATGCGAAACGGCTCGGCCCCTTTGCTCGATTGAAACGTGAAGCTGGGCACGAACCGATGAGCGGGACCGGCGGCGTCGAGCACGCTGCAAAAGCCGACGTACGCCCCGGCGGAAAGCCTCGTGAGAATCGAGGTCTTGGCGTGGTCGCCGATCACTGAGCCGAGGAACTGGCGTCCGGTGGGGATTTCCTTGCCGCCGATGCGGGCGCGAACTTCGCCGTAGGTGTTTTTGAGGTTGCTGGTGGTCGTTCCGCTGCCGAGGTTCACCCATTTGCCGACGTAGCTGTGGCCGAGGTACCCCTCGTGGGCCTTGTTGCTGTAATCGAGGACGATCGAGTGGGAGATCTCGCCGCCCACGATGCACATCCGGCCGATCGTCGTCCCCTCGCGGATTTGCGTCAGCGGCCGCACGCGGGAATGCGGGCCGATCCAGCATGGGCCGTTCAGCACCGCGTTGGCGCCGATGATCGCCCCATCCGCGATCATGACCGGGCCGCGGGAGGCGTCCAGCACGCAACCGGGGGAGAGCTTCACGTCCGCTCCAAGCCACAGGTCGTTGCCGCCGGCCAAGTGCCAGGGGCCGGAAGGCTTTGGCGCGGAGGGGCGGTCGAGCAAATTGGCGAAGTCCTCCACCAGCGACTCGTCGTTCCAGTGGATCAGGTCCCAGAGCGAATCAACCAGCCGCGATTGCGGGGCTGCGGCGGGCAAGTTCAAAAGATCAAGCCACCGCTGCGTGCGATCCACCACGTCGGCCGGGCCCAGGCCGGGGCTGCGCACGCTGGCCATCCGCACGACTTCTCCTTCATCCACCATGACAGCGGGCTGAGGCGGAAGCTCGAAGGCTCCGAAGTGCACCGTGCGGCCGTTGAACAGCAGCGCCGGCTCGTCATCGAGCGGGCGGTTGATTTCGATCGGGCAGTCGATCTGCGGCGCAACCCGCTCGCGGCAGAAAGCCTCCATCTGGGGCCGCACCCAGAGCGTCAGCCGCTCGGGTCGCAGGTGGCGCAGTTGCTTCTCCAGCAGGCTGCTGGCCCCGGTGGTCAGCGTGAAGACCGGCCGGCTCAGCGACAAAGGCGCAAACGCACCCCATCGCGAGCCTTCGAAGATTACGACGTGCATGAGAAGGATGATAACGTGGAGGATACGTAGAACGTAGTGCGTAGAACGTAAGGAGAACCGCCGAACGGCCGCCTTTACTTTACGTTCTACGTTCTACGTTTTACGCGCCCGGCGTCACTCAGCTTTACCGCTGGGCAACGAAAACTCCGGCTGCTCGCGGTTGAAGTAGACCGAGCCTTCGTACCATCCCGGCGCGGCCTCGCGGCAGCGCAGGAGGGTGCAGTTGAGGCGCAGGATGCCGCCGGTGGGGCCGGGGATTTCCAAGACCCCGCCGTAGCCCAGGGGAAGACGATGCGGGCTGACGAAACCCAGCCCGCGGGAGTGGATGTCGCGCGTGTAAAGGACCCACGGGGATGACATCGGCGGGTCGCTGAACAGCCGCAGGCGCCCGCGGACGCGGTAAGAATTGCGGCGCGAGCCGCGACGGTTGCGGCGCGCGAATTGGCCGGTCTCCAGGGCGGAGATGATCATCTCCACCTGGGGCGGCCATCCGGCGTCGGCCGCGTCCGCGGTCCCGCCGCGCTCCTCGCGCATCTGCAACATCGTGCCCTCCGGCTGTAGAGTCGCCTCGTCGGCCGGCAACATCCCACGACCGACAATCTCACCCTACGATTTGCGGACGGAACCGGCAAATTGGCCCGGACATATGGGGATACCACTCAGGAGGCTGGATGGAGACGCGAACGGCAATGGAGGGGTTGCGCGTCCGATAACCATCTGACGCGGGATCCGGCCAGCGCGGCGTACCACGCGCCAGGCGGCATCAGCTCATGCGGATGGAGGCGCCGCGTTTATGCACCTGCCACTGTGAGTTCATCCCATTGAACCTCGGCCTTGCGCTGTGCGGCCATTTCCGCGAGCCAACAGGTGCGGCTGGCGGCGACGGCGCGGTCGACATTGGCATCGGGCTTCTTGCCGGTCCGGACGCATTCCACGAAATCCTGGTACAGCCCGAGCGTGGCGTGATCGGCGCTGTGGAAGTGCGGCTCTTCGGCCTGAATTGCCTGGCTCTTGGGCCCGGTCTTGCCGCGCTTGGTGTAGTTGACGACGCGGAAGATGTCGCCGACGGTTTCGATCGCGCCCTCGTCTCCCATGATCTGAAGGTCGGCGCGGCTGGGACCGAACAGACAAAGCGTATGAACGGCAATCACGCCGTCGGGATAGGTAAGCGTCACGCTGGCATGGTCCCAGGTGTCGCGGCCATCCTTGTAGACGCTGATCCCGCCGTCGCATGCGATGCGCTGCGGCAGCGCGCCGACGAACCAGTGCAACAGATCGAAATAATGACAGTCGAATTCGTTGAGCGTGCCGCCGGTGGCGGCGTGAGAGAACCGCCAGTTCATCGGGCGGCCGCCGAGCTTCGGGTCGGCGTACTGCCAGACGTTGGGGCTGAGGTTCCAGTCGCCGCGTGAGCAGTTCTGTACCAGATACCGCGGCTTGCCGATCCGCCCGGAGGCGACCAGCTCCCCGATCTTGCGGTTTTTGGCGGTGTTGCGGTATTGCATGCCGAACATCACCACGGTTTTGGCAGAGTCCACCGCCTGCTTCATGGCCGTGGCGTCGGCGGGAGTCGCGCCCGCGGGCTTCTCGCACAGCACGTGCTTCCCGGCTTGCAGCGCCGCCAGCAGAATCTCGTGGTGCAGGAGATTGGGCACCGCGATGACGACGGCGTTGATATCGGGATCGGCCAGAAGCTTTTGATAGTTGCTGAAGGTGGCCACCGGCTTGTCAACTTTCGCGGCCGCGGACTGGAGCCGGGTTTCAGCAATATCGCACAGCGCGACGATCTGCGACTCCGGCGCTTCCTTGAGAACGGGGATGTGGGTGAACGCGCCTCGCGTGCCGGTGCCGATGACGCCCCAGCGGAGCGTTAGCGATCCGCTTGCCTGGGCCGCGCCGACTTTGGCAGCCGACGATGGGAAACCGCTTGTGATTGCCACACCTGTCGCACCAACCGCGGCGGCTCTCAACACGTTCCGCCGGGATACCAGACTCTGCTCACCCATGACTGTTCCCTTCTGCCCCGAATCCCATCCGCCGCGGGGCGCGCCACGAGTTAGCAAATCAAATCGCCGGCCATTGTCAACCGAAACCTGCGGGAATTGGCCTAGGGGGGTTGCCGTCGCTGTTTCTGGCGGCAATGATTCCAGCACGAGGCTTGGGATGAACTCAACAGGTCGGATTCAGAGGAGACAGCGATGAGTCGCACGACGCGGCAGGCGGCCGCGATGTTGGGCATCGGGATTTTGATCGTCACAGCCTGCCGCGCGATGGGCGCGGACTGGTCGCAATGGCGCGGGCCGGATCGTAACGGGATCTCGAAGGAAACCGGGTTGCTCAAGCAATGGCCGCCGGACGGGCCCAAACTGCTGTGGCAGCAGAAGGACATCGGACCGGGTTTCTCGACTCCCGCCTTGGTCGGCGATCGGCTGTACCTGCTGGCCAACCGCGGCCTGGCGGACGAATTCGTCGAGGCGCTGCGCGCCAGCGACGGCGGGCAAGTCTGGGCAATACGGATCGGGAAAGTTGGCAATCCCGGCCAACAACCCAATTATCCCGCGGCGCGATCAACACCGACGGTGGACGGCGATTTGCTTTACGCGCTGGGTTCTGACGGTGATCTCGTGTGTCTCGACACTGTCACCGGCAACCTGCGCTGGAAGAAGAATCTCCGCAGCGATTTCGGCGGGCAACCCGGCACCTGGGCCTACGCCGAGTCTCCGCTCATCGACGGCGACCTGCTCGTCTGCACGCCCGGCGGGGCGCAGGCCACCCTCATCGCGCTCAACAAGAAGACCGGCGAGGTCATCTGGAAATCGCAAGTGCCCGGCGGCGATCAGGCCGCATATTCTTCGGCCATCATCGACCGCGTCGGCGGCGTGAAGCAATATGTGCAGTTCCTCCAAAACGGCCTGGTGGGAATCGACGCCCGCACCGGCAAATTCCTATGGCGCTACAACGAGACCGCCAAGGGCAGCCCGGCAAACATCCCAACACCTACCGCTGATAATGACCTCATTTACAGCGGCGCCAGTCTGAGCGGCGGCGGATTGGTGAAGCTCACCACTAATGGCGACGCCGTGACGGCAATCCCTGTCTACTTCAGCAAGAAACTCCCCACCGCCATCGGCGGCACGGTGTTGATCGACAAAAACCTGTATGGCACCACCAGCCAGGTCCTCCAGTGCGTCGACTTTCCAACCGGCAAAGTAAGGTGGTCCAACCGCAGCATCGGCCCCGCTTCAGTCCTCTGGGCCGACGGCCTGCTGTTCCTGCACGGCGAAAATGGCGACGTCGCCCTCGTCCAGGCCACTCCGGCCGGATACCGCGAACGCGGCCGCTTCACCCCGCCCGATCCGCCTGATCGCGGCTCCGCCAAAGCATGGCCCTACCCCGTTCTCGCCAACGGCCGCCTCTATATTCGCGATGGGTCGTGCCTGTGGTGCTACGACGTGCGAGGCAGGTAGTGGGCTGAACTCACTTTTTCGCAATTGGAGGAGTGGGCGATACAGGGCTCGAACCTGTGACCTCCAGCGTGTCATGCTGGCGCGCTAGCCAACTGCGCCAATCGCCCGAATGTTCCGGCGGAATTATAGCCCCTCGAACATGCGATACAAGCGTCACGGGAACGAAAGATCAAGACACGTGTGTTAGTTAGCTCGTCAGCCGCCTCAGCAAGGCAATGCTGTGGGTTGCGCCGGCGAGTTCGTCGGCGTCGTCGGGCACGCTTTCGATTCCCCAGACGCCGCGATAGTCGGCATCCATCAGGCACTGTACAGCACCGCGGATGTCCTCATCCGGCTCGTTGCCCTGTGCGTCCCAGCGCCGGGTCTTGACGTGCGTGGCGCGGGCGTAGCGGGCGCAGAGCCGGCGGCCCTGGTCCTTCAGGCCGGGTTTCCAGTTGCGCGTGTCGTACAAAAGCCCCAGGCCGGGGGCGGCTTCGATCAGGCGGATCATGTTCGCCGGGATAATCGATGGCCCCCAATGGTTTTCGATGAGGATCTCGATCCCCATGGCGCCGGCGCGGTCGATCAGATCGCGGTAACCGTCGACGATAAACGAGAATATCTCATCGGGCATTTCCTCGGGGCCGCCGGCATCGATGCGGACCTGGCGGGCACGAAGCCTTTGAGCGACGGAGAGCCAGGCGTAAGCACGCGCGCGATTGTCCCGTCGGGCGGCGTCGGTCGGCTCATAAATATGTGCGCCGTCCACGGCGATGGTGCCGAATGGAAGGCCAGCCGCGGCGGCTGCATCAGCGACGCGGCCGATGAACCACTCGTCCGGCGCCGACAACAATTGGTGCGACTGGCCCGGGTTCCGCCCCGCATGCAACACCGTAGCGCCATCGGCCGGCGGCGCCAGATGTGCGTTCCATGGGTCGAGCTGCGTGCAGCCGAGCCGCCGACACAAAACGATGTATGAGAAGATGTCCTGCTTTCCCGTCGCCAACAGGCGATGGAAGCTGAACGAGCAGATGCCGAGCTGCATAATCAAGCGGGGCCGGGCCCGAGGCTGACGATGGTCATGGGATCGAAGGGAAAATCGCGCAGGAGCCGCTCCAGCGAATCGCGCGTGACGGCGCCGAGCGTCGCCATGTCAAGGTCGAGGGAGCGATATTCTTTGTTATAGACCCACTGACCGCCGATGGAGCGCATCCGGCCCAGCGGCACCTCACCCTGGAGGACCAAGCTGCTGGCAATCTTGTTTTTTGCCCGCTCGATTTCATCGTCTTTCAGGTCGGTCTTTACCTTGGCCAGTTCATTGAGGGCGATCTGAAGCGCCTGCTCGCTGCGCTGCGGCGCGGTGGTCAGGGCGACGTAGAAGCTGCCGCATGCGTCGTGAGGATAGAAGCCGAAATCGGCCTCCTCGGCGATCGCGTTATCGACCAGTGCCCAGTAGAGGCGGCTTCCCTCGCTGTCGCCGATCACGTCGGCCAGAACGCGCGCCGCAAACCGCCGCTCGTCTTGCGCGCTGGGGCCGGGGGTCATTCCCATCACGTATTGCCGGTTGAGCTTGGGGTCGCTCATTGAAAGGCGCTGCGGCTTGTAGATCGGTTCGGGCTGGTGGCGCGGCGCTTCCACGTGCGGCCAGGCGCCGCAATATTTGTCGGCCAGACGGACGATCTGCTCGAATTCCAGGCATCCTGTTGCCGCCAGGACCATGTTCCCCGGACCGTAGCGCCTGGTGAAATACTGTGCCATCTGGTCGCGCTGGAGCTTCTGGATCGAATCGCCCGATCCCAGGATGCTCATCGACAGCGGGTGATTACCGAAGTGCGCCTCCATCAGCTTCTCGTAGAGCCGGTGGCCCGGATCGTCGAGGTACATCGCGATCTCTTCGAGGATGACCTTCTTTTCGGTGGTGAAGTCTTCAAGGCGGATGGCGGGGCGGAGCAGGTGCGAAAGGTGCTCGATCGCCCGCTCGGTGAATTCGGGCAGGACATTGGCGTAGTACGCCGTCATCTCCTGCGACGTAAAAGCGTTGTACTTGGCGCCGATCTCGTCGAAGATCCGGTTGACGTCTTCCCAGGTGTATTTGCTGGAGCCCTTGAACATCATGTGCTCGAGGAAATGGGAGACGCCGTTGACTTCCGGCTGCTCGTCGCGCGAGCCGGTCTTGACGAACAGGCCGACGGCGATCGAGTGGGCATCGGGGTTTTGCTCGGCAACCACGTCGAGGCCGTTGCGGAGTTGGCGATGGTGGAAAGTGAGGGGCATTCGGCTGTCCTTGTTACGTCGGGTCCGCTATGGCACCTTCAGTTCCTTGGGCCCCACCGTCACAATGGTAAACGGTCCCGGTTTGTGCTTTTTCAAATAAGCGTTGACCATGTCGACGGTGACGGAGTCGATCGCCTGCTTGATTTCCTCCAACGTCCGGATGCGACCGCGCATGAAGTAATCGTGGGCGATGGCGCCGGCGCGAGCACTGGTGGATTCGCCCTGCATGATGGTGCTGGCCTTAAGGCCGGTCTTGGCGCGATCGAGCTCGGCGGCAGTCACGCCCTCGCTGAGGCGGTGCAATTCCACAATGAGGCAATCGAGCGTGGCCTGGGCGCGGTCGTTGCTCGTCCCGGCATAACCCAGGATGCTGCCGCGGCCCTTGAGACTGCTGTAGCCGGCCCAGACGGAATAGCACAAGCCCCGCTTCTCGCGGACTTCGGTAAACAGCCGGCCACTCATTCCGCCGCT
>Ga0307477_10003980_pt1 | contig 10841 bp, 9 predicted proteins | sample atmos_gasesECM2C_FD_203316 | JGI IMG/M metagenome (GOLD analysis project Ga0307477, IMG submission 203316) | Hardwood forest soil microbial communities from Morgan-Monroe State Forest, Indiana, United States - atmos_gasesECM2C_515 | ecosystem: Environmental > Terrestrial > Soil > Temperate... | reverse complement strand
CCCGCTCCCGGACCAGGTCCGCGCGCGCGCGCGCGAGCGCGACGCCGTCATCCTCGCCCACAACTACCAGGTGCCCGAAGTCCAGGACGTGGCCGACTACGTGGGCGACTCGCTCGGCCTCTCGCAGCAGGCGGCCACCTCGGGAGCGCCGACGATCGTGTTCTGCGGGGTGCACTTCATGGCCGAGACGGCCTCGATCCTGTGCCCGGACAGCCGGGTCCTGATCCCCGACCTCGACGCGGGCTGCTCGCTGGCCGACTCGATCACGGCCGACCAGCTGCGAGAGTGGAAGGAGGCCCACCCGGGCGCGGTGGTGGTCATGTACGTCAACACCACGGCCGAGGTCAAGGCCCTGACCGACTACAGCGTGACCTCCTCCAATGCGGTCGCGGTGGTGGAGCACATCTACGCCACGCACGGCGAGGACACGGAGATCCTGTTCGGCCCCGACATGTTCCTGGGGGCCTACGTGGAACGGGTGACGGGTCGGCGCATGCACGTGTGGGACGGCGAGTGCCACGTGCACGCCGGGATCCGGCCGGCGGACATCGCCGCCACCCGAGCGGCCCATCCCGAGGCCGAGTTCCTCATCCACCCCGAGTGCGGCTGCTCGACCAGCGTCATGGAGTACGTGGCGGCTGGCGACGTCGACTCGGAGGGGGTGCACATGCTGTCGACCGGCGGCATGCTCCGGTTCGCCGAGCGGGCCCGGCCCGGGGACACCGCGATCGTGGCCACCGAGACGGGCATGCTTCATCCCCTGCGCCGGGCCGCGCCCGACGCCGAGTTCATCGCGGCCAACGAGGCGGCCGTATGCCGCTACATGAAGATGATCACCCTGCCCAAGCTGCGCGACTCGCTCCTGCACGGGCGGTTCGAGGTGAGGGTGCCGGATGACATCGCCCGGGCGGCCCGCGTTCCCATCGAACGCATGGTTGCCATCTCCTGAGCGGGTGACTGCCGCCTGAGGGCCGGCCGGCCGGCCGGCCGGGGGCGGCGGCGGCCTAGAAGTCGTCGGCGTCGTGCGGTCCCACGACCGCCACCGCGAGCTCGTCCGGCACCGCCCGGGCCACCTCGGCCACCTCTTCGAAGCGCACCGAGTCCAGGTCCTCGATGGCCCGGTCGGGATCGATGTCCTCGCCGAACACGATCGTCTGGAAGGCCGCGTAGCGGGCCACGGCGTTGGTGTTCTCGAAGGCCAGGACGCGCCGCCCGGCGGCGTAGGCCCGGGCCCGCTCGACCTCCTCGCGCGTGGGGCCCCGCTCGCGCAGCTCGCTGACGATCTCGCGCATGCGCCCGTACGCCTCCAGGCACCGCTGCGAGTCCAGGCCAGCGGCCAGCTGGAGCACGGGCACGTCGGCGAAGGCGTGGTCGACGGCGTACACCGAGTAGGCCAGGCCCCGCTGTTCGCGGATCTCGTCGAACAGCCGCGACCCCATCGACCCTCCCAGCAGGGTGGAGTAGATGGTCATGGCCGTCCGGGTCCGGGGGTCGGTCACGTCGAGCTCGGGGCGGTAGATCATGCGCAGGTGCGACTGGCCCGTGTCGCGCCGCTCCGCCAACGTCCGGGGCGCGAACGGGGGCGCGGGCTCGTATGGCTCCGGGGTCCCGAGGGTGGGAAAGCGGCCGAAGGCCTCCTCCAGCGTCCCGTTGGCGGGCAGGTGCTCGAGGTTGCCGGCCAGGAACGCGCCTCCCCGCGCGCCGGCCCAGCGCCGCTCCCGGAACGAGATCACGGCGTCACGAGTGAACTCGCGCAGGTGCTCCTCGGGCCCCAGCACCGTGCGCCCCAGCGGGTGGTCGCCGAAGGCAGCCTGGTCGATCAGGTACTCGGCCACCATCGACGGCTGGTCGTAGGCCCGGTTGATCTCCTGGATGACCACTCCCCGCTCGCGGTCTAGCTCTTCGGAATCCAGCTTGGGCCGGCCCACGAAGTCGGTGAGCAGGTCGATGGCGTCCGGGCCCCGGTCGGCCCGGGCGGGGATGTGGAAGGCCACCAGGTCGTGGCTGGTGTACGCGTTCAGCTGTCCCCCGAGGCGCTCGGCCGTTTCGTTGACGGCGCGGTAGGTGTCGTACTTCTCGCCCCCCTTGAACACCAGGTGCTCGAGGAAATGGGCCATGCCGTTCTCGTCGGCTCGCTCGGTGCGCGCGCCCGCGTCGAAGGCCACGAGCGCGGTCAGGGCCCGGGTCCCGGGAATGGAAACCCGGTACAGCGGGAGCCCGTTGTCGAGCGTGGTGGTGGTGATCTGGGCCACTTCACACAAACCTAGCGCCCGCAGGCCGTCGCGCCCCGCCCATCGGGTCCTGCATCGAGATCGGTCCTGCAAACCGCGTTGCAGGTAGCTCCAGCGGGAAGCCCGCCAGATACCCTGCGCGGCCGATGGCGGCGCGTGAGCGACCCCTGAGCACTCGCCGGGCCGATCACCGGGTGGTGCTGCCCGGCCGGCACGCGGGTCCCGAAGCCCCTGCCATGGGCGAGGCCGACGGGTCCGTGGCGGTGGCCTACCCTCGGACCGAGCTCCCCCGCGCCCGGGTAGCCGCTCCTGCCCGCGACGGCGACCCGCGCCTGCGCGCCGCTCCCGACGTGGTCGAGTTCCGCGGGGTCTCGAAGGTCTATGAGAGCGGGGACGTGGGTCTGGAGAGCGTCACCTTCAAGGTCAAGCGGGGCGAGTTCGTGTTCCTGGTCGGCCCCACCGGGTCGGGCAAGTCGACCGTGATGAGGCTCTTGATCAAGGAGGTGGAGCCCTCGCGCGGGACGGTGCGCGTGGCCGGTCACAAGCTGGCGGACATCGAGCGCCGCAAGGTCCCCTACTACCGGCGCAACATCGGCATGGTGTTCCAGGACTTCAAGCTCCTGCCCAACCGCACGGTGTACGACAACGTGGCCTACGCCCTGCAGGTGACCGGCGGGAGCCGGCGCGAGATTCGGGAGAAGGTCCCCGACATCCTGCGCCTGACCGGGCTGTCGACCAAGCTTCACAACTACCCCGACCAGCTCTCCGGCGGCGAGCAGCAGCGCGTCTCGGTGGCCCGTGCCTTCGTCAACGCACCCCCGCTGCTGCTGGCCGACGAGCCGACCGGCAACCTCGACCCCGAGACATCGATCGGGATCATGCAGCTCCTGTACCGGATCAACCGTACGGGCACCACGGTCCTGGTGGCCACCCACGACCAGGCCATGGTCGACCGAATGCGGCGGCGGGTCATCGAGCTCAACCGGGGGCGGATCGTGCGCGACGAGGACGCCGGAGGGTACGAGGCCCGCGACGAGAGCACGGCCGAGTTCGCGGCCCGGCTGCGGGGCGAGCCCGGGGCCGGAGAGCCGGTTCGCGCCCTCCGGCGCCGCATCGCCCGCCCGCGGCCTCCCGCCGGGGACGAGCACTGGGCGCCGCCCGGCGCCGGGGCATGAAGCTCGGCTTCTTCCTGCGCGAATCGCTGCGCACCATGCGGCGAAACGCGGTCCCCAGCTTCGCCGCCATGGCCTCGGTGCTGGTCACGATGCTGGTCCTGGGCGTGTTCATCCCCATCGTCCAGGCCACCACCGGGGCCGCCAACGAGATCCGGAGCCGGGTCCTGGTGGACGTGTACATGAAGGCCACCTCCCGGCCGGACGACCTGGCCCGGGTGGGGTTCCTGCTCACGCACAAGACCGCGCACGTCAAGCGGATCGAGTTCGTGTCCAAGCAGCAGGCCTACGCGCAGCAGCGCAAGCAGAACCCCGAGGCCTATGCGTTGCTGGGCTCCAACCCGCTCCCGGACACCTTTCGCATCACCCCCGACAAGGCCGACAACGTGGGGGCGATCAAGAACGAGCTCGCGCCCCCCGGACGGCCGGTGGCCGACGCGGCCATCGACCAGGTTCGCGACCAGAAGGACCAGACCCAGAAGATCCTGTCCGCCACCCGGGTGGTCAAGCTGACCATGGCCGTGCTCGCGGTGCTCCTGATCGTGGCCTCGGTGCTCCTGATCTCCAACACCATCCGCCTGTCCCTGTTTGCCCGCCGGCGCGAGATCGAGGTGATGAAGCTGGTGGGGGCCACCGACTGGTTCATCCGCTGGCCGTTCGTGATCGAGGGGCTGTGCCTGGGGGCCCTGGGAGGGACCCTGGCCGTGGTGCTGCTGGCCGTAGGCAAGATCACCCTGATCGATCCCCTGACCCACGACTTCGCGCTCATCGCGGCCCCCAACACCATCAACTTCGGGATCCTGATCATCGTGCTCATGGTGGGTTCGGTGGCCATCGCCTCGGCCGGCTCCGGCCTCTCCCTGCGGCGCTTCCTGCGGGTCTGACCCCGGCCCTCGCGCGCCGCATCGGAGCACCCGGGAGCGGGGCCTCGGAACGGCCGAGCGGAGCCGGGAGCGGCAGGAAGGGGCCCCACGACGGCTAATTTGGGGGCATGACGAGCCGGCAAGCGGGGTGACCAGCGTGGCCACGGCCCGCTCGAAGACCCAGGCCCCGATCATCGTCCTCGCCGTGCTGCTCCCGGTGGTGCTGGTGGCCGGGATCTGGCTCGGAGGACATCCCCAGGACCTGCCCGGGTTCCTGGATGGCCTGGTGCCCGATCACGACACCCACGTCATCAACCAAGCCCTCGATGACATCCAGCACGACTACTACCGCTCGCTCCCGCGCGGTCAGCTGGTCAACTCCTCGATCCAGGGCATGGTGGCCCGTCTGAACGATCGCTTCTCGACCTACTTCAGCCCGAGCGAGTACCGGGCTTACCTGTCCGAGGCGGACCTGCGGTTCTCCGGCATCGGGACCGAGGTGGCCCCCGACCCACACGGGCTGCGCGTCACCGCGGTGTACGACAACACGCCGGCCGCGCGGGCGGGGATCCGGACCGGCGACGTGGTCGTGTCCGCCAACGGGCAATCGCTGGCCGGGCTCAGCGAGGCCCAGGCCACCGCTCGGATCAAGGGCCAGCCGGGAACGCCGGTGGTGCTGAGGATCCGCCGGAGCGGAGGGCTCCTGGTCAAGCGGCTGGTACGGGCCACGGTGACCGTTCCCCTGGTCGCCTCGCAGCTGCACCAGTTCCACGGGCTGAAGCTGGGGGTGACCCGGCTGGCCGCGTTCGACCCGGGTGCCCACGGCGAGCTTCGGCCGGCCATCGACCGGCTGTTGAGCCAGGGCGCCCGGGGCCTGGTGCTCGACCTGCGCGGGAATCCTGGTGGGCTGGTGGACGAGGCCCGCCTGGTGGCCAGCATCTTTCTCCCCGCCGGTCCGATTGTCACCACCCGGGGCCGGACCCAGCCCAGCATCACCCTGACCGCCACCGGCGGGGCCATCAGCCCGTCGATCCCGGTGGTTGTGCTGGTGGACCGCAACACGGCCTCGGCGGCGGAGATCGTGGCGGCCGCCCTCCAGGACCGGCATCGGGCCACCATCGTGGGCACCCACACGTTCGGCAAGGGCGTCTTCCAGGAGGTGAAGCCGCTCTCCAACGGCGGCGCGCTCGACATCACCGTGGGTGAGTACTTCACCCCCAACGGCCGCAACCTGGGCGGGGGAGGGATAAAGCTGGGGGCCGGGATCACGCCCGACGTGTTCGCCCAGACTCCGCCCAACAGCCCGCACGACACGGCCCTGACCGTGGCCCTGCGCACCCTGGCCCGCCACGTCAAGTGAGCACCCGGGGCGCGACCGAGTCGCGCTCGACGCTGGTGGCGGTGCTGCAACGGAGGGGGCGCTACATGGTGGCCGAGCCGCTGTTCGAGCGCGGCCGGCGCCTGACCGTCGATCTTCGTTCGGGCCCGGTCGCCCGGGGCGGGGGCGGCCGCCGCGGCGGCCGAGGGCCCCGGGGCGGGGGGACCGAGCCCCCGCCGCGCGAGGGCGATCTGGTCCTGGTGGGCACCGGCCGGGGGCGGGGAGCGGCCCGCGACCGCGCCGGCCGGATCCTCCGCGTCCTGGGCCGGTCCGAGGTGGCGCGCGACGTGATCGAGGGCCTGATGGTGGACCGGGGGCTGCGCCGGGAGTTCGACCCGGCCGTCGAGCACGAGGCCAGGGCCGCACGCCGGCGCCGGGAGGGGGCCGCCCCGGGTCGCCGTGACCTGCGCGAGCTGCCCACCTTCACCATCGATCCGGCCAGCGCGCGCGACTTCGACGATGCCGTATCGGCCCGGGCCACGGACGACCACGGTGTGCGGGTGTGGATCCACATCGCCGACGTCGGCGCGTTCGTGCCGCCGGGCTCGCTCCTGGATCGGGAGGCCCATCGCCGGTCCAACAGCGTCTACGTGCCGGGGGCGGTGGAGCCCATGCTGCCCGAGGCGCTGTCCGGCGACGCCTGCTCCCTGGTGCCCGGTCGTGACCGCCTGGCCGTGACCGTCGAGTTCGAGCAGCGGGGGGCATCCATCCGCCGCCCCGCGTTCTACCGCTCGCTGATCCGCTCGGACGCGCGGCTCGACTACGACCAGGTCGATCGCGTATTCGCTGGGCGCGAGCAGGCCCTCGAGCCGTGGGCCGCGCCCCTCCAGGCCGCCCGGGAGGCGGCCGGCGCGCTGCGGGCCGAACGCGCCCGCAGCGGGGCCCTGGTGGTCGAGACGGCCGAGCCCGAGTTCAGCTTCGACGAGGCGGGGAACGTCACCGGGCTGACTGCCACCGAGCAGACCGAGGCGCACGGGCTGATCGAGCACCTGATGATCGCGGCCAACGAGCAGGTGGCCCGGCTGCTGTCCGACCGGGGGGTGCCGAGTCTTTACCGGGTGCACGAGCCTCCCGACCCCCAACGGATCGAGGCCCTGGTGGAGGCCCTGGCCACCCTGGACGTCCCCACTCCGCCCCTGCCCGATCACCTCTCCCCCCAGCAGGCTGCCGACGCGGTGGGGGAGATCTCGCGGCTGGTCGACCGCCACGTCCGGCGCACCCGCCGGGGCCGAACCGCGCTGACCTCGCTCGTCCTGCGCTCGCTCAAGCAGGCCTACTACGGCCCTCGCAACCTCGGCCATTCCGGCCTGCGTTCAACCCACTACTGCCACTTCACCTCGCCGATCCGCCGCTATCCCGACCTGGTCTGCCACCGCGCCCTGCTCTCCACCCTGGACGGCAGCGAGCCGGCCCCCCGGGCGGCGGCCCTCGGCGAGGTGGGGGAGTGGACCTCGGCCCGGGAGCGCGAGGCCATGATGATCGAGCGCGACGCCGACGATGTCGCACGCTGCTACCTCCTCGAGCGCCGGCTGCGAGAGGGGCGGGTGCCAGAGGCGATCGAGGGGGAGGTGGTCGGGCTGGTGGGGTCGGGGCTGTTCGTCGCCTTCGGCGAGGGGTTCGAGGGCATGCTCCCGGTGCGGCGCCTGCGGGGAGACTGGTGGGAGCTCAACGAGCAGGGCACGATCATGCAGGCGGTCCACGCGGGGGACGCGATCCGCCTGGGCGACCCGGTGCGGGTGGCGGTGGGCCGGGTCGAGGCCGCGCGGGGCCGGGTCGACCTCTACCCGGCCTGACCTAAGCTCGGTCGATGGCCAAGCGCTCGACCAAGCGCAAGGGGGCCCCGGGAGACGTGGCCACCAACCGCTACGCGTCCTACCGCTACAACCTGCTCGAGCGCTACGAGTGCGGCATCGTGCTCCAGGGGACCGAGGTCAAGTCGCTGCGCACGGGGGCGGCTCAGATCAAGGACGGCTACGCCGCCCTGCGCGACGGCGAGCTGTGGCTGCACAACGTGCACATTCCGCCCTACCAGGCGGCGGCCCGGGACAACCACGATCCCGAGCGCCCGCGCAAGCTGCTCCTGCACCGGCGCGAGCTGGAGCGCCTGGCCGGCAAGGTGGCCGAGCGCGGCCTGACCCTGGTCCCCACCCGGATCTACTTCTCGGGACCTCGGGCCAAGGTTGAGATCGCCCTGGCCCGGGGAAAGGACCTCTACGACAAGCGCCAGGCCATCCGCGCGCGCGAGAGCCGGCGCGACATGCAGCGCGCCCTGCGCGAGGCCAACCGCTGACCGCGGGACCGGTCGCCTCCGGTGGAGACGGCCCCTACCACCGATCCTGGACAGGGGCCCCGATCAGGGGAGGTGGCGCACGTACTGGGTGGCGTGCAGCCCCACGGCCAGGGCCACGATCAGCCCGATGTAGACGGCCGCCACCATGAGACGGTGGCGGGGGGCGACCTTGTAGTAGGCGGTGGCCTCCGGGTCTCCGGACCGCCGCTGCTGCCAGCGCCGCCAGGTCTGCATCCCGCCGAGCAGCAGGATCAGGAGGATGATCGGGCTGGGGAAGAAGATCGTGGCCGCCACGATGGCGGCGAAGCCCACGAGCCACATGGCGGGGGCCATGGCCGCCATGGCCCGCCCGCCGTCCAGCGGGACGAGGGGGACCAGGTTGAACAGGTTGAGGAAGAAGCCGATGAAGGCCAGGGCCAGGAACAGCTTGTTGCCGGTGGCCGCGTACAGGCCGACCGTGGCCAGGGCCCCCACCGAGCCCAGAATCGGGCCGGCCAGGCCCACCCGGGCCTCGGCCAGGGCATTGTCGCCCAGTGAGCGGGCGGAGATGACCGCGCCCAGGAAGGGAACGAACATGGGAGCGCTGGCCTTGATCCCCTCGCGGCGGAGCTGGATCACGTGCCCCATCTCGTGGACCAGCAGGAGGATCACGAAGCCGACCGCGAACGACCAGCCCCAGATCAGGCTGTAGGCGGCGATCGAGACCAGCATGGTGCCCGAGGTGGTCAGGAGCTTGAGCTTCGGGAGCAGGAGCAGGACGGCCTTGAACTGGGCCGCGAACTTGGCGATCGCGGCTCCGGCCACGGCCAGGGCGCCGGTGATCCGCTTGAGCAGGGGGCGCCGCTCGTGCCCGAAGGGATCGCCCGAGGCTCCGAACTGCTCCTCGGGGGCAGGGCCGGCCGGTCCACCCAGGGCGCCCGGCGGCGCATCGAGGGCGCCCACGGGCGGGCGGGGGAGGTCACCGAAGAGGCCCGACTGCTTGCGCTCCATGGATCCATTCTGGCACCCCGCATTTAGGAAAGATCAAGGGCTCCACAAATTCCCGCAGGATGCGAGATGGGGCCCAGCGCCCCCTTGCGCCGGTGCGGCGCGAGATTTACGTTCCGGCCAGACGCGGACCCCAAGCCGCAAAGAGCGAGGCCAACGAGTGTGAGGCCGCGCCGCCATCGGTTACGGAGGCCACCCCCGGCCCCGTCCGAGGGCGCTCAAGCGGCTTGGGCCGCGTCCATTTTTGTGGCGGCTGCCTGCGGGGGCTCGAGGGCTCGGGGGCTCGAGCGGGCGAGGCCCTCGCGGGACGAGAAGGCGGGGCCCCTCGCGGGACTAGAATGGACAGAGCTGCACCTCCGGGGACGACAGGCTTCGACGTGGTCGATTCGCGGGGGTGGTTGCGAGCCGAGGTCCCGGGAGGCCTCGTAAAACACCCGGGAACAAAATAAGTGCGGACTCTCACGAGTACGCCCTCGCTGCTTAGTTAGAAGCTAGGTACGAGGTCTTGGCCCCCGCTCGCCTGTGGCGGGGATAGCCGGGATCAGATAGCAGGCTCACCCGGGGAGGTCCGCCTCCGCCGAACCGGGGACATCTCCAGGAGGCTGGCCCTCCGCAACCCCGCCGGCGTGGCGAGCGAAGGGTGAGATCAGAGCGCCGGACACGCTCGTAGACGCCACTCCTTGCGCGACCGCGGACCCGGGTTCAATTCCCGGCGTCTCCACTTTTGGCCGATGCGGACCCCGCTTTGCTGGTGGATGCGACGGCACCTCGGCTTATCCTGGGTCCATGGCAGAGCAGCTCGAAATCGAGTTCGTCTTTGAGCCCCAGGAGGAGGGCGGGTACTACGTATACGCGCCCGACCTGCCAGGGCTCCACACTCAGGGCGACGATCTCGAAGAGGCGACTGAGAATGCTCGCGAAGCACTGGCGCTGTACGTCGAGGGGTTGCGCGAGGATGATCGGCCGTTCGAGAGCGGCGTCGTGCGGCGCAAGCTCGCGATTCCTGCGTGAGCGGGCGGCTGCCGGTCGTCTCCGGCGCGGAGCTGATCAGGGCGCTCGAGCGGCAGGGCTGGCAGGTTGTGCGTCAGCGCGGGAGCCACGTGCGCCTGAAGCACCCCGGACGCTCGACGTTTCTGGTTGTGCCTCTGCATCGAGAGCTCAAGCGCGGCACGCTGAACGGAATCCTCCGCGACGCTGGACTGGGACGCGACGAGCTCCGCGAGCTTCTCTAGCTCACCTATCCCAGCCGCACTGGGCATGAACATCTGGGCAGCGACGGAAATCAGCATTATCCGAGCATCGCGAGTTGGCGACCTTGTTAGGACTGGGCTCCATCTCGATGAGGGCTCATGGCCGACCGAGGCGCTAGCACCAGCGACCGTATGGCGGCGTGGCGACCCCGATGAGCGTGTGATTGACCTGCACCGATTGGTTTCGATCGCCAGCGACACGGCCATGTTCGAGAGCTACAAGGTGGCTGGGACGGTGCCGACCGCCGGCGGACCCTACGCGTTCATTGCGTGGTGGACACCCATCAACTTGGGGTGGCGCAAGACAGCAGGATTGAATGGCGTTTGGAACGCTACGGCGGTCAGGATCACGAACACTGCGAACACTGCGTCCTGACTTGGGAAACGATTGATCCCGGGGACACCGCGTATGTCTCCGGCGGCGGCTGGATCAGCGTGCCCGCTTACGAGCGGCTGATTCGCGACGACGAATTGCGGTTGCGTGGGTCGCAAGAGGGTCGCAAGCCGTCATGAAGTTCGCATGCCAGAGCGGTGTTTCGCACCCTGTGAACCAATCGTCTCCACTTTCGCACAGGGTTCGAACCGCGATCCGCGCGGTTGTTTGCGTAGGGCGTTTCCGCGGGCCGGGCCCCGGTTTCCCAGAGACGGGTGGGGTACGTTGGGTCGGTGA
>Ga0307477_10003979_pt1 | contig 10843 bp, 11 predicted proteins | sample atmos_gasesECM2C_FD_203316 | JGI IMG/M metagenome (GOLD analysis project Ga0307477, IMG submission 203316) | Hardwood forest soil microbial communities from Morgan-Monroe State Forest, Indiana, United States - atmos_gasesECM2C_515 | ecosystem: Environmental > Terrestrial > Soil > Temperate... | reverse complement strand
TAAGTTGAGGGCCAGCAGCATCACTGGCCCCTCGTCCAACGGCAGGACACCAGACTTTGGATCTGGGAATGGTGGTTCGAATCCACCGGGGCCAATTGGAGTTCTGTGGCCATCGATAAGTGGGCGCTTGGCGGGAAACCACCGGCCGAGCCTCGTCCCGACCTGCACCGTACTGAAACGTCATCCGTCCTCGCCGACGCTCGCGTAACGCGCCAACCCTCCTCCCGTCTCACTCGCACCCTGTTACCTTGTAGCCTGCTGCCCGAGCGCGCACGCGTCGCGCCGGACGCGGCGGACCGACGCGTACCCACGCGGCCTTCAGTGCACCAGGAGGATGTCGTGCCACAGCTGTCGGGTGATCCCGTGCATTCGCGTCTTTTCGGCGTCGCTTCCCGTAGCGCGATGGCGCGGACGAGGCCCCGACTCCCCCTGCAAAGCTTCGTGATCGCGGCCACCGCGCTGATCGGTGCCGTCACACTCAGTGCCCAGTCGTCGGTCGACTCCGCCGTTTCGCTCGTGCAAACGGCCAAGCGGTATCGCCAACTCGAGCAGGCGATCGCGGCGTCCCAAGGAATCGATACCGGGTCGATCCGCGTGTATCGCTGGCAGGCCCCGCTCGAACCCATGTACCATTGGTATGTCCGGCGGTTCAGCGCGAAGCGGGATATCGCCTTGGACAGCGCGGCCTTGCAGGCCGAGGTGCACGCTCTCGAGCCCGGCCAGAGGACGCAGGTCTTGTATCACCTAGTGTTCCACTCTTTCGACGACCAATGCGTCGATTCCACCTCGACGGCACCCGCCGCGACGTGCAAGTCCTGGAAGCGCGGTAAGGACAAGCGGCGCGCGCTCAACGGCCGCCTCCCGGACCAGCCCGACTCGTGGCTCTCACTTGCCACGTTTACCTGGTTCACGCGTACCGAAAAGGGAGACCTCATCCGTTGGCAAGCCGACCTCGCCGACGCGGGACTGTCCAAGAGTTGGCAGCAGTGGACGCCGCTGACGCAACTCACGCTCGAGAAGCAGGTGCTCAAACCGAGCACACCCTAGGCTGAGGGTGCCGGAACCGTCAGTGAGGGAGGGAGCACACCCCCAGCGCGTCTCGCGCGGACCCCGACGCTGCATGCGAGCAAAGGCGCTCAGCAACCCAGGGCGACCTCGTCACCCCGGTCCCACCCGCAACACCGGGGCCCTTTGCCGGGGGTTGAACATCGTGGCGACTTCTGATTAGCATTTTTCGCCGACAGCCATGTCCTTTCTCGTCCTAGACCAGGTCTCCAAACGATTTGACGGTGTCATTGCGGTGGACCGCGTGTCCTTCGCGATCGATCGCGGTGAGGTGGTGGGCTTCCTTGGCCCGAACGGCGCCGGGAAATCCACGACGATGCGGATCATCACCCAGTATTTCGAGGCCGATACGGGGACGATCCACCTCGATGGCGTCCCCCTCGCAGACGCGGCGCGCGACGCCAAGCGGCGCATTGGTTACCTCCCCGAGAACAATCCCCTGTACAGCGACATGCTCGTGGCCGACTACCTCGCGTTCATCGCCGACCTGCGCGAACTCGACGGCGTCGTCCGCGATCGGAGTCTCGAGGAGGCCGTGACCTCGACCGGCATCGCGAGCGTCTACTATCGACCGATCGGTGAGTTATCCAAGGGCTTTCGCCAGCGCGTCGGGTTGGCACAGGCGATCTTGCATCGGCCTGACCTCCTCGTGCTCGACGAGCCCACCGAGGGGCTCGACCCAAACCAGCGCGTCGAGATTCGCCGGCTCATCGGGGAGTTGGGCAAGGACCGCACGGTCCTGCTCTCCACGCACGTGCTGTCCGAGGTACAGCAAAGCTGCTCCCGCCTCCTCATCATCAGCCGGGGACGGATCGTGGCCGACGGCCCCGTCGACCGCCTGATGCAGCAGGCGGAGGGCGTCGTCCAGATCGCCGTCGAGGCGGAGGGCGCCGATGTAACGGCAGAACTCGCTCGGCTCCCAGGCATCCGCGGGGTGGAGGCCGCCCGCGCGGGGGTGGCCGGACGCGTCGCCGCGCGGCTCACCGCAGACCGCGAGGCGGACGTGCGGCCCGCCATCTTCGCGCTCGCCAAAGCCCGGGGCTGGACCCTGTACGAGCTGCATCAGGAGACGGGCAATCTCGAGGAGCTGTTCCGTCAGCTCACCGCCACGCCCGAGCCCTCATGAGAGCGGTCTGGACCATCGCCCGGCGCGAAGTACGGGCGCTCTTCGACCTGCCGACCGGCTACATCCTTCTTATCGTCTTCGTCGCCACGAACGATTTCCTCTTCTTCCGCCAGGCGGAGCTGTACGGCGTGGCGTCGCTCCGCCCGATGCTCGACCTCCTGCCGTGGCTGCTCCTGTTCCTCGTCCCCGCCGTGACCATGCGGGCGCTCGCCGAAGACGCGCGCAGCGGCGTGCTGGAGGTCGTGCTCGCCCAGCCGATCACCGAGCTGGAGTTGCTGCTCGGCAAGTACGTGGGCCAGCTGCTCTGCCTGTGGATCGCGCTCGGCCTGACGTGCGCCATACCGATGGGTCTCGCGATGGCGTCGCACCTCCAGTGGGGCGTCGTGATCGCGCAATACGTGGGGGCCGCGCTGCTGATCCTCGGGCTTACGGGCGTCGGCGTGTGGGCGTCGAGCGTCACGCGGAACCAGATCACGGCGTTCATCACAGGGGTCGCCGTGATGTTTCTGCTCATTCTAGTCGGTCTCGATCCGCTGTTGGTGGGTCTGCCGCCGCGGCTCGGGGCTATGGCGGGTGCCCTCGGTGTACTGGCCCACTTCACGGGGATCGCGCGCGGCGTGATTGACCTGCGGGACGCGGTGTATTTCCTAAGCCTCGCCGCCGTCTTTTTGGTGCTCGCGTATTTCGCGCTCATGCGGCGTCGGCTGGGCCCTGGGGGCGCCGCCATCCGGCGTCTGCGGCTCGGGACTGGGCTCCTCATTGGCGGGCTCGTGGTCCTGAACCTGTTCGGCCAACACCTCGGCGGCCGGCTCGACCTGACGCCGGGGAAAGCCTACACGCTCGCTCCGGCCACGCGGCGGCTGCTCGGGCACCTCGACGATCTCGTCACGATCAAACTCTTCGCTTCGGCGGCGCTCCCTCCTGAAGTCGCGTTCCTCAAGCGCGACGTCGACGATCTGCTGCGGGACTTCCGATCGGCGGGGGGCGGGAAGGTGCGGCTCGCAATCAGGGACCCGTCGGCCGATACGGCCGCCGCGGGGGAAGCGCGCACGCTCGGCATCCCCCCGGTGCAGTTCAACGTCGTCGGGCGCGGCGAGCTGCAGGTGAAGGACGGCTACCTCGGGATCGCCGTGCAGTACGCCGAAGGCACGAAGACGATCCCATTCGTCCGCCAAGCGAATGACCTCGAGTACCGGCTCATTTCCGACGTCCGCGCGCTCACGCGCAAAGACAAGCCCACCGTGGGGCTCGCGGCGACGACCGACCGCTCCGCCGCGTCGCGAGGTCGGGCGTTCGGCACCATCCAGGAACAACTGGAGGAGAACTACACGGTCCGCCCGATCACTCTCGCTACCGACTCGCTCTCGCCGCACGCCCTCAAGGTTCTGATTCTCGCCGGCGTCCCCGATTCCGTCGCAGCGGCCGAGCTCGATCGGGTCCGGGGATTCGTCGATTCGGGCGGCGGGCTGCTCGTGATGGCGAGCGGGATGGCGCTGTCCGAGCAGGTACCCCTCGCGAGCGCCCGTTCGGTACCCTGGAACGACGTGCTGCGGCCCTACGGCGTGGCGGTGCGCTCCGACATGGCCTACGATCTGGCCTCGAACGAGCAAGTGGCGATGCCGGTGCAATTCGGCCAGGTGCTCCTGCCCTACCCCTTGTGGGTCCGGGCGCTCAGCACCAGGGCCTCGCCCGTGAACGCCGAGGTAGACGCGGTGGTCCTCCCCTGGCCGAGCACGATCGATACGACGGGCGTGCCCCCCGGGACGCTCACCCCGTTGTTCACGACCAGCCGCGCCGGTGGTGTACGGGCGCCAGAGATGTTCTTGCAACCCACGCAACAATTCAGCCGGGACTCCCTCGCCCGCCGCCTCCTCGCCGTCGCGATCAATCCGGCGGCAAAACCGGGTGCCCCAAGCCGAGGACGCGTGGTCGTGGTCGGCAGCGGCGACTTCGCAAGCGACCGCTACGTGCGCAATGGCGAAGCCGGTGCGGTGTTCGTCCAGAACGCTGTGGATTGGCTGGCCCAAGATGAGGCGCTGATCGGCATTCGTTCCAAGGACCGCACCCCGCCGCCGCTCGTGTTCACGAGCCCGGCGCTACGAGACGCTGTGAAATACGGCAACATGATCGGCATCCCTCTCTTGCTCGTCGTCTTCGGGGGCCTGCGCCTGTGGCGGCGGCGTCAGCTGACGCAGCTCGAATACCATCCGGGCCGCCGGGCCGGGGCGCCCGCCGCTCCGTGAGCACGACACAGCTCAGGGCGATCGCGGCAGCCGTAGCGGTGTTGCTCGCGCTCTGGGGGGCGAGTGAGCTCTGGTCCCGTCGCTCGAACGCGGCCCCCGAGACACGGCGGATGGCGGCCCTCGGCGCGGGAGACGCCGACACGATCGCGATTACCCGCGGCGCGGACAGCGTCATCCTTGGCAAACACGCGCCCTCCGCATGGACCGTAAACGGCTTTGCCGCTGGGCAGTCGGCCGTGGATACACTCCTCGAAGCGCTGCGCGACAGCGTGCGGGTCGAGCTCGTGGCCCAAAGCCCGTCGTCGTTCGCACGGATGGGCGTGGACAGCGCGGGAGGCCGGCTCGTGCGCGTCGGGGGCGGCGCGAAGACCCTCGCGCTGTTCATCGTGGGCGCGCAGGGCCCCGAGTACGATGCGTCCTACGTGCGGCGCCCCGGAGACGCGCACATCTACCTGTGGTCTGGGCGCCTGCCGATGCTCGTGGCGCGGGGCGTGGACCAGTGGCGTGACCACCAGATCGCGGCCGTGGCGCCTGAGAGCATCGGGACCGTCGAGATCGGCCGTGGTCGCCTGCGGTACACCGTTCACAAACAGGGAGCGACCTGGGCGCTCACCGGCGCCCGATCAGCCGATTCGGCGGCCGTGGGTCGCCTCATCCAACGATTCCGCACGGTCAGCGCGTCCGGATTCGCGACCGCGCGGCAGACGGACTCGCTCCGCTTCACACGGCCGCAGCGTCGCGTGACCGTGCGCGACGCGCAGGGCCGCGAGCTGCTGGCGCTCGCCTTCGACTCGGCGGCCACCGGGTTCTGGGTGCGGCGGCCGAGTGGTGGGGCCGTCTATCGCATGGACACCTGGCAGGTCGATCAACTCACACCGCGCGACAGCACGCTCTTGCCGAAGGCGGCGCACACGAAGTAGTCGCGAGCGTCGGCCGCTATCCCCTTGGCTTCCCCCACGTTGGCGACTATGTTCGGGGCTCGCATGGCGGACATGACGATCTCGCGCAGCCAGTTGTTGCTGCTCTCGGGCACGGCCAACCGGCCCCTCGCCGAGGAGATGGCCGGGCATTTGGGTCAGCCGCTGTGCGCGGTCTCGCTGCGCCGATTCGCCGATGGCGAGATCTTCGTGAAGATCGACGAAAACGTGCGCGGGCGGGACGTCTTCATCATTCAGCCGACCAATCCACCGGCTGAGAACCTGATGGAGCTTTTGCTCCTGATCGACGCCGCGCGGCGGGCGAGCGCGGCACGGATCACCGCGGTGCTGCCCTATTTCGGCTACGCGCGGCAGGACCGCAAGGATCAGCCCCGCGTGGCGATCAGTGCGAAGCTGATCGCGAATCTGATCACGCACGCGGGCGCGGACCGGGTGCTGGGACTCGACTTTCACTCGCACCAGTTGCAGGGGTTCTTCGACATTCCCGTGGATCACCTGTACGCGGCACCGGCCTTCGTCAGTCACTTCCGCCAGAAGCAACTGTATGACCCGGTGGTCGTCGCGCCGGATGTCGGATCGGCAAAGATGGCGCGCGGCTTCGCCAAGCGACTGAACGCGTCGCTCGCGATCATCGACAAGCGACGTCCGTCGGCCAACGTGGCCGAGGTGGTGAACGTCGTCGGCGAGGTGGCAGATAAGGACTGCCTCATCCCTGACGACATGATCGACACGGCGGGAACGGTGACCGAGGCGGCCGCGGCGCTGGCACGGCTTGGGGCGCGGAAGATCTACGTGTTCGCCTCGCACGCCCTGCTCTCGGGTCCGGCGGTGGAGCGGCTCCGCGCGTCGGCGATCGACGAGGTCGCGGTGACGAACACGATCCGGATTCCCGAGGACCGGCATTTCGAGAAGTTGAAGGTGCTGTCCATCGCCGGCCTCATCGCCAAGGCGATCGGGTACGAACACTCGAACCAATCGGTGAGCGCGCTGTTCGACTGAGCAGGCCGCGCATCCGGTGACTGCGAAGGTGTAACCGCTACTATGGCCCACATCGTCCCGCTTTCCGCGCAACTCCGCACCACTACCGGCAAGGGCGCCGCCCGCCAAGCGCGCTTCCGCGGCGAGGTGCCCGCCGTGTTGTACGGACACGGTCGCGAGACGCAACCCCTCGCCGTCGCGGCCCAAGCACTCGAGAAGGCGCTTACGGGGATCGAACCGGAGAGCACGATCATCGAGCTCGCGGTCGACGGCAAGATGACCAAGACGCTGATCCGCGAGATCCAGCGCCATCCGCTGCGGCCCGACATCATCCACGTGGACTTCTACGAGATCCACGCCGAAGAGAAGGTGACCCTCAAGGTGCCGGTGCGCCTGGTCGGCGCTCCCGACGGCGTGCGCAACGCCGGGGGGGTGCTCGACCAGGTCACCCGCGAGGTGGAAATCGAGGTGCTCCCGGAGAACATCCCCGAGCGCGTCGAGTTGGACGTCACCCCCCTCAAGATCGGCGACTCGCTCCACGTGCGAGACCTGCGCATCCCGAACGCGACGATCCTGACCCGCGACGACCTCACGATTGCCACCGTGGTGCCACCGCGCGCCGAAGAGGTTACGGCACCCACGCCCGAGGGGACGACGGAAGTCGCCGAGCCGGAGCTGATCCGGAAGGTGCGCGAGGGCGAGGAGGGGGAGGGGGAAGCCGAGGGAGAGGGCGCGGGAGCGGGCGAGGCTGCGGCGAAGAGCCCCGGCAAGACGGAGGCGAAGGCGAAACCCGAGAAGGCGGAGAAGCCCGAGAAGCCCAAGGGCGGCAAAGAGAGCTGAGCATTGCGCGCCGTGGTCGGCCTCGGGAACCCAGGTCCCGAGTACGCGGCGACGCGGCACAATGCGGGGTTCTGGCTGGCCGACGCGGTGGTCACCCGGTGGGGGCTACCGCCCTTTCAGCGCGCTGAGCGGGCGCGCGCCACGGCGGGCGACGTGGACACGATTCCCGTTCGCGTCCTCAAGCCCACCACGTACATGAATCACAGCGGCGCGGCGCTCGCCTCGCTGCGTGCCGATCCCGCGTTCGACCCGAGCACAGACCTGCTCGTGCTCGTCGACGACTTCCAGATCCCCGCCGGGACCTTCCGGCTTCGCTCCGAGGGGTCGGCCGGCGGCCACAACGGGCTCAAGAGCATCGAAGGCGCGCTGCAGTCACAGCAATACGCGCGGCTGCGCATCGGCGTCGGGCCCCTTCCCGAGGGCGTGGCGGACTGGAGCGAGTACGTCCTCGCACCCTTTACCCCCGCGCAGGTGGAGCAAGTCGAGACCGTGCTCCCGCAAATGGTCGACGCGGTGGACCGTTGGGTCCACGAGGGCGCGCGGTGACATGCTGCGGCTCGGCATCGTCGGCCTCCCCAACGTTGGCAAATCGACCCTGTTCAACGCCCTCACGTCCTCGAAGGCCGCGCTCGCCGAGAACTATCCCTTCTCCACGGTCGAGCCCAATATCGGGGTCGTAGCGGTCCCCGACCGCCGGCTCGACCAGCTGTTCGAGCTCGCCCGGCCGAAGAAGAAGGTGCCGGCCGTGGTCGAATTCGTCGATATCGCCGGTCTCGTGCGCGGCGCGGCGGAGGGTGAAGGCCTCGGCAACCAGTTCCTCTCCCACATCCGGGAAGTGGACGCCGTCGTCCACGTGATTCGCTCCTTCGACGACCCTGACGTCGTGCATGTCATGGGCCCGGTGGACCCCGTGCGCGATCATGACGTCGTCACGAGCGAGCTCGCCCTCGCCGATCTCGGGGTGGTCGAACGGCGCCTCGAGAAAGCGCGCAAGACGGCGCGCGCGGGCGATAAGGAGGCGCAAGCGGAGCTGGCGTTGCTCGATCGCGTGGTGGACGAGCTGAACGCGGGCCGCGGCGCCCGGGAAGCCGGCGAGAGCGAGGCGACCGTGCAGGCGCTGCAGCGCCTGGGGCTCCTCACGGCCAAGCCCGTGCTCTATGCCGTGAACGTGGGGGAGGACGACCTCGCGTCGGGAGGAGGACCGAGGCTCGCCGCGCTCCGCGCCGCGACGCAGGCCCATCACGAAGACGCCGACATCGTGCTGTTCTCCGCGCGGTTCGAGGCCGAGCTCGGCGATCTCTCCCCTGCCGAGCGCCAGGAGTATCTCGCGGCCGCTGGAGTCGCCGAACCCGGACTCGATCGCCTCATCCACGCGGGCTACCACCTGCTCGGCCTCGAGACCTTCTTCACCGTGGGCGACGACGAGGTGCGGGCCTGGACGATGCATGGCGGTGACACCGCGTTCGCCGCCGCCGGGAAGATCCATTCGGACTTCCAGCGGGGCTTCATTCGGGCCGAGACCGTGGCGTTCGAAGACTTCGTGACGGCGGGGTCCTACAAGGCCGCGCGCGAGCGGGGTGTCGTGCGAAGCGAGGGCCGAGAGTACGTGGTAAGAGACGGGGATATCCTGCTGTTTCGTTTCAACGTCTAGGGAGCGCGCTGCGCGAGACGAGGGGGGCGAACCCGCGCCTCCGCCGACCACTACACAATCGGCCAGAACTTCTTCGGCCAGAACTTCTCAGGATAGGGTCTCCCCGGGGCTCCCCTCCTCCTCGGAAACCCGCTACGAATGTCGCCCATCCCTGCGCGCGAGCCCGTGCGCCCGGGACGGCGCCCTTCCCCGCGCCCCCGCGGCCCGTCTATCTTTACGGTCGACAATTCCCCTACTCGGCGCGGCCTTGCGCCGGGTCGCTTACGACCAAAGGGAGGCAGCATGACCCGTCCCTACGAGACGGTCTACATTTTTGACAGCACCCTCGAAGAACCGGCGATCAACGAGAAACTCGAGCGGTTCCACGCCCTGATCACGAAGGACGGGAAGGGCACGCTTACGAACGTCGCGCACTGGGGGAAGCGGACCCTCGCCTACCCCGTGAAGAAGCGCGACAGCGGGTATTACGTGGTCGCCCAGTTTGATGCCCCGGGCGAGTTGCTGCCCGAGTTCGAACGCGCCGTGAAGCTCGACGAGGGCGTCCTGCGGTTCCTCATGGTGGTCAACGAAGGCGAGCCGGTGAAGCCCGTACCCGCCCCCGCGATCGCGACCGAGGAGGAAGAGGTCGAGGAGGAGGAGCTATGAGGCGGCCCGCGAAGACGTGTCCCGTGTGCGAGTCGGGCGCGCGCGTGCTCGATTATAAGGACGACCGGACGCTCGGCCGCTTCCTCACTGAGCGGGGCAAGATCCTCCCCAGCCGCCTCTCGGGCATGTGCGCCCGCCACCAGCGCCAGCTGGCGACCGCGATCAAGCGGGCCCGCCAGCTCGCGCTCCTGCCCTACATCAAGCGGTACGGCTGAGATGGACCGCCGGCCGTGGCGGCTCGTCCTGGCGAGTCTCGCGTTCGCCGCGGTGGCGCCGCCGAGCCTGCTCGGCTTGCCGCTCGCCGGGTTGATACTCGCCGCCCGGCCGCGTGCGCCCGCGCAATGGGCCACGGCGCTGCTGGTTGGGGTCTCGAGCGCGGCCCTGCTGGTAGCGGGCGGGCACGACCTCGTGACGGGCGTGCTCGGCGCCTACGTGGTGCTCGTGTCAGCGGCGTTCGTGGTGCTGAGCGTGGTGGCCCCCGCGCGGTTCCTGCGCCAGGCGCTGCGCGCCAGCGCGCTCGCCCTCGCCGGGGTCGCCGGTCTCGCCCGGGCCATCCTCGGTCCCGAGGCCGGAGGGCTGTTCCAATGGGACGCGACGCGCGAGGCGAGCGCGACGCTGCGTACCCTGATCGAGACACGCCCGGAAGCGTATGCCGTCTTCGAGCCGGTGGTGCGCTTCCTCGGCGAGACCATGCCGGCGATGCTGGTGTTACAGGCGCTCGCCGGCCTCGCCCTCGCGTGGCAATGGCACCAGCGCCTCGGGCCCCGTCCCCTCGGCGAGCCCTTGGCCCCGTTTCGGGAGTTCCGGTTCGCGGACGCGTGGGTATGGGGGATGGTCGGCGCCATTGCCGTGTGGATCACGCCCCTGTTCGCGGGGCTGCGGACGGCCGCCTTAAACGTGCTCGTCGTCCTAATCGCCTTCTATCTCTTGCGCGGCGCGGCAATCGCGGTCGCCTTCGCGGGCGTCGCGGGCCTCTCTCCGGCGGTGCTCGTGGGCAGCCTCGTGATCTCCGCGGCGCTCGCCTTGCCGCTGCTGTTCATTCTCCCAGGCCTCGCCACGTTGGGCGTCAGCGACACGTGGCTCGAATTCCGCCGCCGGCTGGTGCGCCGGCCGAACGTTTCGTGAGGAGCGCGATGGAGATCATCCTACGGGAAGACGTCCAGCATCTCGGCAAGACGGGAGAAGTGGTGAAGGTGAAGGACGGCTACGCGCGGAACTTCCTGCTCCCCACGGGGCTCGCCTACCCGGCCACCGCAGCGAACAAGAAACGCATCGCCTTCGAGGCGGACCGCATCGCGAAGCAACGGGCGGCCGAGCGGGCGACCGCCGAGACGGAGGCCACGCGCCTCGCCGCCGT